>Ga0181571_10001719_pt1 | contig 15991 bp, 7 predicted proteins | sample 101ome_17_FD_132440 | JGI IMG/M metagenome (GOLD analysis project Ga0181571, IMG submission 132440) | Coastal salt marsh microbial communities from the Groves Creek Marsh, Skidaway Island, Georgia - 101407AT metaG (megahit assembly) | ecosystem: Environmental > Aquatic > Marine > Intertidal zone... | reverse complement strand
TCGTCGATGCGCTCCTGAAGGGTCTGGGGATCCTCCTCCGCCTCATCGTCCGAGTCCGCCTTGCGCTTCTTGCGCAAGTTGCGCGGTGCCATGGCGCGACGATCGGCGGGACAGACGCGCGGGATGGATCTGAGGAACTGAACCGTGACGGCACCTCGGAACGTGCGAGCGGCGGCTCGTTTCGCTGAGACCGGGGGCGGACAGGTGATCATCGATCGGCGGCGCGCGGCACCGCGCGCTCGACTCCACTGCGCCGGTCGCGCGCGCGGTCATCGATCGGAGACTGGCGATCCGCGCCGGCGCGCGACACGCCAAGTGTCGCCTTTCTGCTGTCGTGCGCGAGTGGCTCTCCTCACACGTCCGCGCGCGCCCCCACGTCGCATGCGCGCCGCCGCGCTCGCGCATGCCTTGAATCGTCCCTCGCTGTCGTCGTCGCTCGCATCCGCCGCCCTTCGCCGTCCTCACGGCCGCGTCGCTCGTCGCGCTCCTCGCATCTTCGCTCGCTCGGTGCCCTTATCGGTCGCGGACATGGCGGTGGAGACGCCCCCCCCGCGCGCGATCCCCGGGCTGAGCTCCGCGCGCGGCTTGCTCTTCGACATGGACGGCACGATGTGCGACACCGATCCGATTCACATGGAGGTGTTCTCGGAGCTGCTCCTGGCCCACGGCAAGTGCGGCGGCGTTCGCATCGACGACGCGTTCTTCCGCGAGAAGATCGCGGGACGCACGAACGAGGACATCTTCGGCGACCTCTTCCCCGAGCTCACCGTGCCCGAGCGAGAGACGCTCTGGGAGAAAAAAGAGGAGGATTTCAGGGCGCTCGCGCGGTCGAAGCTCGAGCGCCTCCCGGGCCTGACCGAGCTCCTCGACGCCGCGACCGCCGCGCGCGTTCCCTTCGTGGCGGTCACCAACGCGCCGCGGCCAAACGCCGAGCTCATGCTCGACGCGCTCGGGCTCGCGGAGGCGTTCGCGGGCCGTCTCGTCATCGGCGTGGAGTGCGAGCGGGCGAAACCGAACCCGGACCCGTACTTGAAAGGACTGGACGTGCTCGGGGTCCCCAGGGCGGACGCGGCGATGTGCGTCGCGTTCGAAGACTCCCCGACGGGATGCCGCGCCGCCGTCGCCGCCGGCGTGCCGACGGTGGGGTTGCTCACCGCGCAGCCGAGGGAGGCGCTCGAGAAAGAGGGGGCGAGTCTGTGCGTCGAGAACTTCGCGGACGCGGAGCTCGCGAAGAGACTCATCGACGCGTGAGGAGGTGGAGCGGGGCTCGAGAGGGAACAACCGGGAGGAGGAGTGGAGAAGGAGGTGCGCGTAGAGGCTCGGCCGCCACCCGCGGGTGTCTCGTTTTCTCAAAAAGTCCTCTGCAGGATCAAACTGATCCTGTTTCCACTCAAAAAGCGTCGCGAAAAGTGCCACGTCGGTCCTCGGCGTCGCCCCCCACCCACACGTGCACCGCACTCCCACACCGCGGCCGCGGACGGACCCGTCGCCGCCGCCCAGACGTCCAGCAGCACGCTGGTGCCCGTCGCTTCCGCCGCCGCCACCGCGCGGTTCGCGCTGTTGAGCCGCGCCGCCGCCGTCGCGTCCCGCCCCCGTCCGCCCTCTTCGCGCGTGACGTCACCCGTCGGGCGATCGCGCGGTTCCGTCCGCCTCGGTAAACGTCGCCTCCACACCGCCGTCTTCGTGTGCCGCGCGAACTCGACCGGCGCCGACGAGTCCGAGCCGAGCGCGATGGGGCCCACGGACGCGACGACGCGCGTCGTGCTCTGGTTCAGGAACGACCTGCGGCTGAGCGATAACTACGCGGTGCATCGCGCGGCGGCGATCGCCGCGAAAACGCCCAAGTGCGACGTTCTCCCGGTGTTCTGCTTCGACCCGCGCGTGTTCGCCGAGAGCGAGTGGGGCACGCCCAAGACCGGCGGGCACAGGGCGAGGTTCCAGCTCGAGTGCGTGGAGGATCTCAGGAAGAACCTCCGCGCCGTCGGCAGCGACCTCCTCGTCGCCGTCGGGGAGCCCGAGCGAATCATCGCCGAGCACCTCCTCGACGGTCCGGGCTGCGCCAACGTCGTCATTACCCAGGTAACGAGCGAACGAACCACGATCCCCCCGTCTCCTCCGATTCACTCGCTCGAGCACGTGATGCGAAACATCCACGAAGGAGCGCGTCGCGATCGGGGGTGTAAGGTCCCCGCCGCTGCGCTCGCTGACTGCCAAACGATTATAGTTTGTGCTAGCTGATGCTCGAGAGGCGCGAACGCCCCGTCTGTTTTTACCCTCTCTCGACGCGCGGATGATACCGTTCGCGGGGCGCATCGCCTCTCTGCCCCCGTCCTGTTTTCCTTTCGCTCGTTCGCTGACGCGTGTTCGCCCGCCGTTCATCCCCGACGCGTTCGCTCGCAGGAAGAGACGGCGAGCGAGGAGCTCCGGGTGGACCGCGCGGTCACTAAAGCTTTGAAATCCGGCGGGAACAAGCAGAACAAGCTCCAGAAGATTTGGGGGTGTACGCTGTACCACCGCGAAGATGTACCGTACGCCCCCGACCTCTCCGACCTCCCCGATGGATTCACGCCGTTCCGTAACAAGGTGGAGTCCAAGTCGAGCGTCCGCGCGCCGCTCCCTCCGCCGTCTTTGGGGCAGTTGCCGCTTCCCTCGAACGTCGACTTCGCAGCGCGCGCCGTGACGCTCGACGACTTGCCGTTCGCGAACGCGGAAGAGCTCGCGAAGGCGAAGGCGCCGCGGGACCCTCGGTCGGTGTTGCCGTTCGACGGCGGTGAGACGGCGGCTCTGGCTCGGGTGAAATACTACGTGTGGGAGAGCGAACGCATCGCGACGTATTTCGAGACGCGGAACGGCATGCTCGGCGGGGACTACTCCAGCAAGCTCGCGCCGTGGCTCGCGCACGGGTGTGTCTCGCCGAGGCACGTCGAGGCGGAGGTTCGGAAGTTCGAGGCCGAGCGCGTGGAGAACAAGTCCACGTACTGGCTCGTGTTCGAGCTCATCTGGCGCGACTTTTACAAGTTTTTCCAGGCCAAGCACGGGGACAAGGTGTTCAAGGCGGAGGGCATCACGAACGCGCGCGGGAAGAAGTGGCGATCCGACCCGGCCGCCGTGGAGGCCTGGAAGGCGGGGAAGACCGGGTTCCCGCTCGTGGACGCGAACATGCGCGAGCTCGCCGCGACGGGGTTCATGTCCAACCGCGGGAGGCAGAACGTCGCGAGCTGGCTCGCGCTCGACGCGGGCGTGGACTGGCGCTTGGGCGCGGAGTACTTTGAGAACGCGCTCATCGATTACGACTGCGCGGCGAACTGGGGGAACTGGGTCGCCGCCGCGGGGATGACGGGCGGGCGCGTGAACCGGTTCAACATCGCCAAGCAGACCAAGGACTACGACCCGAACGGCGAGTACTGTAAGGCGTGGCTTCCGGAGCTGAAGGGCGTCCCGGCGCGGTACGTCGCCGACCCGAGGCAGATGCCCAAGGAGGAGCAGGAGGCGAGCGGGTGCGTCGTCGGCGTCGATTACCCGACGCCGTTCAAGCTCCCGCCGAGGGACTTCGGCCCCCCCGGGGGAGGCGGAGGCCGAGGCGGAGGCCGAGGCGGACGCGGCGGACGCGGCGGACGTGGTGGGAAGAGCGACCGCGGAAACAAGCAGCGGCGCCAGGCGGAGGTTGACGTGTACGGGTGAGCGAAGGCGGGCGCGAAGGAGGGAAGATAACCGACGACGTCGATGAATTTTTCCGTCGGACGTTTCCAACCGGTTGATGAAGTGACGAATGGTAGTCCTTTCGACGTCGACCTCCACCCCGCGCGCGCGGACGTCCGCCGCCGCGTCCTCTCCTCGCCGTTCGACGCGAGAAACGGCGACGTCTGAAGGCGGACGTCGCCGGCGAGACGCCTCGCGCAAAAAAGCAAAAGGAAGAAACCGCCTGGATTCGAACCAGGGTTGATAGAATCAGAATCTACCGTCATAACCAGCTAAACCACGGTTTCGTGGTCACGCGCGATGGCTGGCACATCGCCCGCGGGAATGATGTTCAGAATACCCATTTGGGCGATTTTTGCACATATGTAGCATATAAACGCACGGTCGCGTCATATTATTGAGACTAAATGCTCTCTTGTTTGAATATAAAAATTCGCATGACTGCCACTCTGGCGTTCGAATGCTCCGAGAAACTGTAACAGCCTCGGCACAGCCGAGTAGTCAGGGACGCGGGCGAGCGCCTGGTGTAAAGAAAGCCCGCCTCGGGACGCGCGGCGCCACAACGGCACGCCCTCCTCGCGTGGTCTTCCCACCGTGGCGTATCGTCGCACACCTCAGAGCGTACCCGCCGTCCCTCCTTTCGGCGACGTCGAGCTCGCGAGCGCCAGCGCCCAACCCGAGCCGATCCAACCTGGCGGGTTCTCGACGGTAAACATCGCCCCTCACGGCCGACCTTCCGTTCCCGGCGCGAAGATGAGCGGCGCGACCAGCACGACGACGGCGCTCAAGGTCGTCGGATGCGTGGCCGGTGTCGTGGGTTCCCTTCTCGTGTACGGGATCCTCCAGGAGCGTATCATGACCCGTCCGTACGGCGAGGGCGAGGACGCGGAGAAGTTCACGTACAGCGTCTTCCTCGTCATGAACAACCGCTGCGTCTCGATGATCGTCGCGGCGATCGTTCTGGCTCTGATGCAGGGCGCGGTGAGCCCCGTGGCGCCGATTTATAAGTACGCGGCGGTGTCCGCCTCTAACGTGGTGGCGACCACGTGCCAGTACGAGGCGCTCAAGTACGTCTCTTTCCCCGTTCAGACTCTCGGTAAGTGCGCGAAGATGATCCCGGTGATGATCTGGGGGTACGCCATCAACGGCAAGACGTACAAGTTTGCGGATTACCTCATCGCGTGCGGCGTGATGGGCGGGTGCACGCTCTTCGCGCTGTACGGCGAGACGAGCGCGAAGGACGCGGCCGGGGGTCCGTCCACGGGTATGTACGGTATCGGCTTGATGCTCGGCTACCTCGGGTTCGACGGGTTCACGTCCACGTTCCAGGACAAGCTCTTCAAGGGGTACCAGATGGAGACGTACAACCAGATGCTCTGGGTGAACTTCTGCAGCGCGTGCATCTCCTCGCTCTGGCTCTTCTCCGACTCCTCCATGGGGGACGCGATCGCGTTCATCCAGAACCATCCGGAGGCGCTCACGGACGTGCTCGTCCTCTCCGCCGCGTCCACGTGCGGGCAGCTCTGCATCCTGTACACCATCCGCGAGTTCGGCGCTTTGCTCTTCGCCACCATCATGACCACCAGGCAGTTCCTCTCCATCCTCCTCTCGTGTATCATCTTCATGCACCCGCTCACGCTCCTGCAGTGGGTGGGCACCGTCATGGTGTTCGCGTCGCTGTACTACCAGGCGTTCGTCAAATCGGCGGCGAAGAAGGAGAAGGACGAGCTTCCGGTCACCACGGACAACGGGTCCACCGCGGAGAAGGGCGCCAAGTGAGAGACGAAGCGAGAGACGAAGCGAGCGCGCGTAGAGGTGAGCCGCTTCGACTACTGATTGTGATGAGCAGCGCGTGCCTCATCGGCGACGAGCGCCCGAACCCGAACCCCTCGCCGCGTCGCATCGCGCGATATCGCGAAGACGCCGAGTCCCGCGTCGGAGGAACCAACGCGATTCCTCCCTCCCGTCCTCAGAGCGCCGCGCGCGGGCGCTCTCGCGTCGTCTTCGAGAGAAGCGCGCGGGTTCGGCGAGGCGCGCTCGATGTCCCCCTCGCCCCCCGCGTCGCCTCCGCGTTTCGCGCTCCGCCGATTCGCGGAGAGGGTGTCGTCTCGCGCGGCGTCCGCCGTCTCCGCGTCGTCATCGCGCCCCCGGGAGGACGAGTGGCCCGCGGATGGCCGGGCGCGACGTCTCGCGTCCGCCCTCGCGCCGCGCCTCGGCTTGGACTCCCCGGAGCACGCGCGCGACGTCCTCACGGCGATGATCCTGTGCGAGTGCGTCGCGAAGGCGACGGAGGCGGAGGCGCTCCAGCGCGTCGCGGAGCTCCAGCGCGAGTTTCCCCCCGGCGTGTGCGCGGTGCGCGAGGCGCGACTCAGCCTCGCCCGCGTCGCGCACAGGTACCTCGTCGCGGACGGCCCCGGAGCGACGTACGTGGCGTACGTCGGGACGCAGGACGCGCGCGACCTCCTCGCGGACGCCGCGTATCTGCAGACCCCGCTCGAGCCGACGACGTCGGGAACGGCGACCGGCGGCGGCCGCGCGAGAGACAGGGACGACGCGGGCGGCGGCCGAAAAAGTCCCCCCCGGGGTCCGACGATGATGGTCCACCGCGGCTTCGCCTCGCGCGCCAGGGCGTCGCGCGCGGTCGTCGCCGCGCTGTGGCGCGACGCGAGCGCGCGCGGGAACCGGCTCGTGCTCTGCGGGCACAGCCTGGGCGGCGCGGTCGCGACCGTCGCGGCGCTCAGCCTCCTCCTCGGCCGCGTCGGCGCGAACGCGGCCCCCGAGGAATCCGCCGCGCCGGTCCCCGGTCGGACGCTTCGGTGCGTCGCGTTCGCGGCGCCGCCCGTGGGGGACGAGAACGCGAGTCGGTTCGCGCGCGCGGAGGGGTGGACCGCCGCGTTCGTCAACGTGTGCGCGCCGGAGGACCCCGTGCCGAGACTGTTACTCGCGCCGGGGCGAAGGGAGGACGAGGCGGAGGATAAAAAACCGTCAGAGCCGGACGCGAGGGTCGGCGGGATGGCCGCCTTCGGACGCCTCGCCGCGAGCGCGTTCCGCCCGGCGTACGCGCACGTCGTGCCGCCACTTTTTCTCAAGAGCGGCGGGCGCGTCGAGTGGGCAGGGGACCGAGGCGGTGCGATTCCGGGAAGAGATGAGGAGCCCGGCGCGGCGGGGGAAGAAATCAACGGGGGGGCGTCTTCGACGGGAAAAACGCTCGCCGAGGCGGTCGCGGGCGTCGCGGAGGACGGAGGCGAGCCCGCGCCGGTCGAGAGACCGGGCGTGAGCGCCTCCGCCAGGCTCGCGAAGCCGTTCGCGCTCCCGGAGCTCGCGGGTGTTCGGCGCGCGCTCGTGCGGCACACGATGCGCGCGTACAGAGCGAGGGCGCTCGAGGCGTGCGCTGCGGCGATTCCCGACCCGCGCGATCGCGCGTCGCCGTTTACCTTTCGAGTATCGCCGACGGGCGAGAGCGTTTCCGCGGGACCCCGCGCCTTCGGAACCGGCGGCTCGCCGCGTCGGAGCCGGCGTCTCGCGTCGCATTTCCCCGCGCTCCGCGCGCTCGGTCCCAGGCCGGTCGCGGCGGCGGCGTTCGCGGACGGCGCGGGCGGGCTCGTGGCGTTGGTCGAGGGGGACGACCTCGACCTCCGCGAGAAGTCGCGCGGCGGCGTGGTCGCCGAGTGCAAGGGTTGGCCGTGCGCGGCGACCGTCGCAGGGGAGGAGGCGGGCGTTCGCGCGAATCGCTCGCGGTTGCTGGTGAGAGTCTCGGCCCCCGCGTTCCGAGGGAGGGCGCTCCCGTCGGAGGAGGCGGGCGGGGCGACCGCCGCGGGGTGGCGCCCGCTCGTCGTCTCTCTCGCGGGCGACTTCGGCGACGCGCGCGTGCACGTTCGCGTCCTCGACGCCGTCTCAGACGTCGAGGGCCTCCGAGCCGCGGTCGAGGCGATCGCGCGGCGCGAGGACGGAGACGAGGAGGGTGGGGAAGGGACCGATCGTGGGTTCGCGTCTCGGCTGTTCCGGCGAATCAGGAGCAGGTTGTGAAAGAAACAGAGGAGCGTCCGTTTTTTTGACAAAAATTGTATCGTCCTCCTCTCAAGAGTTCAACAAAGGGTGATGATTTGTCCCTTTCCCTTTCCCCGCCGGAGCCCCTCTCACGGAGGGAAGGCTCCGTTCATCCCGCGGCGCTGGTCCTGCAATGCAAATTCGATGCGAGGCTCCCCCTGAAGCGTGGGGCGCCTCGAGGCTAAAACATGATACGAAACGTAATACCGCGTCTCTCTCGCGTCCGTAATATTAACCGCGACGGAGACGGCGACTTTTTTGGTCCGGGCGGGAGCCCGTCGTCGTGAGGGTCCGTATGTATGTACACGCGCGGGGGCTTCCCCGCCCGGTCTGACCCGGGTCTTTCGCGCTCTCACAGCGAGTGGCTCAGGAGGTAGTCGTACTGCCTGGCGATGAGCGCGAGCTTGGCGAGGAGCACGCGGTCGTCTTCGATCATCGAGTCGAGGCCCTGCTTCCCCGTGACGAGGTCTTTGAGCTGCTCGGCGCCGAGGACGGTTCTGAGGACGCTTCCGCCCGGGATGTCCACGGGTTGACCCGTGAGGCACCGCTGCGAGGCGACGCGGCGCTCCGCCAGCGTGGACTCCGGGCTCAGGAACTCCGAGATGTCCGCGGTCATCAGCGCGTACACCTTCTTGAGCTCGCCGGTGGTGAGGTACGGCCCTTCGGGCTCGCTCTTGAGCCTGACGGCGACGATGGTGTTGACGCCGCCGAGCTGCCAGTCGCCCTCGTAGTCCGTCGCGGGGACGTACTCGAGGTGCGGGCCGAACTCCGTCGCCGCCGCGCGCATCGCGTGCACCCAGTCGCGGACCTTCGCCTCGGTCGCGGCCAGGCCGCCCTCGGACTTCTCCGTCGCGTCCGCGAGCGTCTCCATCTCGTGCAGACCCGCGGCCCATCTGAGGAGGACGCCGACGTTGCAGAACCCGGGGGGCATCGCGTCGTGGAGCTTGGGGAAGACGTCGCCGATGTCGTGGTGGGTGAGGTAGCTCGCGCACGCCTCCGCGATCAGCGCGAGCGTCGCGGGGGGCTCGGCGCCGAGGTGCGCGTTGATGCGCTCGACGGTGGCGTGCGGGAAGAACACCCCCGACCCGAAGCTCGGACCGCCGAAAAATTTGCTCGACGTCATCAACACAGGGCCCGAGTGCTCGAGCCAGCGCGGGATGAGGCTCGGCGAATGGCGCATCTGACACGCGTCGAGCACGCTCACGACCCTGTGCCCGAACTCCGCGCACAGGCGCTCGGAGACGTCCGGGGAGGGAAGCCTGAGACCGGTCTTGGACCCGGCGACGGTGTGCAGGACGACGACGCACGCCGGGTCGGCGCGCAGCGCGTCGCGCGCGGCGGTCTCGACGAGCGCGTCGTAATCCTCGCGGGGACCGCCGAGCGAGGAGGCGCCTCCTTCGCGCGCGACGAGCTCGACCGCGTCCATGTCCGCGAGATCGTGTAACGCCGGGAGTTCCTGGCCCATGGCGACGCGGTTCCCGCCGAGAGGTACGGACTTGGAGAAGAAGCGCCCCATCGCCGCCTCGGTCGTGCCGGAGCCGACCTCGCCGGCGCACGCGACGAGCGAGACGACGTTGCCGCGGTCGGGGCACTCCGCGTACTCGCTCGGGCGATCTTCGGGCCGCACGACGTTCGCGGCGAGGTGCCTGGACTCGAGCACCGCCTGCAGCAGCGGCATCGTCTCCGCGTCCGTGCCGGAGGGGTGGATGACCATGCGCCCCTTGCCGCCGCAGAAGAGGTCCTCCACCCGCTCGCGCGTCTCGTCCATCAGCGCGACGTCGGCGCGCTCCTCCCCCTCCCACAGGCGCTGCAGCATCGCCTTGGACGCCTCGAGCGCGCCCGCCGTCGGCGAGGAGCTCGTGCACGTGCCGCGGTGGAGCAGGTCGGGCGCGCGCGCGTACATCCCGGTGAAGTACTTGTTCAGCCTCGCGTCGCCGTGGAACGTCGAGCGGTCGTCGCTGCCCTTCTCCATCAGGCACACCACCGACTCGTGCACAACCTGCTTCTCGATGCCGCGCACCAGCGCCGCGAGCCGAGCCTCGCGCAGCACCTCGGGGGGCTCCTGGTGAGCGCTCGCGAGCGCGCCTTGGTTCGGGGTCTCGAGCGCGGGGAGCGGGAACGTCATCTCCGCCACCATCATGCCGCTGCTGTACTCCGGGACGTGAGAGATGAACTCGAAGTCCATCTCGCACACCGCCCTCGTGACGCGCGCGACGTCGTCGAGGCCCTCCATCCGCGGCGAGCCCATGACGAACCGCACCGAGTGGCGGCCGGTGGGGGCGCCGTCCGCGTCGAGCGCCTCCGAAGCGCTGAACACGCGGAAGTGCTGGGAGGCGAGCAGGAGCTCCTTGAACGCCTCCGCCTGGGCGAGGCCGTCGCCCGCGTCGGAGGGGCGCTGCGGGTCCCAGAGGTCGGGGGAGATCTCCACGAGATCGCGGAGGCGAGTGACGCGCATCGAGTGGCGCACGGGGGCCAGGGAATCTTGCTCAAACTCGCGCGACGCGCGGGAGCGAGACGCCTTCGCGACGATCGCGAGGCGGGGGCGGCGCCCGGAGCGCGGCGAGGACGCGCGGCGCGCGAACGCGAGCGGCGCGAGGCGGCCGTGAGAGGCGGCGAGAGAACAGGTCGGCGTCATCTTCGAGGAGAGACGGTGAATTGAATTGATGCAGCGCGGCTGCGACGAAAGGGATTATCGCCAGGGGGAGTGACAGGCGGCCGCCTCTGTCCTCCGTGGGTTCGCGTGGGCGACCCCAGAAGCGTGCGAGCAGTCGCCCGGGGCGACTGATTCGATGCGTGCGAGAGCTGCGAGAGGGAGGTGAGAGGTCCGAAGACACGTCAGCGCGTGGGGTGGGGGGGATCGGAGGGAGTCGAACGAATCGCGTGGATCCGGGACCGCGGCGCGCAGCCTCGGGGGGTCCGAGTCGGACAAGCCCGCGATCCCCCAAAAGGGCGCGCGCCGCGAGAAAAATCGCGGGTTCGACGCGTTCGAGCGCGCGTTCGACGCGCGAAGGGGTCGCGGGTCGTCGACGACGTGTCCCCGGGGCGCGTCGACGCCCCCGACGCGCGCGCGCGCGCGCCCCAGCCGCCAAAAACGCACGCATCCCCGCAGCCCTGGGGCGCCGCTCGGAAAGCGGGATTACGCCGGGGAGCGCGACCGGAAACGCCCCGAGGCGCGGGCGACGACGAGGTATCGCGAGGCGCGACCGCGCGGACGATCCCATGAGTGACGGGGCAAGACGTCGAGCCGATCTGCGCGGCGCGAGCGCGACGGATCGCGACGAGCGACGTGTCGAACACCGCGCGTGGCGACCCTCGCCTCAACAGGAACCTCCGCGCGGCGATTACCGAACACGCGCTCGGGTGTCGGAGAGAGCGAATGCGGGAGGTGGCGAGACTCGAGGCGTCGCGTCGCCCGAGCGTAAGCGCGCGCGTACCTTCGGTGAAGCTTCGGACGCGGAGTGCACGACCGGAAACGGCGCGTGCGTGTGCGGAATGCGCGACGGCGGCGCGCACCGGGCGGGTTGAAACGAACGCCCTCTGTCAGTTTCTTGTGCTTTTTCTCCAGAGACAGATTCCGTCCAGCTCAGCACGTCCGCCAAACGGACCTCCGGGGTGGAATTTTCCGACTAACAAACGACTTGACCGGCGGAAGTCGCGTCATCAGCCTGGGAATTATTCTCGGCCGCGTGCGGGAATCCAATCAGAAGGCGTTGACCGGGAGATAGTTCGGCGAACACGTGTTCCCCGTGCCGATACTAACCTCGAATTACAAACCGAGACTTCGTGGGCCCACTCTCGGTCGGTCTACCGGTGGTATCGGCGTTTTTTTTGCCCGGAACCGTTTCGCGCGCTGGACTTTTAGCCTGTACGTCTTCGCGAAGAGGGGAGGGATCTCGGGATACGACGTACGCCGCGGGTGCCGTCCGGGCGCCGACACACGCGCGCGAGCGGGCGCGAGGCGCACTCGGTCGATCGTCGAGAGCGCGTTCGTTCACGCCGGTTCGCTCGCGGCGCGACCTGGCGCTTTCGGGTCGAGGGCGGCGCCCCGCTGCTCGCGCGTCTCTTGCTCGTCTTGGAGGCTCCGGAGGCGAGCGAAACGTCCGGCGGGATCTCGAGAGCCGCGCCGGTCGCGATGCGGAGCTTTCGCACGGGCGCGATGGCGGCGATGATGGCCTCGCCCTCGGCTTGGGCGGACGACCCCGAGTCCATGAGCGAGGGCAGCGACACGAGCACGGACCGCGCGTCCTCCTCCGCGCACACGTCCTCGAGCCTGGCCGCGCGCCGCGCCGCGCGCGCCGAGGCGCGGACGGAGGCGAGGGAGGTGCGGGCGCTTCGCTGCCGCGCCGCGCGCGAGAAGCTCCGCGTCGTGCACCGCGCCATCTCGGACCACGACGAGTACCTCGCCGAGCTCGACGCGTACGAGCGCGCGTCGCTCGCGTACCGCGCCAAGGTGGCCGCGGTCGAGGCGGCGGAGGCCACGAAGCGAGCCGCGCGCGAGGCGCTCAGGCTCGTCGGTCTCGACCCCTCCGAGGATCTCTCGGACCAAAAACCCGATCCCCCCCCGGCGCCCTCGGGCTCGGCGTTCGACCCGAGCCGCGACCCGCCCCCGAAACCCGCGGACCCGATCGCGGACCTGGGCCCGCCCCCGACGCCCCCCGATCGACGCGACCCGATGAACGACGCGTTGATCGCCGCCGACGGCGCGAAGGGCCCGCCGCTGTTCCTGCTCGCGTGCGCCGCGCTCGAGGGCGCCGGCGACGACGCCCTGGCGCTCGCCAAGACCCTCCTGGGACGAGGCGCGGACCCGAACGGGACGGGGAGCCGCCCGAACCACGGCAAGAAGCTCGCGGTGTTGTGCTTGCTCGCGAGCGGGTTGGAGGGGAAGTCGGACCCGCCCGAGGGTGAGGCGGCGCGGGTGAGAAGAGAAGAGGAGCGCGAAGCACTCGAGGAGGCGGAGCGACGCGCGCGGGAGGAGACGACGGGCGACGACGTGTTCGACGATCAAGAGCAATCCAAGGTCGAGAAACGACGAGAGACCGTTCGGGAGGGGTCGGCTCAGGATCAGGATCGGGATCAGGATCCGAATCGGCGGGAAGAGACGGACGCGGCGGTCCGGGAAGACGCGTACCCGGCGCTGTACCCCGAGCTGTACCGCGGGACTCGAGTCGACGCGACGCTCGCGGACCTGTGTCGGTTCGCGTCGGCGGTGCTCGCGGCGCCCGGGTGCGAGGTCAACGCCACCGCGCGCGTCGGACCATTTCGCGACCCCCGCGTGGAGGCGATCGCGGAGCCCTACCGCCGCGTCGTCCCGTACGGGGGGAAGGTGGGCACGGAAGGGTCGCCGCTTTTCCTCGCCGCGCTCGCGGCGGTCCGGGCGCCCACCGCCGACGCCGCGGAGCAGTGCCTGGGCTTGTGCTCGCGCCTGCTGGCCGCCGGCGCGGACCCCAACGCGTCGGGAACCCGGCCCGGGACGGAGCGCTTCTGCGGCTCGAACATCGCGCCCGTGCACCTCGCCCTCGTCGCGCTCGAGAAGGCGGCGTGCGACGAGGTGTGGTTCGCGCGCGACGACGCGGAGGCGGACGCGGCGGCGCTCGTCGCGTCGGATTCAGACGGCGACGCGGAGTGGGAGCGCGTCCGCCGCGACCCGCGCGCGCGCGCCGCGATCCGCGACGCCGAGCGCGCGCGTACACTCGACGTGGCGGCGCGGCTCGCGGCGATGACGCTCGACGCGATGGAGAGGGAAATCGAGGAGGAGAGACGACGCGAGGAGGCGCGACGACGCGAGGCGGAGGCGGCCGCTTCGAAGGAGTCGAAGGAGTCGAGGGAGTCCAAACGGGAGTCCAAACCACCGCCGCCTAAACCGTCTCCCCTCGACGCGGTCGCGCGGTTCACGCACAAGGTGAGCCCGGATGAGCTTCGGTCGCGTCGGTTGGCGCCCGGGAAGACGGGCACGGGCGGCGCGGCGGCGGATCACCGGAGCTCGACGACGGACGCGTTCGCGTCGACGCCGTTCGCTGGCGCCCCTCTGTTTCTCGCCGCCGTCGCCGCGGCGGAGGGTGCCGGGTGGCGCGCGGTGGCGATCGCCGAGCGCCTCCTCGCGATGGGCGCGAGCGCGGACGCGTGCGGGAGCAGGTCGGCGCACTGCGAGCCCGGGACGCCCGCGCTGGCGATGTGCGTCGCCGCTCTGGAGGGGCGGAGAAACGCCCAGAAACCGAAAGAGGACCCGACCTGGTGGCCCAGGGATAAGACGGGCGGCGCCTCCGGGAACGCCTCCGTCGCGGGGAGCCGCGTCCCGAGCGTCTTATCCGCGCCGGACTCGGCGCGGCGGTTCAAGCAGTACGCGGGCGTCCTCGAACAAGCCGCGCACGCGGCGGCGATGGAGACGGGGGCGTTTGCGAGCGCCGACGGCGACGCCGAGTCGAAACAAAAGACGGCGCACGCGGAGAAGGACGCCGTCGCGACGGGTTGGGCCTCCGCGGCGGTTCACGCGGCGAACGAGGCGTCCAGGGCCATCGCGGAGGCGCACCGCGCGACGCGTCTGGCCGCGGAGTCCGCGCTTCGGTCCGCGTCGACGTTTTTATCCTCGAACGCGACGCGCGACGACCCCGACCGCGAAGCGCGCGCCCGGGCGGACGCGTACAAACTGATCGTCGCTCTCGTTGACGCTGGCGCGGACGTCAACGCGCCGATGCGCGTGCGACGGCCGCGCGTCACGGACCTGTGCACGGACGTCGCGTACCCGCTCGGCATCGCCCTCGGTCTGTTCGTGGACGGCGTCGAGCCCGAGCCGATCGAGGCGGCGCGGGTTTTGCTGTACTCGTCGCGGTGCGACGTGCGGCGCGGGAAGTGTTTTGGCGTCGGGCCGTTCCCGATCGTCGCGCCGCCGCTGTACCAGGCGACGCTCGCGATCCACCGCGACCGCCCGGGGAGCGTCGACCTGTTCCACCGCCTGCTGGACGCGGGCGCGGACGTGGACGAGGCGGCGCGGTTCCCCGAGGGGTCCGAGTGCACGCCCCTGATTGAGCTCCTGCACATCCTTCGCGAGGGGCGAATCCACCGCCCGGGCGTCCTGGGCCTCGTCGAGGAGCTCCTCGACGCGGGCGCGGACGTGAGGAAGGCGCACCCGGAGGTGTACGTCGACCAGCCGCACGCGGCGTACGCGGTGCGCGAGACGGACCCGCGGGCGGTCCCGGGGGAGCACGTGGACGCGCTCGAGGCGCTCGTCGCGTCGGAGACGCAGTCGCTCGTCGCGAGCACCGCGGAGAGGCGGGCGGCGTCCGAGTCGAGCGACGCCGCCGGGTTCGGCGACGGGCCGCGCCTGCGCCTGACCGAGCAGCAGCTCGACCAGCTCGCGGAGAAGCTCGCGAAGACGCACGGATACGAGCTGACCCGGACCCAGATCGAGCGGCTCGTCAACCGGACGCGGCGAAGGCACCCGTACAAGACGCGGAGCGACGACGGAACGGCGGCGGAGGAGGAGGAGGAGGACTCGTTCGAGCCGGCAGAGAGCGCCCGGGAGGAGAGTTTGGCGGCGACGGTGCGCGGGGCGGCGGCGGCGATGTTCCCCGCGTCGCGCCCGCGGGTCGGGAAGTGCGAGTACACGCCGCTGTTCTGGGCGCTCGAGGCGGTGTGCGGGAACGGCCACGACGAGGCGCGGCGCGCGGTGGAGCTCGTCGCGGCGAAGCTCGATTTCGACGTGGACGCGACGCAAGGCCTGAACCACCACTCGTGGAGCGAGGGGTCGATGGTGGCGATGGCGGTGGCGGCGGCGATCGAAGCCGCCGCGCCGCCGGCGCCGACCGACAAGAGCGTGTCGCCCTCGGAGGTGATGAGAGGCGCGATCGAGTGGAACGAGCTCGACGACCAAGTCGCGGAGGCGGAGCGCCGCGAGCGAAGGCGAGACGTCGAGCGCGTCGCGGGAAAAGCAGACGAAGACGCCGACAAAGACGACAAGTTCGGCGAGACGAAGCGTGAACGATCTCGCGAGAGGGAAACCGGCGCGACGGGGCGAAAGGAGATGCGAACGGTCGCGAGCAGAAGTCGCTCCCTGAACGGTCGCGTCCTGAACAACGTCGAGCGCGCGTTCGCGAACCCGGAGTACCGCCATCCCCCGGAGACGGCGCGCCGCGCGTCGGGCTGGATCGCGAACGAACCCGTCGCGAAGAACGCCGCGAAGAGGGACGAGGGCGATTCCGAGGGCGATTCCCTCGAGGGGCGGTCCGAGCACGCGGCGGCGCGGGATATG
>Ga0181571_10001716_pt1 | contig 16009 bp, 8 predicted proteins | sample 101ome_17_FD_132440 | JGI IMG/M metagenome (GOLD analysis project Ga0181571, IMG submission 132440) | Coastal salt marsh microbial communities from the Groves Creek Marsh, Skidaway Island, Georgia - 101407AT metaG (megahit assembly) | ecosystem: Environmental > Aquatic > Marine > Intertidal zone... | reverse complement strand
GAGGCGGCGGCGGGGGAGGGGGCTACGGCGGCGGTGGGGACCGCGGCGGATACAGGGGAGGCGGCGGGGGAGGGTACGACAGGCACCGGCCATACTGAGTTTTCCCCTGTGAATGTGGAGTTTTTGTGAATGTAAAAAGGTTAACGCCAATTGGGAGATTTCCAGACTGGTCCGCCGTGGGCTCGCTCGGCGGAATGCTTCGGCGAATTCTATGGCCTGAAACGCACGAGACGGGCCCATCACGAGAACCGTCCGATCGGCGTCGCCGTCACTCTCTCCGCACGCCTTTCACCTTCCAACCGAACACAAACCTCACACTCAAGATGGTTCGTCCGCGCCTCGACGATACCGCCAGCCCGAACCCCCCGCGCCGTCCAAACGGCCGGCATCGCGCGTCCCTCTCGCGATCGACGGCTGACAAAGGGGATAGATCGTGTCGGCGCTTTTCCCGATCGGCCCGATTACGTCCGCCGCGATCGCGTCGCCCGCCCACGCGCGAGCGCATCGCACACGGCCGTATGACCCCCGCGACCGTGACACGGATCGTGCTCACCCGTCCACGTCCCGACCGTCCACTCTCAGGCTGTTCTCCTCGGCATGGGCAACCCCCTCCTGGACATCTCCGCGGTGGTGCCCACGGAGTTCCTCGACAAGTACGACCTCAAGCTCAACAACGCGGTCCTCGCGGAGGAGAAGCACGCGCCGATGTACGACGACATGGTCAAGAACTTCGACGTCGAGTACATCGCGGGCGGCGCCACCCAGAACTCCATCCGCGTCGCGCAGTGGATGCTGGGCGCCCCCAAGTCCGCGGCGTACATGGGCTGCGTCGGCAAGGATGCCTTTGCCGACGAGATGGTCAAGTGCTGCGAGGCGGAGGGCGTCCACGTCAACTACATGGTCGACGAGGCCACCCCCACGGGCACCTGCGGCGTCCTCGTCAACGGCGGCGAGCGCTCCCTCTGCGCCGCCCTCAACGCCGCGAACAACTACAAGATCGCGCACCTCGAGAAGCCCGAGAACTGGAAGCTCGTGGAAGACGCCAAGTTTTACTACTCCGCCGGTTTCTTCCTCACCGTCTCCCCGGACTCCATGCTCAAGGTGGCCAAGCACGCCGCGGAGCAGGGTAAGACGTACACCATGAACCTCTCCGCGCCCTTCCTCATGGAGGTGCCGCCGTTCAAGTCCGCGATGATGGAGTGCATGCCCTACGTCGACGTGCTCTTCGGCAACGAGTCCGAGGCGGCGACGTTTGCCAAGTCCGAGGGTTGGGACACGACGGACGTGAAGGAGATCGCGTGCAAGGCGTCCACGCTGCCCAAGGCCGAGGGCGCCAAGCCCGGTCGACTCGTGGTCTTCACCCAGGGCATGGATCCCACGATCGTCGCCAAGGACGGCGCCGTCCTCGGCGAGTTCCCCGTGATTCCCCTCGCGCCCGAGAAGCTCGTGGACACCAACGGCGCGGGCGACGCGTTCGTGGGCGGATTCCTGTCGCAGTTTGTCAAGGGCGCCGAGCTGGAGAAGTGCGTCAAGGCGGGCAACTACGGCGCCAACGCCATCATCCAGCAGTCCGGCTGCAAGTTCCCCCCCGTCTGCGACTTTGCCTGAGAGTCGAGAGATTGATCTCATTGTTTGCCTTTATTTGCGCGCATTTATTTTCGCGGGGGGGTACGGACGCCCTCTCCCCCCACACGCCATCAGCACACGACACGACTCGTTTCCTAGACTTGTCATCTAAACGTAAGAGTAACGCGACTCGTCCGCGCCCGCCGCGTCCGCCGCACCCGCCGCTCCGCTCACATCATCGCCGGGTCCGCGTCCCTGTGCCAAACCGCGACTTGCTCGTCCCACCCGCAGGAGCCGACCACGCCCTCGGTCAACACGCTCGCGTCGAGACCGACGGCGAATTCGCTGTGATGCCCCCACCGCCGCAACGGAGTGTGTGTCCCGCCGACCCCGGCGCCACCGCACGTCTTGTAGTCCCACATCGCCACCGTCATGTCGTACGAACACGTGTACACCACGGATTCGTTCCACGGATCGCAACGCACCCGTCGCACCGCGTACTGATGCCCCGCGATGGTCGCCAGCTCCTGCCTCGGCGAGCGGATGTCCCACAGACGGACCGTCTTGTCCACGCTGCCGGTGGCGACGACGCAGTCGTTGTACTTGTTCCAGTCGCAGCACAGGATCTCGTACTCGTGCGCCGGGATCGTGAGCGTGCTGAACTGCTGCCTGGCGTCGAAAACCTTGAGGGTGCAGTCGCCGGATGCGGTGGCGAAGATGTCGGCGTGCTGCGGCGACCAGACCGCCGCGTACACGCAGTAGGAGTGCTCCGCGAAGGTCCGGAGGGAGGCGGGGGGACCGGCGAGGGACCACAGCTTCACGGTGTCGTCCCACGAGGCGCTCAGGAAGCAGTCCTTGCGCACCTGGTTCCAGTGCACCGCGTACACCTCGTGCGTGTGCTCCTCCAGCGATCGGAGCGGGTTGGCCGTCGGGGGCGCGGCGACGTCCCAGACCTTGACGCTGCCGTCGCCGCTCGCGCTCACCAGCACCGACTCGTTCTCCTCGCTCCAGCAGCAGTCGTACAGCCCGTCCGCGGCGTCGAACCGGGCCGTCTCCACGAGCGGCGCCCCCGGTCCGCCCCGCTGCTCCAGGACGTACTGCGCTCCGTTGCCGATGATGCCAAAGTTTTGCGACGTCGTGACCGCGACGCGGCCCTCGACGAAGGGGGAGAAGGCGAGGGAGTACCCGTTGTGCTGGGTCTTGAAGCGCCCCATGGCGATCGACGACCCGAACCCTCGCCCGCGCGCCTCGCGCTGTGCGGCGGATCCAGAATCGTTGTTGCCCAGTTTATTTAGTGCTAATGGCCGAGCGGGAGGCGATCGGGCGGGTCTGGCGCTGGCATCGTGACGGTAAAAACGTTCAACCCAACCGCCGCCGCCGCCGCCGCCGCCGTCGAACGCAACCACCGCCGACGCCGTCCTATTCGCTACCGCTCGCGCACGCGCGCACGTCCCCCTCCCTCATCGGCTCCATCCTCGCGCCCCCCGCCCCCCGCCCCACGCCCGTATCGCGCCTCCCCGTGCGCCCTCGCGGTGGCGCAGCTGGCTTTGAGCGGCGCGTCGAGGTCATCCGCGTGCACCGCCCCCGCCGCGGCTCTCGCGAGATTTGAAAACGACAACGTCTCCGGCGGCTCCCCCGCGCGTAAACGTCGCGTCCACTCCCCAAACTCCCGCTCGCACGCGCGTCGAAACGCGCCCCCGCCCCTCGTGCCGTGGCCGAGCCCGAGCACCGCCTTGGCGAGCCGCCGCGGGGTGAGAAGCGCGTTTGGGAATTTCGCCGTGTGGTGAAGGTTCATCGCGCACACCGCGTCGCCGTACGCCGCGTACCTCTCGAGCACGTCCCGCCTGGTGACGCAGTGAGCCCGCCCGGTGTCGGTACCGCCCAGCGCGAAGAACGAGCCCCGGGAACCCAAGAGATCGTCCTCCGTTCGATTCTCGCCCGAGTCGCCGCCGAATCGATTCGCGAAATTATCGAACCCGTCCGCGTCCCATCGCCCGGCGACTCGCGCCTCGCCGGCGTAACGCTCTCGAAACGCCTCGCGAGGTTCGTCCCCGTAGAACCTCGCGTCCACCTCCGCCAGCAGTGCGGGGTTCCGGTACACCGCCCTGCCCAGCATCACCCCCCGCAGCTTCCCCGACTCTAAGTGCTCCGCCGCCTGGTCCATCGTCTCGACGCCGCCGTTGATCGTGAACCCGAGTCGGGGGAAATCGTCCGCCAGCGCGTGAACCTCGCGGTGCCTCAGCGGCGGCACCGTCCTGTTTCCCGTGGTGGATAACCCCGAGAGCACCGCGGCTCTGGCGTGCACGATGAAGTGTTTAACCCCCGACGCCTGATTCACGACGTCGACGAAGTCGCTGACGAATGCGTACGAATCCATCGAGTCGTCGGCGGACTTTTCCGTGGGCCTCACGCCGAGCCTGTGCTTCACGGTGACCGGGACGTCCACGGCCTCGCGCATGCGTCTGAGGCACTCGCCCACGTGCTCCGGGTCCCGCATTAGCGCCGCCCCGAAGCACGTCGCGACGTCCTTCTTGTTCACCACCCTGGCGGACGGGCACCCGCAGTTGAGGTTGATCTCGTCGTACCGGTACTCGGCGTCGCAGACGGTCGCCGCGAGCGCGAGGCGCTCGGGGGATGCGCCGCCGAGCTGGACCGTGAGCGGGTGCTCCTCGTCGCCGTACGCGAGCATCTCGGGCTTGGACCTCCAACTGTGCACGACCGCGTCCTGGTTGACCATCTCCGTCCAGAGGTGCGCTCGGCGGCTGACGAGCCTGCACACCCGGCGGAAGTGGGTGTCGGTGCACTCGAGCATCGGCGCCACGGAGATGCGGTGCGAGTCGATCCGGCCGCCGCTGTCCCATCGCGTGGACCATACCGGGGGTTGAGACGTCGCACCGCACGCGTCGTCACCCCCGCCGCCCATCCTCTCGGAAAGTGCGACGCCCCGGGCGGGCTGCCGACGAACCAGGAGAAAGTCTCGATAAAAGTTAGACCGTCCTTTCCTGGGTCGTCGCCCATACGGCCGGTTAACCGTAATTCTGGGTTTATTTCCTATGTGACGACGGTGACCCTTTTTGGCGTGAAAGGGTCGCCTCGACAGGGTCGCGAGAAAGTCGTCAAGCAAGTTCGAAAGAAAACCGCGTCAAGTTCGAATTCGGACCCGCGCGACGGTTTGAAACCCGCAAAATCGGCGGGATATTTTCCCTCGCTCGTTTCAGGCTGCAGCGTCCGTTGGCGGCTGCTCCGCCACACACAACGCGCGCGGAGGGTGGCACGCGTTTACCTCGTCGGCATCGTCGGAGGGACGTCAGCAATGCACGGCATCGCGGTCGTTTCGAATGCGGTCGCGCCCGCGGCGGGCGCCGGATATGCGCGCGCGGATGGAGGCGCCAAACTCTCGCGCGGCGCCTCGGGAACGCCGAGAAATGTCTCCTCGGCCTGCACCGCGAGGAAGGACTCGGTGGCGCTCGGTGACCGACGCTTCTTCGGGAAGGCGCGCGCGCTCCGAACGGTTAGCGTCGGTCCCACAAACTCCGGCAGGGCATCCCGCAACCTCACGGTGCGTCATCGCCGCACCCGTCCCCACTCCCGTCGCCGGGCCTTATCGTCAACTTTTTCGCTTTTCCCAGAGCCGCCGGTTCGAGGCTCATCCTCCCCGCCGCGCTTTTCGAACGCGCCGCGTCGCGTCCCTCCCGACGGCCGCCGACTGACCGTTCGCGTTTCCCCTCCTTCACAAACAGACGCGCGCGATGGGCGGCAGGGTGGACACGAACTCGGACCCGTGGTGGACGAAGAACAACGCGTCCAACATGACCGAGGCGCACTCCATGGATGAGCTCCTCCAGGTGCTCAAGGCGAACGCAGACAAGCTCGTGGTGGTTGACTATTACGCTCGCTGGTGCGCGGCGTGCAGGGCGCTGCATCCCAAGCTCTGCAAGATCGCCGAGGAGAACGCGCACGACGTCGTGGTCGTCAAGATTGAGTTCGACGATAACAAGGACCTCTGCCGCGGCATGGGCGTCAGGGTGCTCCCTTACTTCCAGCTGTACAGGGGCGCGAGGGGAAAGGTTGCCGCGTTCTCCGCGTCAATCTCCAAGGTTGCCAGGATCAGGGAGGGCATCGCGGAGCACAGGCCGGGCGGCGCCTACGACACGGACCCCGACACCGGCTTCGAGGGATGGCCCGTCGCGGACGACGCGGAGAAGAGCGGGAGCGAGGACGAGGAGCCCGCGGGCGAGCGCGAGCCGGCACCCGCTCGCTGACGGGTTTACGATTTTTTTTTCCATTTTTTTGTGTCGCGTCGCCGTACAAGACCGCCGCGTGACGCGAGTTTTGATGAGGCTTTAGCCGGAGCTGCTCGTTTATGCTTTTGTAAGACCGTGCGTTTAGTTTAAGAGTTAGACGGTCTCGTTCGTCGCGGGTGGGTTTGGTGAAGGTCTCGACGACGCTACTAAAGTCTCTTCTAAAAGTTGGAGGTTAGAATAATCGAGGGTTCGAGCGCGGGGCAAGCCTCATGCTTGCTCACCCTTCAGAGCGGTATCCACCAGCGTCTCCATGCGCTCCGGCTCCGCGCCCCCCTTCCTCAGGTTCGGCGACAGCTTCAAACACGTCACGCAACCCCTGTCGTCGCCGACCAGCAGCACCGGGTGCTCGGGATTGAACGCCACCTTCGTGAGCTTCGCCTTGCGCACGATCTTCTGCTCGCAGATGGGCTCGTGTTTGTTGATGTCGAGGTCGTACACGTGCACCTTACCGTCGCTGGTGACCGCCGCGAAGGAGGTGGAGTTGAGCGGCGACCACGCCACGTCTCCCACCGCGTTGTTCAGGTCAAAGCTCATCAGCGGTCGGCTCGAGTTGTGCTCCCAGAGCTTCACGCTCCAATCCGCGGACGCAGAGAGGAAAGCCTTCTGGTGGAACGGGTTCCACTGCACGCTGTACACCGCCATGTTGTGACCGACGTACGTCTCCAGGTACTGCGAGTTGTACGCCTTGGAGCACTTGTGCACGTGGCCCTCCTCCGTTCCCACGACGAAGAGGTGATCCTGCGCCTTGTTGAAGTCGAAGCAGCACCCCCCCGCGAGCGACCCGAGGGCGTCGGCGTCGTCGTCGGCATCCGCCGTCACGAGCTTGAGCTCCATCAGGTCCTCGTGCACCAGCTCGGACTTGGACATGGTCCAGGTGGTGACCCGCCCGTCGGACGACACGGAGCAAAAGTTGAGCGAGCGCTCGCTGAGGTCCTGGTCCTGCCACTTCACCTGCCACACCGGATCCGTGTGCTTGCCCGTCTTGACGGTACACTGCCGAATGGGGCGGTTCACCTTGTTCCGCACGTCGTACACCATGACGCTGCCGTCGTACAGTCCCACCGCCAGCAGGCTGGGATGATGCGGGTGGAAGTCGAGGCACATGACGCCCGAATCCGTGGTGAACGTATACTCGGGGTGGCTGGGGTTCTTCAGCGAATAGCAGCAGATCAGCCCGCTCATCTGCTTCACGAAATCGAAGGATCCGTACCCCACCGCGAACAGGTCGTGGTACGTCGGATTCCACGCGATCGCGGTGACGTGCCGTCGCTTCGCGCGTTCGTTGTAGAACTTCCACAGCGGCAGCAGCGTGCCCTCGCCCTCCCGAAAGCGGTCGCTCTGGTCCTCCCAGTACTTGAAATCCTGAGCGATGTCGTCGTACGAGTTCTGGTTGACCATGCGCTCCATGACCTTGACCGCGCGCGTCATCGGCACGCCCGCCATCATCTCCGGCTTTTTCTCCTTGGGCGGGGGCTTGGGCTCCTCCTTCTTCTTCGGCGGCGGCTCGCCCGCCTCCTCTGCCTCCTCCGCCTCCTTCTCCCTCTGCTTCTGCTTCTTGATCATGTCCCTCTGGATCGCCACGCGCAGCTGATCCTCCATGTACGCGTCGTACATCTCCCACTGCGTGGCGCTCGCGGTGAACTGCTGCGAGGGCGGGGGCTCCGTCGCGGACTGCCGCTCCCGCGTCGGGTTGTTCACCGTCTGCGCGGCGCGTTCGGAAAAGTTAAACTGATTGCGAAGCGCCTTGGAGTCGTCCACGGGCTCCCTCGGCGCGTCGTCGTCGTCGTTATTATCGGCGTCCGCGTCGTCCCCGCCTTCCCCGCCTTCGCCCTCCTCCCCCGCCTTCGCCTTCTTGGGCAGACCGGCCACCGCGCGCTCGTACTCCTCGATGGCCTCGGCTTCCATCGCCTCGAGCTGCAGCTGCTGCTTCGCGGCGTCCGATTCTCGATGGAGGAGGTAGCCGTCCGAGGCGAAGTGCATCACGAGCTGATCGATCATGGGCTCGAACTTGTACTCGCGCTCCTTGGTGTTGTACCGCGCGATGTTGGCCGGGGCGTTCGGGTTGTTCGCGGTGAGCTGCTTGGTGATCTCCTCGTCCATCTCCTTCTGCGTGAGCTCGAGCTGATTGGCGGGCACGATGATCACGGTCTTGGCCTCCTCGAAGGCGTCGAAATCCGCGGCGGGCGCGCTGGGTTTCTTCACGCCCTTGTCCTTCTTGGCCTTGGGCTTGGCGCCATCCTTCTCGGGAGCCTGCGCGGATGGATCGGAAGAAGCGGGCGTCGTCAGTTCGCGGGTCAATCTCGGATGGGATGGTGGTTTCTCGGTCGCCCAAACGGAAACCCGCATTTAGCGTGCGACGGTGGGGCCGGAAGGGGGGGTTCGGGGCGTCACGGACCTTGCGGGGAGGCATCTCGTGACTCGCACCGCGCTAGGGTTCACTCCGGGACTCCGCCGCCGTCGGTACCTTCGCGTCTACTGCGTCGCGGGCTCCTCGCGCGCGCTATCTGTGACCGCGCGGTGGCCGGGGAAATCGTCCACCGTTCCATTTTTGGGCCGAGACTGGCTTGGTAAGAGTTGAATCCAACTCTCCGCAGCTCCGCCCGCTCGAGGCACCCCCGCCCGCCGGGGCGTCGTGACCAGAGGAGAGCAGCGCGCGCCAGATCCAGGCGAGACCCGGAAGGGGGATCGGAGCAGCGATGGCGTACAACTACGTCGTGACGGTACGTCTCATCGCCGTCGAAAATTCCCTCGAGCGTCGCCCCGCGCGCGCGGCAGCCCGGACCCGACACCCGCGAAAACAAATCTTCGTCGTCGATGAACCCTACCGCCGCTGTGCCGACCTCTCGATCTGACCCTCCCCGGATCCCCGCCCGCCCTTCACAGGCGCAAAAGCCCACGAGCGTGACGCACAGTCTCGTGGGTAACTTCACCCACGACAACGAGCTCAACCTCATCGTCGCGTGAGCACCAACCCCTCGCCCCCGAACCCCCGTCCCCGTCCCCCGGGCCCCGCGCAATCTTTAACAACCCGACCCGCGCGAAAACAAAAAGCGCGCTTCCGACCCCTTCTCACCCGCCGCTTCCCCGCCCTCCGCGACCCCACCGACCCGCAGTAAGTGCACGAGGATCGAGATCCACATGCTCACCCCCGACGGCCTGCAGCCCATGCACGACGTCCCGGTGTACGGCAGGATCGCAATCATGAAACTCTACAGGCCCGCGGGTGAGAAGCGCCAGCTCCTCTACGTCGCCACGGAGCGCCTCATGTTCTGCGTGCTCGCGTACGATCAGACGAGCGGCGCCATCACCACGCGCGCGATGGGGGACCTGAGCAACGCCATCGGGCGCCCTTGCGAGCACGGGCTGATCGGCGAGGTGGACCCCGAGTGCCGACTCATCGGTTCGCAGGCGTACGACGGGCTCTTCAAAGTCGTGCCCATGGATCGCGCCGGTCAGCTGCGCGAAGCGTTCGACGTGAGGCTGGAGGAGCTCAACGTCGTGGACGTGAAGTTCATGCACGGGTGCGCGGTGCCGACGATATGCGTCCTGTACGAGGACACGAAGGAGGCGAGGCACGTCAAGACGTACGAGATCGACGTCAAGGAGAAGACGCTTCGGGACGGGCCGTGGTCGCAGGGCGACGTGGAGGGCGGATCGTCGCTGATCATCCCGGTCCCGGCGCCCCTGGGCGGGGCGATCGTCGTGGGCGAGAGCGTGATCGTCTACCTGAACAGGGACGCCGGGAACGGGGCCGGGGTGGGCGATGGAGACGGCGGGAGCCACGAACAAGCGCCCGGCCCTGGCGGGAACCACCAACAAGCGAGCGGGATGATCGTCAAGGCCATCGCGACCAAGAGCGTCAACGTGATGGCGCACGGGGTGGTCGACGCGGACGGGTCCCGGTACCTGCTCGGCGACAGCACCGGCATGCTCCACCTCCTCGTGCTGGTCCACGACAGGCGGAGGGTGCACGCGTTGAAGCTGGAGTCGCTCGGGCAAACGTCCATCGCCTCGACGCTGTCGTACCTGGACAACGGCGTGGTGTACGTGGGGAGCGCGTACGGCGACTCGCAGCTCGTGCGTTTACACGCGCAGCCCGTGAGGTGCGCCGCGGACCAAGTCCCGGCCACCCCCGACGGCCTGACCTACGTCGAGTGCCTGGAGTCGTTCACGAACCTGGGCCCCATCGTCGATTTCGCCGTCGTAGACTTGGATCGACACGGGCAGGGGCAGGTGGTGACGTGCTCCGGGGTGAACAAGGACGGGTCCCTCCGGGTCGTCCGAAACGGCGTCGGCATCCACGAACGCGCCGCCGTCGAGCTCCCGGGCGTCAAGGGATGCTGGAGCCTCCGCAAGGGCGACGCGTCGACGCATCCGTCGGATACCCGACTCGTCGTGTCCTTCGCTCGGGAGACTCGCGTGCTGGCCATAGACGACGACGACGAGCTCGCCGAGACGGATTTTCGCGGCTTCTCCGAACACGAACAGACGCTGTGCGTGTGTAACGTGGACGGAGGGTACGTCGTGCAGTGCGTGGCGTCGGGCGTGAGGCTGGTGAACGCGGCGGACGGCGAGCCGAGGGCGACGTGGTCGCCGCCCGGGGGCGCGACGGTGTCGGTGGCTTCGGCTAACAGGACGCAGGCGCTGGTGGCGACGACGGGGGGTTCGCTGTATTCACTCGCGCTGGGGTCCGCCGTCGGTGCCGGTGGCGACGCCATGGACGTGGACGCCGCGGGGGGTGCCCAGGGGGGTGCCCAGGGGGGTGCCCAAGCGCTCATCCGCGAGATCGCGTCGGCGTCCCTCGACGGTAAGGAGATTGCGTGCCTGGACTGTACCCCCCTCTCGGACCCCGGCGACGCCGCCGCAGATCTGTGCGCGGTGGGCACGTGGACCGCGGAGGTTGCCCTCCTGACCATGCCGGATCTGCGGCTCGTGACGACGTCGCCGCTGGGCGGCGGCGGGGGCGGCGTCATTCCCCGCGCGGTGTTGCTCTGCTCCTTCGAGGGGACGCCCCACCTGCTCGCCGGCCTCGGCGACGGAGCGCTTCACACCTTCGGCGTCGACCCCGAGGCTGGCGCGCTGAGGGACGGCAAGTCCCTGAGCCTGGGCACGCAGCCCATCACCCTGCGCACGTTCAGGAGCAAGGGCGCGACGCACGTCTTCGCCGGAAGCGACCGCCCGACGGTGATTTACGGCAACAACGGGAAGCTCATCTACTCCAACGTCAACCTCCGCGAGGTGCTCCACGCGTGTCCCTTCAACTGCGACGCCTTCCCGGACTCCCTCGCGCTCGCGTCCGAGTCGGATCTCACCATCGGCGGCATCGACGACATACAGAAGCTCCACATACGCACCGTACCACTCGGCGAGCAGCCCCGACGCATCGCGCATCAGCCAGAGACTCGAACGTACGCGGCGCTGACGGAAAATTTCGACGTCGACGCCCGCGCCGAGGGCTACTTCGTGCGACTGTTCGACGACGTCACGTTCGAGACGCTGTGCAAGTTTCGGCTGGAACGCGACGAGCAGGACTCGAGCATCATATCCTGCGCCTTCGCCGACGACCCGAGGGCCTATTACGTCGTGGGCACCGGGTACAGTTTGCCCGAGGAGCCCGAGCCGACGCGAGGTCGAATCTTGGTGTTTCGCGCCGAGGACGGAAAGCTTCAGCTCGTCGCCGAGAAGGAGGTGAAGGGCGCGGTGTACAACCTCAACGCGTTCAACGGTAAGCTGCTGGCGGGCATCAACAGCAAGGTTGAGCTCTTTCGGTGGGTATCGAGGGGCGGCGGGGTCGGGGCTCTTTCGGGGACCTTGGGCGGGGACGATAAGATGGCCGTCGATAAGATGGACGGGGCGGGCGGATCGACGTACGAACTCGCGAAGGAGTGCTCCCACCACGGTCACATCGTGGCGCTGTACGTGGCGGTCCGCGGCGAGTTCATCGTCGTCGGTGACCTCATGAAGTCGGTGTCGCTGCTGGCGTACAAGCCGGAGGAGTCGGTCATCGAGGAGCGAGCGAGGGACTACAACGCCAACTGGATGACGGCGGTTGACATCCTCGACGACGACGCGTACCTCGGCGCGGAGAACAACTTTAACCTCTTCACCCTGCGCAGGCAGTCGGACGCCGCGACGGACGAGGAACGGAGCCGGCTGGAGGTTGTGGGGGAGTACCACGTCGGCGAGTTTGTCAACCGGTTCCGACGCGGGTCCCTGGTCATGCGGCTGCCCGACCAGGAAAACGCCGACGTCCCCACGCTCTTATTCGGCACCGTCAGCGGCGTCATCGGCGTACTGGCCACGCTGCCCCGGGAGCAGTTCGAGTTCCTGAGCGCGCTTCAGGCGGCGCTGAACAAGACGGTGAGCGGCGTCGGGGGTTTGAGCCACGACGCGTGGAGGAGTTTTCAGAACGAGCACAGGCACAGGGCCAAGGACGGCGCCAAGGGCTTTGTCGACGGCGACCTCATCGAGTCGTTCTTGGACCTGAAGCCGGAGAAGGCCCGGGAGGTGGCGGCGGCGGTGAAGCTGAGCGTCGATGAGCTGACGCGCAGGGTGGAGGATCTGCAGCGGCTCACGCACTGAGATGGTCTCTCTTAGCGGATTAAACGCGTCGTATGCCGACAACACTGGTCCACGCGCGGCGTTGTTCCGCGGCGTCTCCACGACTTTTCGTTCGTCGGTGTTCGGGAAAAGAATCTGGAGGTGAACCGTTCCGAATTTTTTTGTCGGGTGGGTGTTTCCCACGCGAATCGCACGTGATCCAGTCAGGAACTGTCGATGTGTTTGGTGTAAAAGACTCGTATTTCGATTTCTCAATTTTGCGTTATTTTCTGCGTTTTGATTTCCGCAAGTTCGGCCTCCCGCGTTCGATCCTCCTCACAATCGCACGCGCTAGCAACCAACCAAACCCCCTTAGCCCACCACCATGCCCATCAAGACCGCCCCCGTCAAGAAGGACAAGCTCACCGACGCCGAGAAGAAGAAGATCAAGCAGGATAACAAGTGAGTCGCGCGCCGCTTCCCCCCAACTTCCGCCATCGTTATTCTCCCGCCCCGACGAACCCACGCGCTTTGGCCGTTCCCTCCCCCAAAACGCGTCCTGACCTTCCCCGCTCCGTGCGTCCGCGCAGGGCAAAGGCTAACCCCGGCAAGGCCGCGGACAAGAAGGCAAAGAACGACGCCAAGCGCGAGGGCCGCGCCGCCTCCGGCTCCCAGAAGACGTTCGCCTAACCGAACCTTTCTCCCCTTGACCACCACCTTCGATCTTTGACAATGAATGTGTCCGTCCCCGCGTCGAGCCCCCGACCTCATCGGCTCATGACGCGGCAGTCGGACAGTCGCGATAGAAAGTATAGTACATTGTAATCGCAACGGACGAAGCGTGGATGTAACGACGCGCCCGGCTCTCCGAATCTCGCCACCCGTCTCGCCACCGTCGCCGCCAACCGAGCGCGCCACGGCCTCGCCGCGGACGAAGCCAGGACGGAGACCGTCTCCGCCAAAAAAATTCCTCCGAGTTGTTGGTTTCGACGCTTTTTCGGCATTTCGAGGGTCGGTTGACAGACTGGACGGATCAGGCACCGCGTGACGTGTCGCATCCTCGGGCCGATAATGGCCGGCACCCTCCTTTTTCCATGCCACTTGTCGCCGGCCCCATAACGCCGTCGCCGATACTCCCGACACGATGCTCGCGATGACGACCACGATCGTGCCGGCCCGCGCGCCGGTCCGCGCTCCACGCGCCGCCGCCCTCTCCTCCCGCGTCGCCGCGCCACTCGCGCCCCGATCGCTCTCCGGGCCAAATCCCGGGCGAACACCGACGGTGGTCACCGCGGCCGGTCCCGAGGAGTTCTCCTCGGCTCCCGCGCCCTCTCTCGACGCCGCTCCGACTCCCGGCGGCATGTCCAAGACCCAGGCCGCCAAGCTCGCCGCAAAGCAGGCCAAGAAGGCGGCCAAGAAGCCCAAGCAGGCGCAGATGCAGAAGCCCAAGCGCCGCAAGGCTCCGTCCGGCGAGAAGAAGGTGGAGATGCCGCCAACCGAGGCTGAGCTCGCGGCGTCCGCCAAGTACGACGCCATGCTCGAGGAGGGCGCCATCGTCTACGAGTGCTTCATCCGCGCCAAGGGACCCAACCAGTGGTTCCCCGTCGGCCCCATGGCGGTGAAGCAGGACTGGATGATCGTCCCGGAGATGTGGAAAGCGGAGGATGCCATGAAAAAGGCGGGCTTCAAGATGTACCCCGCGCTGATGCGAGCGCCGTGCTTCGGCAACGTCGAGTACGGGTACAGGGCGCGGGACGACGAGAAGAAAGTGACGGAGGAGCAGATCCGCGAGGCCAAGGGTAAGCTCAACCCTTTCGAGGACGTCGTGTTGCTCGAGAGACCCGCGGACGGGAGCGCGGGGCCGCCGAGCGCGGGGATCATGGATCGGCTCAACAAATGGATGAACCCATACGGCACCGGCAAGGAGGAGAGCAAGTAATAAGAGTTTTTAAGTGTTGAGTGAGCGAGTAATAAGAGTGGCACTTCGATGTGACGTGAGGTTTGACCCGTGAGTTTATCGTGATAAGAGTCACTCCTCGGGGACGTAGGTTGGGAGGTCGTAGTGACCCATCCTTGCGAGCAGCGCGGATCCGTAACTCGCCTCTGCAAACTCTGACGCCGTCACCGGTATCCCGCCCATGGCCCTCGACCGAATCGTGCTCCACTTGGGGTTCTTCGCGCCCCCGCCCGCGGTGAACACCCGTGCCACCTTCGACGCGCCCATCGACGCCATCTCGCCGTACGATCGCGCCTCCACGCCCGCGACGGAGCCGAGGATGGCGCGCAAAAAATCCTCATCCGCGTCGGGCCTCGGCGACAGCGCGTCTGTCGCCTCTTTCACCGTCATGCCGAAGCCCATGAGCACCCCGGGGTAGTAGTCCGGCACCGCGGACTCCTTTTCCGCGTCCTCGAGGTCGATCTTGTCCGTCAACGCCACGAGCTCGTCGTCGGAAAAGTTCGACCGGAGCAGCCACCCGCCGAGGTTGCTGCTCCCGCCCACCAGCCACGACCCGCACAACCTGTGCGAGTACACCCCCTTGGCGCTGTCGTCCACCCTACGCGTGCTCACGAGCTTCAGCGCGAGCGAGCTCCCGAGGCTGGTCACCGCGTCCCCCGGGGTGGTGCACCTCGCGGCGACGAACGCGGCGATGGAATCCGTGGTGCCAGCCACGACGACGCATCCGCTCGGATTGGTCAAAACTTTCCGAGCCCGATCCGTCGCGATCGGGGAAACTTTCGTGCCCGGCGCTCGCACGTTTCCCGGGAGCATGGACGCGTACGGCAGAGACTTCATCCACGCCGGGTAATCCCCGCACGGGCCCAAGCCCGGGTCGAACCCGAGCTTGAGGGCGTTGTTGTGGTCCGTCTCGCCAGCGACGCCGTGAAGTAGATGAGCGATCCAATCGGCGTGGTGTAAGAGCGCGAAATCGCCCTCGCCGCGCTCGCCGTTGGAAACCCACCAGCTGTGCAGCTTGCACAGCGCGCTCGTGGCGCTCCGCACGGTGTGTCCATCGGGCGCGACGGAGCACACGAAATCCATGGCGTCCCCGCGCTTCTCGTTGTAGAGCATGGGGGGATACGCGGGTTCGCCCGATTCGCGATCGACGATGAGGACGGTGCCGGAGGTGCCGTCCACCGCCACCGCGGCGACGCGCGCGCGGACGTCGGCGTCGAGTCGATCGAGGAGGGACCAGAGCGCGCCGCGCCACGCCTCCGCCCATCCCCCCTCCGGCACCCCGTCGCCCCCCTTGCCGCCGTCGACGATGGGAGGGTACCTGGCGGTCGTCTCCGTCACGACGGCGCCGGCGTTGTCCACGACGGTGGCGCGCGCGCCGGAGGTGCCAAAGTCGAGGCCGAGGAAGAGCGCGTCGTCGGCGGCGGCGGAGGAGGAGGACGACGAGGCGGCGGCCGCGTTGACGGCGGTCATCTCGCGAATGGAGCGCGAGGCGAACGCGGGTAGACGGGGGGTAGACGCGTCGGGACGACGGGTCGACGATGCGCTCGACGAGGCGCTCGATCGCGCGACGACGACGACGCCGCGGGTGTTGGCCGCGGCGGAGGGTTTGGGACGCGGGGCGCGCGCGCGGGAGACGCCGCGG
>Ga0181571_10001715_pt1 | contig 16011 bp, 7 predicted proteins | sample 101ome_17_FD_132440 | JGI IMG/M metagenome (GOLD analysis project Ga0181571, IMG submission 132440) | Coastal salt marsh microbial communities from the Groves Creek Marsh, Skidaway Island, Georgia - 101407AT metaG (megahit assembly) | ecosystem: Environmental > Aquatic > Marine > Intertidal zone... | reverse complement strand
GCGAAGTTCCCTTTCATGGTGACCTGACCGAGGCCGTAGATCCACGTTAGCTTGCGGTGCTGCAGCTTCTTATCGTAAAACTCCTTAAACGTGGTGACGCATCCGACGCACTCCTCGGGCAGCGCCAGCTCGGTGAATTTGTACGTGGGCCAGAACCCGGTGGTCAGAACCGTGACGGCGAAATCCATCTTGGGCCTGCGGGTCTCGTCGTCGTCTAGCCACTTCTCGAACTCCTTTTGGTTGTCCTTCGCGATCTGCAGATCGGTCACCATGCCCTCCATCTTGCTCGTGAACTGCGCGCCGCACTGAGTCTTGAGCTTGGTCAGGATGGACCGCTCGTGGTCGTCGTTGGCGCTCCTGTCGAAGAGCAAACGCCTGGACAGTTTCTTGCGATAAAACTCGCCGAAAAGGTCCTTATCGCTGATGTAGGCCAGGAGCTTGACCACCTTTTCCAACGTCATCTCCACCTCCTCGTCTGAGAGCTTCTCGCTGCTGCCCTTCTGGAGCAGCTTATCGCAGAAAAGAGCGAGCAACTCGGCAGACGTGCTCCCCGTGACGACTTTGTTGCAGAAAACTTCGAACGCTTCCTTCAGAGCGCGATGGAACAAGGAGTCGTTGCTGAAGCAGTCCACGACGTACTGGAGATACTTGTCGTGGAGCTGGATGATGGACCGGACGAAGACCTGCTCGGTGCCCTGCGCCGCCGCCTTGTCCTTGGGAGCCTCCTTCTTCGCTCCCTCCGCATCCTCCGCCTGCTTCACCAAGGTGACGCCCTCCTTCTCCACGTGCTTCTTGAATATGTCCGCAACCGGGGGCAACCCCGCGGGGATCCGCTTGAACAGCCTGAACATCCTCGCCAGGTCCTCCGTCTTGTCGTCGCGGAGCAGCACCGCGCAGCCGCTGTGCTCCTTCTCCAACAGCTGAGTCTCGTACGCCGCGAGAACCTCTTTTTCAACCTCCTTCAGCAGCTTGGTCTCCGACGACGCGTGAAGGTAGTGTCCCACCCTCTCCTTCTCCCGCCTCAGGCACTCCTCCGCCTTGACCAGGTAATCCGGGCACGAGTCCTCGTCGATCCACACGGAAGCCTTCCTGCTGTAAAACGCCGCCGTGTTCGTGAGCAGGTGCGCCTCGAAGTCCTGCTCGTACGCCTCCATCCCGCCCATGCCCATCTCCACGAAGATACCGAGGATGTTCTTGACCAACGCGCGGTCGATCTGCTCGCCGTCGCGTTCCTTGTCCACCAGCGCGAGCACCGCGTCCTTGACGTTCTTCTTGAGCTCAGAGTAGACGAGGTCGCGGAAGCACAGCATGCCCACGTCCTTCAGCTGCGCGAGGTTGTGACGCTGGATGTAGTACCTGTCGAGGTAGTTGAAGAAGCGCGAGAGCCACCGGACCATGATCTTGTGGTTGTCCCAGCGCTTCACGAGCTCCTTCAGCATGTATTCGCCCTGCTTCTCTCGCAGCGCCGGGAGGACGTCGGAGATGATGTACGCGTTGAAAGCCTCGCGGTACCTCTCGTACAGCTGCTGGGAGAAGTCGTGGGGCGGTTTCTGCGTGCACATGTTGTAGATGGTGCTGTTCGTGCGAAGTCACGGGTGGGATTCGTCGTCAGCTCGGCGCGACGCGTCTGAAACGACAAAAGTGGACGATGGGACGGATCTGACGTTTTTGAAAACTGGGCGCGGGGCGGTTCGAGAGGGCGACGCACGTGTAGAGGTTGATGTACTCCTCCGGAGTGAAAGGTTCCTGCCCGCCGTCCTCGAGGATGGCGCGAAGCTTGGTGATTCCTTTCTGCGATCGGTTGGGGGGAAGCAGGAGGGTCAGTGGTTCGCTTTTTCAAAGATATCCCGTAGGGTTAGTCCTCGGACACAGCTGGCACCTCCTCGGGCTCCCGGATCTGGCGCGCGTCGGGTGCGTGTCGACGGCCGAGGAGCGGGCCACGAGGTATGAGATCGCACCTGCATGAAGTCCCATCCATCCTCAAGGTTGATGATCTTCCTATCGCCCATCATCGTGCTCGGCGAGAAAGCCTCGCGCGCTCAAACCAGGTGACACGCAGGAGGTGGAGCGAGATCTGCCGCGAGCGACCCTCGGACGCAGCGACGGTCCTCGGCCTCGATACGGGCGCGGGTCCGCGGGTCACGCGCTGCGGTGCCTCGAGGAACCGAGCGGTCGACGGAACGAGACCTGCCGTCACCGATGCTCGCGCGTCGGGCGGTGTGAACGAACCGAGGTCACCCCCGCGGTTGACGAGCCTCGGTTGTTGCTCTGACGAAGTTGGTGCTTTGTTCACCTGCAACTCAGCTGACTGGCGTTGATTATTTCATCATTCACACGACTACCGGCGCCCGACTCTATCTCCTTGCGGCCTGCTAAGGCTTCACAGGTCGTACTTGACGTCCCACTTGTCCCTAAAGTTGGTGTTGAACGTCCAGTTGTTCTCCCGGATCTGACCGTAGAACCCCCGCTCGCACAAGTCGTACCCAAGCCGCAACTTCAGGTCCTGATCTTCCACGAAGTTGAAAATCTTCTTCGTCAGCTCCACGGACCCGGCCACGTCCGGCCGACTGAAGCCCTTGCTGCCCACCATGCACCCCCCTTTCACGTCCAGAGTGAGCAGCCCATCGTGATCCAGCTCGAACGTCTTTTTGCCGGCGACGCCGTACTTGACGTCGTCCTGCGTCGTGGCGTAGCTCAGGCCCATGTCCACTCGCGATAACACGCTGCTGGGGAAGAATTTTTTTCTGACGTACGCCCGCGACTCGACGCGACCGTCGCGCGTGTCCAGCGACCCCGAGACCTGCGCGGCGTGGATCGAGAGGGAGGTATCGTCAGTGTGGGGTTCGTCGTCGAAGGGTCGGCCTCCGTGCGAGGGCGTCGAGGCACGGGCCGGGGAACGGCGTCGGGGCGGATCGAGGGTAAAGCGCCCCTCGCGCGGATAAAAGGTGGGATAGGGGCCGTCGCCGGCGCGGGCGGGGCGGCGCACCGTGAGCACGTAGTTGTCGTCGTTGCAGAACTTCTCCTTGGCGAACAGCTTCAGGTGCTTGTTGCCGCTGTCGAACCTCAGGCTGGTCTCCATCGTTGCCGCGTGTGACCTCCGGACCCGCGCTCGGTGCAGTGGCGCGCAGTCGCGTCAGTCGGCGCAATTATTCCTCGTCGCCCGATTGTTACTTGTAGTCGTCGTCCAGAATTGGCGCGAGCGAGGCACGGCTGCATGGCTCCTTGGAGGCCGGCATCCGCGGCGTCGCCGTACCGGCACGCCGTCTCCCCCGCACGCTCTCACGTCTACACCGAACCGTCGGACCCGTACCGTCTCTCCGAGAGCGCCACGCGAACGTCGAACGACGCGTACGGAGACTACCACGAGATTGAGCAGATCATGCGGCGAGAGCGACAGGAGAACGACCGGATGCAGGCGCAGAAAGCGGAGCTGAAGGAGGCCGAGCGCCGAGCGTTCGTCGCGGAGAGACGCGCGGAGTCGGCGGAGCGCGCCGCGGCTGAGCGCGCGCGCGAGGCCGAGGCCGAGGTCGCCGTCGCCGAGGAGGTGGCGACGCAGGCGGTGGTGGCCAATCGCGACGCGCGGCGCGCGCTCGAGGCGGCGCGTGCGGAGGTGGAGGGATACCGACAGACGCTCTCCGAGATGGGCACCCCGCCCGCGTCGCCCCTGAGCGCGCGGTCGCTCCGCGCATCCCCGCACGCCTCGCCCCACCGGCCCGACGACGCCGCGATCCCGGTCCGCGCCCCGCCCCGAGCGTTCCCGCCCCACCAACCCGCGTCGCCCGTGCAGCCCGCGAAGATCGCCGAGCTCGTCAACGCCCTCGCGCGGGCGGACGCCAAGGCCGAGCGCCACCGGGTCATCGCCGACGGCCTGCGCGTGGACCTCGACGCCGCGGCGGCGGCGCTGGACGTGGAGCGCGGGGCGAGACTCGCCGCGGAGACACAGCTGGCGGCGCACGAGCAAAAGCGAATGGACGCCATCGAGCGCTTGCTTCGACGCGCGAAGGACGGCGCCGCGCTGCGGTCCGACGTGGCGACGCCCACGCGGGCGTCGCAGGACCTCATCGCCGGGGCGCTCACGCCGAACGATTCGCACGATGTCGCCTCCGCCGCCGCCGGTGGGACACCGACGCTGACCAGGGCGGAGGAAGATCTCGTCGCGCTGGAACGAGAACACGCGATTGAGCTCGACCACCTTCGGACGCAGATCATGAAGAGCAAGGCGGAGACGGACGCGACGCAAAGGGCGCTGGACGCCGCGCGCGCCGCCGAGGAGGCTGCCGTGCTCGAGCGTGACGCCGCGACGATGGCCGGTGCCGTCGCCGAGCGAGATCTCGCGCTGCTGGAACGGGGTCGGGTCGGGAGGGAGGGCCGCGCCGCGCTCAGACGGGTCCTGGAGGAACTGGACGCCATCGAGCGACGGTCCGCGGGGATATACGAGGTGGCCGCGTCCGCGATCGACCTGAACCGTCGCATGTGCGAGGCCGTCGAGGCGATGCCCGTTCGATCCGGACGATGGCTCGGAACACACGGGTCGTCGGACGAGGACGACGACGAGGACGACGATCGCGTACAAGTAAGTGGTTTTCGCGCCGTCGACCGGGCGGCGGAGCAAACGTGGCGCGTGGGCAGGGACGTGCTGCAGGAGGCGTGGCACCACACCCGAGGGGAGATGCGTCAGCTCAGGCGCGAGGCGCGGACGCTGGGCGCGCAGCTGGAGAGGGCGGCGTTGGCGGAGGTGAAGGCCAAGGCGACGGCGAGCATGTACCGGTCCCACGACTCGCGCCTGTCCTCCGATTTCGACAAGGGATTCGCCGTCGGTAACAGACTGGCGGCGCGCGGCGAGGCAAACCGCGGCGACGGCGTCCGCGGTAGATCCGGTAGATCCGCAGACTCGGCGAGGTCGTCGTGGGAGAGCCGCACGTTCGCGCCGGCGACGACGACGACGACGTTTTCTCGTTCAGAGCCGGTCCGAACGTCTCTCTCGGAGGTTCGAAGGTCGGAGGAGGTTCGGAGGTCCGTCAGCAGGGACAGGCTTCACTCCCGCGCGTCCAGCGCCCGGAGCAGCGCCTTTGCGCGATCGCCGTCCGCGTCGCCCGCGCGGATGGGAAGCGTGCGGTCCAGCGCCGTGGGATCGATCGCGTCGGGGTTCCAAAGTCCGACAAGAAGGGGACGATCGCCCGCGGCGCGAAGGCGGGTGTTTCCCCCGGTCAGCCCCGAGGCGGGCGAATCGCGAAGGAGCCGGTCGGCGGTCGGTCGCGCGCCTAGGAGCGCCAGCGCCGGACGAACCGTGCCGATCGCGTCTCCCGTCGCCGCGTACATTCGCGGCGAGGCGCCCGCGGACGCTCGCCCCGAACCCTGGCGACGGGGACTCACCGCGCGGGACTACTCGGACGCGTCGAGGTCGAAATCGCCGGGGTCGAGCAAGGAGCGGCTCAAGAACGTGATTCTCCGCCGGGGACCCGCGGGCGAACCCAGGCCGAGGGACGGTAAGACGCCGTCGCAGAGGCTCGCGGAGATACAGGCGCAGAGGCGCATACCCGCGCCGTCCAAGGGGAAGTCCCGGCCGGGGAAGTCCCGGCCGTCGTCTGCGCCGGGGATGAGGGACTCGTCGGAGAGCAGGTTCGCCAAGTCCCCGGCGCGATCGCCCGCGAAGTACCTGCGGAAGGGCGGCGCGTACGAGGTGGCGTCCAGGTACAAGTCGCCGAAGGGGAAGGTGGACTTGATGCCCGCGCACAGACACAGGTCACCGCGCAAGCCGCAGGGACGATACGCGCTTTAGCGTCTACGCGACTCGTCATCTATCCCGTACGAGAAGAACTCGTACGACGGTCAATGCGCGTGATCGAACGGAACGATGACGTCACGATAGCCGACGATGATACCCTCGCGATATGATACACGTGGGCGATGCCACTTCACTAGACTACTAAACGCCGGTCAACCGAGCACCCAAACGGTGTCGTCGCCCGCCGCCCCGAACGTCTCGGCGACGACGTTGCTCTCCGCGAACATGGCGCTGTCGAATCCGCGGCTGAAGGAACCCGGGAGTTGCCGACGACGCATCTGGTTATCCCACGCGCCCTTCCACGCGGTCGCCCCGCCCTTCACCGTGACCACGTGCGTGAACCCGCGCTCGTGGAGTAACCGCGCGGCTCGGATCAATCGCGTTCCCCCGTCGGCGTCCATCACCAGGAGCTTGGCGCCATTACCGCCGCATCGTTCCACGACGGCGTTGACGAACGCGTCGGCGTCGAACGGCTCCTGCTTGTACACCTTCTTACCCGCGACCGAGTCGTAGACGCGCGATGCGTGGACCAAGGGAACCGCGAACACCCTGTCCCCGACGGACGAGCCCGGCCGAGGGGGATCGGGTACCTTGCCCTCGAAGTCGATCTCCGATGACGCCCGGACGTCGAGCGCGACGTACCCGTGTTCCCACAGCACGCGCGCCTCCTCGGTGTCCGCGGGCTCGTGCGACTGCGGGTACTTGCCGAGCACCGACGCCGCGAACGTCTCGTCGTCGTACAGCCCGGTGGATGCGCCGGTCTTGACCGAACGGCGAAGATGGTTACGGGATGCGTTTCTTGGCGCGGTCGTTCTTCCTCCGGCGCTTCGTCGCGCGCGGGTGTGGCCGCGGGAGACGCGACACGTCGTGGGGGTCGTCATCGTACCGAGCATCGTGGCTGATATCGGCGCGGATGACTTCGAGTTTGCGCGCTGAACGTGTGAAGCGCGCTCAGTAGTGTCCGCGCATGTGCGTGACAAATATCTTTGGTGTGTCATGCTGACGAATAAGGATTTTTTGTCATGCTTGTATGGTAATACAGTTACGAGTTTGCAGAGGATACCCTTATTTCGTATTTATCCAGCTCCTGCCTATGGACAGATGGAGGGATGAATCTCATCAATCTTCCGTGCGCTTGTCAACACTGCTGAGAGGCCGAGTCGGAGTTGAGTCGCAGTGCATCGGGCGCCGGTGAAGGACAAGCTAGCTGGGGGGGAGATAGAGAAGCGCTGAGCGCTGGCTGGGAGCACCAGAGCGCTCGGGCGGGTGACAAGGGTGATACTGTCTCCATCTCCGCTTGTGATACAGGGCGCGGATGAGGTTGCGACAATGAGCGAGGGAAAGCTTCTTCAGGGAACGTGTGGTTGGGCTTCCCCGCACCAGGCTCTAAGCATCTACGGAGGCAAAGTCAGAGGTTCGGAAGAGCGACTGCGCATCTACAGTAGGAAAGCGTTCGCTGCCCTCGAGATTGATACGACGACCTACGCAATCCCAAACCCAGAAAGGACAAGGCTCTGGGCGGGGCTGACCCCGCCTGGTTTTACATTCCTTGTCAAGGCATTTGGAGCATTCTGTGGATCTGTCGACGTCGGCAATCTTCCTAAATCGACGAGGGCTGTGCTCGGAGTAGACCGGGCGGATGGAAAGCGCGTGAACTACTCCGATTTGTGCGAGGCGGCCAGGGAAGACCTCTGGACGCGTTTTCACGCCGCGCTGGAGCCCTTGCGCGACGCGGGTAAACTGGGTTGCGTCGTTTTCCAGTTTCACTTGTCCTCGTTTGGTCCCAACCGAACGAATCGCACGCACGTCGAGCACCTACGCTCCCGGCTTTCCCCTCGAATCAGGATGGCGGTGGAGTTTCGCGACCGGGCGTGGATCCAGGGCGACGAGGCGCGTCGGACGGTGGAGTGGTGTCGAGCCAACGACTTCGCCCTGGTCGGGGCGGATGAGCTGTGGCACGAGACTATGCAGCCCGATCGCGCTCAGACGGGGCTGAGACCGGGGGAGGTGAAGCGATGCATGCCGACGCTGCTCGCCGCGACGTGTGAGTGGGGATCCGTGGTGAGGGTGCACCGCAGGCACGGGACGAGAGAAAGGCTGCTGGAAGACGACGAGATTCGCGCTTGGGGACAAAGGATCAGGGAGGTGGCGCCTCGATTGAGAGGCCCGATCTGGTGCCTGTGGGGAACAGACTGGAAAGACGCGGCGATTGAGAACGCGGCTAAGCTAGCCGCTGCGGTGGGAGATGAAATCGCGTTTGACTGGATCGGCATGCAGAAGAAGGCGTCGATGCAGGAAAAGGGCGGGATTGCGAGCTTGTTTGCGAAGGCACAAAAGTCCGAGCTCTCAGCCGAGGACAGGGCCGCCGTTTCCCTCGCGAAAACGCACAAGCGCCCGGCCGAGGTGCATCCGGCCAGGACAGTGGAGACGTCCGCCATCGCGCGCATGTTCGCAGCTAAAAAGTCGAAGCGCGAAGACGACGACGAAAGGCCAGAGATTGAAACGCGGCGCTAAAAACAACATTTAATTTTTACGAGCAATGCGCACGCTGATGTCACGCCGGGAAAGATTCGTGGACCCTGAGGTGCTCCAAGAACGTCCACAGGTTCTCCCCGCACGCCTCGTACCCTCGCAGCGCCGCCCTGAACCCGTCGCCGTACACCGGATCCTTTCTGACCTCCATCTGCCGCCGCCTTCGCTCCGCCCACGCGGCTACCCTCGGGTCCCCCTTCGGGTTGGACCCCGCTACTCCGCCCCGGTCCCACCTGCCGCCGCCCAGCCACAGCCACGCGAACAGCTCGCACACGCCCTCCTCCATCGCCAGCGGCAGCAGCGGAAACTTTCGCATGAACAGGTAGCAGTGGCCGTACTCGTGCGCGAGCACCGCGCCGAGCGCGTCCGAGCTCATGCCCTTCAGCGCGACGACCCCGTTCAAGATGCGTTTTTCCTCGACGCGGACATCCGGGTGGCTCCGCGCCAGCTGCGCCGCGCGCTGAATGGACCCCGGGCTGGCGTCCGCGAGATCGCACGAGCCCTTCACCGGGGTTCGGTCCGTGGGTTTAGGGTTAGGGTTTAGTCCGTCGCCGAGTTGGACGCCGTTGTCTTCGGAGAGCTCGTACCCGGACCCGCGTCGCTCGAGCCGCCAACCGAGCATGATCTTCTTCCACTCCTCGGGGGGCGCCTTTCCTTCGAGCGTGATCTTGGTGCGCGTCACTCCCCGCGGGCCGTTCGCGTTTGGACCCCTGTGACGTTTATCGGCGGCGCGGGCGAGCCGATCGGCCGCGACGAGCTGCACCGCCACCGTCTGATCCCCCGGCGCGCGCCTCGCGCCCGCGTGCGCGCAGAAGCGAATGACGCGATTCATGAGATGCGCGGCGAGGACGTCGTCGTTGACCGCCTCACGCGCGCACGCCTCGCACTGCCCGATGACGGCGTGACCGCCGGACGCGCGTCTCGCGGTCCTCGTCGCGCCGTCGGCCTCGTTTCGAATTCCCGCGCGCCTCTGCTTCGTCTGAAACTCTTTCGAGACGCAGAACCCGCAGTCGTCGCAGACGCTGCCCGGAGTCGCGTCGCATCGCTCGCACATCGCCTCGTCGGAGTCCGCGTTCCTGACGTACGATTCGCCGCTGGCCATCGCGACGGCGCACACGGCGCATCGGGGCGCGTACGTCTTCCGGTAGCACCCCTCGCACACCGCTCGCTCGTCCTTCCCATCCTCGGAGTCGCGCACGCGGTTGAATTTGCCTCGCCTGAACTCACCGTCGCAGTCCGTGCACCTGAAGTGCCCCTCGATGAACTTGCGGCCCAACGCGGACGTCACGCCGCCCTCCAGCCCCTCGCCGCAGCCGCACGCGCATCTGGGCGCGAAGATTTTGACGTGGCATCCGCGGCAGTACGGCGCGCCGTCCGCCCCCTCGACGTACCGGCTGGTGACGTCCCGCGAGCATCGACGGCATTTGAAGCACTCGCGATGGTACTTGCCGCCGAGCGCGCGCACGAACGCGCCGCTCATCCCCCGGCCGCACCCGTCGCACTTCTCGCAAACCTTATCCACGTGACATCGCTCGCAGATGATTCGCCCGGACGCCGGCGGGTGCTCCACGAACTTGCGCGCGATCGGCTCGGTGCAGAGGTCGCACGTGAAGCACTTGACGTGGCAGCGATGTTTTCCTCCGAGCGCGGTGAGAATCTCGCCCTTCAGAGGTCTATCGCACCGCGTGCATCGCTCGGCGTATCGATCATCGTAGCACCCCACGCAGCACAGCACGTTCGGTCTCTTCGGGTCCGAGGCGAACGTCTTGCACTCGGCGCCGCACAGCTCGCACCTCAGACAGTCCGGGTGAAAAGCTTTTTTATTCGGGGCGATGAGGTAGCGGCCGGTGACGCGCTCTCCACAGCCGCCGCACCGTAAGGCGCCGCCATCGACGCGCTCGGGCGTGACGGACAGGCGCCCGAGGCGCCTCTCCGCCTCTTCCAGCGCCGCCAGCGGGGAACTCGGCATGCCGGCGCGCTCGCTTATGGGACGGGAGAAGATGAACAACGGTTCAGTTCAGATTTTTTTCTAGCTCGCCTCCCCAGGTTGTACTTGTACTTGTACTTGTACAAGTACCAGGTCCGCTCGTTCTCACCCAGACAGGCCCAGCTGAATGGGCTCGTCGTCGACATCCGGCGCCGTCGTCCTCGTCGGCCACGGGAACTCCCGTCGCGTCGCCGAGACCCGCAGCAGCGCCGGGTCCGTCTCCCGCGGCGCCGCGAAGGAGCCGGGCGTCGACGACGACACGGCCGGCGGCGCGGCCGGCGGCGGCTTTCCCACCCGAGGCGCGAGCGTCGCGCCGCCGCCGCCGCCGCCCGACATCCACAGGTGATGGGCCATGGCCGCCTCCCGTTCGTACGACTGCGCCGCGCGATGGGTGTCCATCGCGTGCGCGTGCGCGGCGAAGGGCGAGAAGGCGGACAGGTGCGCCGGCGAGAAGAGCGGCGCGTGAAGCGCCGATCTTCGATAACCCGCTTCGAACAGAGCGCCCCGCGACGATTGCGAAGAGAGCGGCGTCGCGGAGAGCGCTCGATCGGGCGCGGCGCTCGCCGAGGAGATCGTCGCCCAACCCGCGTCTTCCATCCGCGGCGAAACGGGAACGGGCGGCCGCTCGCGGGCCTCCACGGCGGCGAGGGTGAGGGGCCGCGAGGTTCGGGTCAAAGTCGCGACGTTCGGGTCAGTCTCCGCCTTGGGCTCAATCGGCGCGATGGCCGACATCACGACTTTGACCCTCTCGCCGGGGCTCCTCGAGCGCCGCGCCCACGGCTTCTCGTCCTTATCCTCCTCCTCCATCACGTCGTCGTCATCGCACGTCTCCCGCTCGTTCCTTCGAACCCACGCGTTCCACTTGAGCGTTCGGTCCAGCACCGCCGCCGGTTCCTCGCTCCAGCCCTCGTAAACGAGATCGCCAAAGTCGTCGTTGGGACCCGCGGGCTCCTGGGGCGCGCCGCACCCGTCCCGCGCGATCCCGGCGTGCCAGTCGCACTGGTGGCAGCACCAGTCGTCCGGCAAGGTCTCGGGGTCGACCCACGCGGGCAACCGCCGCCACTTCCCGCACCCCCGCTCCTTGCACTGCACCCACTCAAAGTCCGGGAGCTCGTGCGAGAGGCCGACGTCGCCGCCGAGGAGGTGCCCCATCGTCGGCGTGGCGCCCGTTCGCATCGCCACCGTCACCGCGGCGAGTTGACCGGTGATGACGGCGCCGTGGATGCACTGCGCCCCCTCCAGCGAGCACGCCTCGCCCGCGAAAAGAACCCTGCCGCCGTGTTCGGGTTCGCCCAGCGCTCTTACGTCGTCCTCGTCGGACCCGACTCTCATGTACGAGTACGCGCCGCACGACCACGGGTCCTCCGCCCACCGCGTCACCTGCCAGTCCAGCAGCGCCGGCGTCGGCTGCTTCACCATCTTCATCATCTTGCGAAGGATCTCGATGACGTCGTCTTTTACTTGATCATCGGAGCGGCCGGCGAAGCCCTCGCCAAAGGGGGGCGCGACGTGCGCGACGATGACGCCGGGTTTGCCTGCGAATAAAAAACCACGTCAGTCGAATTGCCCATACAAAGGTCACACAATAAACTCACCGTACGCGTGCATGTTGATGAAGCGGTACCTCTGGTCGGTGCAGTTCAGGAACCGGGCCTTGGCGGGCCAGAAGCACCGCTCGAACCGGAGGACGACCTTGTTCTCGGTGCCCATGCCCAGGGCGGCGATGGCGGATCGTTTCCGCCGCGACAGAGGGGGGTCGAACGACACCTCGCTTTCGCGACTTCGACCCTGCAGCACGCCGAGGGGCAGCGCGACGACGACGTAGTCGCACAAAAACTCCTCCCCATGTTTGCTCGTCACGACGCACCGGTATTCGCCGTCGGCGTCGGACTCGCCGGGAACGTCGCGAACGACGATGGACGCGGCGGGGGTGGAGAGGCGAATGCACTCGTCGGGAATATCCTCGGCGGCGGTGGCCACGACCAGGTCGTGGTACCCGCCGACGACGAGACCGTCGCGAAGATCCAGGTCATCGTCATCCGACTCGATCTCCTCGACGCGTTTACCGCGATTTCCGTCCGCCGCCTTCGCGGGCGACTCCGCGGGCGAGGGGGTGTGCGGCGCGGCGGCGGCGGGCTCGGGCTTCGCCTTGGAGTTTTTCTCCGCCGCCGCCTTCGCCTTGGCCTTCGCATTCGCCTTGGCGCGATCTTTTCTCCGGCTAGCCTCGAACCGCTCGAGGAATCGTTTCAGCGCTGTCTTCGACCGGAGTACCTTCTCGGACTTGCCGGGCACGTATTGGCCCGTTCCATTGCAGTCTTCGAACTTGAGCATCTCGTACTTCTTGGAGTTGACCTTGCGCCACAGGGTGAAATAGAAGTCCCAGTGCTTCGGACCGTGGGTGCGCTCGATCGCTCTCACCCACACCGGACCGGTGAAGTGCCTGTTACCGTTCCCCATCGGCCCCTCGGGCGCGGTCTTCACGACTTCCTCGGGCACTTTCTCGAGCACCGCCTTGAGGTCGGACGGAGGCCCGAGGCCGTCGTCGCAGTCGCCCGACTTGCAATCATCGGCCTTCTCCTTCTTGGCCGCCGCGGCAGCCTTGGCCTTCTCCTTATTGGCCGCCGCGCGGCGCGCCGCCTCCGCATCCGCCGCCTCCTTGGCCTCGCGCTCCGCAACCTCGGCGTCCGCCTTGCTCGGCACCTTCAGCTGTTCCCTGGAAGCCTGGATATCCTCCTCAATCGCCAGCTTGGCCTTCACGGACACGGCGCGTAACCCCGCGTTGTATCCCCACTGGAGCACGCGCGCGGACTCGTACACCGCCTCTTCCGTGGTGGTTAGTTTCCCCTTGAACATCGAGTTGTAAATCCTCGAAGTCGCCGCGGCGATGGAGCAGTCCCGTCTGTCCGAGCCCTTCGCCGACAGAAACTTCACCCGCTCGCGCTCGATATCCGCAGTCGCCCAGCGGACCTCACCCAACGTCTGCGCGTCGAGAGATCCCCACTCGTGCTCGCCCTTCCACTTCAATCGCGCGACGTCGTCGCACGGCTCCGCGGGCGGCGGCGCCCCTTCCCGCGCCGCCGTGGCCCTGAGCGCCGTGAGCTCGTTCTCCCGTCTGAGGTACTCGAGCTGCGACAGCCCCGCGCGAGCGGCTCGCAGGGCGAGGGACGCGCCGTCGGCGTCGGCGTACTCGTCCGCGATCCACCGCCGCGCCTCGTCCTCCGTCTTCGGCAATGGCGCCGATGAAAGCGCGGCGTTGACGGCGTAGAGCGCCTGGAAACCTTTCTGCACGCTCCTAAGTTTCACCTTGCCCCCGTCCCTGGCGTCGTACCAGTGCGCGTTGCCGCCCCATCCCTGCGAGTAGCCGCCCTCGCCGGGGTCCAGTACCGCGCCCTTTCGCTTGGCCATGACGTACACCGGGTTGTACTTGTGGCACCCGTGCACGAAGGACGCGCCGAGGTCCAGCTTAGTCTCGGGGAGGTTGTGTTCGGGTCGCGCGGGCAGCGAGGCGGTGTGCACCCTCCCGCCGATTCGATCTCGCCCCTCCAGCACGGTCACCTCGATGCCCATCTTGATCAGCGCCCGCGCGGAGCTGAGACCCGCGGGACCGGCGCCGATGACCACCACCCTCGGGGTCCTCCCCGCGCACCAGGACGTCAGCGTCTCGGGCAGGTTGACGTCGATATCCGTTCCGACTTTTCCGACTTTGGCCTCTTCCCGCTTCGCGCCCTTCTTCGCGCCCTTCTTCGCGCCCGTCTTCGCCGCGATGTTGTCGTCGGTCCCCGGCGTGGGCGCGTGGGACTGCTTCGATCCCTTGGCCTTCCCTTTCTTGTCTCTCGCCGGCTCGGCGGCGGTCTTCCGCTTCTTCGCGGGGGGCACCTTGGGAGAGGCGGTTCGCTGCCAGGCGGAGGATATTTCGCGTTGGCGCTCCCACTTGTCGAAGTCTGCGCGTATCTCGGCCTCGTCCATGCGCGATATCTCCTCCGCCTCCGCGAACGCGCTGATCTGGTCCTCGCTCGTGCTCGTCCCTTTCATCTTCTCCAGCTCACCGCGCCAATCGTAAGCGCGCCAGTCCGGGCCGATGTCTCTGAGCTCGCCTGGCTCCTCGGCACCGACGTAATGGTACGGGTCGGGGTATCCGAGGTATCGGAAGAACACCTCGCCGGGTCGTGCGTGATTGTCCTTGCTATGCAAATGCATGGAGCGCATGCACACCTGGGATATCGATGGAACGGGCGGAAAGGTCAGCGGCGGGCGAGATCGCGGAGCGCGTGAAGGCGCGAAAATGATGTTGTTTTCGTGAGCACGGTCGCAGGGAGGAGGGGGCGGACGGGACGCGGGGTGAGCCGTGCCTGCACCGGCCATATGCCGTCATGCGAATTCACGATACACAGATCACCATCATCCGGGAACCTCGACGCGTGCGACATCGCGCACGCCCGAACCCAGGCACCCTGTGGGCGATCTCACTGATGCCAGGCACCAGGTCTCTCATTCATCAGTGTCCTGGTGCAAGTATTTGCCGTCGCGGACCACAGGGCAAATAGTATAAATCGCGTGAATTTCAATTCCAAAATTTAACACCAAATAATATTATACGACCCACATGTAACTAGTTGGCCCCTCGTCTCCCGTCGCGAACCCGAGGTCAGAGTCGAGGTTCCGAGGTTTTGGCAATCCAAGGAGGGCGCCCAACCGTCGGTGAACCTTCCGATGCCTTCCCTCTCCCATGCACAGTGCCCTACCCCATAGCAAGATGAAAGCGGGGTTCCTCGGGGGGCAGAAGATGTCTACCAGGTCTGCCAGAGTGCGGGCGCGCGATGCGCCCGCCGCAGACGACGACGACGACGACGACGACGACGTCCCGCCTCCGCTCGTCCGCGACAGCGACGGCTCATCAGATGACGACGATGCGGCGAGCGACGATGGCCCGCCCTCGCTGGTGGATCGTTCCGGCAGCGAGAGCGACTACTCGACGGTATCGGACGAATCTCCGCCGCCCCTCGTGGACGACGACGAAGAGTTCGACTCCGACGCCGACGTCTCCGACCCCGACGAGTCCGGCGACGGCCGCGCGCGCGCGGGCTCGCGCGGTGGGGGCGCCCGCGTGAATGGTCCCGGCGCCGGGTCCGCCGCGTCGAAGTCGTCGAAGTCGATCAAGAGGGACGGATCGTACTACTGCACGTGGAAGATCCCCGGGGTGCGTCACGGCATGGACAACCCGACCGGGAGACGACAGTATTGGTCGGACTTCGTGGACGTGGGCGAGATGTGGGACAACCTCGGCGGCCGATGGGACGACGAGGCGGACGAAAACAACGAGCTCGCCGGACTCCAGCCGGTTCAACAACGCGCGCGATTGATCCTGTACCCGCGCGGGGACTCCGCGTCGAAGCGTGGGTACACGTCGTGCTACCTGCAGATGAAGCAGTTCCAGCGCGTGCGGACGGACGGCGGCGACGAGTGGGTCGAATACAACGAAGGGGGGATGTTCTTCTCCAACTTTGCGCACTACTACGTCGCCCCCTGGAACTCGTCCGGGCAGGTACAAGACGAGATTCTTGAAAAACCTGTGTTCTCGAAAAACCTACCGCCCGAGTGGTACACCTACCACAGGTTCAACGCGAACAGGAGGTCGCACGGATGGGCGGACTGGTGCCACGAGGCGAAGCTTCGCGAGCTTCTCGACCCGGACGGTGCCTTGTGGGTG
>Ga0181571_10001706_pt1 | contig 16044 bp, 15 predicted proteins | sample 101ome_17_FD_132440 | JGI IMG/M metagenome (GOLD analysis project Ga0181571, IMG submission 132440) | Coastal salt marsh microbial communities from the Groves Creek Marsh, Skidaway Island, Georgia - 101407AT metaG (megahit assembly) | ecosystem: Environmental > Aquatic > Marine > Intertidal... | reverse complement strand
GCCGCCGCAGCCGCCGTAGCCGCCGTAGCCGCCGTAGCCGCCGTAGCAAGCGCCGCCGCAGCCGCCGTAGCAAGCGCCGCCGTAGCCGCCGCAGCCGCCGTAGCCGCCGTAGCCGCCGCAGCAAGCGCCGTGTGATTATGCCCGCTCTTGGACTCCTGTCGCTCGCGTATGCCGCAACCCGCCCAGCCAAAAAAAGCAAGTCACGATCGCGTTCAAAGAGCTCGCGCTCGCGCTCAAAGTCGCGCTCGCGAAGGCCTCGAGCAAGAACCTACGGCCCGAGGATGCGGACCACGCAGGTCTCCATCATGCCAAATGTAATCGGAGAGTCCACCGCCGCATCAATCAGTGGCATGATCCGCGGACCTCAGTCGGCGACTTTAGAGCAAGAACGATCCTTCCGCCGACCAGCTGCCACTCCGCTTCCATCGGCCGCGCCTATTGGTGATTCACAAGAATATCAGACTATGGGAATTCACGACAACGAGTTCTATACTAGATATCCCAACACAGAGAGTAAAGGTTACATGGATTTATTGAGTAGGAACATCCGAATGTCTTCTGCGGGTCTAGACAAAATATTTGAAACCAAAACATTTCCGTATGTTATAAGGATAGGCGGCGGCGAAACAAAAACAATTTCAGGTGACAAACTTACAGAAATTAATGAGGGTATGCCTGAGGATCAACCCCCATTTGACAAGGATAACACCGTTGATTATGTAAACTGGAATACCGATGGTTTACCAGATGGTTCGCGAGCCATCCTTCTTCTCGGAAAGAAATTGGAAACTAATCCAATACTGGCAATCACTTCCAAATTATTCAAGAAATTTAAAAACAAGAAGGATGTCAAATATTTGAATTTACGTCGAAACAACGGAGGTCTGGCGTATAAGGACGCTACGAAATTCTCCAAAGACACAACCGTTGCGACGTATGTAAGAGAGAACCAGGCCATCTTCGGGCTTGGAAATATAACTAATAGGAACGTGAATGCAGCGCTTATCGTATTCGAAAAAAAAGACGACGAGGACAAGGATAAATTCGTAGAGATAACACTCACAAGATTCCTTGCTGCTATACCTAGTACATTCGACGCGATTAATTGATGTGTAGCAAAATTCAAATAATTTAAAAACATTTCATTGAATTAAATGATGAGTAACGGCGTGTTGTTCCACAAGCCCATCTCCGTGGACCACCTTCGCGTTGGTACTCTCCAAGCGGCGACCTTGAATCTGCGCACGGTCGACTACGACATCGAGCTCCCACCCTCGCCCCCGCTCTCGACCAACGTGTCTCTGGTTGTGCACAGTATCATCGACCGCGTCGTCACGCTCAAATGGGACCTCGCAGCCAGCTCCAGCACGCTCATCACCGCGGCGAACGGGGAAAATGTCCAGCTCGCAGTTGATCCTAATCTCGCGACCAGCTACGCGCTGAGGTTTCCGAATTATCAATCGAATATAAATTATACGGGTAGAGTGTTCGCGGTCGAGAGCGCGACTGCGGACGAAGTCGCGCTCAAATACGAGCAATTCGAGCTGGTCGCGGAGCCCAGCATCGCGATCGGCACGTCGGGATTCAATTTCAAGTTGGTTGCAGAGGATGGTCTGACTGAAAATGTTGATTATTTCTTGCCGCAATATGTTGCAGGCGTGAATTATATTGGGAAGGTGCTTTGCGTCTCCTCTACTGGTGGGACCGCGGGTGATGCTGTAGTTAACTTCGAATATTCAGATCTGATCAACGCTGCAACGTTCAATGTGGATGGTCACACAGTCACGCTCGCCGATCCAGTAAGTGTTTCTGTTTCAACTTCCACGCTCGCATTTCCAAAAATCGAATCCAATTCGGATTTCCTTGGCGCGATCGTGCGGTGCTCGACCGACAATTTGATCGGCGACGTTGTTCTGCAATTCGACAACCAACAACTACTCATAGACAAACTCGTTCTTGGTCCGACCACTATCCTCAAGCCAGCAGACACGCTCAATACCAACACGCTCGTACTTCCCCCAGCTCTGAATTCAGTCAGCGACCACACCGGCCGCGTGCTATACGTCTCCACCAGCGCAAACACATTAACATTGAGTTACGAACTCCCCGGGCGCGTTGTTTCAGCATCCGGAAACTCAATAACATTCACCGCACAATCTAATAGCATCCCGTACGACCTCTGTTTCCCCCCAATCGGCACAACCAGCCTGCTCGGGCGAACGCTCGCCGTTTCGTCCGACACGACCGGTGCGACCCGCGTACTCCAGCTCGAGTACGCGCGGCATGTTTATGTAGGGTCAGACGACTTCTCGAGCGATAAATTCACAACGATCCGAACGAGCGGGAACGCGCACTCGCATACTTTGTATCTACCCGGCAACAAAATAGAATCGAACTTCGGGGCGAGCGGGATCTTAGGAAATGTTCTCGGCGTGCACGCACACGGTGGCGACAGTGTGGAGCTGGCGTTTCAGGATCCATGGGAGATTCAAAATAGTAACAATTTTTCATCCAAATTGGAAACGGCAGTAACGCCTGAAAACGATTACACGCTGACACTGCCGTCGGTGGATCAGGCGCAAAACCCCAACCACTACGCGGGGCGAGTCATCCAAATTATCTCGCATTCGCAGGCTGTGTTAGGCACAAGCTTCAACACACTTGACACGTTCAGCGGCATCGCCGAAATTGATCTTATCAACTCGAATGGCTTCGGGTTCAGCATGATCGCGCCGATCACCCTGGCTACCTACGCGCTCGAACTCCCCGTTGCGGCCGGAGCGGCTGTGGGCAACCTGATTGCGGTATCCGCCGTGTCAACGGTTGGGGGAGTCGCCGTGTCGACCTCCTACGATGCCCCGGGCGTGCTGCGAGCAGCAAATACAAACAAGAAGTTAGAATTAAAGGCGCCCGATGGGATCACAAGCAGCTACGATCTGCAGCTGCCAGAGCTCGCGAGCGCGGTCGTCGGCCACACGCTGTTTGTGGGGAACAGCGGAAATTTGCTGTTCGGGTTTCCTAAAAGCTTGGCGATTCAGAGCGGCGCGAACACGCTCACTCTTCTGAGTAAAGATGTCTCTCATGACGTGGTGATAGAGTTGCCGCCGTACACACAATCGCTCAACCAACACGAGGGAGATTCTCTCTTCGTGCACTCACAAACGCACGCAGCAGAGAGCACCGTCCACCTATCATATACACGCCCCCTCAAACTGTATAACACATCCAGTGACGGCTTCCAGCAGGTGCTTGGGGCGACGCACACTTCAATTACAACCAGTGGAACAGTCGCGACCAAGTTCACCTTGCCCGCTTACACCACTACCCCTGGATATCTAATCGTGAGCGATCAAGTAGACTATACCGCCACAGGCGACAAGGCGCACGTCTCGCTGGCCTTCAACCCTACAACCACTGCAATCCTGGTAGACTCCGCCAACAATACGCTCGAGATCAACGGCGCTGACACTTTCGAGAGTAACCACGAGCTCTCACTCCCCGTGTTCGAGAACGAAGCGGCCTCGCGCGCCGCGCGCGGCGTGGCGGAATTGCTAGACCTGCGTCATTCGGGGGTGGTGCCTGTGCGTCTAGTGTGTGAGGAAGTTATCACAGGAAGTACGTATTCGGAAGGAATTGGGAGCGTGGGCGACAGGATTTTTGTGAGCGACCGGCTCGATTTGAATTATACAGCAGTGCGTATGCGAGACGTAGTTCTGATTGCAGGTCAGGGGAATGCGCGCGAGAATGGGGTTTATGAGGTGACAAGTATTTCTAATAATTCGTTTGTATTGACACGGCATCCGTCTTATGATACAATCGAAAAGGTGCGCGCGCTGACACTTTTGCAGAGCCAGGAGGGTCTTAAAAATCAATATGCGTTCTACCAATTGGTGGATCTCTTTGTGACACGCGGCTCAGGCACCGTCACTGCTGGTCCGACGAGCAATGTCGTCACGGGAATTAATACCAACTTCACATCAGAGCTACAGTTGGGTGATATCATTCGCGCGTCCAACGGTCAGAAAATTCTCGTTTCGAACATTTCAAGTGATACTCAATTCGAAACGACAATCGCAATTACGAGCATCGTGGTCTCACTTTCTTACCAAATCGGCAACCGCGTCGGGGTTGACGCGCTTCGCTTCATGCGCGTACCAGGCGATTGCACCGACTCGCACACGCGCATGCACATTCCGCGAACCACCAACACTCCCGAATTAGTACTCGGTGCGAGCGGTCACGAGACTCGAATCACCTCGAGCGCTGCAGACACGCGGCTGCACTTATCGTTCGCGCCAATCCCCGCGAGCGCACACAAACTGTTTCTCGGTGCTGTCAGCGCGGCCGACTCGCTGGAGGCCACGCGCGCTGTGCGTCGGGTGACACTTGGCGGTACGCGAGGGAGAAAATTTTTCCGGGCGACCGCGTGTGCGGGGGCGGTGGCCTTGCAGGAGGAGGGCATCGAGTTTGACTCGAGTGTCATAACGGCAATCAACAGGAGACTGGCTCTTGTTTTTGATGCGAGTTCGGTTACTTCATCTAATACAACGTGTATGGAACTTGTGAGCATGGCACACGGCGTTGGCGCGGGAATGGCAACGTATGGCATCCAATGCCATCGCACGGGACTTTATGACTTGTTGTTGAATTTTCGCGTGCAGCCAAATTCGACGTCGGCAGCGTTAACTTACGCTAATAATTTTATCACTTTTAGATTGAGAACTCTAGACGGCATAGCAGACAGCACACGCAGTCAAACATGTCAAGCTCGTTTTGCGGACGCTGAGTTGTTCAGACGAGGGTCACTTATAACTAAGCAATTTAAGTTCCAGGCCGAGTTGACAAAGAGTGTAACATACTTTATTGAAATAGTGCACACACAAAGTAACACAAACCTATCGAACGGAACGATGCGAATTGACTCCAGCACGAGTCTACTTGTGCGCATGATTGTCTAACCCAACTTCGTTTGCTTGAACTTCTTCGGCGGAGGTCCCTCGCGCTCGGTATATTTAAATTCGGGGAAGTCGTGATCCTCCACTAGATCCGTCTGGATCCAGCCGTCGTCCTCACTCTCTCCCTCGCTCTCGCTCTCGCTCTCTCCCTCGCTCTCGCTCTCGCTCTCGCTCTCCTTCTCCTCGGGTGAAGGGTCCAGGCGCATCGGCTGGCGGCGTGCGCGGCTGCTGCGGCGAGTTGCGGGTTCGCTAGACGGCGGCGGCGGAGGGGGCGCGGGGGCGGACGCGGAGCTGGTTTCGAACGAGAGCTTCGACTGACCCTCGATCTGCTTGAGCTTCTTGCGCTCGGCGATCTCCTTCTTGCGCTCGGCGACGAAGCGCGCGCGCTGCGCCGCGATTTGCTCGGGCGTGGGGGAGGCGAAGCGCTTTCGCAGCACGTCGATGATCTCCGCATCCGACATCTCAGTGAGAGTGACACGGCCGCTGTCAGAGATGGAGAAGTGAAGCGAACCGCGGTAGCGTTTCATCTCTTTCTCCGAAAGGTAGTGTTCGAGGCGAAGGCGCGTAAACTCCGTCCACACCTCTTCGAGCATCACCGCCTTCGCGTGGTTTGGGTGCTTGCGCCCGAGCTCGATCAGGCATTTCAAAGGGCGGTAATGCGTCTTCTTGGCACCGTCGAGCCAATTCAGGGCAAACAGCGCCTGGAGCCTGTGGCGACTGATGCCCGTCGTCGCGTTGCTCGTCGTCAGCGCTCCAACTCCAACGGCCATATTGAGCGCGTCAGTGTACAGAGCAATGGACTTGAAGTCGTAGGTTGCGAGGTTAATAAACTTTTGCTTCTTGTTAAGCCCCGTCGCTGAGTTCAGCAAGTGCTCCACCTCCACATTGTCCTTTTTGATCTTGTCCGCGAGCTCGGGGAACATCAACGCGCACGCATCCTTGAAGAGCGCGTTGACCAAGACATTGCTCGAGTCTCCAAATCCGGTCGAAACCGCGACCACACCACGACTCGAGCGCTGCTTGAATCGCGCGTTCGGGCCGACGCGCTTGATCATCGCCGCGTGCGCTGTCTCGGTGAGCACCATCGTTACCTCGCTCGCCTTGTTCTCGTCCTTGGCGCGGTTGGTGATCGGCCAGGTGTACGATCTGTACTTGTCGATGAACGACATCCTTCCACGGCCGGTGGGTGGCGGGCTTTCGGTTTTTGAGGGGTACCCCCAGTCAGTCAAGTCATGCAATCACCCAACCGAAAACCCAATTTTGACCCCCCTCCATATCCCATTTTGGTGGTGTCAAAAGACACCGAGTTGCCTCGGACACCCGCGAGGGCATCGTCACGGGCTATAGTTTGAGCCTTAGAGTGACTCTAGCGTTGTCATACGTTTGCGCAACGCAGTTTTTCGGTAGTTGCCGATCCGGTTCGTCGATGGAGAGGCCGAAATAACAAACGTACCGTAGCGTTCGTGCTTGTAAACAATGTGACTCTTCTTCCGAATACACTTCCATTCAAGCTCCGCGAGATACTTTTCGGGATTCTCGCGCAGTCGCCTCGCGCTGATCTCCGGGCGTTTTTCAAGGAACTGGCGCTCCTGTATCTCGTAAATAGTGCGCGCCTGCGCCTCGAGCTTCTTGTCCTTGGACTTGGATTTCTCCTCGAGCACATTAATTTTCTCGCGAAGTTTGCTTGCCTCGCGTGCGGCCGCATGTGCGGCCTTCTTGAACTCCTTCGCTTGCTTGCGAGGAGACTTGGCCTGCTGCTTCTTGAGCTCGGTCAGCCGCTCGACCTGACTCTCCAGATCGCGCGCGCGCGCCTCGGCCTTTTCGCGCGCGCTTGCCTCCTTGCTGCGCGCGTCTTTCACCGCACTGAGCTCGTCGCGAGTGCGGCTGAGCGCCAGGTTGGCCGCGCGGGCCTGTGCCTCGGCGTTGTTGAGGAGGCCGCGTAGGTGCGCTTCGTCGTCGTTCCCATTCATTCGCTTTCGGAGCGCCTCCGCGAGCTTGTTGGCCGTCTTGCGCGTGCGCCCTAGCTCGGACTTGAGGACAGAGGCGGTGCGCTTCTGGTCGGCGATGATGGAGCGTAGCGCGCGGATCTCGCAGTCCTGGCAACAGAATGAGTCGGAGGATGGGGTTGCCATTTTACTTTTGACTTTTTGAAGGGTGCTCGGACAGCGTTCTTGAACTTTCCAAAATTAGAAACTTACCCAGCCCAAGCAAATCAAAATCCATTTTTATTCCCAGATTTTTTTGCTCTTTGATTTTGACTTGGATGTCTCATCAAATTTCCAAACATTGTACAATGAGCAACAAGGCCGTAATCGTAGGCTCTGCTGAGTGGGAGGACAAAATTCGCAACAAGTGCGAAGACTGCGGGGGCGACGGCTGCGATTCGTGCAGCCTGGCCATCTGCGCTGCGTTGCCCAAGCCAATTTTGCGTCGGCGTGACGCCCAGAACAAGATTGGCCCCGCCAAATCGGTCACTGTTTGCACAAAGGAGGACTCGCCCCCCACCCGCCGCAAGCGCAAGCGCGAGAATGACGACCTTAAGTTCACCATAAAGTTGTTCAACAAACGCGAACGCTTCAAGGGAATAAACTACCAGCGAATCCGCGCGCGCCGCCGCCGCGAGCGCAAGCTCCGCAAATTCGCGCGCTCACTTTGGCCGCTTCACAAGATGGTGCAGCGGACCAAACGCGGCTACGGCGAGGATGCCCAGCTCTCAGACACCAGCCCCTGTAGCGTCAGTGACAACACTACCGATGCCGAATGGTCAGGACGCGAACTGGAGGTGATGGAGGCGGCCGTGCGCGCGTGCCCCGTCGACAAGCCGCTTGCGCAGGCGCTCAAGGAGGCGCGGTTCGGTTCCAGGGCTAGGGAGCTTAAATAGAGATTGTGTTTTTGTTGCGTGTGGTTGTAATAATGAAAATCCTTGAGTACGACTTGGATGCGATGCCCGATTGTCCTGTCATACTATTGATCGGCCGTCGCCGGTCAGGCAAGACTGTCACAACGCTCAACCTAATGCGACACTATGCAAACAAAGTCAAATTCTGTGTAGCTATGGTCGGGTCAAACTCCACTATAAACGACCTGAAGACACATATGCCATCCACGTTCATATATGATGACGTCGATTTCGATGTCTTACAAAAATTAATCGACAAGCAGAACGCTGTTGCGCGCACTCGCAAACCAGATCGAATACTGCTTGTGATCGATGACTTGGCGTATGGCGCGTTTTTCAAGGCGTCGCAAATCAAGCAGTTAGTTTGCAACGGTCGTCATCTCGGAATCACGCTGATCATCACGACGCAGTATCTTCGCGTATGCCCGCCCATCTTTCGCGCGAATGTGGATATAGTTATGGCCGCTCAGGAGAAATCAACCGCGTACCGAAAGGCTTTGTACGAAAATTTTTCAATTTGCTTTAAGACATGGTATGACTTCGACCGCACTTATCGCGAACTAACAACAGGTTATGCTATGATGGTTCTTGTTACAGCTTCAGGCAACCCGAGCGACCTCGTCCCAGACAATGTTTTCTGGATAAAATCGCCCTTCCCGACACCACCCTTCCACATAAACCCGAACGGCAGATGGTGGGAGCTCCACAAGGCCAGAGTCGACCCGCTTGGGTCGTTCTCAAGCAAACCTGGTGAGATCCAGCGGGTCACGCTGGCCGAGCAGCGCTCGGTGCGCACGCCGGCCAAGCCGGCGCGCGTGCTGGAGAAGAAGGAGGAGAAGAAGGAGAATGAATTCGTAATATCATTAGTGAACTCATCGAATATATCAGTCAAGACACGCAGTCGTTTTAGCTAGCTATCGCGGACACGCAGGATATGAACGACAGGCACTCGTCTAGGTTTTCCAGCACCAGCTTGTCGTCTCGCTCCAGCTGGTCCACGAAGAGTTCGCCATCAACCAGCTGCACGTAGTACGCTCGCTCTGCGTCCATTATCCACATGTCCCACCTCATCTGCGCCTCGTGGAATTTAGGAATCCAAAAGCTCCTCTTTCGCGGGCATTTCACTTCGACCAGCGCGCCCGAGGCGGTCACGCCGTCGGGCGAGCCCACGAATTGGGGGAACCTCGGGTGGTGGTACCACTTCTTGAGCTGGAAGACTCGTTCACCGATGCACGCCTCGAGCATCCGCAGCGCCTGGGCCTCGAGAGCGATGCCCCGCTTCATGTCACCGTTGGTCGGCGTATGCAACCGACCGACCTTGGCCTTGAAGAGCTGCGCCTTCGTCTTATAAGGATGTAAACCTGCGACTTTTGTGAAATTTGTGCTCGTGAGGCATTCTTGACGCAGCGTCCACAGCTTGATATCTTCGCCTTTCTTGACGAAGTTGTACGTTTTGCCGCTGCTCGCGAGGATCTGTCTCGGTGAGTCCATTGCGCATTCGCTTGTACATCACCATAAGAAAAAAATGTTTAAATCGCGAACGTAAAATTTATATTCTTGAAATAAAAATGTCAAATGAACTGTACATTCCGATCGGTTTGATCCGTGACCACGCGGCTGATATGAAAGTCGACTCTGAGGAGGCGCGCGCCGACCTGAAGGCGCGCATTTTCCAGATTTCGGCAATGTACGAGAAGGAAGGTGCCGGGCTGATATACTGGACTCGTCGTGACCGCACCGCCGTGAACGGCGTGTTCCAGAACCACCTCGCGGATCGGCAGACGCAGAAGCGCATGCTGGCGGACCTAGCGGCGTGCGACGAGGTTCTGCTGCCTCTTAAGGACATCTTGAAGTTCACCATGAAGTGTGAGTCTCGCGCGCGGTTTCTGGTGAAGTTGAGCAACTTCATGCAGAAGCTGGAGAACCCGGAGCACCTGAGTCTGTTCGACGATTGCATCAACACGCTGAAGCGGTGGGCGCACGAGGGCGTGCCGGCGGAGCCGAAGGAGAACGACCTTTTTTTGGTGGATTGCTTTGAGTGTTGCATGTCTGGAATTCCGGAAAAGATCCCAAATGACGTTCACAAGGATTTCATGGTGGACAGGCTGGACAAAATCCTGAAACTATCTGCGAGCGTGGCGGGCGGCGCGCGCATCTAAGGAGTTCGCTCACGTTCTGGAGCGCCGGCGGCGCCGGCTGCGACTTCGGCTGCGTTTGTGGTATTTCCGATCGCTGTAACTTTGACGGTTGGGCCCAGAGATGGATCCACGTTCCGTTGGTGTATAATACTCACATCCTTTGGTTATTCTCTTTGTGCGAACGGGTCTTCTACCTTCTCTCTGTGCGCTGTTGCGACGATATGTATATTTTAGCTCACTGCAACGACCAGATCTTTTTGCATTGCAAAATTTGGAGATTTGATATTTTGTATAATAGACGACGTCGCGGAGTCCCCGTCTAAAATATGCAAGATCTCTGTCCTCGCCTTTTTTTCCGTGTGGTCTAGCGTATATGGGATAAGGATATATAAGTTCGTCATTGGGAACGGTTTTGATGTGACCATTGTTCTTTTTGACTTTACCCCCCCACGGGAGACTAGCACCTTCTTGGAGGGTCCGAACCTTACACCTCGCACCGGAGTAATGTCCGTGTTTGTTCTCTCTCATACGAGACCTAGACCTGGACCTTTGTCGCGACAGGGGTCTCGCGCGCGTGTTGTTGACTGACGAAACGCGCGACTGCTGCGGCTGCGCCGGCTGTGCCATTTCGGTGCGGATGCCGTAGTTCCGCTGCTGGGACATCCCGGAGTCGAGCACCAGCGCCTCTTCATCTGAACTAAACGAAGAGTCAGCAAACGTAGGACTTAAGTTACCGATGTTGGTCTGGGTGTTGTAGACTGGATTAGGTAATTGTCCTAGGAGCGACTCCGTGAAATCCCCCATATCAGCGGCTGTATACTCATTTCGTCTCTTCGATCGACGGGTGCGCCTTTTGGAGTGCCTTCTCCTCGATCGGCGGGTGCGCCTTTTGGAGCGCCTTCTGCTCTTGGAGAGTCTTGCAGGCATTTTTATTTAAATCAATACTTTAAATTCAACATGTCCGATTGATAAGTGAGCTCGCGGCGGCACATACTGCTGTGATATTCAAGAAGCGTCTTGGCCTGCTGCATGTGCTTCCTCCGCTTCCTCGGCGACTGCTCGCGGCACATGGCCTTGTGCATGGCGCAGCTGACGGCATTGCCGATGAATGCGTGGCACTTTTTGAAGTCGACGTCCATAAGCTTCTCCTGCTTGGACCGAATCAGGTGTGCCAGCAGCGCCGGGTTCTCCCTCACTATGTATTCCGTTTCGATGGTGTTGAAGCGATCTGGCCGGCCGCAGAGCGATGCGGCCAGCTCAAAAAGTTCCGGGTGGAGATACGTGAAGTTGAGGCGCGAGATGGAGATGGACTCGCGCTCCGTAAGGTCGCACAAATACTCGTAGCTTGCGCGAATCAAGCCGGCGGGGCATCGATGGTGGCGGCAGAGCGAGAAGAGACATACAAGGATCTCGCGCGGGAACTTGGCGTTCTTGATCGGGTTCAGGCGCCAGCGGTCGCCCACGCAGGAGTTCTTGACAATTCCGTCGTAGATCTTGCTGGACTTGGACTCGGTGGCCAGGCGGTGCAGGTGCTTGGTGATGGTGCGTGGGCTGAGCACGCGGCGCACCAGCTTTCTCTCGGCCGTGGTGTCTCGTCGCTTGCGTCGGGTGAGCGTGTTGAGGTAGACGCGAAATGCCGGGTATACGTACTCTGCGAGGCGACCGAGCTGCGAAAAGGTGTGCTCGTCGGAGGGTTGGTACTTCATGGAGGTGCTGACGAGTCTCTGGATGAGAGCAGGTTGCTCGCCGGTTGGGGCAAGACATACGACCGCCGCGGGAAGGTGCGAGAGCAGCTTCCAGGTCTTGGAGTTGCAGGTGTAGGCCTCTAGGCGGTAGCGGTGGCTCGGGGTGTACGCGTGTACGCGCCCCCAGATGCCGCGGCGGATGACGAGCTTCCTCTCGACAGCGGCGGTGTCGAAGTCGGCGGAAAGGCGTTCCAGCAATGCCTCCCACTCCGGGTCGCCGCAGTCGCACGTGAGCTTGTCCGGGTGTTGAAAGTACTTGGATATTTTGGCGTAGAGCGAGTGGAAGACGGTGCCGCGACTGGTGCCGGCGGTGCGGTTGAGGCGGTTCAGCAGTCGGATAGTTGACTCTATTTCGACGTGGCTCGGTGTGTATAGAGGTAGCGAGCGCGGGTGCTCCGGGATCTCCTTGTGGTCTAGCTCGAAGTTGCGCCAGTCGGCGAGGCGCGTGAGCACCTTGGTTCTGCGCCTTTCTCCCGCGGCGAAGCAGATGCGGTCGACGATGGGCGCGGGCAGGCGGGCGAGGTGGCTGGTGGCCGCGGTGAGGACATGCGGTTCGGGCGTGGTCAGGATGGTGCTGAGGTCGGAGAGGACAACGTTGGGAGTTTTAAACAGCATCTTCTTGTTGAGCCAATCACTTGTTTCCATTTATTCAACGTGACAAAATATGTTGTTTGAATTAAAGACCGATGAGCAGTAGGAGCAGATCTGGTTCGAGCGGTGACTCGAGTACGCGCAAGGAGTATATCGCCAAGGTGGACGACTTTGTCGCGGGCGGCGACAAGTACTACCCTCCGGACAACAAGCTGAGCTACATCGCCGGCAAGGACAAGAAGGGTCGGCAGGTGGTTCAGTTCGATCGGCGGCACCTGGCGGCAGTGGGCCAGAGGGGGCGCGACCAGATCCGCGCGGCGCTGGACATGGCCGACAAGCGCGAGGGGTTTATCGATAAGTCGCGCGGCATGAAGCTGCAGAGGCTGCGGATGGCGCGAGAGGCGGCCGATGAGGTGGACCAGCGCAAGGCCGACAAGCTGCCGGACGACAGCGAGCCAGGGATGCTTTTCAATATAGTCAATAGCTTTTATAAGTCTGACAATTTAGTAAGACTGACTGTGTTCGGACTAAGTGCGGTCTTTGTGGTGCTATTGTTTCGATTCATGTTCTACCCTCTGATAACAATGTGATAACATGAGCTATGCCTAGTCCATGGGAATAAAGATGGGTCCCGAAAGGGCGTCCTCAAGCGAAGCAATGCGCCTGCGCTTGCGTGGTATGTTGGAGTCTCCAATGTAGCTGTTGCAGAGTGGGCACTTCTGCTTAATCTCCTTCCATCGTTCGATGCATTGCAGGTGAAATGGGCCGTGCATGCACTGTGTGAAGGTCTCCCTCCCCCTTTTAATGTCGTCCATGCATATGATGCAGCTATGTTTCTGGTCGTCGTCGCTTTGGGGGTCCTCTGCCTTCCCGGGCTTCTTGGCCTCGCGCTTCTGCGGCGGGGTTGGGCGCTGCCTGTGTCCTGTCCACCCGATGTGGCGCTCCGCGGGGGTGTCGTCCTGTGTGAGGTCGATGATCTCCATGTGCATGCGGCCGAAAGCCTTGGGCATGTTGTTATTATGAATGTACGCTCTAAAGTGGGGGCACAGATTTTTTTTGGTTGTGTGGGCTGGGTAAAATTGCTTTTTCGATTTTTCGAATTTTCTTTTTCCGCCCAGATGGGGCGCACACGCACAAGGATCAATAAGCTCCGCGAGCAAGCGAGTGCGAAGCGCACAGCGGAGCTGCCACGCGGTAGATGGCGCGGCGGTTGATGTTTTTTAGCCATTGTTCCGTCAATTTAAAATAGTCTGCAACTTCCAAAATCGAGTCGAGCCTCGAAAAGTGAAGCGCGATCAGCATGTCAAGTGGACTTGATATGTTTAGCAGTGGCACATCCATGTCCACCCTGCTCTCGAGCAGATCGCTCAGCTTCTCCACAAAGCGCTCCCTCCTTTCGCCGCGCACGCGCGAGGTGCGCAGCATGCGCGTCCAGTTGCCGAGCTTGTCGAGCGCCTCTTCCCCCCCGAAGGGCGGGTCGCGGCCGTTGGCGAACGGGTCGGCGATGAGCCGCGCCATGAATGAGATCAGACTCACGCGGCGGTTGCCGAGGTCGGTGATCTTGGCGGTGAGCGCGCTGGTCTTCTCGCGCACGCACGCGGGGTACAGGTCCCCGACCGAGTGCAGGATGGCGGCGAGGCTGTGTTCGTCAGCGAACGTGAGGATGTGGCCGAACACGGCGGAGGGCAACAGCATTTATTCTGTGCAATTTTATTTTCGCATTAGCAAGAGGACAATGGGACTGGGGTCGCGCGACGAGATTGTGCGCGAGTTCGAGCGCGCTGCGGTGGAGGTGATCGAGATGAAGGCACACGGCCTGCCTAGTCGCAAGACGCTGGAGATCCTGCGCGCCGACCCGCGGCAGTCGCTGGAGGCGTTCTACGACCGCTACATGGAGACGGCCGCCAAGTTCAAGAAGCGCGACCCGTCGCTGATCGGTGGCACGTTCTGGATGCGGCCTAAGGCGGCGCGCGAAAAGACGTGGGCGCTGCTTGAGCGATGCCGCGACCTGGCGCTGCGATACCAAATGTGCGATGAGTGATTGTCAAAATAGGATTTTGCCCCCGTCTCTAGTTTGGATGTGTCAAATTTGGGATATGCATAGAAATTCGAAATGCCCCCGATAACACGCTCAGCCGCGCGCCGCGCAGAGCGCCGCATGACCCAGAGGCTCCCCCCCATGGGGCGCAACCTCGCGCCTCTGCCCAGCGACAAGTGGAGCGTCGGTAACATGGTGAGTGTGAGCGCACAGGAGTGGGTATTGCTGCGAGCGCGCGTCGAGAGCTCAAGGAGGAACGAGGTGGAGTGGAAGCAGCTTCACCTGGAGCTGCAGAACACGGTGGGCAGCCTGATGCTGGAGAATCGCGAGTTGGTGCGGACCAACGACCGGCTGGCGGCGGAGCGCGACGCGTACGTGGATATGGGCAGGATCTGGAAGCAGCTCGCGCACGCGCCGGCCGAGGGACAGCAGGCGGCCGCGCGCGACGACGATTGAATCTCATATATGTGTTACTCCTGTAGACGAGCCAGAGGAGATAAGGGGGAGAGAGCGAGATCGTTCTTGTCTCTCAAGTGGGGGGGGTATAAGCTCAAGTAGTGCGGAGGGTAGTTTTCCTGCTTCATAATCTCTTTTAAATACGTCTTGCCGCATAGCGCGCGCTGTCGGTCCTGTTTTCCCTGTTTCTTTTGCGTCCAGTGTTGCAGCGCCTATTATCATCTTACGACGTGGTGGTTCAAGTGGTGGTGGTTCGGTGGTGGATTTGCATTTCTGCATCACTAGAAATATTAAAAATACAATGATCGCAGAGCTCACGCCAATGACGATCCTGAGCCCCTTGTTCTCTCTCGCTTTAGTATTGCACTTTGGAATGTCGGTCGTCTTAGTGTACTCGCTCAGATCACACTTGCTTTCGTCATGCTTGCATTCGCCCTCCTTGATGTAGCCGGCGTAGTTGCACTTGGTCGGGTCGTGGCCGCAGTCAGCTTCATTGATCAAGCCCGCGTTCTTGACTCGCTTCTCGTAGTCCGCCTTGGTCTTATCGTAACACGCCCCAAGCCCCTTGACCTTTTCGTCGTACTCGTCTTCCGTCTCAATGAAGCACGCGCCGCCGCCCAGCGAATATCCGTCGTTCTCCAGCTTCGTCTCGTACTCGCCCTGCGAGTTCAGGAAGCACGTTTTCTCAGTCTTGTCCCCTCCCAGCGTGTACCCGTCGTCGCCCAGCTGCTTCTCGTACGCCGCCTCGTCCTTGAGGAAGCACGTGTCGTTCTTGTCGATCAAGTTGTTGGCCGTGTACTTGTTTTTGAGGTCACGCCGGAGCTTCTGCAGCTCATTCTTGCGGCTGGTCGCGCGCATTGACATGACAATCGCCACAATCATCGCGCCGACAAGGAACGCGCCCATGACGTACATGGCGTAGTTGGGGAGCGAGCGCGCAGTCACGATCTGTTTCAGCTTTTGTCGGTCGATCATTCTTTATTGCCTACAAACATTTTAACTAGGAGTTCTACTTCTTCCACACGAACCGCTGCGTTCGAAATAGATACAGCTTGCCGGTGCGGAACGCCGCATCCACGCCCAGCTTGCCGCCCTTGGTCGCCGCCTCGCCCAGCGACTCCAGGTACCGCTCACTCTCCCAGAAACTCTTAGTCTTGGACGGCAGAAACACCGCCCGCTGCGTCGCCGACACCTCCAGGCACGCGCCGGTGTCCTTGGAGTT
>Ga0181571_10001704_pt1 | contig 16051 bp, 10 predicted proteins | sample 101ome_17_FD_132440 | JGI IMG/M metagenome (GOLD analysis project Ga0181571, IMG submission 132440) | Coastal salt marsh microbial communities from the Groves Creek Marsh, Skidaway Island, Georgia - 101407AT metaG (megahit assembly) | ecosystem: Environmental > Aquatic > Marine > Intertidal... | reverse complement strand
GTTGCAGAGCGCCTGGATGAGCTTGGTGTAGTCAGCCTGGTCGCAATCCTGGGCGAGGACGCAGAGGAGCGCCTTGCGGGACTCGATGGCCTGGAATTAGAGAGAGGAGGGAGGAGGGAGGAGGGATGGTGAGCACGCGACGAACGAACCCTAAGCTTTCCGCGGTGGATGAGATCGGTGCCGCGACGCCGGAGACCGGGCGGTCGGGGGACGGTCGAGCGTCGAATGCGCACCTTGCACGCCTCACGGAGACCGCGGTGGAGGCCATCTTCGGCGAGGGCCTTCTTGAGGACCATCTGGAGAGCCGCCATGAGGTCCATGGGCTCGCTGGAGGTCTCCTCGGTGGTCTGCTCGACCTCCATGGTGGCTTCTTCCCTGCGAGGACGAAGGCGACGGGGGCGGGACGCGGAGCGAACGGTCAGCGAATGCGACATCGGAGCGAGGTATTGGGAGTGAGCGCGAGTCATGGAGATGCGGGGGGCGACGATCGAGTCCCAAGGAACGTCGGCCGCGCCCCGTCGCCGCGTCATCCGGCGCTCTCCGGAGGCCGGGGAAATGCCATCGGACGCTTCGGCGATTTTTCCGGCTGGGTCGGGGGATGGCGCCGCGGCCGGGGCACTCACTCAGCCATTGTGTCTTAGTTTATTGAGTTTGTAGTGTTTAGGAAGCGGTCCTAAATAGCCGTCCTCAAGAGTTTTACTCTCGAGCTATCTCGCGCGTTGCAAAGAGGGCGCCGATGCGGAGCTCCGTGCCGCCTTTCTTTTCGGCACGCTCAAAACCCTGGAAACCGGCATTTCGGCCCCCCTAACCGCAAAAATAGGAGTATCTTACTGATTGCCCTGTGCTGGCTCCTCCCTTTGAGAAAATCGAATTACGGATCCGTACGGGCAAACAACGTCCGAACCGGCTAATCACAGTGTCGTCAATACTCCTCCTCGTCCGGCAGCAGATCGTCGTCGCCAGCTTTCAGTGACAAAATCTCCCCGTTGATCTTCATGTGACACCTGAAGCGGTGGCACGACGGCTGCACCAGCGCCGCCGCCCCGAGCGCCGCCACGGCATCCGCGCCCACCACGTACAGCGCGTGATAAAACGCGTTGAAGAAATCGACCGCGTCCGAAGCCCACATTCCGCCCCGGCGCTCGTGCCTCCCGTCGTCGTCGCCCTCGTCGTCGTCGGCGGCGAGTAACGGCGCCAGCACCACCTTCGCGTCCGCGTCCAGGATGGTGCCGATGAGATCCCCGGGAAGAGCCGCGTGCGACACCACGATCTTATCGCGCCACACCGCGAGCAGCCCCGAGGCCTCCTCAGCACCGAGCCTCTCCCCCGGCGACGCCCTTCGGAAGAGGTACGCGCCAACCCCGCCGCCGCCGCCGCCGTCGTCCCTGTGGAACCCTCTGGAACCTTCTGGAACCCTCTGGACGTGCTTCCCGAGAACCGTGTGCAGCGCGCCGTCCACCTCCACGCGCGTGTCCCGCGCGCACAGCTCCGCGAGAGTCCGATGACGTTTAGCCCTCGAGCGCGACAAGAAATCCGTCGCCGCCGCCGACGGCTCCGCGACGGCGATCATCTCCTCCGCCCACCGCAGCGTCACGCCCTCGGCGTCGGCCAGGCAGTTGAAGTGGATCACGCCCATCTGACTCGCGAACCTGGTCGCCGCACGGAGCAGCGCGACGAGCCCCGGTCCTTTCCGGCCCTTATCCCCGCCGCCCGCAGCGTGCGCAGCCGCGGCGGTGTCCACCCGCTCGAAGGGTATGGACCTCGCCTCGCAAAATTCCCGCACCGACCTCGAGCTCGCGTCCATCTCCCCGGCCACCCTGGGTGCCTCGACGAGCAGCATGCCGCGCCTGGATCCCATCTCGGACCCCTGGATTGCCACCGCGGACGCGTCCACGTCACCGTCCACGTCACCGTCCACGTCACCGGATCCGACGCGAAGCGCGGCGCAGCACTCGGCGAACCCGGCGTCGTTCCTCAGGACGTATTCATCCGTGGCGTCGGTGAGACCTTGCAGCAGACCAGCCTCGGTTTCGTCGAGCTCCACGTCGCATCGTTCGTCCACGGGGTTGAACCTGAAGTACTTCGTCCCCGGGATCATCGGCAGCAGCGTTCGAAGCGCGGCGTCCGTCCTGTCAACCTCGCAGGCGCTGTCCATGAGGACGCGCATGGACGTGGCCGTCATCGTGGCGTTGAGCAAGCCGGAGGTTTCCCTGCGCTTCGTCGGCACGATCCCGGTCCCGAGGCTGACCACGACGTCGATGGGCCGGTCCGGCCACAGACGCCGGGCCTCCATCACCGCCAGCATGCTCGGATTGTTGCACGTCACCGCGCCGTCCTGCCAACGCTCATCGCCGATGCCGTAGTCGGCCAGGTAATACGGCGCCGCCGAGGAAGCGCGGACGCCCTGCCACAGCAGGTGCTTGCAACTGCCCATCGTCCGCGAGGTGTCCTCGAAGTACGTCGCGTCGTCGTCGTCGTCGTCGTCTGCCGCCGCCGCCGTCGACGCCGACGCCCCCCCGCTCGCGGCGTCTTCCATGCCAGCGGGGTACTCGTAGTTTCGGAACACGTAAGGCGCCGCCGGGTTGACGGACACGAGCGTGGCCACCACGAAAACCTTTGGTCCGGGCACGAGACCGGTGTCGATGAGCGCGGGCTCGTGCGGCCGCGTCGGGTCCAGCGGCGTGGGTAGACGGCACTCCTGTCTCACCAGCGACTCGAACAGGGTCGGGTCGTGCTTGCTGCCGGTCACGCCCACGCGGATGGCCTGCTGCCCCGAGGTGTACAGCGAATCGAGCCTGTCGCGAAGCGCCTTCGAGTAGCTCTGCTGCTCGTCTGATCCGCTGCTGCGCATCTTGCTGAAGATTCGCGAGCCGAGGTCCGCGTACATCTGCGTCACCCTGTCGAGCTCGTGCTTATGAATCCCGACGCCGACCGCGAGCATCCCGCCCGTGGACGTGCCGCAGATGAGGTCGAACAGCTCGTGCACCTTCTTCCCGGTGCCCCGCTCCAGCCTCTTCAGCATCTGAACCGTCGCCGTGCCGCGAATACCCCCGCCGTCCATGCAGAGCACGCGCACGCCCTTCCCCGGCGGCGTCCGGTGCCCTATCGCCTGTTGAACCAGCCTGTTTTCGCCGAGGATGGCCAACGCTCGGCACGCCATCCGCTTAACCTCCGGGTGCGTGGGCGCGGCGGAGCCCCGCGACTCCACCGGCGCGCCCCAAGCCGGGTGTCGCGCCTTTGCCGGGCTCTGCATCGGCGTGCCAGCCCTGGAAGACGCCGAGGCTGGCGCGGCGGGCAGCGCCAGGGTGGCGAGCAACGACCTGGCGTACTTGGCCACCACGCGCCTGTTCGCGGCGTTGAACGACAGGTTGCCCATAGCCTCCAGCGCGTTGACCTGCACCGCGTGAGAGCCGCCCTCGCGGGTGAGCCGGATCAGCCGGTCCAGCAGGGTCTCTCCGAAGACCTCCCGCGCGATCCGATCGCTGGCGAACGCCAACGCGCTGAGGATCTGCAGCCCGCATATCTGCACCGCGGGTTTGGCGTCGCCGAGCATGGCGAGGATCCGCTGCGGCGCCTTGGCGTCCACGAGCTTGCGCGCCAGCTCGGGATACGAGCCCAGCGTCGCGAGCGCCGTGGAAGCCTCCCTCACGACGAACACGTCGGCGCTGAGCACCATCGCCAGGAGCTGCTGCAGGCCCCCCTCCGTGTTGCATATCGCCTCGCAGTTGGCGCGCTTCTTCCTCGCGATCAGCGCGATCGCCTTGGCCAGCAGCGGGTGCTGGCAGCTGCTCTGGCGGAACACGAGGCTGAAGAACATGGAGTACGCCCTCTCGTCCCTCGCGCCGCCGAACGCCGCGGCCAAGGTGGACGGGATGTCCTCGCTCGTCACCTCCACCTCGCGCATGTCCCTATCCGCGGATATGCGAACGTTGAACAGCGTCAGCGTCCGCAGCTCGTGCGCGTGGTGCATCTCTGGTAGGTGCTCCACGGGATTATCGAAGAGACGAAGAATCTCGAGATTGCGCAGCGCCTTCATGTCCAGCGCGGGCCTTGTCAGCTTGTTTCCCTCCAGCGAAACCTCCCTCAGCTCCGCGCACTCGCGCAGATCTCCGCGGAGCTCCCGGAGCTGATTGTTCTCCGCGCTGAGTCGCCGGAGCTTGGGCATGCGGGTCAGCGAGGGAAGCGACGTCAGCTTGTTATCGTCCAGGATCAGCTCCCGCACCCTCGGTCCCAGCGCAAACGCCTCCTCCGGGACGGCGACCAGCCCTCCCCCGCCGAGGTCCAGCGTGCGCACCGAATTCAGCCTGTCCTTAAGGTCCACGACGAGCCCGTGGCATCCCTCGCCGAGCGCGAGCGTGTGCACAGCTGTCAAATCAACCTTGTCCAGCGCCGCGTGAACCGACGCCGGCACCGTGTTCCCGCCCGCGTTGGCCGCTCGAACCTCGACGCGCACGGCCCGGGGGCGGCACTCCTGCACGACCAGCTGGGTACGCACGGGTTGGTTAGGGTTCCCGTCGAGTACACCCGAACCTTTACCTTCGGACGGGGGAAGCTTCGGGGGCCTTTTCGGATCCGCGGAGGACGCTTCGTCGTCGTCGCCGCCGCCGAGGAGAAACGACGTGAGCCCCCCCGCTCCGAAGACGTCCTTGAGCAGGTTGCCGCTGGACGTCCTCTGATGCGCGCCGATGCCGTTCGTGCCGTTACCCGCGGATCCTCCGTTCGGCGACGCGGATGCGTTCGACGCGGATCCCGCGCGGTCGTCGACGTCCAGGCGGAGCGCGACGACCTGCCCCTTGTGGTTGAACGGCAGGGTGCGCATCTGCGCGTCGATCCGCTCGAGCACCGCGGAGGTCTCCTCGGCCGCCTCCCAGTCCACGGCGAGGGTCCCCTCGCGCGGGATGGGCGCGTCCGGATCCTCCGGGTTCTTCGCGTAGCCCTCGTACGTCACCCTCAGCGACAGCTGGTGGGGCGCGCGCCCCATGCCGAAGAAGCTCGCCATCTCGTCGGGTGGCCCGATTCAGACGCGGCACCCTTATTGGCCCTCGGGTTGTCGCCTCCGCTCTCTCTCGCTCCGGGTCGCGGAGTCCTCGCGCCGCCCCCGCGCTCTCAATCGATGTTCCGGCCCCGGCTCGGCCTCCTGATGGGCTCCGCCTCAGTGCCCGGTCGCTATGAGCCGCGTCGCACGTCAACTCAATCCGAAATACCATGAGTCGCGATGGTCGAGCTGATGCATGGCGGGAGTGCTGGATGGGTCGAACCTAACCCATCGAGTCAAATTGGCTGACGATTGATGAGCTGGCGGTGGGTGCCCAGGTCTCCTCGAAGAAACTTTTACCCACTCAGAGTGAGTCGAGCGAGGGCCGGTGTCAGGCCAGGGTTTCGATCGCCGGTCGGATGACGGACTATCACGCGGAGGGTGTCAAGCTCCTGGCGTAAGTCGTCGCTGAATCCATCCGTTAACCACCCCTGAACCCGCCCCCAGCACCGAACGGCTGCTCGAAAAATCTCCCCTTCCCTCGGGCGTTTAGCCCGTAAAATACACGGATCTTGGTTAACACCCCCGACCCTCTGTCTTCCCCCTCCGTCTCTCAGGCTCCAGGATCAGCCTGGTCCGGGTAGCATCTACGAGGATGTATCCCCCATCTTTAGGCTTCCGAACGGCGGGACCTTCTTCATCGGAAACATCCGCGCGGCGTCGAACAAGGCGACGCTCCAGGCGAACGGCATCACCCACGTTATCAACGCGCAAGATCCGGACACTCAAAACTTCTTCGAGGACGACCAGTCGTTCACGTACCTCCGGTTTCCCATCGCGCACTGGTGGAGGAGTAAGGAGGACATGAACTCGCACGTGGGGGTACGACGGTACTTCGCCCCGCTCTTCGCCTTCGTGGAGAAGGCGCTGCGCGCGGGCAAGAACGTGATGGTGCACTGCCTGGCTGGCGCGCACAGGGCGGGCACGTCGGGGGTGGCTCTGGCTATGTACTACCTTCGTCTGAGCGCGGTGCAGGGGACGATGTTCGTGAAGGAGAGGAGGCCCATCGTGGATCCAATCGGGAGCTTCCCGGAGCTGCTCAAGAGGCTCGACGCGGCGCTGCAGGACCTCAAGAAGATTAACGCGTTGGTGGAGAAGGAGAAACTGGCACAGGCAAAGGCGGAAACGGCACGCGTGAAGGACGCGGCGGCGTAGGATCCGTCGTCGGGATCCCGGGGGTTTAAACTTTTTAATGCACGAAGTGTTTTAGCGAATAAAATTCAATGGTATTGACAGATCGTGGCGGACGCGCGTCCACCGCGAGGAGCAAAGGCATATCAAGGGAGCTGGGTAGACAACCCGCGGCCCCCTTATTTTTCTACGTGTTCACTCGCACCCCACAATTTGTCCGCTGATCATCAGCCAATCTGGACGTCGAACAGCTGATCCCTACTCCTCTTGAGCGCCGCCTCGTCGATGACGTCGACGCTCCGCACCCACCCGATGTTCTGCAGCACGGCGTACGTCAGCACCTTCGCCGCATCCTGCACAATGGCCCAGAACATCACGTACATCCACACATAGAAGGCGAGCGCCCAACTGATGCCCTCCATGCCGTTGCCGAAGGGCCAGTACACGCTGAGCATGGTGGAGGCGAAGGTGGCGAGAATGAACGCACCGACGAGCACCACCGAGGGCGCGCGAGTCCACATCCAGCCCTTGCACCGCGAGTTAAACACGGAGAAGTAATCCGACAGCGAAATCTTCAGGTACATCAGGCACTGAATCTCGCCGTACGACAGCTGGGGTAGGCCCATGGCCGCCCAGCTGCTGTTCGGGTCGACGGACGACAGCGCGTAGGACAGAAGAATCAGCGAGGACAGCAGAGCCGTCATGCCAATCGCCGAGGACACGATGTAGAGGATGTTGAGATCCCACTTCTCAGGCAGCTGCGACGCGTGGACGTTGTCGTACGCGACAGAGATGATGGTGCCGTCGTTGAGGATGGTGATGGTGACCAGCGCGATGACGGGGATGTAGAAATAGGAGGGCCAGTCCTCGTTGTACTCGCTCGGGTGGTAGAAGATGCAGGACCAGAAGAAGAAGAGCAGGAGCTGCTCGGTGCACGCGATTCGGTAAATCACGAAGTTCTTCATGCGCTGGAAAATCTTGCGGCTGGTGACAATGGCTGTGACAATGGTGGAGAGACCGGGCTCGGTGAGCACGATGTCTGCCGCCGCCTGCGCCGCGTTCGTCGCGCCCTGCACTGCGATACCAACGTCCGCGCGCTTGAGCGCGGGCGCGTCGTTCACGCCGTCGCCGGTCATTCCCACGAGGAAGCCCTGCTGGCGGAGCGCCTCGACGATGAGGTACTTGTGCTCGGGGTATACCTGCGCAAAGCCGTCGGCGCCGCGGCAGAGCTCGCCGTAGTCCCTGCCGAGCGTGGTGCACTTCTCGAGGTCCTGTGCCTGCATCAGAGGGAGCTTGTCGGTGCCCAAGACGTTGGTTCCCATGCCGAGGACGCGGCACGTCTCCACGGCAATCGCCTTGTGGTCGCCGGTGATCATCTTCACGGCGACGCCAAAGTCGTCGGCGCAGTCGATGGTGTGCTTGGTGTCGGGTCTGGGCGGGTCGAGGAAGGTGAGGATACCGACGAACTCGAGGGGTCCGTTGGGGGAGCCCACGGTCCGCGCGACCGCGAGGGAGCGGATGCCGCGGTGCGCGAGCTCCATAACCTTAGACTCGACCTGAGCCGCAACCTGCGCCTTGTTGTCGCACATGTCCAGCACGACGTTGGGCGCACCCTTGGTCACCTTCATCCCCTTACCCGTCTTCTTGTTCACCACCGTAGACTCCGTGCGCTTGATCGTGGGATCGAAGGGCATGTAGTCCGTCTGGTCGTAGTCGTTGAGGGTACGAATGTCAACCGCGTTGAGCACGAGGGTGTCGAGCGCATCCTTGGGGGGCTCCCACCACTTCGCGGCGAGCGCCGCGAGCTGGAGCACGTCGTCCCTGTTCAGACCCTTGACGAAGATGGGAAGATCTTCCTGAAGCATCATCTTGTTGAGGGTCAGGGTGCCCGTCTTGTCGGAGCAGAGGATGGTCATGCCCGCGAGCTCCTCGACGGAGGAGAGGCGCGCGACGATGGCCTTCTCGGCGGCGAGCTCGTGGCAACCCAGGGCGAGGGTCGTGGTGCACACGACACGCAGGGCGATGGGGATGGAGGCGACGAGGAGGACGACGTTGAACGCGAGCACCTCCCAGAAGTCGACGCCGATGTTGAGCAGGTAGCAAAACACGATGAAACAGATGATGGAACCCGCGGCGACCAGGATGATCATGATCTCGCGGAGCACCTTCTCAAAGTGTCCGAGCTCGTCCACGCCCTGCACGAGGTCCGCGGTCTTGCCGAAGAAGGTCTGGGAGCCGGTGGCGGAGACGGTGGCCTCGATCTCGCCGCGGGTCACCGTCGATCCCATCTTGGCCTCGGCTCCGGCGTGCATCGTCACCGGGAGCGATTCGCCGGTGAGCGCCGCCTGGTCAACCTGTATGGGCTTTCCCTCGCGGAGGATGCAGTCGGCGGGGATCGCGCCGCCCGCGCCGAGGCACACGATGTCACCGGGGACCAGTTCCGTCGCGTCCATGTTGTAGACGCGGCCCCCGCGCTTCACGGTAGCCTCGGGCTTGAGCGACTCGCGCAGCGCGGCGATGGCGTCGCCGGCTTTGAGCTCCTCGATGAAGCCGACGAGGACGTTGAGGAGCTGGAGGATGACGAGGACGACGACGTCGATCCACGAGTCGCTCGAGTCCTCGCCGCGGCTGGATTTGAGGAACGCCTCGAGGGTCTCGATCGCGATCGCGGCCCAGATCATCAAGGGCATCGGCTGGACAAACTCGAGGAAGAGCTTCCACCAGATGTTCTCCTCCTTCTCGCGCAGCTTGTTGTACCCGAAGCGCGTGAGGCGGTGCGCCGCCTCCGTCTCGGACAGGCCCTCCTCGGGAGTGTTCAAGAGCTCCGACTTGGGGACGCCCATGTAGAGGTTGGGGTCATCCTCCTGGAACTCGCTGGACCCGCCGTAGGTTTCGGGCTTGCCGGTCACCGGGTTCTTCCTGTTCTTCGCGCCGGATGACGAGACGGTCGACGCCAGCAGCGGGGCGGCATCGTTCCTGCGGGACGGGGCATCGCCGGGACGGTGCGTGCGGGCGTCAGCGATCGTGGGACGGGAGAGACTCGACGTCGGGCCCGAATCATCCCAGCGTCGGGCGCGCGGTCCGGACGAAGAGGCGACGCGGCGCGCCTATTTTCCAGCCGCGGGCGGGGGGGAAAGGAAAGGTGCGGGATCTCGCAGGGCGTGTGTCCCCCGCCGCGGGTAGGGGGGACGCGCGTGGGCGCGACGCGCGTCGAGGCACTCACCCGTCCGTGTCGGGAGCGCCGCCGCGTCCCATGGTTCACTCTCGTGGAACACAAGCCTACACGCGGGACCTAGCGCCTCGCGATACCCGGCCGTAGGGCCGTGTGTTCTGGCGTCGCGTGGGGCTGCCACCTGGTGTTTATTCCACGGTAACACCCAGTTCGTGCGGCGCGGCTCGTGGGCTCCTGATTGCTCGCGCGAACGAGTCTCGGCCTCAGGAATTTGACTGGAGCGATGGGACGGTCTATGACTGGCGAAAATTTTGTATGGGAGGAAACGGGCGATTTTTTGACCGTCATCCGCTGATGAGTTCAACATTGGTTGCCGTGATAAGGTTTTGGTTGCCGTCGTTCCGCGCCACGCGCCAACTTCGACACTTGTCAGTCTCTCGCAGGGGACATTTGCTTTTTATCACATCCGGACCAGCGGAGCGAGGACCCTAACACTTCCCAACCCATTCCCGACCCACCGTTTACTCCTCGGGCTCGGGAATTCCCTCCGGCGCGAGGTCCGCGAGTCGGCTGGTCAACGCACCGTGCGCCCCCCTCGACCTGACGGCCTGGGCCACGTTTTTAAAAGCGTCGCACGCCCTGAACGACTCGCAGCCGCGAATGTCGTGACCGCCCTCGCCCTCCACCGGCGGCTCCGGCGGCTTGGTCTTGGACGGCTGGAGCGTCTGCCACCACCCGTGCGTCGACCCCCTACCGGCGAACGTCGCCGCCATCCAGCTCTTGCGCTTGGCGACCTCCTTCCACCGCTTACGGTTCTCCGTCATCTCCGCCGCCAACCACGCCTTGGTCTCGGCGTCGAAGAACTCGTCCATCACCGGATCGAACGCCTTGCCCCCGCCCTTGCCGTCGGGCCCGACGACGAACCGGACCTTCTTGACCGTCACGGGATCCGCGAAAGCGCACACCGCGCGGTACAGGCCGTTGAACAGCATCGGCGCGCCCACCATGATCATGCCCGCCAGCCTCTCCGGGTACGATCGAGCAAACAGCCCGAGGCACGCGCTGGCGACGCTGGGATTCATGTCGTACACGCTGAACTGGTGAAAGTCCACGACCCACACGTACTGATCGTTCGGGAACGGCCGTAGGTTGGGTTCCAGGAGCTCCAGCACCTGCATGCAGTGCTCAGCATTCGTGCTCGGGGTCTTGTCCTTGGCGAGGCCGATGTCACTGTACACCAAGGCTCGGCCGCGTCGATCCCATCCCACGAAGTTCATGTAGTGGGATCGGAGGTCCTTGTTGATGCACGCGGAGCACACGCGCGTCTCCGGGCGCTCCGCGACGCGCCACTTGAGCGTGTCTGTCAGCCTCTTCGTCGCCTTGGCCAGGTTACCGCGATCGGCGCGCAGGAATCTTTCGACGTTGGCCCGGGTGCACCAACGACGAACGGCTTCGTCCGAGTCGAGGATCGGCTGAACCGCGCGCGCGAGGGCGTCGACGTCGTCCTGGTTCAGGACGGGCATTGCCCGGCCGTGAAGATCGCCCTCCGCCACCTCGTCGTCCGTCGTCATGACGCGTGCACGCGAGCGGCGCCTCGACGCAGTGTCGCTTCGAGACTTGAAAAGTCTTCGCGAAAAGTTGTCGGCCACTCAGTTTTGTTTGGCAACCACCACCCTCGGAACGTCCGAGGGGCTTTCTCTTTCCTTTCTTTCCCGATGTCGAGAGGTGGGGATCTCGGACCGTTCCTCGGATCCGAGGACGTGTCTGCCTCTCGTTGCCCAAGGCCCCGTGTCCGGCGCTCCTAACCTAAGTCGCTGACTCGCCAACCGACACACAAGACAGGCGCGCGCGCCGCTCTCTCGCCGGATACGGGACTCTGAAAACGGCGGCGATCCAGGCCCGCGACATGATTGAGCACGCGCCGACCGGCGCGGATATCCGCGTCGACGTCCACCCCGCGCTGCCTCCCGTGCGAGGGCTGCCCCGCGTGCCCTCGCACGGGGCGCTCCCTCACGAGAAAGTGAGCCCCGGGGAGAGTCCGACACGCGTGGGCGACGGGATCCAGATCACCCTCGATGGACTTGGATGCCTCATCCCCGCGCGCCAAGGCCGTGACGATCGCTACACCGAGCGCGCCGCGAAGCTGCCGACCGTCGACGAGGTCCCGGGCATAGCCGGCGGCGGCGGCAAGAAGTTCAGAACGCTGCTCTCCAACGTGAGTCGTCGCTTGCTCGACCCACCTTAACTTGACCCCTTCTCATCGCCCTCCAATCCCCGTTTGCTCTCAGGTCACCGGAACGATATACTCGGGCGATATGTGCGCCGTCATGGGCCCGAGCGGCGCCGGCAAGACCACGCTCCTCGACATCATTAGCCGGCGCAAGACCGAGGGCAAGATCCTCGGGAAGAACTACTTCGACGGCGCAGAGCCATCCAAGAGCATGGTCAAGAAGTATACGGCCTACATCCAGCAGCAGGACTGCTTCTTCGGCGGGGCCACCGTGTCGGAGACGATCCTTTTCGCTGCCATGGCCAAGCTCCCGCCCGGGGACCCCGCCGAGAAGCACGCCAAGGTTGTCGAGGTCATAGCGCAGCTCAACCTGCAGCGCTGCGCCAACACGTACATGGGCAACAGGCTGATCCGCGGCGTCAGCGGCGGCGAGATGAAGCGCACCGCCGTCGCGTGCGCGCTCCTATGTTCCCCGCGGTGCATGTTCCTCGACGAGCCCACCAGCGGCCTTGACTCCGCGATGGCGCAGGAGGTCATCTGCAACCTGAGGGCGCTGCAGGTCAAGCAGGGCTGCACGTTTGTTGTCACGATCCATCAGCCCGCGCCCGTCGTCTTCGACGCGTTCAACCGCCTCGTCCTCCTCAACATCGGTCGTCTTGCGTACTGGGGACCCGGACGCAGCGCCCCGCTCGAGTTCTTCGCGGCGCAGGGCTTCCCGTACCGCCAGGGCTACAACGTTGCCGAGTACCTCATCGACACCCTCTCGAGCCACGACGAGGGAACCGGCGGGACCCACGACTTTGAGGGGTACTACTCGAGATCCAAGCTCTGCGAGGAGAACACCGCGACGGTCCGCGAGACCATTGAGGCGTGCGACAGCGGCCTCGCCGTCGACAGCGGGATCCACGCTGACGGCAAGGGCAAGAGCAAGTACGCCAACAATCTCTCCCGCGAGCTCTGGGTGCTGCTCAGGTACAAAGGGCTGCCCCGTGCGAAGCACCCGCTGTTCATCTCGCTGCGCGTGTTCCTCTACATCCTCCTCGCGGCGCTGCTCTCGTCATTCTTCTACAGTCAGGATAGGCAGCTCACCGGCATCTTTAACACCGTGGGTATCCTCTTCATCGCAGTGATCCTCCCGTGTTTCATGGCGCAGGTCTTCGTCGAGGAGATGAAATTTGACCGAGAGGTTTACACCAGGGAATTCAACGACGCCTACTACCGCGCCGGGACGTACGTCGCCGCGAGGATACTTACCGAGATTCCGTACCTCTTCCTCAGTGGCGGAGCGTTCGCGGCGGTTCTGTACTGGTGCATCGGCCTCAACGACGACTTGGAGCGGTTCGGCTTCTTCGTCCTCGCCACCTTCGTCAACTTCGCCATCGCGATGCTCGTGGGGTTCACCATCGCCAGCGGCATCGCGGGCGAGGTGGGCCCCGCGGTGTGCCTACCCATATATACCACGCTGAACATGCTCGTGGGTGGGTTCTTCATCCGCAAGGCCACCATCCACGCCATGTGGATCTGGCTGTACTGGATCTCGTTCATCCAGTGGACGTGGTCCGCGATCATGCTCAACGAGTTCGAGGGCGAGGAGTACACCGACCACTGCGCCGACGGCGGCGGCGGGCTCAAGTCTTTCCTTGCCACCATGCCGTTATCGCCGCGGCAGACTCGCGCCGTGGAGCTGTACGAGTACAGCCGCCGCGCCGGAGAGTGTGAAGCCGTGCTCGGCGACTCTATTCTCGGGAGCTTCGAGCTCGGCGGCCGGGACAAGTGGGAGTGCCTCGGGTACGCCGCCTGCAGCATCCCGGTGCTCATCGCCTTGTTCTACGTCGGCGTGAGGTACGTGAGACACGAGAAGCGCTGATCGTTCGGGGGAGGGTGCGCGTCCGCGTGGTCTACGTCGTCTTGCTGTGAATAAAAAAGACTTGCTTTCTTTCGTCCAATTTATGAGCGGAGGCCCGTGGAGCCGTCAGCGGAGGTCGGAGAACGCCCGCGTCCGGACCGGGCCCCAAAAAATTTCTCTAGGCTAGATTAATCGTCACACTGTCTGCTACGGTCGCGGTTTACCTGCGAGGGCAGTCCTTGCACGCCTTGGCCACGGGGCGGTCGGGGTGAACGCACTTGGCCTTGGCCATCTCGTTTACAGGCGCGTCGGCCTTCTCGAGGGCGTCGCACACGAGGGGGCACTTGAACTCCTCAGCCTTGGCGGGAGTGACCTCCTTGGCGGCGGCGCGGCACCTGACGGTCTGAAAGGGATCGAAAACGGGAGGGGAGATCGGGTCAGCGTCGTGACGTCATCGTGGAAATATACAAACGCGTTCGGCGAAGGAGAGGCGTTGCGACGCGGACGGGGCAGCGGGGACGCTCACCTGGCGGCGCGCGGCGGGGGCCTTGATGGCGGCGAAGGAGAAAAGGGCGGTCTGGGCGGACATCGTCGTCGGTGGTTTTAGGTGACTGTGGTCTCGGTGCGAGGCGTTGTGTGCGAGGACACACCAAGGAATCAGCCGGAACGTCGCTTGAGGCTGCGCTTTTCGCCAGCGGCGGATGTGCTCCGCCATCCATTTCGAAGATTTGGGCGGACCGAAAACGAGGGTTCAGAACTGGTCTTTCGACGCCGTATTAAAAACTACAGCGGTCGGTTGTGACGTGTCCGACCAAAGAAAAGAAAAAAAAATTGAGGAGAGCTGGCAGACCCTAAAAACGAAGACGAAGCATCGCCGCTCGCCCTTTTACACGCGCGCGCCTGCACGTTCCGACGAACTCAGGCAACATGGCGGCTGAGCAGAACGAGAAGGCGTACCAGAAGCAGCTTGGCGTGAACGTCGGGTGCGTATCCCACCCGCGTCTCCTATCGCGCGCGTCTCCGGCGACCACCGTTCCGTTTTTTCCCAACCCATCGCGGGAGCCCAAGACTGACGCCGTCCCGCCTTTCTCCCACCCCAACAGCTTCGGCCCCAAGGGCAAGAAGGCGCGTCCCGGCAAGAACGGTACCCGCTACTACAAGAACGTCGGTCTTGGCTTCAAGACCCCGCGTGAGGCTATCGAGGGTAAGTCGCCGGCCCGTCGATCGGCGCGCTCCGGCGTTGCGCGAGATTTCACGGTTCATTAGGGTTAGAGGCTGCTCCCCAGGTTTTTGGGGAGCCGTCGCGCGGCTCGAGGGCGAGCGCGGGGATGAACTTGGCCGCGCGGCGCGTGCGAATCGCGTCGCAACGCGCGTTTGGACCGTCCCCGGTTTCCCCGAGTGGCTCGGCGGGCGATCGCGCACGGGCGCTCGCGGCGATGGGGACCATGCCAAGTCTCCCCATCCCGCCCCCCGAGCTGCCAGCCACCAGTGACATTTTTGCCCAGCCCCCACACTCCGCGACTCCACTCCTGCCCAAGAACGAAGCGCTCACCGTTCGTCCTACTTTCCTTTCCAACAACAGGCACCTACATCGACAAGAAGTGCCCCTTCACCGGTAACGTGTCCATCCGCGGCCGCATCTTGACCGGCCTCGTGAAGACCCACAAGATGAACCGCACCCTCATCATGCGCATGGACTACCTCCACTACATTAAGAAGTACCAGCGTTACGAGAAGCGCCACACCAACCTCCCGGCGCACGTCTCCCCCTGCTTCCGCGTCAGGGAGGGTGATACCGTGGTCGTGGGCCAGTGCCGCCCTCTCTCCAAGACTGTCCGCTTCAACGTCCTCAAGGTCATTCCTTCCGGTTCCAAGAGCGGCAAGTCCTTCGCTGCGCACTAAATGGTCATTTGATGCGTAGCCAAGTGTAGAGGGTGGGGTTTCCTTTGCGAGCGATCGCAGCGACGGGTTGGTCGCGTTTCGGTAGCATTAGTCATGACGTGTTGAAATGAGATCGCATCGCGCGAGAGTTTGCAAACAATCATCAGCTGGGTTCAGATTCGCCTCAGCGTTCAAGTCACTTTGAATAGTTTCTTCTCTCACCGCGGCTAAGCTAGTGGCGGTGGTCGCCAAACTGCTCGCACCAGTCCTCGTACCTCGACAGGTGCAGCACCGCCGACGGTTTCGTCACCTCCATCGCCAACCTCGCGTCCTCCTCCGTGATGGATCCCACGCTCACGGGCGCTGCGCGCGGCGCGCGGCGACCCTCCCCCTCCAACCTGGCCATCAGTCGCCGCAGCGGCCGCATGGCCATCTCCTTGCACAGCGTCGCGACGTCGGACCCGCTGTACCCCACCGTCTCGTCCGCCACCCGCTCCAGGCTCACCCCGGGATCCATCCCGTGAGGTCGCAGCAACGTCTTGGCCATCGACAGCCTCGCGTCCCTGTTGGGCAGACCCACCAGCACCCGCTTCTCCAGCCTGCGCAGCATGGCGAGGTCCAGCTCCCACGGCAGGTTCGTCGCGCAGAGCACGAAGACCCCGCTCGAGCACCGCGCGGGCGACGCCAGGCCGTCCATCTGGATCAGCAGCTCGGTCTTCATGCGCCGGCTCGCCTCGTGCTCCCCGCCCCCGCCCC
>Ga0181571_10001699_pt1 | contig 16067 bp, 4 predicted proteins | sample 101ome_17_FD_132440 | JGI IMG/M metagenome (GOLD analysis project Ga0181571, IMG submission 132440) | Coastal salt marsh microbial communities from the Groves Creek Marsh, Skidaway Island, Georgia - 101407AT metaG (megahit assembly) | ecosystem: Environmental > Aquatic > Marine > Intertidal zone... | reverse complement strand
GACGTCGTGGTTTCTTCGTCCTCCCTCGTCGAGAAGTTTCGCGCAGACGAGCTGGCCGACGCCACCGGTCGCGCCAAACACGATTGCAACTCTCCCGTTTTCATTTTGCTGAGAAGACGAAGAAGACGATGACGAAGACGAAGACGAAGAAGACGAAGAAGACGCGCGGAGAACCCGTCGTCGTTGTTGTCGTTGTCGTTGTCCTCGGGTTTTCGCGACGCAAAAGTTCCTGCTGCTGCTGCTTTTCGTCGCACTGCTCGCGCCGGGGGCGCTTTGCATCGTTCTTCTTTGTTTTCGACTTTTTTTTTGTTGCTGTGTGTTGTAAACAAACAACGCGCGCTGAGTGATCTTTTTTTTTTAGAAACGCGCGATTTGCGAAACCCTAAAATTTACTTTTTTTCGAAAAGACCGCCAAAAGCGTCGAGAGAGAGAGAAGGTGACTCTCTCTCTCTCTCTCTCTCTCTCTCTCTCTCTCTTTCCGAGGATGATGACGACTTCAACAAACGACGACGTCGTCGTCGTCGTCGCGTCGTCGGGCGCCGCGTTAATTACGCAGCTGCAGAACGAAGAAGAAGAGGCGAAGAAAGGAACAGAATTCGCTTTGACCAAAAGGCGAGGAGGAGGAGGAGGAGGAAAAGGTTTGAAACGAAAACGGGACACCACGTCGTACTATCAGTTAATCAGCGAGAAAGGAAAAGAAGTGTTTGGAAAGTTCCAAGAGTACGTCAAGGGACGACAGGCGGGCAGCGTCGATCAGTACGTGCGCTACGTAGCGCGCTATCTGTACTTTTTAGAAGAGCAAACAACATCCGAGGAAGGCGGAGAAGACAACGGTTTCGTTCACCACATCAGCGAAGCGCTCTTCGAAGCGTTCGTCGTGTGGTACGGGAAGCGGGCCGAGGAGTTTGGATACGCCGATAACGATCAAAAAACGCCGTACGTTGCCTTGCAGCTTCTCCTCCGCATGTTTCTGGAGCAGGACGACGAGGAGGAGGAAAAGCTGACGAGCGATGGTGGTACTTTGGCACCAGAGAAGCGCCGGTTTCGAGAGAGCGAACATCTCTCCTTAGCGCAAGCCCGCGAAATCATCAAGAAGAAAGACAAAGGCATAACGATGGAGACGTTCTTCAATAGGCGAGGAAAAGATTCGGCGGTTATGAAGAAGCGCGCGGTAAAACGTTTGGAGAAAAAGGAGGCGAGATCGAACGGCACGGCGGCGATGAGGAGGAGGACGACGAAGTCGAAGTCGACGCTACGAGCGAGAAACGAGAGGAAGGTTGGTCGGAGAGATGGATTGTGGGACGTGATCGTCGACAACGACGATATATGTTTTAATCACATTTTGCCGAAATTGAAAGCGACTGATATCAAATTCTTGTTCGAAGTGAATAGTGAAACGAGAGCTTTGATAAAGAGATCGCCCGCGAAAGATGCGTTGAAAGTGAACTTTACGGTTGAAGAGATGTCGTCGATATCGACGTTGGAACTCGCGTTTTTTTTTCGATCGTTTTGGCGGGGATCCTTGGGAAGCGAAACAGATTTCTGCGGTAAAGTTGCCGCGACGAGTAAACTCGAGTTGCTCCAGTGGGCGCGAGAGGAGAAAAAGTGCCGATGGAATCAACAGACGTTTATAGTGGCCTGCATGGTAGGTAATCTGGAAATGATCAAGTATTGCTTTGCAAACGAGTGTCCTATTTGGGATGGTACGTGTAGTGCTGCTGCCGCAAATGGTCATCTCGAGGTACTCAAATACTTACGCGAAGAAATCAAAATTGAGTGGGATTGGGAAACTGCCTCGTGGGCAGCTTTAAAAGGTCATCTCCATATACTCGAATATCTTGTCGAGAGTAAGTTTTTTAATCAACTTCCCTCTCATCACCACGAATTTGCGTGTATCAATGCGGCCAAGGGCGGCCAGTTAGACTGTTTGAAGTACTTGCGCGAAACCGCCAAATGGCCGTGGGGCGCTTTGACCTTGCGAACCGCGCACGAGAACAACCGACCCGAATGTTTACAATACTGCCTCGACAACAACTGTCCTCTCCCAGAAGGCTGGTCGTACGCGCACGGAGAGTTGCACGCGGCGCCAGACGACTCAGACTCAGAATTGTCAGACTATTGGTGAGAATCAGACTAATCAGAATCGCAGAATCAGAATAAATGTTGACTTCTTTTTTGAACTTTTTTTTTTTTTAAAATAAACTTGTTGTAAAATATAGCACGCCGCCCGCCCGCGCGCGCGCACAAAGTAGTTGATTTTTTCAAAGACGCGTCTGGAGGGGTGAACCACGCGCAGTTAAACGCTCCCACACGTCAAAACTCTCTCGTCCGTCGATTTACACTGTCCCACAAATTTTTTAGGCGAATACTAAAAATTTTTAGGCGAGAAAACGTTTTCACATTTTCACTTTTTATTTAAAAAAAAATAAAAATCATCTGCCTGTCTGCTAAGACACGCCACTTTTTTGTTTGCCGCGTGTCGCGTCTTTACTCGCGATACAGTTAATATCCAACACAACACACACTCACGCATCGAACGACGCGAGTATTCAAAAGGGACAAACACAGCAAGCTCGAACAAAAAGTGCTTGGTATATAAACACCACACCTCGCGAGCGTAAACTTTGAAAAACTTTTCGGGAAAGGTGAGAACAAGAAGAAGAGCGCGCGAGATCGAAGAAGAGAGAAAGAAGAAAAATGTTTTGAGATTAAATTTCTCGCGCGAATAATGATCGACGACGATGAGGACGACGATGAAGCGCTCGCTCCGTGGTGCTCTCTTCCTCGTGCTGTTCTCGTCTCTGTTCTCAGGACTTTTGTTGTCCCACACCCGTTTCCGTTCATTCGGGCTTCGCGCGCTCTTTTTAGAAAACCTTAACCTTCTTATAGTGTTGGCTTTTTTCTTTTACTGCCTTCCGCAGACAGATATTTCTTTTGCGCGTGTGTGACTTACCTGTACTGACTTTGTTTTGTTAAAAAAAAAAAAGAAATAAAAAAAATATTTTTATTCTGCGACACAAACTGACTTTGATCTCTCTCTCTCTCTCTCTCTCTCTCTCTCTCTCTCTCTCTCTCTCTCTCTCGAAATTAGGTGATTTCCTTTGCTTTCTTCGCTTTCAAACGTCTTTTACTTCGAGCGAGAAGAAGATATCGTCGCGACGATGCGAAAGCGAATGGGCTTCGGCTCGCGCGCTCCATCATCAGCCGCGGCGGCGCGGGCGAAAAATGTCAGAGGATTTCTTTTCATGTTGGTCGTATCGTGGACGATTCTTGCTTCGTCGTCGTTTTTTATCGTTCCGGTGGTTGCAAGAACGGATGCAGAGGCTGAGACGTCCAAGACGACGATGACTTCGCCAACAAAGTCGACCGGTTCTTCAGCCGCTGCAAAAAAAACAGGAAGCAATATCTTGAAAGAAGCAGTAAAGAATTTTTCAAAAAATTCAAAGATCGATGACCGGTTGATTGATGACGGCGGGGAACATCGCGCGATCATGACCGCGGAAAATCCATCGGAAGATGTCCGAAAACAAAAGGTTACTCGGACGACGAAAGAATCAAAAGATCTCAATTTACCTGTTTCTGCTCTCGACAAAGATGAAACATCGCCAGACCGTTCCGCGCCTCGCGAAAACGTGACAGCTTCAGAGATGAAATCTTTGGTCTCTGATATGAATAGTAATGCGTCGAGGAATGTTTCCATTCGAGAAACAGAAGCTTTAACCGAAAAGAGTGGAAGTGATGATGAAAAAGCTTCTTCGCTTGGTGGTTGGAGAAGGAATGAGAGGCATTACATTCATGAAGAAAGAAGGCACGATGAAAATGTGGGAGGTTGCGATAAGAGTTGCGGTGGAGGTCGTCAAAAGCAACAAACCTTTGTTCGCACAATGCATGAATGGAGATGGGAAGATTGGGAGAAAAGAAGAGTATGTGATAACATTTTGGGTTGGTTTTGTGAAGATGTCGATCATCACAGAGGCGATGGATGGCGAACGAGTGCATGGAGTGGTTGGGAAGTGGAAAGCACGACGTATGTGCCTTGCAACACACAAAATTGTCCCCCACCACCAAGTCCACCTCCACCGCCACCAAGCCCGCCACCACCACCACCTCCAAGTCCGCCGCCGCCTGGTGGATGGCCTATAAGGCAACCTCGAGTCGAGATCACGAATGCGAACAACTTTGTGAGTGATTTCGAATTTGACTTTGGCATTAAAGTTATCGATCCAGACGGTTGCGAGAACGGCAACGACAATTGCTTCGGCAACGAAATATATTACCAAGAGAACACTAATCGCGGGTTATCGTGTGAAGTTTACGTTGGCGATTCCTCGTGCGTTTCGAAATCATCTCCCGCGCGACCCACGGTGTCGGTTGGTAATGACATCTCGTGCATGAAATGGGATAATTTTTACAACAGCAAGAAAAGTGGATCGTCAAAAAGCTATCTCGACGTCACGGATGCGAGCGGAAAGCTTAAGCTTGGAAAGCATTATATCATTTATAACTGCGGCTGGAAAAGCAAAAATGGAGCGATTGTACAGGGTTCATCTACCGGTTGGAAAATGTTGCACGAGTTCACCGTTGTTGATGGATGCTCGGAGATGCTTCCAGATACCTTGAATGTGGCCGGTGTCGGCATCGACGACGTGTCAATTGTTCGCATGTTCTTGCTATCCTCTCCAAAATTTTTGCGGGCAAGTTGCGACACAATCGATGTCACCAAGGAGAGCATATTTCGCCAATATGACGTTGATCCTTTTGATGGTAAGTTATCTCTCAAGGAACTCCGCGAGGCTTTCTTAAAGCACGACGTTGATACAACATTTCTCGAGAGTTTGCTTGAGAGTAAATACTTAGCAAGTAGAGGTGGGCTTCTTTTGAGCGAAATCATGAACTCAAAAGCTCAGCCTCTTGAATGCGTCGCTGTGAACGAAGCTTCGGACGTTTATATGACCCAAATAAACTATCCAACCCTCGAAACTGGCGAAAAAGAGTGTAAACTTCAGAAAGAGCGCGTCGATATGAGTTGGGACTACAAAAAACCACCTTCGAAGGACGATACAATGTGCCTCTACGCCGATGGAATCCTCTATCATACGGTCGTTGGAAAGAAGTTCTCCGACGAGAGACCATCAATTGGGATCGGCTCAACTTCTATGACATTGATCAATCATTTCACCTTTGACGACAAAACGTTGAAAAACTCAGCCCCTGCAGCAGAAAAAGTGGATTTGACGAGTGCCAGCGTGCCGGCTGGGATGTCACTCCAGGATTGCGGAGATGGCAAATTTTGCTTAAAGCGCACAGACTTCGCGAGCGATGTCGCTCATAAATTCATACTTCCAGGTAATAAAAATATGAAATCAAGCGCTGTGATGACTTGGTTTATGTGGGATGGAAAGTCTGCTAGTGGTGCTCTATGGGCTACTTCGGACAAAGATAGATCATTCTTCGTGGATGCAAGCGGATATCTTCACGGTCAATATTACGGACAAAAGTTACAAAGTTCGCAAAAAATAAAACCTTCAGCTTGGCATCACGTCGCGATGGTTTTGAACAAAGAGCATGGCTTCTCTCTTTTCATCAACGGTGTTTCAAACGGTGCAAACGTAGGGATTGTAGACAACACAAAAATGGATTTCCCGAACGTGCCAGAGAATTTATCTATTTGTGAAGCGAGTGGCTTATACGATGACTTTCGCGTTTACACTGGTGTTGTTACAAATAAACACGTGGAATCTATTTTCAGATGCGGTCGTAAAATATCGTGCGTGAAACTGGCTCACACAAGTCCACAATCGAGAAGAACATACTGTATCTTACCAAAGTATCGAGACGCGGCTGGGTCCGACCCTGATTTTATCGTACCATGTGCTACAGGTCTCTTTTACACCGGCGCGGCCATTGATATAAACTTAATCACCGATCAAAAGGGTCTTTTGTTCTCCTTTCGCGACACTGCTTTAGATGAAAGTGGGTTCGAGATTCTCAGAAGAAGCACGGATTCAAATTGGAATCCGATAGGCGATTACGAAGTTGTGGTATTAATCGATAGCGCTCTAGATCTTTGCGCGACAACGTTCAGCTCCATAACGTTTGTCGACGACGGAGTTATGAAAACGCCAGGTAAATATTGGGAGTACGCGGTACGAACGAAATTTCCAAAGAGTACCGATGGAAGTGGTAGTAAAGCGGCAATTATTTCAGACCCAGTCACGTTTAAAACGCCATGGCTTTCATCAGCTGAGGGTGTTGTTGAAGTTGGAGAAACTGGTGAAACTATTGCAAATGTTCGAGTTTGCGCGCAACTTCTCAAGAAAAAAGCTGAGAGCTTTTTTATTTCCGATCTCACCGGATCAAAGGATGCACCGAAAAATTTAGCGGCGTATATGTACGTGTGGCACTCCAATCAATTTGATATCAACAAGCGAAGCTCTGCATATCGCTTGACGGATATGGATTCAACGTCTTTTTCTATACTCGATGATAGCGAATACGCCAAAGTGGTTCTCAGTAAATTTTCTTCCATTCAGAAAGTGATCGTGTGTGCTATTGAAAAGATCACGTCGTTTGATGTGCGCGTGCTCGATTTCGACGATCCAGATGATCGAGGTAATAAGGGATCTAAGTGTATACTTCAAAAAAGCGATGTGGACAACTCAGTTGTCTACACTACTTTCGCCAGTTCGACGTGCCAAACTTTTATCTGTATGGGCACTTCGGTAAAAGCGTATCCGGGGAATATCGTTACTGTCAAGTATGATGCTTCAGCGTTTCCAAATTTACCTTCATCGGTTCGTGTAAGCGAAGTTGAGATATCTGGTACCGAAATGAATTGTCCGTACACCTCGTTCACGGATGCCGATGGTTCATACGATATTCCAATTTTGGAGCCGAGCGGAGCGTTGCCAAAAAAGATGCATCTCGGGGTAATCGCGACTACTACTGATGTGTTTGACCCAATCGATGAATTGATACTCGAAGCAGATTCAAGCACAGATCCAGAAACTTTATTGATATCTTTGCACATCGATTCTGTGGAATTCGATCGGTTTGCACCGCCTTCGCCGCCGCCGTTGCCACCTCCCTCGCCACCTCTGCCTCCGTCGCCACCTCCATTGCCTCCACCTCCCTCGCCGCCTCCCTCGCCGCCTCCCTCGCCACCTCTGCCTCCGTCGCCGCCTCCGTCGCCGCCGCCCTCAGAGTCACTTGTTCAATCCACAGAGGCAACTGCAGTTCCTGGGCTAGGGCATTTTTATTCCTATCAAAGTGGCCCCGGAGCAATTACGTATGGGACCACGTGTAAGAATACTTGGAACAGCGCCTATCAACAGTGCGAGGGTAATGAAAGTAACTTGTACCTATCTCCCGGTGACAAGGTTGCATTTGGGACGAATCCTAGCAAAATACAGGGTGGGGTTTGTAATGGTGACACGTGGATTGAGCTAGAAATTTATAGTGGTCAGAAAGGATGGGAAGACCTTATGTACAACGATGATAGCAATGGTAGCTTGTGTTCTTACTTAGAATTCACAGTTACGCAAACGACTTGGTATAGGATGCTTTTGAAGTGTTACTCAAATAGAAGTTGTGGTGGAACGATAGGTTGGAAAGTTACAAGAGCAGGAATTGCGTCGAGTCCACCGCCGCCGAGTCCACCGCCGCCGAGTCCGCCGCCGCCGAGTCCACCGCCACCCAGTCCGCCGCCACCGAGTCCACCACCACCCAGTCCGCCACCACCGAGTCCACCGCCACCACCGAGTCCACCGCCGCCGAGTCCGCCGCCACCGAGTCCGCCGCCACCGAGTCCGCCACCACCGAGTCCACCGCCACCACCGAGCCCACCGCCACCGAGTCCACCGCCACCGAGTCCACCGCCACCGAGTCCGCCCCCTCCCTCACCGCCGCCACCCTCACCGCCACCCTCGCCGCCTCCCTCGCCGCCGCCTTCTCCACCACCTTCACCACCACCTCCACCATCGCCGCCACCCTCACCGCCTCCCTCGCCACCGCCTTCTCCACCACCACCCAATTTTGATTTCGCCAACACAAACTCCGATGGGTTCATCGATAAGACCGAGTTCATCGCATACGCTATGATGCGAACTAAGTATTCCGATGCGCGCATGATCATACCAGAGGAATTCTGGAGCATTCTCGATAAAGACGGTAACGGTGTTTTGAGTGATGGTGAATTTCATCGGGCGGTGCACGCTTTTGACCTTGGAATTATTTATGGTACCCCGTGGCTCATCTATGAGATCGAGGAGACTAAAAATTTGAAAGAGTTTCGCGTAACGTACGCGTCAGATGTCGATGCAAAGAAAGCTCTATTTGCAGTCGTTCCTATGCAGAGTTCAGTGATGCCGTATTCGCGGGAAGCGTGGCAAAAATGGTACGACGGAATGTCGAGAGACTACGGGTTATCTTTTGCCCCTGTCGTTGATGCGAGCGAAAAATCCTTAAAAAGTTCTCTCATATCTTTGCAAGTTGATAAACTTCCGGAGACTGCCAAGTTTGCCATGCCTCTGGCAACGCTCTCGAATGCAAAGATTGAGCTCAAGTCGCACATCAATTTATCCGAGCGCGTCCTTTTTTCTGATTCTACGCACGGCATCGCAAGGAAAATGTTTACAGACAGTGTCGAAATACGAGCCACCAAACAGCTCCCGGATGTTGTTCATGTATTCAACAACGATCAAGCAGCCGCTGCAACTCTCGATACTCCGGATCTATCGAGTAAATCCTCTGATACAACCGATACTTCGGAATCGGCATCTCTCGGCGCAAAAGGAAAGGTTTCCAGCGCTAGCAGCAATTACGCATGTTCCCCGACGCCAACAATTGCGCATGCCAGTGTTGGATCTTGTGCCATCACCGATGATACAGTGATGCCTGTTACAGTGATGATTAGATTTCCCGGTAGTAGAACGCAGGATTACGTTTGCGGCTTACCATTTGCAAACGTGTATACGACTGAATTGGACGCTAATGGTAACATAAAAGACAGTCAAGCCAAAGCGACAGCGTACATTGCCGATGATTTGGGCCGCATGTATCTCGCTTTTACACCAGGAACGTCTTGGAAAATTGAAGTTGATTACGAAACGCACATTTTATGTTACGGAGGCGACGATTTAAGTTCCGACTCGTGCCACCAAAATGGTAACGGCGAAACGAAGCCAAGTTTTAACTTAATGAAAGTCCAAGGCGGAGAGACCGTTATCTTCCTCGATCAAACCGAGCGCTGGGTCGATATTGGTCTTTATGCAGGCGCGTGCGATACGCCGTACGAAGGTTACGAGCTAATGATCACGCCTGCAAACGGTTGTGGAAGCTCAATTACCGTATCTGATACTAATATTAACACTGATGCGGCATGGTCTACTACTAAAGTCATTACGACGGTAGACGATCCTACGAAACCGAAAAAATTACGTAAATGGCCTTACGCCGCGATGGATTACTACATTCAGCTCGAGACTGCTCCAGATGTTAGTTCCTTGACGCAAGACAAAATAAAGTTGGATAAAACAGATAATACAGGTGTAACGTGCAAGCCACCTGGGTCGAGTATCATGGAATTCTTCAGAGAGAGAAACATGCTCGTGCAAACGCTCATGCTTCTGAAAACCACTGATACTTTGGAAGGTGTTGACGTGAAGTACTTATATCATGGTTGGTTTTGTGCTACTCCAAGCTTTTCAGATCAGGCAAGTTCATCATCATACGCTCCTTTTACTGAAATCGGACCAAATAATAAGTGCATTGGTGATGCTAGTGATACGCTGCCCTTAACGAAGAAGCATTTGATTGGAAAGTCGACTAATGATTTCACCATTAATTCAGAGGCAAAGTACGTCCGCATGAAAATTTTCGAAGCGCACTTGATACGTAAAGATACTATCGAATACTGTTCAGTTTTTCAATCAAGTGACAACAGTAGGTTGGGAGTTGAAGTGCAAATCAAACAAGATATCGGTCCCCAAGCGACAAATAAATGCCATTCAAAGAATGAGCCTTCGGATACATGTAAATTTACAAACGTTGATGCAGACGGTTTGTTGAAGTTCACGAGTACTGATTCCTATTACACAGTTTCATCGTTAGATGCGGAACCAAATCTCGTTCCTCCGTACCGACGCACTTTTTTGGCGAGAATCAATCGCAACGATGGATGGTCTGTGGCTAATCTAGAAGTCAAACGCGAGCTTGTCACTATTGCATCGAAAACGCGAGGTGGAGGTGATCTGACGCAAAGATATAACAGTGGAAGCAAATTTTACGCCACTGCTCCCATAAAAGGCTTGGTATACACCTGCGTACACGACCCGCCGGGCGGAAGTTCGTACGCTTCGATTGCACAGGGAACAAACATACAAATGGAGGTTGGATTGGCGTTAAGTCGCTCCTCTACCAGTAGTTTCTCTCAGAGTAACGGTGGTGGAGGTGGAAGTTCTATTTCTATTAATGTAAAACCAAATCTGGGAACCGCGTATGTAAACGCCGAGGTTGAAATTAACGTAGATGCTGCCGACTTGGGTGAAGCTCCATTTCATGAAGGCAAAGATGATTCCGCTTGGCAAAACTATGGCGAAAATCCAAATCGTCGTCGTCGTCGTCAGCTGATGGCAAAACCAATACCAGCAAAACCAATACATTCCACATTTTTGAAAAAGGGGACAGGGCAACACGGGAAACCGGGTAAGAAGTACAACCCTCGCGCCGAAATGGAAGGGAAAGGAAAAAGTACGCAAGTAAGTGGTGTTGGTGGTGGTGGTGGTAGTGGTGGTGGCGGCGGCGGCGGTGGTGGCGGCGGCGGCGGTGGTGGCGGCGGCGGAGGAGGTGATGGCGTTAAACCAAGCGTAGTCAAAAATGATGTTACGCACGTCAAAACACGCAGTCGTAACGCCTTAAGCGCCTTAAGCCGTCTTAAAGCAAGCGTAGACAAGAATGAAGGTTCAAACGACAAAAAGACCGGTGAGAATAATTTTCGAAGGACAAGAAGCCCTCTTTACGGCAAAGTTGGTGAGCTCGGAGATGAAGAAAAGGAAAAAGCAAGCGCAAACATTGGTGCCTTAAAGTTCAGCTATCACTACGGGACGAACACCGAAGTGGAGTCGCCTACAATCACGGCGTCATCGACCTCTGACAACGGCTGGGACTTTTCGATGACGCTCAATCGAAATTTAGAATCGAGTCAAGATCCCGGACTGCCTGGTCGCCCTGGCGACGTGATTTTAGGCGGAGGCTTTGAAATTGTCTACACTCAAGCAGATATGGTTGACATCCAAACAATAGACGTACAACCACAATGTCTCGAAGTTTTTACGACCATTGAATGGCAACCTCGAAAGCCAACATCGTACGCCGTCTCTGTATTTACGATCGAGGAAAAAATTATTAAAGAACTCGAAAGTTTGAAAACAGACATGGATAATCCTAATATTAAAGTTAAAGACATAAGCATAACAAGCATTTCTGGTACCTCGGGTTCCGCGACTGAGGATCACATCAAAAATGTGTGGAAGAGCAGACTCGAGTCTTCGATACAGGATTGGAAAAATACGATCGAATGGACGAGTCCGGATTTTCATCCCGTTCCTCCTTCTGACAATACTGAAGCTAAAATTCAAACCCGGCAAGGTACCACACAAACTGAGATAGATAAATACACCAAACCATTCGACGCAGATGAGTCCGTCTTTGGCGCGCTCGCAAAATCAAAAATCGACGATGCGTATGGAATATATGCTGAGGATAAATCAGATGATGATTTTGAATATATGAAAGATATCTGGGACGATATTCCAATGGGCACCGAAGTGCATGCAAACAGAGAAAAAGTTGACATCGGAATTGTCGCAGGCGGAACCGGACTTCACAAAGAAATGTACAACCTGGCAGAAGCCGATAACCTCAAGGACAATAAACATGGTATAGAGGAAGAAAATGAGGAAATGGTCACGGATATTTTTGATAAAGGGGATGATCGTTCAACTTCTTCATGGAAACCTTCGAAGGATAAATACATCGAGACGTACGCAAAAGATTCTAAGAAAAATGGTAAGAGTTTATTCGAATCTACCGAAAATTCAACTTTGTTCAGTCGTGGTATGAGTAAGGGCGCATACGATAAGCTGCCGACCGAATTAAAGAGTGATTTAGAGTCATCTAAGACGAACGCGTATGCGACCATGAATATGATTGACGCGTCCGTATATGGTAGCGAAACAACTTTTAAATTTGATGATCCAGTAAACTCAAAACCGAAGTGGGATGATGGAGGTACACCTGAAAAAGTTTATCTAACGTTCTCCGGTGGCGGCCACGTCTTACAGTTTTCAATGGTAGCTTCAGATAATATCGATGGTTACGGTTACGAGTGGTCGCTTGACACTGACGCCGCGATTACAATTTCTGATAGTTACGCATGGGGAGTATCTTTGATCAGTTTGGACAAAACAAACACATATTCAAGTTCAAAGTCAGGTTCGGTTCAACGCGCCACGGCGTGGTCAAAATACGGCAATTTGGAAACATCATACGTTTTAGGGGATCCCGATCCTAAGGACAAATTTGTCATTCAAGTATCGTCGGATGTACGGTTCGGCACTCCTTTTTTCACAACGATAGGAGGCGCTTCGAAATGTCCGGGAGAACCCGATACGATCTGGAGAGAGTCTGGTGTGATACTCGATCAAACGCCTTGGTCTGCGGGTGCAAATAATCTATTCATTCCACCCGATTCTTCGGCATTATTCGATATTATAATTACGAATGGATCGCCGTATCGCGAAGCCGTGGATTACGCGTTACTACTGACAACTGGTAGCAGTTACACGAAAGATTTTGGAGGCAACATGTTAGACCTTACCTTCAGTATTAATGGTGATCGTTTGCGACCTTTTGGCGAGCCAATATCACTTAGTAGCATCGAATCTGTCGATGAAACTACTGGGGCTTTAAAACATTCAATGCTCAGTCTTAAAATTTACAAGGGTGATTTTGAGCACTCGTACTCTAGCATCGGCGTGAAACTTGTTTCTGCGTGCGAATGGGGGTTAGCTTCGGACTGGCTGTACCGCGATCCGATTTCAGACGAGTCGTTCTTGGGTGATTTTAAATGGGAGCGAAAGTGCCCTCTCGTGACGTGGGATAAAGGCACGTACAATGATTTCTCCAGTTTTGTCGCGAGCAGAAAGGACCCGCCCTTCTTGAACATCACTTTGATGAATCCAGACCCGATGAATTTATGGACCTCGGACCGCTGGAAACCTTCTGGCCGTAGAAGAATGAAAGAGGGAACAACGCCAGTCGAAAGTGAAGATCAAGTTGTCGGCTGGGATGCAAAAAAGAACCACTTGGTTCACCCGAACGTCGAGTTTGTTCGCCTGCAATGGAGAAAAACCGGTGTTGGCGAGTGGATAAATGCCTGGGATGTCGACTGGAGCTCCTGGTCCTCTGCTGAAGCAGGAGTCACGAAAAATTTTGAAAACTTCTTCAAAAAGTACTCAAATGATGGAAGTGAAGAAAAGAGACGGAAACAAATGCAAGAGCTCTTCAAGCTCGACGTGATTACGGAACCTGATTTGCAATGTGCCACTTCTCGAGGTGCGGGTTGTTCTCTCAAATGGAACTTAGCGCGACAGTATTTCCTCAACGGTTTGAAAGATGGATCGTACGAGGTACGCGCAAAAGTCTTTTGTTCTGGATACGATTCATTCGCAACGAGCGATGTTCGCGGCAGCGTCACCGATGAGAATTTGAGTTTATCTGTTGATGTAACGCCTCCAAAAGCGGTGTCTACGTCTACCTTGGACCGCATCTTTTCTGTCGAGTACACTGAACCCATAATATGTCCCCAGCAAAAGGCGTCGGCAATGACCTACTCGATCGCTCGCGAAAAGGATTGCGCCGGCGTGGCTGTCCCCGACGATAAAAAAACGATAAGTGATGAGCACGTTTTCTTTAATTTCGGGTTTACTTGCATGACTGGATCTTCTTTATCCCCCAATTCCAAACTTGTCGTTGAGTTCCCAGAAACCATGAAGATGCACGATGGGAAATACTCGACTACGAGCGGTGTCTACAGTGTCACCGTAAATGCTAACGAGGGTGCTTCAAAGCTAACCGATACCGGAGAAAATCCGGCGCGCAAGCAAACGTTTACGGTTACTATTGGTGACTCGGAATGTGCTCAAAGTCTGAAAGGAACTCCGAATCTTGGGGATAGTTCTTCGAACGACACCATAGAGCGTGTTTTTACCGCACGGCTCGGGGAGCAAACGCGTCCAATGCTCGGTGCTTCCGCGGTGTCGTATTTGGAAGACAAAGTATCCATTCTCTTTGGTTTCTGCGCGACGATTTTGATCACCGCTGGCATCGTATTTGTCGCGATGTCACCGTCAAGAAGTAGCAAAGGAGATGAAGACCAGAATTGGTTGCGTAGTAGCGGACGACGCGGCCAAAGAAATCGTCCGGACGTGTCGTCGCGAGAGGTTGACAGGCTCGTCGATGCGTCACAAAAATTGTACGGTTCCGTTATTTGAGCGTCATCTAGTATTTTGTTATTGCTAAAATAAAGATTACACACTACTACTACAACAGGGTACTACTACTATTTTTATCATACTACTGTATTACTTGCCGAGCGTAATAAAAACTTTTCATGATAATACACTATTTTTTCAGCTTGCTTTTGCGTTGAAGTAACGTACACGCCGCACGGTTCCCGATTTCATCCTTTTTTCGTGCTCTTCTCGCCTTAAAAGAAAAAAGGAGAGCCAAACGTGCCATTTTAGGGTTTTATAAAAACCCTAAATTTTATCCAATCGCAAAACTAATCACGAAAGGAAAAACAAGAGGCAGAGATTGGAGAGATTTTTGAGCGCAAAAACTGGACTCACGTTTTTTGTGTCCAGTTTTTTCGCACAGAGAGCCCAAACCGGAGAAGAGGCGAAGACCGAAGAGAGCACGGGGATAAAAAAAAAGAGATTACTCCTCTCCCGCACAAAAAAAATCCTTTGCGTACGAGGGGGTTCCTTTTTCTCTTTTCAAACACACTTTCACCCAAACGCACGCGCGCGCGAGAGAGAAAGAAAGAAAGGATTAGGAGCGAGCGGCACTCTTTTACCACCACCACGTAATATATATAATACATGTCGCGAGTAGTGCGCACGAGTTCCACTTCCAGTGTCTTCGCATCCAGAGGTTCGTTTTTTTTTTCTTTTTTTTGTTGGTGTTGGTCTCTGTTTTCTCTTCCCCGCTGCTGCTGGTGCTCGGGAAAGAGAGAGAAATCAATCGTTCGTTAGCTCGAGAGCGATGAGATGCGTGCGATTGCGAGGAAGCAAGCGAGCGCGAAGAGAGAGAGAGAGAGTGAGAGTGTGAGTGAGTGAGAGAGAGAGAGCGAGAGATGCGTTGCTTTTTTACTCTCTCTCACGCACAAACAAGAGAGACGAGAGAGAGAGACGAGAGAAGAGAAAGAGATTACCCAGAAGAGAGAGAGAGATCTCTTGGTCTCTTCGGTCGCGTTATCTCTCTTTTTTCTAGATTTTTTTTTTTTGTGTGTTCTTTGTAGGAGAAGAAGAGAGCGCTTTCAACTTTTGCAAGAGAGAGAGACAGAGAAGAGAGAGTTTTTTTTTTTCCCCTCCAACTCTTCTTCTTCTTCTTCTTCTTCTTCTTCTCGTTCTTCTTGTTCTTCTTCTCGTTTGCTCCAGTCCGCGCTGCCGCTGCTGCTGGTCGTGGTCGTGGTGGAAAAAGAAGAAGAAGACGAAGAAGAAGACGAAGAAGAAGGAAGAGGTCTCTTCTCGCGAGATATTGAAGTTGATTTTGTCTCTTTTTGTTTTCTTCTTTTTCTTCTTCTTCTGACTTCCGAATTTTGATTTTTCTCTCTTCTCCGGTAACAACAACAAACAAACACAGGTCGCGCGGCGTTGAGAAACAACAACAACAACAACAACAACAGCGCGAAATACAGGACGACGACAATGACGACGACTAAAAGAATGAAACCATCTCCGGCGGCGAGAGCGGTGCTCCAAACCGAACAAAAAGGCGCCTTGATT
>Ga0181571_10001698_pt1 | contig 16069 bp, 7 predicted proteins | sample 101ome_17_FD_132440 | JGI IMG/M metagenome (GOLD analysis project Ga0181571, IMG submission 132440) | Coastal salt marsh microbial communities from the Groves Creek Marsh, Skidaway Island, Georgia - 101407AT metaG (megahit assembly) | ecosystem: Environmental > Aquatic > Marine > Intertidal zone... | reverse complement strand
CATGCGGCCTACTTTGCCACACGTGAAGAATACAAACGCTCTACGCCGGGGCGTATTATTGGTGTATCGATCGATCGTAGCGGCAATCGCGCTTTGCGTATGGCAATGCAAACGCGTGAACAGCATATCCGCCGCGAAAAGGCCACCAGTAACATTTGTACGGCGCAAGCCCTACTCGCGATCATGGCGGGCTTCTACGCCATGTATCACGGTGCAGACGGCGTGCGCCGCATAGCAGAGCGAGTTCAATTCTTAACCGGCGTCCTGCATTCCACGCTAACACAAGCTGGTTGCCTCGTTCTCAATGCGAGTTTCTTTGATACGCTCACCGTCAAAACAGATCAGGCCGAGAACCTAGCTCAAAAAGCGCGTGACCACGGCTTCAACCTGCGGTTGGATGTCGCCGGACAAGTGGGGCTTTCACTGGATGAGACAACCCAATTGACGGATGTAGAGACCATCGCCGAGATCTTCACCGGATCCCGTTCACTGTCTGAGCCGGTCGATGGCATTCCCGAGACACTCAAGCGCGACGTGGATTACCTGCAGCATCCTCTTTTCACCGACTACCGTTCCGAAACCGAAATGTTGCGCTACATGCGAAGGCTCGAGACCAAAGACATTGCGCTGAACCAAGCGATGATCCCCTTAGGTAGCTGCACCATGAAGCTTAACGCCACTGTCGAGATGATCCCGGTGACTTGGCCCGAATTTGCCAACATGCACCCCTTCGCGCCAGCCGATCAAACGCAAGGCTACCAAACCCTATTGGACCAGTTGGAGCACATGCTAATGGAGTGCACAGGCTATGATGCCATGTCACTGCAGCCCAACGCAGGTTCACAAGGCGAATACGCTGGCCTTCTCGCAATCCGTCGATATCACGATAGCCGCGGCGACCAGCACCGTACTATTTGCCTCATTCCCTCTTCGGCGCACGGTACTAACCCTGCAAGCGCCGTAATGGCTGGTATGGAAGTCGTTATCGTTGGCTGCGACGAAGCCGGTAACGTCGACATGGGCGATCTGCGCGCGAAAGTCGAGAAGCACTCCGAAAAGCTTGCTGCGATCATGGTCACGTACCCCTCCACACACGGTGTCTTCGAGGAGGAAATCGTAGATTTATGCGCTTTGATCCACGAGCACGGCGGGCAAGTATACGTTGACGGTGCCAACCTCAATGCGCTTGTCGGCATCGCTGCACCAGGCAAATTTGGCGCAGACGTCTCGCACTTAAACCTACACAAAACCTTCTGCATTCCGCACGGTGGTGGCGGCCCGGGCATGGGTCCTATCGGCGTAGGCGCACATCTGGCTCCGTTCCTGCCATCGCACCCGATCAGCCCAGTTAGAGACTTACCGGCCGACAACGATACAATTTCGTCCGCGCCCTACGGCAGCGCTTCCATTCTTCCAATTTCCTGGGTCTATATTCGATTGATGGGTGCTGAGGGTTTACGCCTAGCGAGCCAAGTCGCCATCCTATCGGCAAACTACATTGCACACTGCTTAAAAGGTCATTATCCCGTGCTCTACACTGGACACAATGGCACCGTCGCACACGAATGTATTATCGACATTCGACCACTTAAAGAAGCCAGCGGGATCAGTGAAGAAGACATCGCCAAACGTTTGATGGATTTTGGGTTCCACGCACCAACCATGTCCTTCCCTGTTGCGGGCACCTTGATGATTGAGCCCACCGAGTCTGAGTCCCTGGCAGAACTCGATCGTTTCTGTGACGCCATGATCGCGATACGTTCAGAGATCGCAAAGGTGGAAGCTGGCGAATTTGACGCAATCGATAACCCGCTTAAGAACGCGCCGCACACGGCACTCGAAATTGCATCAGAGGATTGGAGCCACGCCTACACGCGAGAGCAAGCGGTCTACCCCCTACCGAGCTTAAAACTGGCCAAGTACTGGCCGCCGGTTAATCGCGTGGATAACGTATACGGCGACCGCAACCTCGTTTGCTCTTGCCCACCGATCGAATCCTACGCTTAAGCGAGGACAACGTCGCGTTAGGAGCGTCGATGCTCCTTTCGTGAGCGGCGAGCAAACGCGTATTTACCGTGGGCGCGCTCATCCGGCCCACGGAGTGTAATCAATACGAGCCGTCCCATTTACTCGGCAGGCGCTTCCCCATCTTTTGCGTTATCGACAATGAAATTCTGCGACCAGTTCTCCACCAGTTCGTGAATTTGCTCTTGTGAACGCAGCTTTCGGCGATTCCCTCTGGGCACAAGCTTATTCGTTTGTTCTTCATCTAGCAGACGAGCCTTAGCGCGATCACGCCACTGCGTTTCCATGACGTCAAGGATCAATTTCTTCGCCTGCTCGTCATATACCGGACAAGTTACTTCGACCCGAAAATCCAAATTGCGCGTCATCAGATCCGCTGAAGAAATGAATACCTTTTGCTGCCCACTGGCTTCAAAAACAAAGACGCGAGGGTGCTCTAAGTAGCGATCAACGATACTGATGGCCCGAATATTCTCGCTCAAGCCTTTCACACCCGCCTTCATGGCGAACATACCGCGAACAATCAAGCGGATCTTCACGCCCGCCCGACCGGCTTGATACAGTTTGTCTACGACGGGCTTGTCGACCAAATTGTTGCACTTAATGAATATCGCCGCTTTTTTGCCGGCCATGGCGTTGGCGATCTCAGCGTCTATGAGCGCCATCAAACCAGAGCGATTGGTGTTAGGCGAGACCAACAAGTGGCGGTAGCGGAAGCGCCGATAGGTGTGACGGATGAAGTCAAACACATTCGATACTTCGCGGCCTATCTCTCGATCCGCTGTGAGTAAACTGAAGTCCGTGTAAAGCCGGGCGGTACTTTCATTAAAATTACCTGTACCAATGTGGGAATACTGCCGTTCCTCCCCGTCTTCCATGCGGTTAATCAAAATGAGCTTCGAATGCACTTTCAACCCAGGAATGCCGAAGATCACCTGCACACCCGCATCACCGAGTACGCGAGACCAACGAATGTTGGCACTTTCATCAAACCGAGCCTGTAGTTCAATCACCACGGTAACTTGCTTTTGATTCCTCGCCGCATTAATCAAGGCGTTAACGACATGGGATTTCGACGCAACGCGATACAAGGTCATACTAATCGACGTGACCGAGGGGTCCAGCGCTGCGGTATGCAGCAAATCTTCCACATAACGGAAGGTGTGGTAAGGGTAATAAAGCAGAACGTCGCGCTGTCGGAGCTTACTGAAGATACTGGTCGCAGTGTCGTCTAAAAAGGGCAGGCGCGAAGGTGCTATAGGGTCAAACTCGAGATAGTCGGGCCCTAAATTAGGGAATTTCATAAAATCTTTCGAGTTGTGATAACGCCCGCCCGCAATGAAACTATCGTATTTTCCTAAATTCAGCCGCTTGGCCAAGGTCTCAAGCACATCTTCCGGCATATCGCCGTCGTAAACGAAACGCACTGGGTCGGCCTTTTTGCGTCGCGCCAAACTCATGTCGACCTTGTCGATCAAACTCTGCGTGATTTTTTCATCCATCTCGAGCTCGGCATCGCGAGTAATCTTAATGGTGTAGGCCTCAGCAGACTCAATATCAAGCACGCCGCGGAAAACCTCCTTGAGACAATGCCTAATGATGTTATCTACAACAATAATCGCTTTCTTACGACGCGAACCTTTCGGAGGGATATACACAAAACGGTCTAGGCGATCGGTCGGTATCTCGAGCAGAGCATACTGAACCTTGCCATTGGTCAGACTAATCCTGATCGCAAAATAGATCGAGGAATCGTTGAGCTCGGGTAACTGTGTGGAGCCCTTTAAAAAGAGCGGGGACAGCTCAGGCAATACTTCATCACGGAAGTAAGTCTCCACGAATTCCGCCTGGTCAGGCCGAAGCTGCTTCTCATTGATCAAATAGATATTTCGCCTGCGAAGCGAAACAAGACACATTCGGTATACCTCATCGAATTTAGCTTGAAGCTCTCGCACCCGCTTTTGAATTTGCTTTAAGAGCTCGCGGGCATTTTCCTTGTCTTCACCGGAAGAAAAAGCAGCAAGGCGCCTGACGTCGGCGACTCGGACTCGGAAAAATTCGTCCATGTTATTAGAGAAGATACCGAGGTAGCGAACTTGCTGAATGACCGGCACATCCCGGCTCGAGGCCTCCTGCAGCACACGTTCATTGAACGCCAACCAGCTCAGCTCTTTTGCCACATAATTCGTTTCGTCAGCCATCTTGTGTCATCTATTTGCTATTGCGTTTTCATAATATCGTCATATCCTTGCTATTTTATGACAACAAGGACCGTTTATTTTGTCATCCGATCTATACGCGGCTCTCGATCTAGGGTCTAACAGCTTTCATTTACTGGTGGGCCGCCTCAAAGGGGATAAAATCGAAACTGTAGATCGAGTCAAAGACTCGGTACGTTTAGCCGCCGGGCTTCAAAAAGATCGCAGCTTATCAAAGGAAGCCCAGCAGCGAGCCATTGAGAGCCTTGCTCGGTTTGCTCAGCGTATCGCGGGAATACCGCTTAAACAAGTGCGCGTGGTGGGCACGAACACCTTTCGTGTTGCGGCCGAATCAGGAAAGTTTAGAAGACTCGCAGAAGAAACGCTGGGCGCCCCCATCGAAATCATAAGCGGCCAAGAAGAAGCGCGTCTCGTCTTCTTAGGTGTAGCGAAAGACTTTGCACCCGATCGGCAAAAGCGCCTAGTTATTGATATTGGCGGCGGGTCCACCGAACTCATTGTAGGCAAGCGTGACCCGCAACTTATGGAAAGCCTACATATGGGCTGTGTTACGTGGACCACTCGCTATTTCCCAAACGACATGGATGGCGCACGCTACAAAAAGGCTGTGCTTAACGCAAAAAGTGTGCTGCAACCTCACGTGAAACGTTTTTCCAATATAGGCTTTGCGGACACGATCGGTTCCTCGGGCACCATCCGGGCTGTGGGTGATCTGATGCCCCTCGTCGGCGGCACTGCGCACGAGATTACCCTGGGAAAAATTAAAGAACTGGCTGACCTTTGGGTGAACAAGCCAAATAAATTAGACCTCTCTGCTGTCTCCCCGAACCGACTCGCCGTTTTGCCCGGCGGATTGGCTATTGTTCAAGCCCTGCTCGAGAGCTTACCCATCGAAGTGATGCACACCTCCGTTTACACGATGAAAGAAGGTGTGCTTTACGACCTTGCCGGTCGCACCGCACACCATGATCGGCGAGAGCGGACAGTGAATCGCATGATGGATATGTATCATGCTGATTCAGAGCAGTCCGAGCGCGTTTTTGATACGGCCGAGCGCCTACTGAGCCAGGTCGAGCCCAATCTAACACTCGAAAAAGAGGTGGCTCTAGAGTACTTAGAATGGGCAACTGACCTTCACGAAATCGGGCTCGCCGTAGCGCACGGTGGCCACCAAAAGCTTGGGGCTTGGCTAGTTGAAAACTCAGACATGCCGGGTTTTACGCGCCGAGAACAGGCCACACTGAGCTTTCTGATTCGCAATCAACGAAAGGCTATTACACCCAACAACAGTGATTACGGGGTCACTGAAGATTGGGTGCTGGTGATGATCTTGCGTCTGGCCATCTTGCTCAATCGAGGCCGGGTAACCAGCAAGCCGCCTAAAATAGAATTCAGACTCAAATCGAACAAATTCGATGTAACGGTTAACGCAGATTGGCTCTCTGAACACCCTCTGACACAATTCGATTTAGAGCGTGAAGCATCGTATTGGAGCACCGTGGGAATCGAGTTCCGGTTGAAAGACAACTAATCGCTTATACTTGGCAAGGATTATGATATAACCTTTCTCTAGATCCACCGGGAAATAATAATGTGAAATCGCGGAAATCGACCTCTTTAGACATTGCTTACATGGCGGGCGTTTCTCAGTCCACTGTGTCGCGTGCACTACGAGATAGCCCTTTGGTTAACCCTGAAACACGGGCAAAAGTGCACGAGATCGCTAGACAGCTGAATTATAAAGTAGATAAAAATGCTGCCAGCCTCCGAACACAGCAGAGCCATACTATTGCACTTTTGCTATTTGAGGACAGAACCACCGACGACTCCATGATAAACCCCTTCTTCCTGTCGATTCTGGGCAGCATTACCCGAGCAGCAGCGAAGGAAGGATATGATCTTCTCGTGTCGTTTCAGCAGCTGACCGAAAACTGGCACAGTGAGTACGAAGTCGCTAGCCGCGCAGACGGGCTAATTTTACTCGGTTATGGCGATTACATCTCATACCAAGAGAAACTCGAGGCTCTCGATCGCGAAGGCGCGCATTTCATTATTTGGGGCCCTATGGTGGAGGGCCAACCCGGGCATTCTCTGGGTTGTGACAATTACCTTGGTGGCGTTATTGCCGCCGAGCACCTGATCAACTTAAAGCGCAGGAATCCCGTGTTCATTGGTGATGCGTCTGAGCACTGCCCAGAGTTTCAACTGAGATATGAGGGCTTCGCGACCACCTTAGCACAGGCAAAAATCAAAGTGCCACCACCTCAGTTCGCCTTGAACGAAGAGAGCGCCGGGTTCGAAGCGATGAACCAGATCGTCAGCACGGGAATCGGCTTTGATTCGGTGTTCGCCGCCAGTGACTTGATGGCCATCGGCGCCATGAAAGCATTGAAAACGCACGGTTACAGTATACCCTCGGATGTTGCTGTCATTGGATTTGATGACATCACGGCCGCCAAGCACGTGTACCCAGCGCTTACCACGGTGCACCAAGATACGCAGCGCTCAGGCGAGATTTTGGTCGAAAATCTCATTCAGCTCATTAAGGGGGAAACGGTCGAATCGCAACTCATTCGCCCCTCTTTAGTCGTACGAGACTCTTGTGGAGCCTCGACCACGCGCTAGAGCGCGAATGGGCTTGAGCACAGCCATACCGCCACGCTGTTGGGTTCAAGACGCTGTGACCAGCCGCCTCTCTCGATCGTCATCTCTCGACCTGTTAGCGCCTCTTTATAGTTACACGAATGCGGTACAGTAAGGCTAACTGAGCGAGCCTCCGCTGATTTGTTCAACATGACTAGCGCAAGCTCGCTCACCGACTCGTCCTGATAAGCGCGGATAAAAGAGGCGGTATCCGTAGAGAAGGTGTCATTTATCTGCACACCCCGTTGAAGCGCTACCGAGCGCTTACGAACCTGAGCAATATCAATGAGCGCCCGACGAATCGGGTGATTAACACCCCAATCCACTTTATCTTGGCCATAGTAATCGCGATTGCCAGCATGCTCGCCCTGCCCGCGTCGAAAACCCGTTTCTGAACCGTAATAAACCACAGGAATACCTCGGCTGGTGAACAGCCAGTTGTGCGCATTGATGAATCCCGCATCCTTGGCGTTCATTCGAGACATATCATGATTATCGTAAAACGTCATGAGCTCGTATGGATTTTCGTAGATTCCATCCTCTAAGTGTAAATAGGCCAGCAAATCCGACATCGGTTGGTCATCCAGGCCAAATACCGACTGCATCGCCTTTTGGCCAGGGAAATCCAATACACTGATGCCACCATTTTCGGGCTTGGTGTGCTGTGCTATCGCTTCTGCATCATGCGACCAATGTTCAGCAAAAAAGAACATATCGGGGTAAGAGGCTCGAATGCCATCGGTGATCGTTTTCCAAAAATGGTTAGGTACGTGTTTGATCGTATCGATCCGAATTGCATCGGCGCCTTGATCTAACCAGTACAGATAGGAATTAAGCAGGTATTCCACAACGATTGGGCTGTTCTCGTTAAAGTTAGAGAGCTGTCCAATGTCGGGAAAGTTGTGAAAGAAACCCGATTCGGCCTCAGCCGCGGAGATTTCATCGGGGGAGCGGTTAAGATGATCAGCGATACGATTGCCGTCCGCCCCATAAATCTCGCCAAACTTAGGTTGATCCCTTGGCATATCAAACGATGGCGAGCCGTGATTGCCGACAATATCGAGCACAAAATCTAAGCCGTACTCATCCAACGCTGAAGTAAATTCAGCAAACTGCAGCCCCTCAGACGGCAGGTGTTCATCGAGCTTGTAAAAATTAACGCCCCAGTAACCGTGATAGCCCGTTTTGAATTTATCGGTCGGGAAGCCCTCCCCAATCGCCAAACCACCCGAAAACGCTTGATCGGGGTTATCAATAATGGGCGTTCCCCACACTGCCGAAAATCCCATTTCAGCGATATATCCCGCATTTTTAACGATCCCCGCGAAATCCCCCCCCATGTAACCAATATTGGCTACGGCCTGACCCGACTCGCTCAGAACGGGGCGATTAAACGTGGGGTACTCGCCACCTTGATCTTCGTAATTATTGCTTGGATCCCCATCGACGAACCGATCCGTAACGACAAAATAAACGGCCTTCTCGGCGAACGGTTCATCTGTCCCCACATAATGGGGCTGTTCCATCGAAGCAACTGCACTCGGCACCACAACACTCAGGCTGCAGACAATAGAGCACAGGCCTCGCTTAATTTTTAGCGCTTTATTCATCTTGATCCTCAACCCACAGGGTCACTAAGCCGCTCAAAAGCATACATATGCCGCCGAGTAGCAACGCGTAAATCGCTTCGCCATCGAACAGAACACGCACCAGGAAACCCAAAATACTGGCGGCCAAAATTTGCGGGATCACAATAAAGAAGTTGAAGATCCCCATGTAAACACCCATTTTTGCGGCAGGCAGAGCGCCGCTCAAAATGGCGTAGGGGACGGATAAGATCGAGGCCCAAGCCATACCGACGCCCACCATGCTCAAAAGCAGCCAGGTGGGATCTTCGATTACTAGGAAGGATGCAAGCCCTAACCCGCCCGCCGTCATGCAGACCAGATGGGCCATACGCCGATTGAACCGACTTGCCAGAACTGGAATGACAAAGGCTGCCAGTGCGGCAAAGCCATTATAGGCCCCGAATAACACACCCACCCAGTCGGCGCCGTTGTTATAGGCTGCGGTCGTGGGATCAGATGAACCAAAATGCACCGAAGTCACCGCAGATGTGGTGTAGATCCACATGGCGAACAAGGCGAACCAAGCGAAAAACTGAACCACAGCGAGCTGTCGCATGGTTCTCGGCATGTTGAATAAATCGTTCGCGATCTCAAACAACATCGCGTCGTGGCGATCGCGCGCGGCCAATCGCGCCACGATCAATTGCAGCAGCGAGAAGGTCAAAAAGCCGCCGGCCAAGATATAGAGCTGTTTATCTAAGCCGTTAGCTATCACCACAAAAGCCGAAATGATCCCCAAGGCTCCGGAAATTAGACTCGCTTTATTAAAAAACGCGGCGTCTCGCCTTGGTGTTTCTTGCACCGACGTCTGGTTTTTTTCGGCCTCTTCGAACTGAGCGAGCTGCTCTGGACTATACTCTCGCGTTGAAAAAATGGTCCACATCACTGCAGCGAAGAATACGAGGGCTCCTGCATAGAATGCGAAGCGAACGGAATCAGGCACTTGACCCGCGGGGGCGACGTTACTGACCTCAAACCAATTAGTGAACATCCAAGGCAAAGCCGAAGCCACAACCGCACCAACGCCAATAAAGAAACTCTGCATGGCGAAGCCCATGGTGCGCTGTTTGTTAGGCAACATATCGCCCACGAAGGCGCGAAATGGCTCCATGGAGATATTAATAGACGCATCCATAATCCACAGCATGCCCGCGGCAATCCAGAGCGTAGGTGAGTTCGGCATGATCAATAGTGCCAAAGACGACAGGATAGCTCCCCATAAAAAATAGGGGCGGCGGCGGCCTAATCGAGTCCAGGTGCGATCACTGTAATAGCCAATCAAGGGCTGCACTATGAGCCCCGTAACGGGCGCGGCAATCCAGAGTATGGGGATATCATCGACGTTCGCCCCCAAAGTCTGAAAAATCCGACTCACGTTGGAATTCTGTAAAGCGAAACCAAATTGAATTCCGAGGAATCCAAAACACATATTCCAGATTTGCCAAAAAGTCAGCTGAGGTCTTTGCATGAGTCGATCTCTTATTGTTGTCGTGTTGGAAGTCTAGCCTTGAAAAGAAAGTAGCCCAAGCGACTCCATACGTATTCAAAAGCAATCGAGGCCTTAATAGCATACCGAGTCGAGCTTTGATGTGGCCGCAGAATCACTTTCGGCCTTGGTGTCTGAAATCGAGGGCTAAGGCCTTGGGTACTTGGTTCGCCGCTGCCACTTCCACTACCAAAGCCAGAACCAGAACCAGAGATTCAGATGCTCTAACGCCAAGCAGAAAGCGGTGTCAGTCGGGGGACGCCGCCTCAGTAAATCTTATTTCGGTGGCATAGGCCGGTATCGACAAAATGCCACTTTCTAAATCAAATGGGCCCTTTCCAGTCCAGCTCGAACGCAGCACCGAGTCTGCTTGACTCCACCGGCTCTCAAAGCGCTCAGACAGACGCAGAGGCGCCGCTTCACCACTCATATTTGCAATGAACAGCAAGCAGCCTGACTCTCCGCAACGCTCAAACGCGAGCACGGCTCTGTTGGCCGAATCAAGGTCCAACTTGGGAACGAAGTGTGTGTCCCATGAGTCAAGAGGAAACTGCGAGGCCAAATTGAACGCCGCTTTGTATTCGGCGCGCAACCACCGCTCCTCGTCTAAGGAAGCGCCACCATCGAAGCGACCTTCATTCATAAAACGCTGGTGGGTTTCCACCCCCCAATAATCAAAAATCGTGGTTCGAGATGCCTTGCCAAACCCGGCATCTACATCTGCCGCCTCACCGAGCTCTTGCGCAAAGTAAATCATGACCGGCCCTTTACCCAACATGACTGAGGCTAAGACACCAGGTAAACCGGCACGCCCTGATCCCATGAACTGCTCACTGGCAATCCTTTGCTCGTCGTGGTTCTCCAAGAACAATAGCATTTGAGCGTCGATATCGGCATGCGAATCAAAGGCTTCACGGATACGCGATGCGCCTGCCTCCCCCTTCATAACCGCCTTTATCGCATCGTATATCTCCATCTTGGAGTATAAGACATCCATTTTACCGCGCCCCAAATAATCGCGGTAACGATGCGGCTCGTATATCTCCGCCAACAAAAGCGCCTCCGGATAGCGCGCTTTGATATGACTGTTCAAGTAACTCCAGAACTCGACGGGAACCATTTGAGCCATATCGTATCGAAAGCCATCCACCCCTTTATCCAGCCAAAATAAAGCGATATCCAGAAATTTCTGCCACGATGCAGGCACCGGCTTGTCCGACCAAAATTTAACTATTTCGCTGGCCGAGGCGGTGGCGTAGCGAGATGGAAGATAAGCAAAATCGTGCCGACCTTCCGGGTCAACACCAAAATTAATTTTCACGGTTTCATACCAATCACCGATGTCGGGTTTGGGTGCTCGCGCACCGTTGCCAGTCCATTTAGCGGGATATTCATCAAACTTACCGTCTAACTTTGGATGCGATGCCCCCCCCAAGGGCTCGTAACTGGGATCGCTCGGCACCTCAAAGACAGATCCGGGCACATAGTAAAAGCTGTTGTCTCGATGATAGGCCAAGGCCACATCATCGCGAGATCCAAAATCCTCTACTCCGGCAGGTGCCTCCAGACTGCGGTAATTGCGGGCCACGTGATTGGGCACGATATCAATCATGACCTTGAGCCCTGCACGATGGGTGCGCTCAATTAAACGTTCAAACTCGACGACTCGCTGGGTTACATCATCGGCCAAATCGGGGTTCACAGAGTAGTAATCTTTGATCGCATAGGGTGAGCCTGCGCGCCCCTTGACGACGTCAGGGTCGTCTGACTCTATGCCGAGTTCTGGAAAATCTCGAACAATCGCGTGGTACAGCACACCGGTATACCAGACGTGCGTTGCCCCAAGATCACGAATGGACTCAAGTGCAGCCTCGTTAATATCGCTGAATTTACCCACACCATTTTGCTCAACGGTGCCCCAGGGCACGTTATTTGTGATGGTGTTACCGTACAAACGAGTAAAAATTTGATAAATGACAGGCCGCCCTACCGTCGCACCATCTTGTTTCGGGTCTACGTTAGCCCCTGAGGCAACCGCCACAAAGTGTGCGCCTAACACAAGCGCGCATAAAACGACCTTTTTAATACTCAACACGAATAAGGGCCTCATTATTGGCGAGAAGGGAGGTTGTCACCTGCAGCCGTTGTTCGCTTTGATCAAACCTCCACTCATCAATGACTTGGCCATTGACGCTAATCGCCGTGGGTGCCTTAGCAAGGCCATGGATCTTGATATCAAAGAAACGAACATCAGGTCTATTGGCGTAGGCTGACCCGCGATTTGACAATCTCAGCTCTAGCGAATCATCCACACTGTCCGCATAGAAATCAGTGATTTCGAATTGTCCCGCCGCAAGGCTATCATGCGACCTGCCGTCATCGGTGAACCAGCTAGACTGGCTTCTGGGTTGCGATGCGTCATAAAAATAGTGCAGTTCGATAGCGGATGTATCGTATTCAGCTGTATTTTTCGGGACACGCCTAGCCAGCGGAATAAACGCGCCAGCCCGCACAAAAACCGGAATCGAGCTTACCGTCAAATCCACCTCGACGGATCCAGACAGCACGCCACGCTGAGGATTCCAAAAGTCGAACCACGTCGATTCCTGTGGCAGTCTCACAACAGCACGCTCCAACCCAGGTGTAACCACAGGCTGCACCAGAATGTCGCGCCCCCAGTAATACTGATCTCGATTTGTGAATTGGTCCGGCGCATTGGAATAAAACGCGACCGGTCGCGCCAGCGGTAACCCCGAAGTCGCGTTTTCGTAGGCGAGGTGATAGTTATAGGGGAGCATAGCGTAGCGCAAGTTGATAAGGTCGCGTGCGCGCTCCAGGGTCACACTATCGTGAAAAACCGGCTCTGGTGGGATGTGGTCTTGCGCGTGAGGCCGAAAAACGGGCGAGAACACTCCCATAGCCAACCAGCGATAGTACAGTTCCGGATCAAAGACTTCACCACCGGCGAACCCGCCCAAATCAGAATGTATGTAGGCGAGACCAAAAGCCCCCATTTGCAGCGCGAGTTCGACCTGGCCTGTGAGCCCCCCCCAGGAGCGATCGACGTCGCCCGTCCAGGGGATCATGCCGTATCGCTGCGATCCTAGGAAGCCTGCCCTCATCATAATGAAGGGGCGCTCATCTGAACGTGCGGTCATACCCTCGTATAGGAGTCGTGCCCACTCGTGACCATACGCATTGTGTAAAGAGCGGCCAGAGCCCTGCTCATAGACCGTATCATCTGGGTGCACCTCGGGCTCGCCTAGATCGCCCCAAATTCCGGCGACCCCCTGATCCAAAAGCCTCTCATAGATACCCCAAAACCAAGCTCGGCCACGTTCGCCGAAGACATCTACGAGACCCGTATTGCCGAAGTAAAAATCAAAGGTTTGTGGATCACCGGCCGGGCTTTTCGCTAGGGCGTTCGCCTTGAGCGCAGGCGCCCACTGTTTAGACTGGGTGAGAATGAAGGGTTCGGTGATCAATACCGTTTTAACACCGTCTTTCTGGAAATCGCTGAGCATTTGAGTGGGATTAGGCCAATTCGGCTGAAACCATTCCAGATTGCCCATGGTTCCCTGAATCGTCTCACCAAACCAATATAGATCGAGCACAATCGCATCCAACCCAACCCCCGCTTGCTTGAAGGCTTGCACTACCGACTCGGTTTCAGATTGCGTTCGATAACCAAAGCGCGAGGCAAAATTCCCTAAGGCCCACTGGGGTGGCAAGGGCTGTAAACCACTCACCCGTGCCCACTCCGTCGAGACCTCTAAAAGAGACGAGCCCGATAGTACAACATAGGCCGCTTCGCCGGCAGGCGCCTCGAATTTCAGAACGTCCGGCTTCTGTGCCCCCAAATCCATAACGCCCTTTGCCGGATTATCAAAAGCGATCAAGTAGGCGCGATCCGATATCACTGCAGGAATCGAGTAATACATTTGATTTGATTCGGTGGTATAGCCGTAATGGGGTTTATTTTCGAGCGCTAGCCGGTGGCCTTTGCGATCCATTCCCAAAATACGCTCACCTCCACCCCAAAACCGATCGTCTTCGTTTATGCGAAACCGCAGACCCTGGATACCCGGGAGTTTGACGTAGCCAGGTTGCTCCTCGAACAACCACTCGTCGCCGCGGAAAAACGCCAGTCGAAGCGGGAATTTGTGCACCACCGCACGCAAATCCTCCGTTTGTAACACAAGCCTGTCATCTAGCTCGGACACAACAACATTCGGGGAAAACGCCTGCTCGGTTAGAGCATAGGAATGATGCGTGTCGTCCTCATCGTAGACGACCGAGAGGCCGCCCCCAACGAGCGCGCGCATACGGATTTCAAACGCGTCACTTTTAATGGTAACGCGCCCTAGCGCAGCGTCATGTTCATGGCCGAGGTACTGGGCGGCGTGAGCGCTTGCCGTAAGCAGCAGAGCACACAATAAAAAGCTGAGTCGCAGCATAATTAGTCTCTTTTCAGGGGGCGAAGTTCGGCCGCGAATCCGCCGCTCGCTGCCATCGACACAGCCAAAACAGACTCTCGATTAACGCGTTGTCGGGAAACGGATAAGCGCTCCGGCGCACTACGCCAGTTGGCATCCGGCGCGTCGCTATAAAGCACCAGCTCATAGTCCATGCCAGCGTCAAGAAAACTCAAGGGGATATCGAGACTGCGCGCTGTCTCGTCGCTTAGACCGCCAAGGAACCAACGATCCTCGCCCCGAGCTTGTCGCGCTTGCACAACGTATTCACCCACTTCACCGGCAATCGCGATACTGCGTTCCCAGTCTGTTACCACAGATTCAATAAATTCAAGTGCCTGCGGGTGCTGTAAATAGTTCTCAGGCAGATCGGCTGCCATCTGGATGGGGCTATAAATCACCACGTAGCTCGCCAATTGCTTCGCTATGGTGGTTTGCGGTCGGTTCCAGCCATCGAGCCCATTGAAGGTCATATCCACAATACCGGGCGTAAAATCCATCGGCCCAGCGAGCAAGCGAGTAAAGGCTAATGTGGGTATGTGGCTTGGTGGATTTGGCGGAGATCCCCACGCGTTGAACTCCTGGCCTCGCGCGCCTTCTCGAGACAACCAGTTGGGATAGGTTCTGCGCAAACCCGTGTCTTTTACCGGCTCGTGTGTATTGATGCTAATACCGAACTCGGCCGCGGTTGCCACATTCTTAAGATAGTGATCCACCATATACTGACCATCGTGCCACTCCAGACGCTTATAGCCTTGATCAGTGTGACGAACGATATCGCCTCCATCGGCAACGTAACCCGTTTTTACCTGAGTTACTCCCAAGGCCTGATACAGCTCGAACGCCGCGTTCATCTGGCGCTCGTAGTTCGTCACATTACCCGACGTTTCGTGGTGACCAATGAGCCTCACCCCTTTCTCAATCGCGTATTGGCTCACCGCCGCGATATCAAAATCAGGATACGCCTGCGTGAATGAAAACACCTCGCCGTTGAAAAACCAGTCTCCATCCCAGCCGATATTCCAACCTTCGACCAGCACACCGTCAAAACCATTTCTGGCTGCAAAATCAATGTACCGTTTGGCTTCTTCCGTGGTTGCACCGTGGCTATCGCCGCTGCCCCAGGTCTTTGCGTTTATATGCATCGCCCACCAAATACCGACGTACTTACCCGGCTTAACCCAATCGACATCGCCAAGAACATTGGGATCATTTAGATTGAGGATTAATGGGCTGTTCAATAAGCCTATGGCTGAATCAGCAATCTGGATGGTGCGCCAGGGCGTCACCATGGGCAGTGTGGTTTTAACCAATGCACCATCGCTCCAGGGCGCAAGGTCGGCGCTTAAGGTACCCGTGCGTTCCTGCTTGAGAGACATCGCAGAATAATTCACCAAGGCTGCCTCGTGTATGCTGACATGCACACCGTTAGACTGTCGTAGGGTCAGGGGTGTGTGCACCAAGCCCACCTCAGGCAGCTTGGTTTTGGAATAGAGATACTCGTAACGATTCCATTCCCGAGAGGGTATCCACCACGCCTCCGTCTGATCAGCATTTTTGAATACAAATTGCGTGCCTTCAGAAATGAGCGTT
>Ga0181571_10001689_pt1 | contig 16094 bp, 9 predicted proteins | sample 101ome_17_FD_132440 | JGI IMG/M metagenome (GOLD analysis project Ga0181571, IMG submission 132440) | Coastal salt marsh microbial communities from the Groves Creek Marsh, Skidaway Island, Georgia - 101407AT metaG (megahit assembly) | ecosystem: Environmental > Aquatic > Marine > Intertidal zone... | reverse complement strand
CTTCCAACTCCTCGGCGAGCGCGCTGACGAGATGCGAGAGGGGCTCGATCTCGGCGCGGTGGAACCCGAAGAGCAGGAGCGCGCCGGGGGCGGGTGGAGCGTCGCCGGCGTCGGCGGTTCGTCGGCGGTGCGCTTCGGCGGCGGACCGACGAATGGCTCCTCGCCGAAGTCGTGAGTGACGGGGGAGCGCCGCCGAGGCGCACGGCGCGCCCGCGCGCGAGGCTGCCACGCGGGCGTGCATCGCGTCGCACGCGCGGAGCTGTCGAACCGCGCTGGGGGCGTCTCGAGGGATGATGCCGCGGCGGTGTTCCGTCTCTTCGTCGGTTCCGACGCTATTTGGACTTTCGTTCAGTCCGGCGGCCCCGTCACGATAAATAACAACACCACGGCGAATTGTCTGCTCGTCGTACCTCACAACGCCCTACCCAGCTCGGAGCATGGCGTCGTCTTGCCAGCTGGTGCGCGACAGCACGAAGCGCGTCTCTGCGACGGCATTGCACGTGAAGATCATCCAGCGCCGCATCGAGCACGCGGTGTCTCAGCTCGACGCGCGCACGATCGCGGGGGTGCTCGCGCCCGACGCGTTCGAGGCGGACCGCGTGCACTTCGCCGACGAGACCGACCCGGAGCTCACGGCGCTGTACCTCCTCGCGGTGGACGCCATCAACTTTTGCTTCTGGCCGGACCACGACGCGATCGCCGACGTGAAGAAGGCGAAGAAGGCGTACCATCAGTTCGACACGACCGCTCGGTACTTGCTCAACAGCGGCCTCCCCGTGACGGATTCGGGACCCGCGATTTTGGTGGGCACGCCGCCCGAACACGCCTCGGGCGCGGACGAACTCAGCGCCTCGGCGGAAGAGCGGGCATGGCACCCCGACCAGCTCGCGGTGCAGGGCCTGGAGTACGAGCACATCGCGGGCGGGCTCCGTCGCGCCCTCGAGGCGGACCGCGGCTGCCTGGACCCCGCGCGGCTCGAGGCAATAGACGGCCCCGGCCTCCGCGCGCTCCTGGGCTGGCCGCGAACGCTCCCGCTCGAGCGCGAGCGCGCGAGGCTCCTGCGCGAGATCGGCATCGGCCTCAACAGACACTGGGGCGGGCGAGTCACCGCGCTCATCGAGGCGGCGCAGAAGAGCGCGCCGTGCCTCGTGGACCTCGTCGCGCAGACCTTCCCCGGGTTCCGGGACCAGTGCGTGCATCCGAGGGATGGTTCGCAGGTGTATCTCATGAAGCGCGCGCAGATTTTCGTCGCCGACGTCTGGGGCCGTTTCCGAGGGAGAGGCCTCGGGGATTTCGGGGAGAGCATCGGGGAGCTCACCACGTTCGCGGACTATCGCGTCCCCGTGGTCCTGAGGGAGCTCGGGATCCTGAAGTACGCCCCCGCGCTCGAGCAGACCGTGGAATCGCGAGGGTCCGTCCCGGCGGGGAGCGAGGAGGAGATCGAGATCCGCGCGGCGACGGTGCAGGCGGTGGAGCGAATCAGAAAAGCGCTCGAGGCGAGGCTTAGGGACGAAATAGAGCTCTGCCCGGAGTTCGGGAGCGGGCGCGGGGACAGACCGCCCGTGACGTGCGTCGCCCTGGACTGGTGGCTGTGGACGAGAGGGGAAAAGCTCAGGGACCAGTCCCCGCCGCACCACAAGACTATCACCACCTGTTATTGAGAACCGACTCCCGACGCGACGGAGGACGAATCGATCCTTCCAACGCGAGGGTACGCCCCCAAACGCTCCTTTGCTACGTCGTCCTAGAGCTCGCGCCGAGCACCCCCGCCTGCCACGCGACGTGCGTGGGCGCGGTTCTGTGATGCGCGCGGAACTCCGGCGGGTACGAGCCGCGAAAGTTCACCTTCGGCGCGTCGGCGTCCTCCTGCCGCTTCAACCAGCACTCTCCCTTCGTGTGGTTCCAGATATCCGGAGCCCAACACTTCGCCTCGGGGCAGAACACCCAGCTGTTGCATCGCTTCTCCTCCGCCTCCCCCGCGTGCTTCTCCGCGTGCGCGCGGCACGCCTCGCAGCATGCCGCCGCGCTGGCGACCCTGTGATCCATCCCCCAGACGAGAGCCGGGCCGTCGAAGTCCGCCGAGGCCTCCGCGGCGCAGTGCGCCGGAAGGCCGGGGAGAGGGACGCGCTCGCCGACGCCCGGGACGCGCGGGACGGTGGACTCGCGGGCACCGGGCGCGGGCTTCGTCTCACCCTCGACGGCCGCGACCGATCCCGCGGGCTCGTCCGCGTCCACGACGGCGGCGCGCGGCAGATGCGCTCCCGCGGATTCGGGTTCGGATTCGGTCGAGGGCGCGGGTTCGGTCGCGGGCGTCGAGGGCAAGGCGCGCGCCTCCGTCGGTTCCGGTTCCGGTTCCAATCTATCCGATGGGAGGGTGAAGTTGCGCGAGGGGTCCGCGCTGAGGCCGATCTCGTGGCCCGTGGCGTTGACGATCTTGCCCGTGTGCACGTGGTATCCGCCCTCGATCGCGGGGACGCGCTTGGAGTACGTGTGTATTCCCGGCGGGGGCGGGTACGCGGGTGCCCTCGGCGGAGGCATCGCGGGGGCCCCGGGGGGAGGAGGGCTCGCGGAATGCTGCGCGGGGACGGGAGGGAGAGGGGGATGCTCGTCGCGCGCGGTGCGATCGTCCCAGGCGTCGTTCCCGTCGACTCGTCTCGGCGGGACGCCCAGCTCCGACGCCCCGAAATCGCTCTCCCACTGCCGCGCCCACGCCTTCGCCGTCGGCGGAGGCGGAGACGCCGAGGGCGCGGGGGGTGACGGCGGTCGCGGCGCCGCGCTCTCGCCCCCCAAACGTCGCCCTCCCTCCTCGAGAGGCAACACCACCTCGTACTCGGACGGCACGTCGCGCGCCCCCGCGAGCACCGCGACGTGGCGCACCAGCACGAGCGCGAAGAACACGATCGCCACGAGCAAGAGCACCCGCCCGGGGCTCCCGGGCCGGCACGTCCGGGACGGATCCGACGCCATGCCGCGGCGTCGTGTGCGGAGGAGGAGGAACGTCGCGGAGACCGAACGAAAAGACGAGGACGACGAATATCTACGCCAGCGACATTTTTAACGAAAAGCGGTCGTCTTCGCGGGCGACGCTTCGCGCCTCCTCGCTCCGCGCGGTCACCCGCGTCACCGCCCGCCTCGGTCGTAGAATCCTCCGGGCCCTCCCCCGTCTCGTAGCGCGGCGACGCGTTTCTGCGCCGCGGCGTCGGCGGCCGCGTCGCTTCGCCCCCCGAGTCGCTTGGACATGCGCCTCTGGAGGATCCTCTGTGGGTCGGTGAGGATCGTGAAGAGCCTCGCGCCCGGTCCGGCGCCGCCCTCGTCCACGGCGTACCCTGAGCGTTCGTACAGCGCGATCGCAGCGACGTTATTTCGCAACACAGTGAGGGACGCCTCCTCGCACGCGAACGCCTCCGACGCGCCCAGCGCCTCCGCCTCGTGCAAGAGCCGAGACGCCACGCCGCGGCGCCGATGTGCCTTCTTCACCTCCACGCTCGAGATGAAGAGCGAGCCCCCGACTCGGTCGCCGCCGCCGCCGCCGCCGCCGACGCCGCGGCTCGTGGGTTTTTTCTTGCGCCAGCACGTGACCCATCCGACGACCTCGCCCCGGCCCTCGCCTCCACCCTCGCTCCTGCCGAGGGTGTTGCCTTCGGCCGGCACGGTTGTCCGGACGACGATGCGGTGTTTCCCGCCGGAACCTGAAGTGGGGGGCTGGACGCAGACGTCGTAGCCGGCGGGGAGGGACGGGGGCGAGGCGCCCATGCTCGCTGGGCGCTCGGACCCTCGATCGGCGTAGGACTGTACGAGCTGCGCCAAGCGCTCGGCGCGGGCCTCGTCGCTCGCGGCGCGAGCGACGTCGAGCACGTCACCGCCCGACGGTTCGTCCTGTGGCGCGTCCTCCTGCCACGGAAACCGAAATCGAGTCAAGACGTCGCGGGGTCCCACGCCGAGCGACCCCGAGCGCATTCCCCGAACGCCTCGTGCGCGCGAGCGCGCGCGACTGCGCGGCGTGACCGCGCCGACTTGCGGCGTCGCGCGCGCGGACGACGGCATGTCCTTCTCTGACGTGCGCGTGCGGCCTGCGACAGTTGTGTGGGCACGATCGCGAAAGACGAGGCTGACGAACCGACCGAACGATTGACGACGTATCTGTCAGCGCGCGACTTCGCCGGCGTCGCGCGGATGTCGACGCGCGCGGGATGCCGATTTGCGGGCGGTCGCGCCGAGTTTCGGAACGCGCCGTGCAATGCTCCGCGCGCGCCCCTGGGGGAGCGTGCGCAGGGCGCTCTACCGGAGATTCGCGTCGCGGCGCGACACGCGCGCGACGAGAAGAGTCATGTCGACCGCTGCCGCGTGGGACGGCTCGGGCACGCAGGAGGATCTCATGTACCGCGACGAGTGCATCCTGGTGGTGCGTCGCGATCGTTTCGGTCGACCCCACGCCGTGAGGAAAAAACCTAGGACGATGCCACGCGTCCCTCCCGCGTCTTCGGCCCCCTTCCGCTAACCGTTCCCATTCTTCGTTCGCGCGTTCAGGACGAGAAGGACGCGATCGTGGGGCACGACAGTAAGTACGCGGCGCACAGGTTCAACCCCGGGCAGCCGCGCGGGATGCTCCATCGCGCGTTCAGCGTGTTTCTGTTCAACGCGAGGAACGAGCTCTTGCTGCAGCAGCGCGCGGCGTCGAAGATCACGTTCCCGTCGCTGTGGACGAACACGTGCTGCTCTCACCCTCTGTACGGATACGAGCCCACCGAGGTGGACACAGACGAGGACATCGCCGCCGGGACGGTTCCCGGCGCGAAGCGCGCGGCCGTCCGCAAGCTGCAGCACGAGCTCGGCATCGCTCCGGAGCAGGTGCCCATCTCTAAGTTCAAGTACCTGACGAGGCTGCACTACTGCGCGGCGGACGAGTTCGCGGAGGACCAGGCGATGAGCGGCGGCCCGTGGGGAGAGCACGAGATGGACTACATCTTGTTCATCAAGCCCGACGCGGACGTGACGTTCCAGCCGAACCCGGAGGAGATCGACGACGCGAAGTGGGTGACGCGCGAGGAGCTTCGCGAGATGATGGACCCCGCGAGCGGCTTGCGCTGGTCCCCGTGGTTCCGCATCATCGCGGAGAAGTTCCTGGACACGTGGTGGGCGGAGCTGGACGAGACGCTCGGGACGGACAAACACGTGGACCTCGAGACGATACACGAGGTGATGTGAAGTGAAGACGAGGCGGGAGGGGGGATGATACGACACCCGCAGCACGGCATCGGCTGGGGGGAAACGTGACCGACGTCGCCGCGCGCGCCGGGCGACGACGCATAGGGAAGGAGGAAGGAGGTGCGTCGAAACGAAACGTTTCGCGTCACGTCGCGAAGGACCCCCACCCGCGTGCCCGCCGTCTCGGTGACGACACCTCTGTGACGGGCGGACTGAACCGGCTTGATACCCGGATGATGATCGTCCAGCACGTGCCTTACAAGCACAACAGCACCCGAGAGATGGCGCGGCGCCGCGGGTTTTTGTTTCTTCGCAAAGACGCACGTTTTTCCCTGACGACGCGGCTGGCTTTCCCCGTCCGCGCCCGCGCCGCGCTCGTCGCTCTCGGCTGACCGGATAAAACCAATCCCGCGCCCACGCGCAGACTTCATCGAGCTCTGGATGATGCGAGCACGACATCATAGAAAAGGCTACATGAATGAATGTCTACTGCGCACTCCACGACGCCGAGTCGGCGTCGAGCCGGCGTCCATCACTCGTCTCTGCGATTTGCGCGCCCGAACCCCGAGCCGAACATGAGCCTCGCGTCGACGATCACCGGCGCGCCCCCGTCCCCCTCGAATTCGACGTCCATCCCGACGCACCCGCAGTTTTCGAGTTTATTCTGCCGCAAGTTTTCGACGAGGTCCGGCGCGGTCGCCGCGAGCGCCGGCGCGACGCATCGCCTCGCGACGGCGCGCAGGAAGAGGCTGTGCCCGACGACGACGACGACGTCCTCCGGGTCGAATCGGAGCGTCTCGAAGACGTCGTCGATTCTCGCGGCGACGTCCGCGGCGCCGTCGGCGTCATCCTTCGGCGTCCACCACTGCCCGACGGCGTCGTTCACGTCCGTCGCGGCCGCGAGGGACTCCACGGCTGCGTCCGCCTCCGCCTCCGGGATGACCTCGCCAAGCTTCTTCGCCGCGCGATCGAGCGCGCCGCCGCCGCTCTCGATGCCGATCGTGTCGAAGCTTCCGACCGTGCTCTTGATCTCGCGCGCGCCGCGGAGGAACACGACGCGGCCGTCTCCGGGCGAGGCCGCGCCGGCGTCCCGCGCGACGCCACGCGCCGCGTCTGCCGCGACGAGCGACTCGTATCGCCGCGGCGGGGCGGCGGCGGCGGCGGCGGAGGACTCCCGAAACCCCGGACCGCCCCAGACCCGACCGCGGGCGTCCGGCGTCGGAGGCAACGGCGCGGCGCCGCGCGCGTCGCCGAGCCGCCCCGGGTGCGCCTCGAGGAGCAGCGCCGCCGTCTGCACCGCCCGCGTGAGGGGCGAGACGAAACAACGACCGGCGTCCGCGTACGAACGCGTCCACTCGGCGTCGGCGACCGACGCCGCCGACGCGGGGGCGGGGCGGTCGATCCGCGCCGACGGCGCGGGGGAGGAGACGGGAGCGCTCGCCGGCGCGGTGAACTCCGCCAGCCCCTCGGCGAGCGGCGCGAGAGACGCGAAGGGATCCGGATCCGCGCCGACTCCTCGACCACTCGTTGGCGTGAACGAGGTCGGGCTGAACGAGGAGGAGGACGCCGACGCGCTTCCCGCGTCGGCGCGGCTCGGCGCGGCGGCGGCGGCGGCGGCGGCTTTCGCCGCGGCGCGTCCGAGCCGCCTCGCCTGCGCGGCGCCCTCGGCGTTGAGCGGGTGGTCGAAGCGAATCATCTTCGACAGTTTGTACTCGCGCGTGGCCTCGTTCCACGCGCTCTCGCCGTGCCGCACGAAAAAGATACGCTTGCGACGCCGGGGAAGGACGGAGGGGCCGGCGGCGGCGGCGGCGAAGAGGTCGAGACCCGGAGAGAGGCGTTCGCGGGGAACTCGAGCGAGGGTGAGCGTCGCCGACGGCCCCCCGCCGGGTTCCGCGCTCACGTCCGTGATCGCGCGCAGGTTTCTGTGGAGGGGCACGCGCACGGACGCGCCGTCAGGCGGGAGCGCGGCGAGCGCGACGCACGCGCGCGCGACGACGCCGCTCTCGATCGCATGTCGATCGACCGCGTCCGGGCTCCCGGAGGTCACCTCCGCGAGAAGCACGTCCCCTTCCCTCGGCTCGCACCGGAGATCACGCGCGGTGCGCCAGACGTGCGCACGAACGCCCGGGGCAGGACGCGCGGCGAGCGTGCGCGCGCGGGCGCCGCGTACCTCGCCCAGAGCGCTCGCGACGCGCAAGGACACGAACGCGGGGTGCGCGTCGAGCCCGCGCGCGCTCAGCACGCGCACGATCAGATGCGCCCCGGGCTCTGCCGAGAACGCGTCGTCGCCAGGGGATGGGACGCGAGACGCGGTCGCTGACCCCGAATCCATCGCGTCGTGATGCTCGAACTTGCACCCTGCGGGAAGGGTGCCGTTCGCAGCCTGCGCGGCCGCGCTCATCGCGGAGCGCCCGGCTTGGTAGAAGCCCTTCATGGGACGAGATCGTCTCGCGGAGGTGCCGTCTCCCGTGACGCGCGCGCGACTCCCTGCCCCGTTCCGTGAACGATATCTGTACCGGGACGCGCGCGACCTGGGACGCGCGGAGGCGACGGGGAGGGCGAGGCGGGCGAGATCCGCCGCGCGATACGCCCTCGGACGTTCGCGTCCGTCGACGCGAGCGCGGGGACTGCTGCGCCCGGCCGTCTGCTGGACTCGGACCGACCGCACTGGGAATAAACCCGCTGACATTGCTGGGCGCGGCAGATCAGTGTGCTTGACTGCCTGGTCTCGGCGCGGGGTGGCCCGACATTAGTCTCGACCCGAGTGCAGATGGAAATTTGCGAGCCGCGGGGATCCGATCGAGAGGGGGAGAGCGAACCGGCGGCTCCGCCACGACGCGCGGTCACACGCGCTCGCACCTGGTCTCCGGGTCCGAACGCCGCGCGCGCCACACGCTCGCGTCACCCGTGCACTTCGCGAGCGAGAGCCGCCGCGTGCGCGTGCGATCGACCGCCCGAGGCGGCGTGTTCCTCACCCGCGGAGAGATCCCGGGCTCGGCGAGAAGAGGCACCATCCATGAACGCGGCGATGGCGTACGGCGCCCCCGAGGGGGCAGATAACTCCCGCGGCGCGCAGCTCGTCGCGCAGTTCAACCGCAAGTTTCAGCATTATCTGGACAAATCCGTGCCGCACATCAAGGAGCGATGGGCGGGCTGGGGCTTCGCCGCGCTGGTGTACTTGATCCGCATCTCGTTTCTCCACGGCTGGTACATCGTGACGTACGGCCTCGGCATCTACAACCTCAATCTCATCATCGGCTTCCTCTCCCCCCAGGTGGATCCCTCGAAGGAAGGACCGACGCTCCCGACGAAGGGGAACGAGGAGTTCAGGCCCTTCGTGCGTCGGTTGCCGGAGTTCAAGTTCTGGTACCGCAGCACCAAGAGCTTCGTCATCGCCTTCTGCATGACCTTCTTCAGATTCTTTGACGTTCCGGTGTTCTGGCCCATCCTGCTCTTCTACTGGTGCATGCTTTTCTACATGACGATGAAGAACCAGATTAAGCACATGATCAAGTATAAGTACGTGCCCATCACGTTCGGGAAGAAGCAGTACGGCGGCGGGAAGGGGAAGGGGGGGATCGACGCTGCCTCGGCGCCGGTGAAGATGGACAAATGATAAGAACTTCAGGGACTCCAGGCCGACTGACGAGATGTTGAGAAGTGAGTGGCGCGAAAATAGGCGTCTCCTATAGACCGGAGCGACGTAGCCTTGTGAAACCGGAGAGACACCGCACCGCGCACGTGACGCGCGCGAGGGCGCCGGACTCGCGCGCGTCTAGCCATCCGCTCTCGCAGAACGAATACCACTCAGCTGCCGTGAGCCTCCCCGCGGTCCGTCCGTCCGCTCTTCGGCTTGGAAACGAAAACAGATCTGATATGGCGTTCGTCCTCGCCCTCGTGGCGAGGGGCACGGCGGTTCTGGCGGAGCGCGCGGTTTCGGATGCTGAACAAGGGGGTGAGATCGCCCGCGAGGTCCTCGCGGTGCTCGCCGAGCGATCTGATGAGGATGAGGAAGACGAGGACGACGGGCGCGCGTCCTACCTCCGGTTCGAACGCGGTGACAAGACAGTGCACGTCCTCGTCAGCCCCGAGGCGGGCGGCCTCGCGTACCTGTGCGTGTGCGACGCGGGGTTCAGTCGCACACGCGTGCCCCTCGCCTTCCTCGAGGCCGTCATGGAGGCGTTCACCTCCGCACACGTCCTCGAGGCCCCCCTCGCTTCACCCGGCGCGTTCGACGCCTCGTTCGGGCCCGTGTTGGAGGCGAAGATGACGCGCTTCGAGTCGGATCCGCCCGAGGTGGATGTCATCTCCCGCGTGCGTGGGGAGCTCTCCGAGGTGAAGCGCGTCATGGTCTCCAACATCGAGCGCGCGCTCGACCGCGGCGACGCCCTCGAACACCTCGTGGATAAGACCGAGCACCTGCGCGCGGACGCGCTCAAGTTCCGAACCGCGGCCCGGAGTGTCCGAAAGCGATCGGCGAGGCAGATTGTCCTTGTCGCCGTAGCCGTCGTCGCCTTCCTCCTCCTTGTCGCGTACTTCATCGCCGCGCAGTTCTGCGACTACGACCTCGAGGGGTGCGGGCGGAAGTGAACGAGACGAAAAAGGAGGGCATGAGGCGGTCGAGCGCAACAGAACGCGGGGTGAAGGGTCGCGGGGGTGTCGTGGTCGGAGTGTTGAGGACGGATTTGTTGAGCGACAGGTGAAGAGACCAAAAAAAAAAAAAAGAATTCGCCTCGTCGTCGCACGTCTAGTGCGTTGCCCCGCGGACGCCTCAGCGCCGCGATCTCACGCCCGATCACTCCCGCTGCCATCTCACCATTCGCATTCCTCATCCTTCGCATTCCTTACCCCCCCCTTCCTCTCTCGTCACGAATCGAGTTTCTCGCACGCCCACAGTCCATCGTTGAGGTGGTGGACGGTGTCCACGCCGATTCCCTTGTTGACGCTGGCGATGTCCGCGGTGGACATCTTCGTGATGCCGACGGCGAGCGCATGTTCCTTCCCCTCAGCGTAGATTGCCACCGGAGTGTCCTCGGGGACGTCGTCGTGCATCACCGCCCCCGGGGAGGTGAGGCCTGGGCACATGATGTTCGCGCCGCCGAAGACGAACTTGATGGCACCGCGGTCTACCCGGAGCTTGGGCATGCAGTCGGGGAACTTGTGCAGGAGCTTGAGGGTGGGGAAATACGGGCCCTTCTCGAGCTGGAAGAAGAGCGGGACGCCGTCCACGACGATGACGCTCACGCGCTGATCCGTCTTCGCAATCGTCATCTGACACTTCTTCGGGATGAGCTCGTCCAGCACCTCCTCATCCTCGAGCTGCGGGAACTGCTCCGCGATCTTCCCGCGGATCCCGCGCGCCACCGAAGACTTGGTCTGCTCCACCTTCGCGACGTCGAGCTTGCGAAACATGCGACCGAGGTGGGGGTGACGAGAACAGCAGGGGGAGTGACGCCGCGGGCGCGAAGCGCCAAGTCCGACGACGACGCGCGCGCGACAGTGAAGGAGCCGCCGCCCCGTCGACGAACGAGAACGAGAGTCGGGCGAGAGGGTTTCGTCAAGCGGCTCATCAGAGATTCTCGCGCGCGTCGAACACTTGCGCCGGGGTCGGCCGCCAGATTCACGGCGGTGCAATAAAAATCAAGTCTGCGCAACAGCTCGCTCCGTGTTCGTCGCCTCAGCGTCTCCTACGCCGCGGCGATGTCCTCACCCTCGTGCTCCATGGTCTGTTTGGGCACGGCGTCATGGTCTGCCCCCCCCGCCGGGGTCACGTCCCTCCCCTCCGGGATGACCTCCCACTGCAGCACGGATCCGTCCCCGCCGCCGCACGAGAACATCTTGGACCCGTCCCTCGAGAAGCGCACCGTCGTGACGTGGCTGCTGTGCCCTCCGTACGTCTTGGGCTTCCCCCCCAGCGCCGGGGATCGGAACAGGCTGACGATCCCGCGATCATCTCCGGTGGCCAGAATCCTCTCCTGGTACCCGTGATCGCCGTGCACGACGGTGATGTCCGCGGAGTTGACGTCCGTGCCGTCGCTGCCGCGGAACCACACCCCCGTCGTCTCAAACCCCAAAACCCCGGTGGTGTCCGCCCACGTCACGTCCTTCACGTCGATGCCGTTGACGATCTGCACGCCCTTGGGGGCGTACCAGTACAGCAGCTCGTAGTCGCCGCTGTTCGTGTAGAGCGTCTGCCCGTCCTTCGACCACCCGAGGTGGGTGATGAAGCTCGAGTGGCCTTTGCACGTCCCCGCGAGCTCATACTCGGCGTTGGGTTTTTTTGTGTCGTAAATGTCGACGACGTTGTCGTGGCTCCCCACGGCCAAGTACCGGCCGCCGCTCGGGTCGTCCGGCGTGCACGGGGAGTACTTGATGTCGCTGATCCACTCGTGCCTGAGGTCGAGCTCCTTGATGCACGTCAGCCGGGGTTCGCCCTTGTACTCGTAGTACTCGTACACGTGCACCTTCCCGGCGATGGTGCCGACGCTGAGGCTGCGCCCGTCGGGGTGCCACGCCACCGAGCGCACGCACCCGGTGTTGAAGCTGCTGTTCGGAATGCGCTTGGAGTCCTCGCGGCGGGGCCACGCGCGCGCGTACACCGTGCGGCCCTTGCCCGGGGTGATGTTCCACAGACGCAGCGTGCCGTCGTCGGAGCACGTCGCCATCTTGTTCTCGTCCGAGGGGTGCAGCGCGACGCCCCAGAGCTCACCCTTGCCGTGCGCCTCGACCATCAGCCGGGCCTCGTCGCTGATCTCCCAAATCTCTCCGCACTTCGTCCCGACCAAGGCCTTACTCTTGACGTCGGTGGTGATGGAGTTGATGGGCGCGGCGTCGCCGGACATGGCGCTGTTGATGCGGATCTGGTGCAGCGGGGACAAGTCGTCCGCTTTCCAAAATCGCACGACGCCGTCGTCGCCGCCGGACAACAGGACGTTGTGCTCCTGCAAGCAAAACACCGCATTCACCTTCCCGGCGTGCGCGGTGGGCACCACCTTGGCGAGCTTCGTGCCCTTGAAGACGTACAACTGACCCTTCTGCGTGCCGACCACGGTGGTGTCCCCGCCCGTGAACGCGGCGGCGTAAAAGTTTTGCCACTTTCCGAGCGCGCCGAAGGACGCCTTCTTGGGCTTGAACACCGTCGCCTTGTCGATCTTCTTCCCCTCGGTCCACGCCTTCTCCACGAACTTGACGTGCTTCACGCCCGTGGTCACGAGCGTGCCGTCGAACGGGTTCCAGTTGATGTCGAGGATCTTCTCCCGGTCGCCCTTGTACGTCGCCAGGAGCTCTTCCTTGGCCCAGTCGTAGATGGCCACCGAGTGGTGGTAGTCCTGCCCGACGGAGGCGACGTATGTCCCGCACGGGCTGAAGCACACCGCGAGCACGGCTTTCTTGTGGAACCCCTGCAGCACGGCCCTGGCCTTCATGTCGTCGCTGGACCACACGATGATCTTGGGCTTCCGCCCAATCTCGCCCGTCGCGAACGTCGTCTTGTCCGGGTGCCTCGCCATGCACAGTACGTCGTCAGTGTTCCCCTCGGCGATGTCGTCGCTCTCGGGGTTGTCCGTGGTGTGCTTCTGCGTCTCGTAGATGGGGTTGTACACCACGCCGAGCGCGGCGGTGTGGTACACCAGCTCCCCCGAGGAGTTGTAGAAGGCATTCTGCCTCGTGTCGTGGCCGCGGTAGCCGTACGCCCACGTCAGCTGCAGCCGCGACTTGGGCGGGTCGTAGCTCGTGCTCTCCTTTCTCCACCAGCTCGGGACGTGCGTCTGCTGAAGCACGGGCCGCCCCGTCATCGGCGAGCGGTACCCGCGCCGGCACCCGAGCTCCGCGAGCGAGTGGTTCTTGTACGGGTTCGGCACGCCCTCATCCGCGTTCAAGGGCGTGTACACGCCGAGGCCGTGCTCCATCCCGCTCTGCACCATGATCTTCGGGTCGAGCGATTTGCCCGTCTCGTATTCCACCGCGTCCTCCTCGTCCGTGTCCGTGTCGGAGTCACCGACGCCGGAGCCCACGCCCGTAGGGCTCGGCGGGGACGTCTCGTTCGCCTTCTTGACCGCGTCCAGCGCGTGCATCGGCGGGTTCGGCCCGTCCGGCCCGTCCGCGGGGCCGTCCGGGTCCTTGTGTCGCCACACGAAAACGCACCGGTCGCCGCCGCCACACGTGACGAGCCACTTATCCGACGCGCTGAACGAGCACGAGGTGATCCTCGCCGAGTGGCCGAAGTACACGCGCTCCGCCGAGACGCCGACGTTGGCTGGGTACCGCGCCAGGCGCACGCACCCGAAGTCGTCCGCGGTGGCGAGGACGCGCTCGCCCTCGAGCCAGTCCCCACGGTTGCACCGCGCGACGGCGTTGAGGTCCCCGGGCTGGGACTCGGGTTTCCACGCGCCCTGGCTCGCCCACCCGTACGGCAGCGTCCACGTCGCCCAGTCGCACGCCAGAATCTCGGGCGAGGCGCTCGGGACCTGGTCGCACTGTGGGGCGGTGTAGAAGGCCAGGTCCGCGCCCGCGGTGTTGATCTGGACGTACTTCGAGTCCGAGGACCAGTCCAGGTGCGTCATCGCGTTCTTCCCGGCGTCGTGCCTTTTGGCCTTCCTCCCCAAGACGTCGGCGTCGGGGTTCTCGACGACGTCCGTCTGGTCGACGAGCTTGTACCCGCAGTGCACGTCCAGGACGCGAAACCGCCCGTCCTGGCACGCCAAACCGAGGAACTTGCCGCACGGCGAGTATTTGAGCGCGGTGACGGGCGCGCCTTCCGGCGCGAACTGCCCGACGGCGACGGTCGCGCCCTTGAGGTAATCCCGCACGATGACCTTCCCGGAGAAGGTGCCCACCGCGACATGGTCACACCCTTGCATCGGGTGCCACGCCACGCTGCGGCCTCGAGCGGGCAGGCGCGCCTGGTTGAGCATCTTCCTCTGCTTCAACGACCAGAAACGAACGCTCCGGTCCTCTCCCACCGTGGCGAATAGAGGTAACGTGGGGTGCATGGCGAGGTCCCAGACGTCGCCCTCGTCTCGGCCAGTCTTCGGGTCGATCGTTCCGCAGTGGCCCTGCACCGTCAGCTTCGCCGTCTTGGTCGCCGCCTCCTCCTTCTGCGCCGCGTCGCCCACGACGTCGATGCTGAACTCCATGATCTCGGACGTGGATAGACCGACGGCGAGCTTGCGGCCGTCGGAGGAGGCCGCCACCGCCTTTACGCTCGGCGACTTCCCGGAGGCGTACGTCAGCGGCGCCCAGCGCTCATCGAGGATCGTCTCGGCAACGCGCGAAATCTGAATCGAAAAGTCGGGCTTCATGAAGACGCTCCACAGCTTCACCTTCCCGTCTTTCCCCGCGGTCACGAGGCTCTTGCCGGTGAAGCACATGTCGTGGATCGGGCCGTGGTGCAGGTGCGAGAACTTGCGCACCGCACGGCTGCCGCCCTCCTCGTATTTGTACACGTCGCCCTTCGCCGTGCCGCCAAACGCGGAGCCATCAGGGAGAAACGCCAGCGATAGCACCGAACACTGCGCGTAGCCTTTGCGGGCGCCGTGCGAGTACACCGCGGGAGTGACCCGCAGAGCGTCGCCGTCGATCTGGTAGAACTTCAGCGAGAGCCTCCCGCCGATCACCAGACGCCCGTCCGTGGGGTTGAACTTGATGACGTACGGGACGTTTTTACCGAAAAAGTCGCTCGCGACGAGCGACCCGGCGAAGTGGGGGCCGTTCAGATAGTCCACCACGCTCGTGGTCTGCGGGTTGGTCTCCCACTCGTGGACGCACACGGTGTGTTCCTCGTCCGCGCCCACGGAGGCGAGGTAGCGCCCGTCAGCGGAGAAGGCGAGGCCGAGCGTCGCCGCGCCGTGGGGCGGGAAGATGGTGGCGACGCGCTCACCATCCACCGTCTTCCACACGTGAATGGGCGCCTTTGAGCCGATCTGGCCGGTCGCAGCCACCTGCCCGGTGGGGTGCATCGCCAGGCAGAGGACGTCGTCGGCGTGCTTGTTGAAGAAGGTCTGCTTGCGCGTGGCGGAGTTCATGACGACGCCGACGGCGGCGGCGGGAAACACGAGATCGCCCCGCGCGTCGTAGCCGATGTTGCTTCGTGCGTCGTGCGAGCGGTAGCCGTGGACGAACTCGAGCTTGAGCGTGTCCTCGGGGCGCTCGAGCGCGTCGCGGGCGTGGTCGTACGGGAACGCCGCGGGCTTGTGGATGTGCTCCGCGCATGGCAGCACCGCCGCCTTGCCGCCCACCTCGGGGTAGAGGCTCAGGCGGCCGCGGGTGGTGTCGAGCTCGGGTTTCACCGGGGCGGGGCGCGGGCGGTGGTACGCCAGCGCGCGGATGTCCCCGGCGAGGTCCGAGTCGTACCCCTCGTCCGCCACAGGCTCAGTCGGGTCGCCCTCATCCGCGAGGACCGCCTCGGCGTTGAACTCGGTCGACGCGCCCGCTCCCATCGCGGTGGCGTCTCTTCCGACGGAATCGCGCGCCTAACGGCTCGAAAAAGTCGGTTCGCGACCGCGATTGTGCGATGCACGCGCTAGACGAGCGACGATACGGATCTCGACGTCCGTACGCGAGGCAGTCGCTCGAGTACCGTGGGTGTGCTCGCGTCGCGAGACCCGGTGTGCGCGCCACAGACTTGTGGCGGCTTAGGGACGAGGGTTGCCCGAGAGGGTCTCCCGCGGCTACTCTTTCTTTTGCTGCAGGCTCGTCCCAAAATGGAAATCCGCCGGGAGAGGTTCCACGTGACAGAGCAACCAGTCAGAATTACTTGTATTATCATAATCGAGGAAGAGTCGTCTGCTCGCTGAGACGTACGCCGCGGCGGCGACGAGCGAGCGGAAAGTTCTGCTCGTGCCATATTTCGCGGAAGAGTGGCGCTGATTTGCGCCTCTTGTGTCTCATGT
>Ga0181571_10001687_pt1 | contig 16100 bp, 7 predicted proteins | sample 101ome_17_FD_132440 | JGI IMG/M metagenome (GOLD analysis project Ga0181571, IMG submission 132440) | Coastal salt marsh microbial communities from the Groves Creek Marsh, Skidaway Island, Georgia - 101407AT metaG (megahit assembly) | ecosystem: Environmental > Aquatic > Marine > Intertidal zone... | reverse complement strand
GGTACGCTCGGTCGCGACGCCGCCGTGGTTCTCTCCGGCGACGCCCTCCTCGAACCTGAGGCGATCGCGGGGCTGCTCCTCGGCGCGCTCGCGACGGGCGACGCGCCGGGGACGGATAACCCGCAGGTGGCGGCGCTCGTGGCGCGGGTGAGGGAGCAGCTCAAGCCCGCGGAGGGATCTTCGTACCGGTCGTTCGACACGGCCGGGGAAAACGGGGAGGAGAACGGCGAGGGTCTCGACGAGATCGTGGCGGCGGTGAGGGATTTGTCGCCGGAGGAGAGCGCGGTGCTCCAGGCGTCCGCGCGCGTGGTCGCGGACGCGATGTGGGAGCGGTTCGTCGACAGGCTGGAGGTTGGGCTCCTCGGAAGAAAACCGGAGACGGAGGAGCCGGCGAGGCGAGCGGAGCCTCAGGCGGTGGCGGCGGCCGCCCGCTGACAAACGCTCGCTCGGGGAGATTACGACTTAAACTTAGGTTCATCACTGTTATACGCACGCGGCGCGCATCTTGTTTTCAACGCAAAAAGGCATCGCGAGGGCTACTTTCGACTCATCTCGCGGACACCTCCGCGGGCTCCTCCGCGGGCGCTCGTTCCGCGAGCGGCGCGGCGAGTCCCCCCTTCTTTTTCTTCTTCCTCGATCCCACGGCCACGTTCACCTTGGGCACCGCTCCGTCCTTCTTCGCGGCGGCCGCCGCCGCCTTGACGCGCTCCCTCGCGCGCTGGAGCATGTCCTCCGCCTCCTCCGCCGCGCGCGCGTCGTCGAGCCCGCCGATCTTGGCAAAGTCGACGTCCCTCAGCGCCCTGCCGAGCGCGAGGAAATACGAACCGTCGCGGTCCTCCCGTCCGGTCGCTCCCTCCGTGTCGGGGACGATGGCGACGGTTCGAATCGCCCTGCGCATCATGACCCGGTACAGGGTGCTGTCCATGGAGATGGTCCTCAGGGCCCTCGACAGCGCCGGTCCGTATTCCACGCCGGGAGCGAGCGCGGTGACCTCCGCCGGCTTCGGGTAAGGCGGTCGGTCGATAACCTTGGGGATCTTGACGCCGGCCCACGGGTCGACGACCGCCGGCGCGGGCGGCTCGGGCGCGACGGCGACCGGCTCGGGCACCGCCTGGGGAGGAGGAGGAGGCGGCGGCGGCGGAGGCGGAGGCGCCTTCTTCCGTTGTTTGGGTGGACCCGTCGTTTGTTCCACCGCCGCTTCAACCGCCGCCGCGGGTGCGGGCGGCGGAGGCGGCGGGGGAGGAGCCGGCGCGCGGGCGGGTCGGCGGTCCACGACGACGGGCGTTGGGGGTGCCTCGGGCGCGGGGGATGCCTCGGGCGCGGGCGCCGACGCGGAGAAGACGACGGTTCGAAGAGCGCGGCGCACGGCTCCGATCCAATCGACGAAAGATCCCTCGAGTTCCTTCGGACGCTGAGAAGACGCGGGTTCGCTCGAGACAAACGACCAAGTCGCGTTTCTCAGGGCGCGCGCCATCTTGTGTCGGTCCTCCGCGCGCTGAGGGGCGGACCAATCGCCGTTTCGCAGGGCTCGAGCCAGTTTGGATCGATCCTCCTCCCGCCTGGCCCTCTCCGCCGCGGCTGTCATCGCCGTCATCTCCCGCGCCTTCTCCGACTTGAGCGCGGCGATCTGAGCGGCGATTTGGGTGGTGAACTTGTCGGACGTGACGTCCTTCTCCTTCGGGGGCTTGGTCTTGTTGGTGAATTTCGCCTCGTCGGCGTTAACGTCCGCCACGACCTTCTCGATCTCCTCCTCTGCGACTTCCTCGATTTGTTCTTCAGCCGCGTCCTCCTCCTCCTCGTACTCGTCCTCTTCCGTCGCGGCCTGGACCGGCGCCTTCTTGCCCTTGGCGGGCGGGGGCGACGCGAACCTGTACGCGGCTGCCCTGTACACGTCCGCGTGAGCGTCCACGCTCGCGTCGAACGGCCGCGAGTACCCGCCGCCCATCGTGATCACCAGCGGCACGTCCCGCCGCAGGCACTCGTCGAAGACCATGTGGTTACGGCGAAGCATCCCCGCGCGGGTCATCTTGAGCTTACCGAACGAGTCCACCGCGAGCGCGTCCACCCCAGCCTGGAAGTACACGAGCCGCGGGTCGTACGTCTCGAAGAGCCGCGGGAGCCATTCCTCGAGCATGGCGATGTACTCCGCGTCGCCGGTTCCGTCGGGCACGTCGACGTCGTGGTCGGATCTCATCTTCGTCTTCCACGGGTAGTTACCGGCGCCGTGCGCGCTGAACGTGATGACCCTCGGGTCGTCCTCGAAGATCTTGGCCGTGCCGTTGCCCTGGTGGACGTCCAGGTCGATCACGAGGATCGGGTGCGCGCAGCCCTCGAACCGCGCGGGGTACTTGCGAAGCGCCATCGTCGCCGCCACCGCGATGTCGTTGAAGACGCAGAACCCCTCGCCCTTGTCCCTGAACGCGTGGTGGGTGCCGCCCGCGATCTGCGCGGCGCACTTGGTGGTGGTGCCCGGGCGGAGGACGTCGTGCGTGGCGGCGACGGTTCCGCCCGTGGACGCCAAGGAGCGCGTCACCTGCGAAGGATTCATCATCGGAAATCCGATGGCCCGGCCTTCCTTTTCCGTGAGCGCGCAACCCAGGACGCGGGTGACGTATCCCTCCTCGTGCACGGCGAGCACGTCGATCAGGGAGGATTTCTGCGGGCGTTTCGATATTGGACGGCGCGGTGAGATCGTGTCGGGAGGTTCGGGAACGCGAAAGGGGCGGACGCCGCGGGCGACGTTCGAAAGTACACGTGGCTGTGCCACGCTGGAAAGGGATCCAACGACGCACCGGCGAGGGCACCAGCTCCATGATGTCGCTCAAGGACTTGTCCTGCTCGAGCACCAGCCTGGTGGCCTGGTACTTCTCCATCGGGAATCTGTGTCCATCCGGTAAGATCACCTCGGCCCAGTCGGCGTAGTAGGTGCGCAGCGGCGGCGGCCGCGCGACGCGCGTTTCCTCCGACCGTGACTCAGCCGACGCGGCGGCACCTCCCTCGGCATCCGTCGCGCTGCAGACGCGGCGCCGGGCGCGAACGGACGCGCCCACGGTCCTCGCGCGGTGAACACCGCGGGGATTGACCCCGCGAGCGATCGCCGACGCGAGCGCCTCTTTAACCGCCGTCTGCATGGCGATGCACGACCCAACGCGGCGAGTCGTGGTTGTGGCGTGAATGGTCGAATCTTCACGAGCAGCACCCGACAAACCCTATCAAACGCCTGTTCACCGCGAATCGTTCGCGGTCAGCGCCGGTTGGTGAACATCGGCCGTGTGTGCATGATCCGCCGGGTGAAAGATTCGCCATGCAGACCAAGCTCGCGCCAAAATTGCCAAATTTCCCCCCCCCCTTTTTTCACCATGCGATTTTATGCGGAACATCCATGGTGCGTCACAATAAATGCCCGTACGGACGTTGTTGATGATTATCTTTAAAAATCTAACCACGTCGCCTGTGCAAAAGTACGAGGTACCTTCGCATATGATAACATTAGCAGCGTTTCATTCCAAAGTCTACACGCGACGAAGACTTCTTCTTCCGTCACGCCTCGTCGACGGAGTCCTCCGGCTTGTCCTCGATGTTCACGAGCTTCACCGCGAACTGCAGGTCCGCGCCCGCGAACGGGTGGTTCGCGTCGATGATCACGAACGGATCGTCGCTCTCCTCGTTCACCTCGCGGATCACCGCGGCGTTGCCGTTGCTCAGCGCCACGGTGGCGCCCGGGTGAAGTCCGCCCTTCCCGGGCTGATCCAGCTCCTCCTGCAAACGTTGCACCTCGGGGTGAACCATCGGCACCCGGAACAACAGGTTCGGGTCGTACTCCCCGCCGGACGCGTTCACCAGCGCCTGATCGCCCACGACCATCCCCTGCACCGCGTTGTCGAAGGCGAGGAAGAGCGGGTTGCCCGTCGCCGCCGCGCCGCCAACCTCGAACGTGATTGGCTCCTCCATGTCGTCCATCGCCTGCAGCAGCTCCCCTTCCTCGGTCTGCGCGCTGAATACGATGCTGACCAGGTCGCCCGCCTTGGGCTTGCGCCCGTTCGCGAGCTCCTCCTCGGTCGGGAGCTTGGACACGGCCATGGTGGTCTCAAACCCCTTGACCTTTTGGCGAACGTTCTGGAGCATGGACGCGGTGAAGACCTCCGGGAGTTTGTCCTCACCACCCTCGGAAGACGCCGTCACGACGCGAACGGGACGCGCGGTGTCGTCGCGGCGTACCGCGCGGGGGTTCAGCGCGCGCGGCGCGAGCGCGCGCGAGGAGAGAGCAGCGGCGGACATCTCGGTGACGTGTGCGCCGGTTGGGGGATCGCAATCGAACCTCGCGAGGGACCAGGATGCGCGTCGCGCGGGGACGCGAACGAGCGGGCTGAGCTGGTGAGTTTGAGGGGTAGTGGCGCGTGCCGGAACCCCTTGCGTCGCCGAGTTTGGGCGCGCGCTGTGTGTGACGGTGGGGCGGCGCGAGCGGCGGGGCGAGAGCAAAAAGGATGGATAAGAGCAGGCGACGGATCTGCGAAAGATCCAACCGCCTCCGTTGGATTTGTCAAACCGGCGGGCGACTTGCCCCGCGGCACACGCGCCGGCACCCGAGCATGTCCGTCCTGCCCCCGATCATCGACTCCCTGCCCGAGGCGGAGTCCCCCGACGGCGACGTGCTGTCCGAGCCCTTCCTCGCGACGTGCCGTCTCGTGCTTCCCGTGTTCGATCGCCTCGGCGTCGCTTTCGCTCCCGCCAAGTCGGACGTCAGCGGCAACATCGAGAGGCTCGCCAAGCGCACGGGCGCGCACCCGAAGCTGTTCGACATATGCCTGGAGGAGGTCTCCGCGGGGACGCAGGCGTCCAACTCGGGGTGTTGCAAGGGTCTGCTGTGGCTGAAGCGCTTCCTGGAGTTTACGATGGCGCTGCTGCGAGCGCTGGAGGAGGAGCCGCGGACCAGGGCCATGAAGGACTGCGCAACCGACGCCTACGCGCGGTGCCTCAAGCCGTACCACGGGTGGATCTCGACCAGCGCGTTCTCGGTGGTGATGTCGTTTCCGCCGTCGAGGCGGGACTTCGTGAACTCTCTGGGAGGCGAGGGGGCGTACGGAGACATAGGGAGGTTAACCGCGGGGTTCTCGCCGGTGCTGGCAAAGATTCATCAGTTCCTGGTCGACAACGGGCTCGACGACCCGACCAAGGTGTGACGAGCTTTCACGATGAAAGTTATTAGTGGGTTTAAACAACGCGTAAAAACGTGGTACTCCGGTGTCCTACTACTCGTCACCCCAGCCTGCTCAGGTCCGGAACCGACATCGCCGCGGTGAGCCCCCCGTCGCGCCTCAGCCCCGCGGTTCTCGCCAGCGCGCCGGGCGGCGGCGCGGGGTCCGAGTCGAACGAATCCTCCTCCACGTCGGAAAGCGTCTCCGGGCCAGCCTGCGCGGGCCCTTCGTCGTCCCCGAGCAAGTCCAGCGCTCCCAGGTCGGGGGTCGATCCAACCTTGACGAACTTACCCTTGATCCTCGGACGATTATCCGCGCACACCTTCCGCGACTGATACCGAATCGTCTTGTTGAAGTTTCGGTTCTTCCGTTTCTCCTTCCACCGGCGAAGGCGCTCCAACCGACTCGGGGGTTTGTTGGACCCCCCGTTCGCGAGGTGGAGCACGGGCAGCGGAGGGCCCGGGAAGTACATGACGCCGTTGGGTCCCTGCACGGGCTGCCCGGGCGGGGGTCCGTGGCCGCCCATCGCGCCGGGCGGGGGCGGCATGCCGTGCGTGCCGGGGGGCATCGCCTGCATGCCCGGCGGCATGGGCCCACCCGGTCCCCCGCCCGGTCCGCCCATCATCGGCGGCGGGGGCATGCCGTGCGTCCCCGGCGCCATCGGGTGGTGCATGTAATGGTGCGGCGGCATCTGATGCGCGCCGCCGCCCGCTTGGTTGGCGGTTTCCGACTTGACCTCGACGCTGTTCCCCCCGCCCCCGCTCGCGGCGCCCCCGCTGCCCCCGCTCGCGGCGCCGCCGCCGCGCTCGCCGCTGAGCGATTGAGCGATCTGCCCAAACTGCCTCCCGATCCCGCCCGGATTTGACCCGACGGTTCCCCCCCTGGTGGCACCACCCGACGCGCCCCCCATCGCGTGCGGCACCTGGTGAAACCCGGGCGCGCCTTCGTACCCCATGAAACCGCCGGGACCTCCAAGCGCGCCGTCGTCAAGGATCGGGCCCAGCAGGTCGTCCATGTTACCCATGCGGTCCAATTGCGCGTAGTCGTCCATGTTGAGCGCGAACTCGCCCTCGGCGCCGGTGCCGCCTCGATGGGAGCTTCCACCCCCGCCGGTGGCTCCGTCGACGGATGCGCGACCGGTCACGACGGCGCCGGAACCACGCGAGCTCCCGGCTCGTTCGCCGCCGCCGCTGCCCCCGCTGCCCCCGCTGCCGCGGCTGCCCTGGGACCCGGTCTGGCGCGGTGCCTGCCCGTCGTCGGCGATGTTGCCGCCGCCGCCGCTCGTTCTTCTCTTCGGGTTCTTTTGTCCCTTGTCGTCGCCGGCTCCCTCGAGTTTAACGTCGGCGAGAAACGAGCCCCCCTGAGCGTCACCGTTGGGATCCCACAAGCCGCCGTCCTCGGAGATGTCGGGGAGGCCGACGAAGGCGTCGCCGCCGGCGCCGGACTCGAGGAGCTCCAGGAACTGGTCGTCGCCGAGGCTGCCGCTTCCGCCGCTGCCCGCGAGCTGCTCCTCGGTGAACGGGCCCGCCGCCCTTCGCTCGTGATTGCCCGCGATGCTGTTCACCTTGTGGATGGATTCGTCGCACTGCTGGCACAGGTACGCCTGAGTTTGGGGGAGACGAGGGAAGAACCGGGTCAGGAAGGGTTCATCGGCGCATCGGATCGATCGACGGATGGGGACGCGTCGGGAAATAACGCGTCGCGGCGCGCTCGGACGCGTGTCGCCGGGCGAGCCGAAGGTTGACGGGAATTTCTTCCTCGCCCTTCGGAATACCCCGATAGCACCCCGAATGCGCGCGGCTCGCGGGATGCGCGAGACCCCCCAGCGCGCGGGGATGCTCGAATCTGAAAGTAAGCACATCAACACACCTTATCTTGCACGCAGAACACCACCGCGTGCCTCGGATTTCCGTCACACATCTCGCACAGGTGCAATCTCTGGTGTCGCCATGTCAACTTGTTCGTCTTGTGAATCTGGACGTCGCACCCCGTGCACAGCTGGGCGTTGTCGTTGAAGCAGAACACCGTCGCCGGGGCGTTGTGGCATAGCGCACAGTTCACCATGACGCCGGCTCGAACCCGCACTGAAAACCCCACGAGAACGCTCGCCGCCGCGCCGAGCACGCGAGCTCCGGACTATAGAGCAAGACACGCGCGAGATATATCCGAAAAGAATCTCACAAATGCGCCCCCTCTCGGCCACCTGTCCTCACCTGCCGACGCCCTTCACCCTCGATGGCGCCCCCGCCCTCTTGCCTAGCTACGCGGTCGACTCGTGTATCGACTCGCGCGCCGGGGCCGCGTCGAGGACTGGCCGTTCGACTCCGATACCCGGCGAGGACGAACCTTCGGCGATATGTCGGGCTTTCAGCTTATGTGGAAAGTTCGAGGGTATCCCGTATGACTGGGACCAGCCCTGAGTTATAGACGGCCAAAACGTCAGTTTCTTCGGTCCTATCCTTTTTTCTGGGAGGCCTGCTTTTTTTTCCGAGTTTTCATTGGTCGGTTTGGATTGGATCCCGTCGATATTTTGGCCGCCGGATCCTCTTCGCCCGGATTCGTACGCGTTCACGGTAAGACGAAGGAGCACAGAAAAAGAAATCAAACCAGGAACTCTCCACTCCAAAGGGATCGTCTCATACAGGACCCGCGAAAAGTCGATCCAAAAGTCGCATCATCCGGCATGTAGAACCGGCGGGCGGGGTTCGACGTGTCGTGCGTTGCCGGGCTGGAAAAACGCTCACATCGGAAATGACGAGCGTGCAGGACCGGCTCAAGGCGCGATGGGCGAAGACCGGGGGCGGACCCGAGCTGGAGGAGAGGCTCAAGGCTGCCAAGGCGGAGCTCGCTCGGCGCGATAAGGTGATCAAGGCCAAGGCGCTCGGCGTGACCCTCCCGGACAAAGTCGCGGCGCCCGTCGTGGATCCGAAGACTCCCGAGAGGACGGGCGACGGTCAGGGCGATTCGTCCACGCCCCCGCCGCCCATATCGGTCGAGGCCGTCATCGAGGAGGCCAGGCGTAAGACCATCGCGGAAGTCGAGGCCGCGATCAAGCAGGGAGACGCCCCGGCGTGGGCCCGGGGCGTCGACTCCGAAGACGAGGACGAGGAGATCAAGGCGCTCGAGGCGGGTTGCCGCGAGGTGACGGCGTACGCGGCGCGCAAGCCCGCGCTCCCGCCCGATCGGCTGGACCCGTCGCACCCGCTGGTCAGGCTCAAGGACGAGGGCAACGAATCCATGCGACGCGGCGACTTCGAACTCGCCGCGCAGTTGTACACCCAGGCGCTCCACCCGGGGCCCGAACGACGAAAGACGACGAGCGACGTCGACGGAGTCCTCTACTGCAACCGCTCCAAAGCTCGCATGCAACTCGACGCGCCCGACCTCGAGGGCGCGCTCGCCGACGCCGACGCCGCGTGTAAGCTCTGCCCGGATTGGCCCAAGCCCAGGGCGAGGCTCGCCGAGGCTAACCTCGCGTTGGGTTTTTATCGCGGCGCGATGATCGCGTGCCGCGACGGCGAGCGGTGCGAGAGTCGCGTCGCCGACAGGTCCAAATCGTTCGTTCCCCTCATGGACCGGATCGCGATGAGAGCCGCGAGGGAAGGGTCCTTGGCCGGGTTCGACGGCAGGGTGATATACGTGCGGAGCGCGGGGGAGGAGGCGTGGCTCGGGAAGGAGGCTCCCGAAAACGCCGGTTTCGACGTCATCGACCGCGACCCTTTTTCCAACGACACCATCGACCCCTCGAAGCACCGCGATTTCGCGGGCCGCGAGATGGGGCGGCCGATCCACGCCAGGTCTTTGCGGGACGCGTGCGAGATTTGCGAGGACGGGGACAGGATATTGATCCTGCGGGGCGTTCACAACGGCCTCGGCGCGGCGTGCGAGATTCGAAAAAGAGTGCTTATTCGCGGCGAGGGCTCGTTTCGCGAAGCCGTCGTCGACGCGAGGAACAACTCGCCCATATTCCGCATACACAGGCCGTGCGTCATCCAAAACCTCGACATCGATTTCACCGGATTTTCCGAGGCTGTTCGCGTGGAAGGTGAGCGTGGCAGTTGTGACCCCCTGATTGAGCACGCGTGGATCAGTTGCAGCGGGGACTTTGGCGTCGTCGTCGCGGGCGATTCCGCTCCGACGTTTCGCAACTGCAAGATCAAGGGGAAACGCGGCGGGATGCGTTTCATGCAGGACTGCGCGCCGGACATCGTCGACTGCATCGTGAAGGACTGCGAGGAAGGCGCGGGGGTGTACGCGTACGATCGGTGCACGCCGCATCTTCGCGACTGCGTCATCGAAAACAACGATCACGAGGGCGCCGTCGTGATGAACCGCGCGGTGATGACGCTCACCAACTGCCACATCCGGGATAACCGAGCGCCCGCGTGCGAGGCGACGCACGAGGGCAAGTTCATACTCGACAGGTGTCACGTGCACGAGAACGTGGGCGGGATCTGGCTCTGGGAGAAGGGAACGTGCGACGTCCGCGCCACCGTCGTCATCGAGAAGACCGCGCCGGCTGTGCTCTGCGACCCCGGCGCCGACACCGAGCCCAAGTTTGGCCGAGGAACCATCATCCACGGGTTCGTCATGGCCAACGACGAAGCGCTCGAAAAGCTCACGCCCGCGCGGGGCGTCCAATGGCAGAAGCCGGAGGCTGCGCCCTCGCTTCCGGGTGAGGTTGGAGCGTTCAAGTTCGAGTACAACATGTTCACACGCAAGCAATAATGGGGCAAGCAAAGCGCCTCCGCGGAGGTTCGACGAGCTGTGGCATATGGGACACATTTTTCTCGGCGGAAACTCCTGCTTCTTCGGTGGAATGACTTGTCTGTATTGTTCGTTGCTTCCTCACGAAGCCGAAGTCATTCCACTCGAAGCAGGAGTTGCCGCCGACGAAAGCTTAGCTCGACGTTCCTCCCCGGCGCAGGGTTAGACGCGTTTCAATTTCAACAAAATTCCCTTACATCCCTACCCACCCAATCCCGTGCATATCCCGTTACTTGTAGCAGTGTGTTGGCACAAAAATATTTCCTCCTCCTTCCCTTATTACGCCGCCTCGAAGTACTCGCTCGCGTCGCCCCAGAGCGTCCTCGGGAATCTCGCCGCAAACGCAAACTGCGGCGGCAGACCCGCCCTCTGCGCCGCGCCGGGTTTACCGTCCCTCCTCGCCTCCGCCTCCTCCCTCACGAAATCCCTGACCATCTCCAGCGACAGCTCGTGCGCGATGAGCCGCCGGTTGGTCGCGTGCCCGAACGCCACCGACACCAGCGTCGGGAACAGCACCGCGATCTTCTCCGGCGAGCTGTAGTACTCGAAGGGCAAATCCGGCAGTCGCTGCATGAGCGTGGGCGCCCTGCCCCAGCACAGCATGTCCTGGTTCGCCGGGCACAGCAGCGCGAACGCCCCGATGAACAGCACCGTCTGGTCCAGCAGGTCTTCGAGCTCCGCGGCGGTGGCGCGGGCGTTATCGCTCCGGCCCTCGCCCGGCGCCTCCGTCGACTTGCCCGACTTTCTCCTCTTCTCCGCTTCGGCTCCGTTGGCGACGGCGCTGTCCCATTCGCTCGCGCAAAGCGCCAAGATGAAGGACAGCAGGTGATGGGTCTCCACGCGAAGGTCCGGGGACGACAACGCGTCCTGCGCCACCTCCGGCCCGAACCTCGCGGTGGCGTTGAGCAGCCGGAGCACCGAGCTGGCGACGCCGACGAAGTTGGGCGGCAGGGCCCTCGCCGCCGCCGCGGGATCTTGGAGCACGGGGATCCTCAACGTCGCCTCCGTCTGAAGCAGCACGCTGGTGAGCAGCGAGGGCAGACCAGCCAACGCCGTCTCCCTCAGCGCCGCGATGAGAGACCCCGCGGGTGACTCGCAGTCGGTGACGAACGACGACGACGCCGCCGGCCGGCTCGCCGCCGCGCCGCTCGAGGAACGAATACCAGCCGCGTGGTCATCGCCGAGCTCGGCGCCCGGCGCGGGGACGCGCGCATCGAGCAACGCCTCGAGCATCCTGAGCCCCGCGATGATCGCCGGGGGCACGGGCTCGACGTCCTGCTTCGGCCTGTCGTGCAGCGCGAAGAGCGAGGCGAGCGCGTCAACCGCGCCCGACGCGACGAGGAGCTCGACGAAATCGGCTCGCATCGCGCGAGACCTCGCGCACGCCACCCTCTTAGATCCCTTGGAGTTTTCCTTGGAGTTTTCCTTGGAGTTTTCCTTGGAGTTTTCCTTGGGCACCCCCGCGGGCACCCCATCGGCACCCCCCTCGGCACGCCGAACCTCATCCCCGACCCGGCTCTCCTCCTCCCCGCCCGCGGGCAGGAGAAACGCGCCCGGGCCCTTCGCCACACGGGTGACGACGTGGATCAGCGGCTCGAGCGCCGCCGTCGGGGGCGGCACGCCGCCTCCCGCGCCCGGCGTCGCCTCCGCCGCAGCCGCCGGGTCCCCGACTAAACCGAGACCCGCGACGAGGTGGGGAACGAGCGGCGCCACGAGGTTCTCGACGAGGAGGTGCTCGGACGCGAGAGGCGAGTTGGCCGTGGCGGTGTCGAGAGCGACGGCGAGCGACACGCACGTCACCGCAGCCGCGGGCGACGCGACGAAACCGCCCCCGGTGGCCGAGGCGGCGAGTGACTCGGCCAACGCCTCGGCTAACGAGCGAACGAGGCCGCCGGTGACCGCCGCGGCGAGCGCGGCCGCGGCTGCGGCGGCGCCGGGCGGCGCCTCGGAGTTTTCCTCGCACCCCGCCGCCGCCGCCGCCGCGCCAGCCTCGGCGAGAGCCACGGCGACCTCCTTGTGCGCGGCGGACATGGCATCCTGCTTGCGCTTGGCCACCGCGGACGTCAGCGCCACGAGCCTGGGTTTGGCCGCCTCGACGCACGCGGGCAGGGGCGCGCACCCGACCTCGCGGGAGGAGGCCCGTTCCTCGGAATTGGCCCCGGAACGACCAATTTGGCGGTCGTCGTCGCGGACCCAAACCACGGGTCCGCTCGCGTTGGCCAGCCGCAGGCGCAGCTTCTTGGCCCGCTTGCGCATGGCCCGCGCCCTGTCCGCGAGGGCTGCGGCTCGGCGCTCCAACGCCGCCTCCGCCGCCGCCGAACTCGACGGCGCCCTCGACGGGGACTCCAAGTTGTTGTGAACGAGCCGGTTAGGGGACGCCGGGGATTCGTAGCACAGCCTCGTCGGTCGCGACGGCGACGACGGGGGTCCTTCGTTCCGGGGTTCGGACCCCGGCTCCCACGTCGCCCTGTCGCCCTTCGCGGCGCTGCTCCCCCTGGGTTCCTTGACCGCGGACCCCGTGGCTCGATCCCTGACGAGGTTGAGGTACTCCCGCCTGCGCTCCTCCGCCGCGAGCAGCCTGCGCCGCATCTCGTCCCGTCGCTCCTCAGCCTTGGCCTTGAGCTCCTTCTCTTTTAAAGCGCGCGTCGCCTCGCGCTCCGCCAGCTCGCGTTTCCGCCTGGACTCGATCTCCGCCTTTTCCGCCTCCCTCGACGCGGCTTCCTGCGCCCTTCGCGCCTCCTTCTCGCGGACGCGCTCCTCGAGCTCGCGTCGCTTGCGTTCCTCGTCGGTGACGCGTCTCTCCTCGGCGGCTCGAGCCGCGGATTCAGCCGCCTCCGCTTGTTTCCTTCGCTCCTGCTCCAACGCCAGCCGCCTCTGCTCGGCGAGGTCGAGCCTCTCCCTCAGCGCGGCTCTCTTGTTCTCGGCGTCCAGAGAGTTGTACAGCGCAATCTCCTCAACCTTGCGCGTCTCCTCGGAAGCCTTGCGAACCACGGCTGAGATGCGCTCCTCGCGCGTCTCCTCCGCTCGCCTGTGCCTCGCCTCGAGCTCCCTCTGGCGCTCCAGCTTGGCCCTCTCCGCCTCCTCGAGTTCCCGCTGCGCGCCGAGCTCCCTGGCGCGCATCCTGTTCGCGCGGTCAATCTCGAGCTGCGCCCGCGCCTCCCTCGCGCGTTCGTGCCTCTCGCGCATCTCCGCGGAGATTTCCATCGGCGTTCGCTTTTTTCGCTCGGGGGACATGAGCTTGGCGTGTATCGGGTGGTTCTTGTGGTTCCCGCGGTTCATGAGGCGGGTGGCGACGTCGCCGTGCGAGGGCTTGGGCGCCAAAATTTCGCGCCAGTCCTTCTTCGCCGCCCACGGGTTGGACTTTGCGGACGCGGCGGACTCCCTCTCCTTGGCGTCGGTCGAGCCCCCCTCTTTGGACGCGGCGAACTCCCTCTCAGATCCAGCCGGGGTGGTCGCTCGCGTGGATCCGTCGTCGCGATCCGCCGCCTCCTCCTCGTCGTCGTCGTCCGAAAACGCGTCCATCGCGGGCAACTCGTCGCCGTCCTCGTCCGCCCACTTACCCACCGACCCGAGCGACAGGCGCGGCGGCCTCGCCGCGGCCAGGGGCTTGGGGATGCTCGGGGGCTTGCCCGAGTTCGCCTGCTGCTTCGAATCCGCGTGCTGCTTCGGCTCCGCGTGCTGCGCCGCGACGGGCCCGGACCGGGACCCGCCGGAGACCCGCGCCGCGGCGGGCGCCGGGGACCTCGACCGGCTTTTCCCGCCCGAACCGTTCGCGGCGTTTTTGACGTGTTTCGCCAGAAACGCCGCCGTCGCGCTCTTCTCCGGGCTCCCGCCAGCCGTGTCGCCGCCCGCGAGGCTGCCCCCGCTGGACACCCTCGGCGTCGCTCGGCCCGCGGGCGACCTGCCCCTCTCCCGCTTGTTCTTGTTCTTGTTGGAGTTGTTCTTGTTCTTGTTGGAGTCTCCCGCCTGGGACGAGGCGGTCTTCTTCGCGTGATGAGTCACCGCCTTGCCCCCGCGCCCCGCCGTCTGCCACTCTCCGTCGCCCTTGCCCTCCCCGGACGTCGTCCGCGCGTGGCGCGCGTCCGTCTTATCGATGACCGCGTTGACATCCTCGACGTCCGATATCGCAATCTTCGTCCTCCCCGAGACGCTCTCGGTCGGCGGCTTAGAACCCTTGGCGCTCGTGGGCGGCGTCGGGTACCCGGGAACGAGCGCGCTGATCATCTCGACGTGACGCGGATCCGGTCTCGCGTCCGTCCGTCCCACGTCCCACGAGATGCTCCCCACGCCGGTGAACTGCTCCTGGTCCCTGAGCCTCGCCGCGAGGTTCGCGAAGTCGTCCACGGACTCCTCCAGGAGCGCGAGCGCGGCCGCCGTCTCCGACTCGCCGCCCTCGAGCTCGCACAAGATGTACACCTCGTCCACCGCGCGGACCATGTTGTTGAGCAGGTACCCCCACAGCCGCTCGCGAAACTCGGTCTGGATCTCGTCCGCGGGCACGCCGGGGTTAAGGGCGTGCCTCGGCGTGTCGTCGCCGTCGGATTCCGCGCGCGAGCCCCGGCCGCTGGTGCGCGACGAGGATGCGCGCGACGATCCTCCCGCGCGCGACGAGTTGGCGAGTTGGGACGCGTTGCTCAGCGACGCCGCGCTGGACGTCCTGACGGAGCCCAGCGCCGACGCGCCCGTCTCCGTCCCGTTCGCTCCCATCGCCGCGCTCATGTTCAGCCTTCTTCTGGGCTCCCGAGGCGCGCGGTCCGCGTCCGCCGCGCCGAGATTCGCCGAGTCGACCGCGACGGAAGATCCGGCGACGGTCGCTTTCGTCGACTTGCCCACCGTGCCGGAGGTTTGACGCGCGTACTCGATCGCGGGTCCCGCGCCGAGGCGGTTGAGCGCCGCGAGGGGATCCCGCGCCCTCACCGCGGCGACCACCGCGGCGTCTCGCGCCTTGAGCGCGTGGCGAGGCGCGCCCTGCGCAGCCTGCGTGGGGGCCGGATCGGGAGGCGGGGGGCGACGGTAAGCGAAGAGTCTCTTTTGGCATCAAAAGTAAAAATGGAGCAACGGGCGAGTGTCGGTCGGCGGGGATATCGCGCGTGGGATCGGCGCGGGGATGCGCTGGGAAGAGCGCGGGTCGCGTTCGGGACGCACCTCGGCGTCTGCTGGCCTCGTCCTCCCCTGGGCCATGTCGCGTCGCCACCGCCACGACTCTTTGACGATGGACCGAGCAGAGTTGGAGTTGACCGCTCTCACGGCGAACGACGTTTGAATGCAAAAAATAGTAAACCGACCGAACAGCATGTCCGACCAGACGGGGTTGGAAATTACTGAACCGGGGATGGCGCGTGACAGACGGCGACGCGCCGAGGGGGCACTCGAGAAGGCGAGGACGCGCTCCCGAGCGGCCTCTAGGAGGCGACCTCGGCGAACGAAGCGCTCGTTCAGCGGGCGAGGCGCGGACAGCCCGGAAACCTGGCGGAATCGTTCCCGCCCGAACGGGAAAACACAGCAGGGCTCTGTCTTAGTTGGGGAACAGTCGGGCTCTGAGGAGTCGCGGCTCGTGAGCGGGGCGCGATGGTGATCATGATACCCGTCGCGCGGATGAAGAGCACAGTGAGCAAGGTCGGAACGCAGATCGTGGTTTTCTTGAGGTGAGTCGCGGGAACCCGCCCGAACCCGCCCTCTTGCACGTGCAATTTTCCCGATCCCGCAACCAACGAACCACCAACAACCGAGCTGGATTTCGACCCGACTCACCCGGCCCCGCCCTCCACCCCCCGCCGCGCGATCGTTCCAGGGTCGGAAGGAAGTGCCGCAAGATACTGTACACGATTCCAGAGATGGACGAGGGCCTGTGGGAGCTCGAAGAGATGGTGCTGAAGGAGTTTAACGTGCCGGTGCGTCCCCGCCTCGCGCGCGCGCCCGATACAGAATCCCTCGTTTCCGCGTGAATTCCCGCCTCGAGCGTTGGCTGACCCCGCTGCCGACCTCCCATTTCCCCGACGACAGCTCGAGATGATGCACGTGCGGAGCAAGGACCTGCCCGGCGGATACGTGCTGAACCACAGTCCTTACAGAGACGGCTTCGTCGCGTCGGAGCCCCTCGCGTTTCCCGGGAAGGACCTCGAGGATGGCAGCGTGGTG
>Ga0181571_10001685_pt1 | contig 16113 bp, 19 predicted proteins | sample 101ome_17_FD_132440 | JGI IMG/M metagenome (GOLD analysis project Ga0181571, IMG submission 132440) | Coastal salt marsh microbial communities from the Groves Creek Marsh, Skidaway Island, Georgia - 101407AT metaG (megahit assembly) | ecosystem: Environmental > Aquatic > Marine > Intertidal... | reverse complement strand
CGACGTTACGCTCACCGCCGATGGCCGCCCTTGCATTGAGCAATATCAAGCGTGGCAGCCGCGTGGCAGCGCCAGCAGTTCAGGTGGCGAATGGGTGAACTACCGCTACGAGGTGCTTAGCCCATACAGCGCGTTATTGGTTAAGCAAGGACAAACCGAGGCGCCGCAAGACGCCTACGTGATTTGGGCCTGCCCCACCAACGACACCAGCTGCCGACTTTGGTTTGCCCACTACACGGGCGACACCACAAGTGCAGACGAGGCACTGCGCGACTTTCAGGTCACGATTTTTTCTCAAGACCAACCCATTTTGGAGTCACAACGCCCGGCGCAACTGCCGGTTGGCGGGGGTGAGGCCATGGCGCCATCGGACAAGCTCAGCCTGGCCTATCGCCGCTACCTGCGCGGCGCAGGGGTGGCCTGCGGTATTTGCTAACCCCCTGCACAGCACCATGGGCTGGCGGGCCACACTTGATTTGGAATACAGCCGTGGCGCCGAGGGCACCACGCTGCGCTTTGCGCACGATGGCCCGATGCGGGTGTTTAAATCGCTTTATCCCGAGGGGCCAGCCACCTGCCACACGGTGTGGGTGCACCCGCCGGGCGGCTTGGTACAGGGCGACGAACTTAACGTTGACCTACGCGTGGCCGACCATGCCCACGCCCTGCTCAGCACACCAGGCGCCACCCGCTTTTACAGCAACCAAAGCGGTGCGCTGGCGCAGCAGCACGTGAGGTGCGAGGTACAAGACCACGCCCGACTTGAATGGCTGCCTCTCGAGACCATCGTCTACCCCGGTTGTTTGGGGGTAAGCACCTGGCACGCCAACCTCGCGCCCACCGCCGAGGTGCTGGCCATGGAAACCACCCACTTGGGCCTGCCGGGCGCTGACCAAGCCTTTACCCAAGGGCGTTGGCACCAACGCCAAGCCATTGGCTCGGTGTGGCTGGACGAAGGCGTGATAGACGCCACCGACCATGCTTTGCTTAACGGCCCTGCCGGGTTGGCAGGCCACCGGCACATGGGCACCTTGTTGCTGGCGCGTGGCTCGGCATGGCCCGATGCCCAGCGCGAACAGCTGCTGGAGCTGGCGCGTAGCTGCCTAAGCCAACACCCCAAAGTAACCGCAGGCGCCAGCGCCGTGCACCCACAGGTGCTGCTGCTGCGTGCCGTGGCCCTTCAGGGGCAGCATGTGGCCCCGCTGCTGCGCGCGGTGTGGCGCCTTTGGCGGCAGCAAGCTTGGGGGCTACCCGCGCTGGCACCCCGCACCTGGGCCATGTAGTTTGTGTCTTTTTTGGTGCAACCGCACCATAAAAAGGCCTATGCAAGCACCTTGATGGTGCAAATCGTAGATTCCAACCGGACAACCCACCTTGGGCACGGCTGGCAAGAGTTTTGCAAAGCCCGGGCATGGACTTAACGCCTCGCGAAAAAGACAAATTGCTGGTGTTCACCGCCGCTTTGTTGGCCGAGCGGCGTCGCGCCCGCGGCTTGCAACTTAACGTGCCCGAGGCCATTGCCCTGATCACCGCGCATGTGCTTGAGGGCGCGCGCGACGGCCTAACCGTTGCCCAACTCATGGCGCAGGGGCGCGAGGTTCTCACCCGTGCCGATGTCATGCCCGGCGTGGCCGACATGATCCCCGACATCCAAGTAGAAGCCACCTTTCCCGACGGCACCAAACTGGTTACGGTGCATCAACCCATCACGTAAAGCATGCCCATGAAAACCACCCCGCAACGCCTGCCCAACCGCTTGTTATGCGCCTTGATGGCTGGGGCCACCACCCCCGCCATGGCGCACAACACCGAGGCCCACCAAAGCGTGTTCAACATGCTTTGGCATGTACTTACCGCCCCCGATCATCTGCCCGCTTGGGCGTTGCTGGTGGCCGCGGGGTATTGGCTGTTGCAACGCCGCCGCGCAACGCAGCGCAGCAAGGCAGGGCGCCGTGATTCCCGGTGAGGTATGGGTACAGCCAGGCACGCTGGCCCTTAACCCCGAGCGTGCAACCCTTACGCTGGAAGTGACCAACACCGCGCAGCGCCCGATTCAAGTGGGCTCGCACTACCACTTTGCCGAAACCAACGACGCCTTGCGCTTTGATCGTCAGGCCGCACGCGGCATGCGCTTAAACATTGCCTCGGGCACGGCGATTCGATTCGAGCCAGGGCAAACCCGGGTGGTGACTTTGGTGGCGCTGTCCGGGGCACGGGTGGTGCACGGCCTACGCGGCCTAACCAACGGAGCGCTGTGACATGAGCAACATCAGCCGCCAAGCCTACGCCGACATGTTTGGCCCCACCGTGGGCGACCGCATGCGGCTGGCCGACACCGATTTGGTGATTGAAATCGAGCAAGACTACACCTTGCGGGCCGGCGGCTACGGCGAAGAAGTTAAGTTTGGTGGCGGCAAAACCATACGCGACGGCATGGGACAAAGCCAACGCAGCCGCCGCGAAGGTGCGTTGGATACCGTGATCACCAACGCCGTGGTGATTGATCACTGGGGCATCGTCAAGGCCGATGTTGGCCTGCGCGACGGACGTATTGTGGGCTTGGGCAAAGCCGGTAACCCCGACATCCAGCCCGGCGTGGATTTGGTGATTGGGCCAGGCACCGAGGTTATTGCAGGCGAGGGTCACATACTGACCGCAGGCGGCTTTGACAGCCACATTCACTTCATTTGCCCACAACAAATTGAAGAAGCGTTGATGTCTGGCATCACCTCCATGACCGGGGGCGGCACCGGCCCTGCCACCGGCACCAATGCCACCACCTGCACGCCTGGACCGTGGCACATGGCGCGCATGTTGGAAGCGGCCGAGGGTTTTGCCATGAACCTGGGCTTTTTAGGCAAAGGCAACACCAGCCAACCGCAGGGGGCCTTGGAACAAATCGAGGCGGGGGCCATTGGTCTTAAGCTGCACGAAGACTGGGGCTCAACCCCCGCAGCGATTGACAACTGCCTAAACGTGGCCGAGCAGACCGACACCCAAGTGGCGATCCATACCGACACCCTCAACGAGTCGGGCTTTGTCGAAGACTCTATGGCGGCCTTTAAGGGCCGCACCATTCACACCTTTCACTGCGAAGGCGCCGGTGGCGGCCACGCGCCCGATATTTTGAAAGTGGTGGGCGAAGCCAACGTGCTGCCGTCGTCCACCAACCCCACACGGCCCTACACCATCAACACCTTGGATGAGCATGTCGACATGCTCATGGTGTGCCACCACCTTGACGCCTCCATTCCCGAAGACCTGGCCTTTGCTGAAAGCCGTATCCGCAAAGAAACCATTGCCGCCGAAGATGTTTTGCACGACCTGGGCGCCATCAGCATCTTCAGCTCCGACAGCCAAGCCATGGGGCGCGTAGGCGAAAACGTGATGCGCTGTTGGCAAACCGCGCACAAAATGAAACGGCAGCGTGGCAGCTTGCCCGAAGACCCTGCGCAGCACGACAACTTTAGGGTGCGGCGCTACATTGCCAAATACACCATCAACCCCGCCATCGCGCACGGCGTGGCGCATCAGGTGGGGTCGATAGAGCCCGGCAAGTGGGCCGACTTGGTGCTATGGCGCCCGGCTTTTTTTGGCGTCAAGCCCAGCTTGATTCTCAAGGGCGGCATGATTGCCGCCTCGCTCATGGGCGACCCCAACGCCTCCATACCCACACCCCAGCCGGTGCATCTACGCCCCATGTTTGGTTCGTTTGGGCGCGCCGTGGCCAGCACCAACCTAACCTTTGTGTCACAGGCCGCCCTGGCCAACGGTGTGGGCGAGCAATTGGGGCTGCAGCGTCAACTGGTTGCGGTGCAGGGTTGTCGCACCATTGGCAAGCGCGACATGGTGCTTAACGACTACGCCCCACGCATGGAAATCAACCCCCAAACCTACGAGGTGCGTGCCGACGGCGTGTTGCTTACCTGCGAACCGCTGGCCAGTCTGCCCATGGCGCAGCGCTACTTTTTGTTTTAGCGCATGCAAACCTACACCCGCTTGCTGCCGCAAGGGGCCGCGGTGGCCTCGGCAATCAAAAAGCGTGCGCCCACTTTGGCACTTGACTGGAACGCGCGCCAAAAAAGTCGGCTGCATGCACAACTCAACGGTGAGTCGGTGGCACTGGTGCTGCCCCGGGGCCAAGTCATGCGCGGGGGTGACATGCTGCTCAGTGAGCAAGGCGAGTGGCTGCTTATTCAAGCCGCCGCGCAACCTTTGCTACGCGTCACCGTCTGCCCAACCCATGGGTCACCGCTGGACTTGCTGCGGGCGGCGTACCACCTGGGCAACCGTCATGTGGTGCTTGAGGTAAGGCCAGACTTTCTGCAACTCGAGCCCGATCATGTACTGGCCGACATGCTGGGTGCCATGCATTTGTTGGTTGAGCACGTCACCGCCCCGTTTGAGCCCGAAGCCGGCGCCTATGCCACGGGGGGGCACCACCATGCCCACTGAGGCTTTGCTGCACACCCTCTGGATGGCCTCACCGGCCCTGCCTGTGGGCGGTTTTTCGTATTCTGAAGGCTTGGAGTCGGCGTTGGCCGCGCTCGACATTCAAGACGAATCCAGTGCGGCGCAGTGGCTTGGGTGCCAGGCCGAACTCACGTTGGCGCGCTGCGATCTGCCCGCGCTGGTGGCCAGCCACATGGCGTGGCAAGCTAACCAAGACGCCACCTTGCACGACATCAACACCTGGCTGCTGGCCACGCGCGAAAGCGCCGAACTGCGGCAACAAACCAGCCAAATGGGGCGCTCACTCATCAGCTGGGCCAGCCACTTGTTGCCCGAGCCGACCATCACGCGCTGGCGGCAATTGCAGCTCAACCCACCCGCCTATCCACTGGCTTACGGCTGCATGGGCGCGGCACGCGGCTGCAGCGCTGAACACACGGCATCGGCCTATGCCTTTTCATGGGCTGAGAACCTGGTGCAGGCACTGGTTAAGGCCATGCCGCTTGGTCAAAGCCAAGGGCAGCGCTTACTCCAAGGGCTGCTGCCCACGCTGCAACAGGCCCTAACCGGCGCCTCTGCCCGCGCCGTTCACCGCGCCCAGTGGCAAAGCTTTAGCCCCATGTTGGCTATTCGCAGCGCGCAACACGAACATCAATACGCACGCTTGTTTCGTTCTTAGGATGCACCATGCCCGAATCGCTTACCGCCTCTGAGCCAACCGCCCGAACCAAACGCTTACCACCCTTGCGCGTGGGCGTGGGCGGCCCCGTGGGCTCCGGTAAAACCACGCTCCTTGAAATGCTGTGCAAGGCCATGCGCAGTCAATACGACTTGGTGGCCATTACCAACGACATCTACACCAAAGAAGATCAACGGCTGCTTACCGAAAGCGGTGCGCTACCAGCTGAGCGCATCATGGGGGTGGAGACCGGCGGTTGCCCGCACACCGCCATACGCGAAGACGCCTCCATCAACCTTGAGGCCATTGACCGCATGCTGGAGCGTTTTCCCAACGCCGACGTGGTGTTTGTGGAAAGCGGCGGCGACAACCTCGCCGCCACCTTCAGCCCCGAACTCAGCGACCTAACGATTTACGTGATCGATGTGGCCGCTGGAGAAAAAATTCCGCGCAAAGGTGGCCCGGGCATCACCAAAAGCGACTTGTTTGTGATCAACAAAACCGACCTCGCGCCCCACGTCGGCGCCAACCTAGACGTGATGCGCCAAGACACCGAGCGCATGCGACGCGCCGGCGACACGGTACGCCCGTTCGTAATGACCAACCTAAAGACTCAAGAGGGGCTGCAACAGGTGGTGGCGTTCATCGAACAACAGGGCCTGCTAGCCGAACACACCTAAACACAGGCGGCAGCTGCCGCCAGGCGACCGTGGTACGCTCGCCGCCGTGGCGCTTACCTCTTTTTTTTCCCGATCACCAAAAACGTCAGGCTTCAGCGGCTGGCGCATGGTGGGCTACACCAGTGGCATTCAGTTTTTGCAGTCGGCGCTGCTAACCCAGTCATTTGGCGCCTACATCGCGTTACTCGCCGAAGAAAAGGGCTGGAGTAAAACCGGCCTCTCAGGCGCAGCCGCACTGCATTCAACCGAAGCTGCACTGCTCGGGCCCGCGTTGGGCTGGATTGTCGACCGCTTTGGTGCGCCGGTGGTGATTCGTGCCGGCGTGGTCATCAGCGCCGCTGGGTTTTGGGCCCTTAGCGAAGTCGAGACCCTAATAGGGTTTTATCTGAGCGTCTTGGTCATCGGGCTGGGGGCGACACTGGGCGGATACTTTCCACTCACTGTCTCGATTGTCCAGTGGTTTGAACGATACCGGGCACGCGCACTCTCAATTCAAAGCCTAGGCCTCGCCATAGGCGGGCTGGGCGTTCCACTGGTGGCATGGGTGATGCATGAATATGGCTGGCGTATCGCCGCGCAAGGCTCTGCCGTCATCATGTTGGTGGTAGCGTTTCCCCTGGCTTGGCGACTCAAACGACGCCCAGAGGACATGGGCGAGCAAGTTGATGGCTTGTCAGTCAACAACGACAGAAAGATCAGCGAGGACACACCCAACCCACCCAAGCCCTTAAGCAAACTGCTGATGCGCGGCCTCACCGCCAAACAAGCGCTGCGCACACGAGCGTTTTGGCTGCTCTCGTTGGGCCACGCGTGCGCGCTCTTGATTGTGACATCGGTGAATGTTCATGCCATCTCTCACATGAAAGAAGGGCTTGGCTACAGCTTGGCACAGGCCTCATTGGTCATCATGATCATGACCATCGCACAGGTAGCCGGGGTATTGGCTGGCGCAGCCATAGGCGACCGTTTTGAAAAACGCTTGGTCGCTGCCGGTTGCATGCTATTGCACGCGACGGGTATTTTGGCTCTGGCCTACGCAACGCGCTTCAGTCACTTGGTCGCGTTTGCGCTGCTCCACGGACTGGCTTGGGGTCTTCGTGGGCCATTCATGCAAGCCCTGCGGGCCGACTACTTTGGACGCAAGTCGTTCGGCATGATCATGGGTATGTCGTCGCTGCTGGTGGCACTGGGGCAGATCAGCGGCCCCATGGTCGCCGGCGTAATGGCCGACCTCACGGGCGATTACCGCGCCGGCTTTACTTTGTTGGCTACCATGGCTGTTGCAGGATCTGTTATGTTCGTCTATGCCATCAAGCCCAAATGGGATGAGCCAACAGAGGCGGCTTGAGAGGGGATTGAAGATGCATGTTGTTGTTTTTGGTGCCGGAGCGGTGGGCTGCTATTACGGAGGCATGCTGGCACGTGCTGGACACCACGTGACCTTGATCGGCCGTGCCCACCATGTGCAAGCAATCGAGCGTCAGGGTTTGCGGTTGCAGACCACCACATTTGACGAGTACGTGCCACTGCATGCCAGCACCGATGCAAGCGCGGCGGGTCAAGCCGATGTGGTGCTTTGCTGCGTGAAGTCTGGACAAACCACAGACGCCGGACACGCCCTGGCCCCACACCTCAAACCCGAGGCGCAGGTACTCAGCCTGCAAAACGGCGTGGGCAACGCGCAGCGCTTGGCCGAGGTGTTGCAGCGTGACGTGGTGCCCGCCGTGGTGTACGTGGCAACCGAAATGGCAGGCGACGGCCATGTACAACACCACGGACGCGGTGAATTGGTTTTGGGGCCAAGCGCCAACAGTGAAGCACTCGCGCATACGCTAACCCAAGCAGCAATTCCCAGCACGGTGTCCGCCGAGGTGGAACAAGCCTTGTGGACCAAACTGGTCATCAACTGCGTGTACAACCCCTTAAGCGCGCTCACCAACATGCCATATGGCTTAATGGTGCAGCAAGCGCAAATGCCGCACGTCATGCGCGCGCTGTTCGACGAATGCTTGGCCGTGGCCCACGCCGAGGGCGTTGCACTGTCACCCGACCTGTGGGAGTCGGTGCTGGGACTGGCGCAAGGCATGGCGCACCAGCGCTCAAGTACCGCGCAAGACCTCAACCTAGGCAAGGCCACCGAAATCGATTTCATCAACGGCGAAATCCTGCAGCGCGGGGCGCGCCACGGAATGGCCACCCCTGTCAATCAAACCATGGTCACGCTGGTGCACGCCGCCGAGGCTTTGGCTCGCAAGTGACCACGCTGCCCCTGTTTCCATTGGCGCGCGGCGTGCTGCCCGATGGCATGCTGCGACTTAACATTTTTGAGGTGCGCTACCTGGATTTAATCAAGCGCTGCCACCGCGATCACACCCCGTTTGGCGTGGTGTGGTTGGCCGAAGGCAGCGAGGTACTTAAGCCAGGCGAAACCCCCAAGTTGCACGTGGCTGGCTGCAGCGTGCAGGTTCGCGCCATTGAAGCGGCGCAGCCCAGCTTGTTGCACATTGAGTGCCAAGGGCAGCAACGCTTTTGGCTCGACGACTACGAGCCCGGCCGTTTCGGGGTGTGGCAAGGCACGGTACGCCAAGTGGCCAACGACGAGGTGGTGGCGATTGAGCCCGATTTGCAAGAAGCCGCCAACCGCTTGGGCAGCGCCATTCGAGACGCGCAGTTGCGTGGTGCGCTGGCGCAACTGGCGATGTACGCGCCGTATCGGCTGGACGAGTGCGGGTGGGTGGCCAACCGCTTGATCGAGGCGTTGCCACTGCCCAGCGCCACCGCCGTGGCCATGATGATGGAAGCCGACCCCGCCCAACGCCTGCGCCAAGTGGCGGCGTGGCTCAAAGCCTAACGCCGCTGGCCGGGGCGTGCTTGGGGCGTGGCTTGGGCGTTAGGTTGGGGGCAAGTCTTGGGGCAACAACTCAATCGGCTGACCATGCGGCGTGCGCGCTGCCGCCCGTGTCCATGCCTGCTCCAGCGCTTGCCACTCAGAGGTTTGCCCCAAGCCTTTGCGCTGCACCATGGCTTGCAACGCATCCACCCAGTGCACGTAGTAGGTGTGACCGTCGTCGGTGTCGCCACGCGCCTGCGCGTGGGCAATCGCTTGGCTCAACGCCTGCGCCCATTCCGGCCAGGTAAACAGGCCCCGCTGATGCAAGTTAACGGTTAACGCAAACGCCTGCGCTTGCCACGGTTGGGCAAACACCGCGTCGTTTTCGGCCGCAGGCGGCATGGGCAAACCTTGCCCGCATTGAGCAGCAATTTGTGCAAGCGTTTGCCGCGCCGTACTCATGCCGGCTCCAGGTAGCTTTCCCACGCATCCACGCACACATGGCTGTGGGGCTCGGCGTCGCTGCCCCACAGCTGTTGCGCGTCAAAACGCACGCTGTACAGCCATTGCGGCGCCTCTTGGGCATCGGCTTGGGCGTGCTGGTCTGGAAACACATGCACGCCGTGCACGCGTTCGATCACGCCTTGCTTGCCGCGCACATAAGCCGGCAAGCGGGTATGGCCAGCGGGGTGCATCACCCGCGCCAGCACCCGTTGCCCGGGGCCAAAGCGCGCCGGCTGTGTGGGCGTGCGCTCGGTGGGACTGCCACGCGCCAGCGCCGGGCGCACGTTGGCCGCGGCGATCGGCTTAATGCCTGGCTGCGCCGGGGTTTGCATGGTCCCTGTGGTTAACTCGTCGGCCGTTACCAGCCCGCGCGCAAGCATCAGGCGCTGCAGCGCTTGCAGCCAAATGCTGTAGTAACTGCTGCCAAGGTAAGCGGCGGCAGGCAGGCTTTCTCGCGCGCGCCGGGTTTGGTCAAGATTCCACTGACCGGTGGCACCCATGGCCAGCGTCAACGCCAGCGCTTGCCGCTCCCATGCCGCATGAAACACCGGCTCATCAACCTCAGGCTGCACCGCGCCAAAGCCGTGCATACCGCCCATGTCGTGCACACCGTTCATGGCGCGGTGGGCAAGCCGGTGCCGATCATGCTGTCGCGGGTTACCAGTGGGGCCAAGGCCTCGGCCGACCAACCTTGGGTGCCTGGGGGCTGCATGGGCAACACCAAATAACGCATCTCGGCGGTTGAATCCCACACTTTTACCGCCACCTCGGGCGCCAGCGACACGCCAAAGTCGGCCAACACCGCCCGCGGCTCGCGCACCGTGCGGCTGCGGTACGCCGCACTTTTGTACCACACCGGGGGCAACCCCAGCACCGGCCAGGGGTAGCAGCTGCACAGTGTGCACACCACCATGTGGTGCTCGGTGGGGGTGTTGGCCACCGCCACCAAGTGCTCGCCTTGGCGCCCGCTGTAACCCATGTCCGCCACCGCTGCCGTGGCGTCTTGCAGCAACCATTCGCGGTAACTGGCGTCGGTCCAGGCGCGCGCCACCACCCGCGCCCCGTTGTGCGGGCCCACCTCGTGTTCGTAGGTTTCCACAATCGCATCCAGCGCCGCAGGGTCCACATAGCCCTTTTGCGTCAGCAGCGTTTGCAAGGCGCGCACGCGCACGTCCATGTCGTCCAGGTGGCTAAAGGCGTCGTGCCCGTGGTGTGAATGATCGTGGCCCATGGGCGCATCATAAATAATGTTGCCGCCCTGTTGGGTAATGGTTAAATATCGTTTTTGACCCCCATCACCGCCCCTCCCATCATGCTGCAAACCGCCGCTTCTCTGTCAAGACTGGGCACCGAGTCCGCCTTTGAGGTATTGGCCAAAGCCCAGGCCCTTGGTGCCCAAGGGCACGACATCATTAACCTAGGCATTGGCCAGCCCGATTTTCAAACGCCCGAGCATGTGGTGCAAGCAGGCATTGCCGCGCTGCGCGACGGGCACCATGGCTACACCCCCGCCAACGGTATCCCCGCACTGCGCGAGGCGGTAGCGGCTGATTTGCAACGCCGCCACGGCGCCAGTGTCGACCCCGATTGCGTGGTGGTGGTTCCGGGCGGCAAACCCACCATGTTTTTTGCGGTGTTGATGTTCGGTGAACCCGGGGCCGAAATCATGTACCCCAACCCGGGCTTTCCGATCTACGAATCGGTCATCAAATACAGTGGCGCCACGCCGGTGCCCATTGCCTTGCGCGAAGACAACGGTTTTGCCTTTGACGCCGACGCGGTGTTGGCGCAAATCACACCTGCCACACGGTTGATCATCATCAACAGCCCGGCCAATCCCACCGGCGGTGTGACCCCCAAACAAGAAATCGACAAGCTGGTGCAAGGTCTGGCCGCGCACCCGCACGTGGCGCTGCTGTCCGATGAAATCTACAGCCAAATGCTTTACGAGGGGCGCGAGCATGTGTCGTTGCTCAACTACCCGTCGATTCGCGAGCGCCTGATCATGCTCGACGGCTGGAGCAAAACCTACGCCATGACCGGCTGGCGTTTGGGCTACGCCGTATGGCCCAAAGACTTGGTGCCGCACGTCACGCGTTTGTGCATCAACGATCACTCGTGCGTCAATGCCTCGGCGCAATACGCCGGGTTGGCCGCGCTGCAAGGCCCGCAAGACGCCGTGGCCAACATGATGACCGCGTTTGATCAACGCCGCACCCTTATTGTGCAAGCCCTCAATGCCTTACCGGGGGTGCGTTGCGCCGACGCCGCCGGCGCGTTTTATGCGTTTCCGAACATCGAAGGCACAGGGCTAAACGCCAAGCAAGCGCAAGATTTGTTTTTAAATCAAGCCCACGTTGCCACCATTGCCGGCACCAGTTTTGGCGCCTGGGGTGAGGGTTATGTGCGCTTTTCTTACGCCAACAGCGCGCAAAACATTGAACGCGCCCTGGAGCGCATTCGCAAGGTGCTTAGCTAGCGCTGCAGCGGCTCGCCGGCAAGCCACGCCTTGCCGCGGGCGTACAACTGCTCCACCTCGGCACCGCGCAATTGCGGCATGTCCATTTTTACTTTGTAACCAATGCCGGTTTGGATATAGGCCAAGTGTCGGTAGCCCTCGGGCAGCGTGGCCAAGCGCTCGGCGTCTAGGCGCAGATTGGCCGCGGGGTCAACCGGGTCGATGCGATCTTTTTCGTAAATCGGTTGGCGGTGCACTAAGCCCCAGCGCCCTTCGCGCTGCTCAAAAAAATCATAAAAACGACCGGTACACACCACATCGCAAAGCACATCGTGCACCGGGCCACGCTGTGAAATGGTCATTTTGGTTTGGGCAATGGCGCGGTGGGCGTTGACATCAATCGATGAGCCACCCAAAAAATGCAAAATGCTCACGCCGCGCTCCCAGCCTTCAATGGTGACGCGAATAAAGTCGTCAAACGGCCCCTGAAACCAGGTTGCCATCATCATGCCGTCGTCGTGCCACACGGTGCGAAAACGCTCCCAGTCGCCGGCGTCGCGCCACACCGCCCAGTTCTCTACCAATTGGCGAATGGTTAATTCTTGTGTCATGTGGTTCATGGCATGTCTCCTAGGTTGTGACTCGTTGTGTTCATGCATCCGCGCCGCGCTAAGCTGGCGTGCGGCGCAGCATATCAATTAATTTTTGCGCCATGGGTGTGGCCGACTGCCCGGCGCGCACCACCAGCATCACTTCGGCCAGTGCATCCAAATCGGTTAAGGGCAGCGCGGTCAAGCGCGCCGCCATGGTGTCGTGCTCCACCAAGCGCTGCGGCAACAACGACAACGAATCGCTGCTTTCAATCAGTCCCAACGTGGTCACCAGCGAATGCGAAATCGTCCACGCCCGTGGCGGCTCCAACCCGCGTGCGCGAAAGGTTGGAGCAAACATCGAACCCGGCCCGTCCTCTGGGCCATGCAGCACCCAGGGGCTGTGCAGCAATTCGGCCAAAGTGGCGCAGCCCGAAAGCGGGTGCCCGCGTCGCCCACACACCACCAAGCGATTGGCGTAAAGCGGCTGCACCATAAATTCGGTTTGCTTCACCTCGGTCGGTGGAGGGTGCGCGCCCAAGGCAAGGTCAACCAATCCCTCGCGCAGTAAACGCAAGGTGTCGGGGTACACCGCCTCACGCACCTGCACCTGCACCGAGGGGTAGGCTTGGTGAAAACGATGCAACACCTTGGGCAGCAACAACAGCGCCGGGTTGGGCGATACCGCCACACTGATCTGCCCTTCAAGGCGCCCGCGCATTTGCTGCACCTCGCTACGCAGTCGATCCAGCTCTTGGCTGATGCCTCGACCGCGCTTCAGTGTGGCCAAACCAAACGGCGTTAAGCTGACTCCGCTGGAGGTGCGGTGCACCAAGGTAACGCCCAGCTCTTCTTCCAGTGCCCGCAGCGACTTGCTTAAGCCCGGCTGAGTCAAACCCACACGGCGCGCCGCCGCGCGAATGCTGCCGGTGTCGGCCACCGCAATAAGCGCTTGGATTTGACTTAATTTCAAAGCATGTTTCAGGGTAAAACCAACCACACCAACCGCCGACACTATATAACTTTTTGGCATCACGCGTGGTCAATGTTTGCTTGACTGGCCAAAGGGCAAGGGGCTACCGTACATGTCACACCCTCTAACCCCGAGGCGGTCTGAACCATGGACTTTTTGGAACTGGTGGTAAGCCAGCGGCGCGTGTTGGCCACGCACATCATTGAGCTCACGCTGGCGCACCCCAGTGGGGCAACGCTGCCAGGGTTTTGGGCCGGCGCCCACCTTAACCTGCGCTTGCCCAACGGCATCACACGCGCCTATTCATTGGTTAACCCAAGCCAAGGCGAGCCCGTTGATCGGTACACACTGGCCGTGGCCCTTGCGCCCGACAGCCAAGGAGGCTCGGCTTACATTCACGAGTACCTTGTGCCCGGCAGCCAGCTACAAGCCAGCGCACCCGCGAACCACTTTGCCCTGCAACCCGAGGCAGCGCCAACATGGCTGGTAGCGGGCGGCATAGGCATCACACCACTGCTGGCCATGGCCCGCGAATGCAACGCACGCGGCCAGCCGTGGGTACTCAGCTACGCTTGCCAAAGCCGAGCCCATGCAGCCTACCTAGACGAACTGCCCAACGGCGCCCAACCGCTGCAACTGCATTTTGATAACGAGCACAACGGCCAAGTATTCAACGTGGCGCAAGCCTTGCGCAACCTGCCAGCCGACGCCCAGGTTTACTGCTGCGGCCCCGCTCCTATGATGCAAGCGGTGCGCGATGCCGCCCAGGCCATGGGTCACCCCGCCTCAGCGCTGCACTTTGAATTTTTTCAAGCGGATCCAACGTCAAGCCACGGCCAAAACAACCAAAGCTTTGAAATCGAACTCAGCCGCTCCGGCAAGGTTGTGCATGTGGCCGCCGGGCAAAGCGCGCTGGACGCTTTAGAAGAAGCCGATGTGATTGTGCCCTCGGTGTGCCGCGAGGGGGTGTGCGGCACCTGCGAGTGCGACGTGATAAGCGGCGAAGTTGATCACCGCGACACCCTATTAAGCAACGAAGAAAAAGCCGCCAACCAAACCATGATGCTGTGCGTCTCGCGCGCCAAAGGCGCGCGATTGGTGCTAGACCTTTAACGCAACCTCTAACCCGAAAGCCTCCCATGCGCTCCCACTTTGAACATCTTTTAGACCTCAACAAAGGCAGTCTGGACCGCCGTGTCTTCTCAGACCCAGAAATATTTGAACTCGAGCTCGAGCGCATCTTTGCGCGCTGCTGGCTGCTGCTGGGGCACGAATCGATGCTGCCCAAAACCAACGATTTTTTTACCACCTACATGGGGCGCGACTCAGTGATTGTGACCCGCCAGCCCAACGGCAGCATTGGCTGCTTTTTAAACATGTGCCGACACCGTGGCAACCGCGTCTGCCGCGCCGACTCGGGTAACGCGCGCAGCTTCAGCTGCCCATTTCATGGCTGGACTTTCGGCAGCAACGGCGCGCTTACCAATGTACCTGGCTACAAAGAAATTTATCTCGAAAAACTCGACCTGCAAGCCCATGGCTTGGTGCCTGTGGCCAAGATTGACCAATACAAAGGCTTAATTTTTGCCACCTTTGACGCCAACGCCCCGAGTTTGTCGGACTACCTGGGCGACATGGCGTGGTACCTCGACATGATTCTCGACCGCCGCGAAGGCGGCATTGAGTTTTTGCCAGGCACGCACAAATGGTTGGTACACACCAACTGGAAATTCCCCGTCGACAACTTTATTGGCGACAGTTACCACGGCCCGGTAAGCCACAAGTCGGCTTGGGTATCAGGCTTTGAGGGCATGCCACGGCGCAAAAGTGGCTACGGCTACGAAGGCTTTCAGGTTTGCCCAGGTGGCGGGCATGGCTTTGGCACGCGCTGGGCCGAAAACCGCGAGCAGGTGTTTGAAATGGCCCTGCCGGAATTTCTTGAATATGAAAAATCTCGGCTTGAAGAATCCATTACCCGCTTGGGTGACCTGCGCGGCTTGCACTTTTCGCCCATGCACGCGTCTATTTTTCCCAATGTCTCACTGCTGTGGCAAGGCAGCGCCATACGCGTGTGGCACCCCAAAGGGCCCAAACTAACCGAGGCCTGGGGCTGGTGCTTTGTAGACAAAGCCGCCCCCGACGACTACAAACGCGAAAAAGCCTTGCACATGGTGCAGCGCCACGGCACCAGCGGCACCTGGGAGGCCGACGATGTCGACAACTGGGTGCAATGTCACAGCTCAAGCGAAGGCTATGTGGCGCGCCAGTACCCGCAAAACCTTGAAATGGGTTTGGGCGACGAAATCAACGACCCACGCGCCATTCACCCCGACATCCGCGGGCGACTGGGCAAGTTTCAATCCGAAATCAACCAACGCAGCTTTTACACCCATTGGGCCAAGCTCATGGACGACACCACAGCGCCACAGGTACCCACGGTGGGTGCTGCCAGCCAAGGGGCACCTGCATGAGCGCCGCTGCACCCTCCGACGACATCAACCTATGGTTTCGTGTGCAGGCTTTTTTAACGGCCGAGGCACGACTGCTGGATGACCATGCGCTGGACGCCTGGCTTGATTTGTTCAGTGACGACTTGCGTTACTGGATGCCCACCATTACCAACCGCATCGGCCGCGACATCGATAAATCGGTGTCTGCATTCGGCCAAGTGGCGCACTTTGATGACAACAAAACCAGCCTAACCAACCGCGTTAAGCGCTTGTCCACTGGCATGGCGTGGGCCGAAACCCCGCGTTCACGTACCCGCCACCTGGTGAGCAACGTTGAGGTACTGGCCGCTGAACCCAACGGCACACTGCAAGTACGCAGCAACTTTTTGATCTACCGCTCACACCTGGAGTACGACGCCGAAATATTCAGTGGCGTGCGCCACGATACGCTGCGGCCACACCACAACAGTTGGCTGATTTGCCAGCGCGATATCGTG
>Ga0181571_10001677_pt1 | contig 16143 bp, 2 predicted proteins | sample 101ome_17_FD_132440 | JGI IMG/M metagenome (GOLD analysis project Ga0181571, IMG submission 132440) | Coastal salt marsh microbial communities from the Groves Creek Marsh, Skidaway Island, Georgia - 101407AT metaG (megahit assembly) | ecosystem: Environmental > Aquatic > Marine > Intertidal zone... | reverse complement strand
TGACTCTCTCAGCGGCGTGGAACTCAAGCAGCAGATGGAATCTGAGTTTGGGATCGAGCTTCCCGAGACAGTCGTGATTGACTACCCCACCGCCACAGCGCTGTCGGCATATATTCATGACCATATCGAAATCGAGTTATTTGAATGCTCAGATAGTGAAGACAGTAATTACAATACGGTCACCTCCAGAAGTCACCTCAGTCAAAAAAAGCCAGACGTGTTCTTGAGGGAGTCCAAGATTAATGCTAAGTTATTCTCTCATCGTGAAGTCGATCATTTGATCTCTGTTATTACGGGCTCATCGTTTAACACACCATCACCAGTTCGAATGGGCCCAATGACGAGTAATCCGACATGTGGCGATGCTGTTGGTCGTGTACTTCACCAAAGATGGGATACAAATGCTTTTTGGGACAATTATGCCGAGGTTCAATCCAGTGCGAATGTCCTCCCATCATTTGGGGGTTTCGTTCACGATATTGACCTTTTTGATGCCGATGCTTTCAGAATATCCCGTGTTGAGGCCTGTGTGATGGATGTGCAGCACAGGTCCTTACTAGAAGGCGTCATCGAGGCGCGTGCAAACTCATCTTCAGATGCACACTTTGCCAGTTCTACACTCATGAGTCCAGTGATAAAAAAACTGCCAAATACTGGTGTTTACGTCGGTATTTCAGGGACTGATTTTTTGGTCGATCACGTCAAACCTGCTGCAAAGGAGCTCAACGCATTTATCCTCCCCGGCAATGTTTTGAGTGTTGCCGCTGGCCGAATTTCATACATATTTGATTTTCGCGGTCCTTCTCTCGCGATCGACACTGCTTGTTCCTCGTCCATTGTATCTGCGCATGCTGCTATGCAAGCGACTGAGGTGGGTGATATTGACGCGGCTGCGAGTTGTGGTGTTAGTGCAATCATGAGTGTGCTTGTATCTGGTCTGTTCAACGCCGCGGGGATGCTCGCTTCTGACGGCAGGTGTAAATCCCTTGATGCACGCGCAGACGGGTACGTGCGCTCTGAAGCTCGTGGAATTGTGTTTCTTGAGAACTTTGCTCTTCACCACGAAAATTCCCTCCGTGGTGTTCCTCTAATTTTCATGGCTGGCTCTGCAGTCAATCAAGATGGACGCAGCGCTTCACTCACTGCACCCAACGGCCCCAGTCAACAGTGGACGCTACGAGCGGCACTCCGAAATGCTAAGATTGAATCCAATGACATTTGCCGTCTACAAATGCACGGAACTGGTACTGCACTGGGCGATCCTATTGAGTTTGGCTCAATCCTCGCCGTGTATTGCAGGATTTCATCTAGCGCGGTTTGGAATAGCAGAAACAGATACCACGATCGTCTCACACCTGCATCGATTACTGTTCAGTCTGTCAAGTCATGGGTGGGCCACTCAGAGACAGCAGCTGGATCTGTCGGCATCGCGACTATTCTCCAAGGGCTTTTTGATGTTGCGGCGATGCCTATTCTGCATCTTGGTGGCATTAATATGCATATCGTGAGTTTTATTGCGTCAGAGACGAAGAAAAACACTGGCACGATGCCATTAAGGCCGGCAGTTCCAAGACAGCGTAATTGTGCGCCTTTCCAGAAAGGTGAAAACGAGATGGGTGAGTATCAAGGAGTTTCAGGATTTGCGTTTCAGGGAACAAACGCTCATCTTGTCATAATACAAAAATGTCGCAGAAGCTTGGGTGACAAGTGCCAGACACTCTTGGGACCATGTCGTAATAAACGATCTCAACTGCTCGATTATTCAAGATACTGGGTCCTCCCTGAGATACGAGCATTAATCCAAAGTGCCACTCGAATTGAACAGCAAGCGTGTGTGGTTCAGGCGGTCATGGATCCCCGAGTGCATTCGCACCTATGGGACCATCGAGTGTTGCGTGGGGGAGTTTTTCCTGCCGCTGGATTCCTTGAGCTCGCGACGAGTGTCGTGGCGACAACATGGGGTAATGCTGGCTCCGTAGACCGAGAGTACAACGTCATAATTGCATATGGTGCGATACCATCACCGCTCGTGATGCCTGATCCCATCAGAGAGGGGGTACCGAATGCAGCGATTGTGGATGTTGAATGCCGGGCCGATTCGAACGGCGAGATCATTATTACAACTTCCAGTAGTATAGGAAGCGTTAAACACATGGGGGCTCGCACATCACGAGCATGCTCAGATTTTCATTTTGATGTAGAGAACCATGATTTCAGTGGGCTTCTAATGCGTACAGACAGGAAAGATACTGCTGGTCGCAAGGCACGTTCAGCAATATTCATGAGCCAGGAAAGAACAGTTCCGCAGATTCGGATTTCGACTGGATGTGTGATTAATCGACCTGACGATCTCAATCCTTATCTCGTTCACCCAGCGACACTAGATAATGTCCTTCAGCTCATTGCTGCAACACGTATACCGAACGAAGATATGAGAACGGGACCCATAATTTTGCTTCCAACAGGCTTTGACGCCTACACTGCTCCAGGGAAAAGCCCTTCTCGTATGATGGCATTACGAGTTCTGGCGGCAACGATTGGTCTTCGACGAAAGTATCAAGATTTATTGCACCTCTCGAATCATATCCTCGCTTCGCCATCGACATCGTCGGCGATCGCGATTGTTCGTGCACTCGCAGTGAAGCCAGTGCGAGCATTCCAAACAGACTTAAAGACCAATATCACTGCGATTCACAAAATTCCACATCAGCGGGTCATCCATGCTGTGTCTTGGGAAGCTTTACCGACATGTATTCGAGCAGCAGAGAAACACGCAAATCGTTCACCATCGAGTGCATTGTTTTACACTACCTCAATGAGATCTCGATCAACTTTGAGTTTTCTCTCCCCTTTGTCTCGCGCTACGCTAGGTGCTGCTCGAGTCACTTCTTTCGTGGCTCAGGCGGCACAGCAGCTGGTTTCGCTACCACAGGATTGGACTTCTCTCCCATTGCTCTGCACGCGTGACGCACATCCCCAAGCAGAATGTTATACACCATATGGCTCTAATCGGGGATTTTTGTCTCCGGGCATGGACAGTGCAGTGTGGGGAACATGGTCAGTCGCAGCAGCAGAATCATCTTCTTCCATCGCAGACATAATTTCTACAAAAGAGAGAAATATATCAGCTTGGACAGGTTTGGATCTTCCCCATAATGCTTACGTCATGGGGGACAGAGAAATTAGGTCTCAGCACATCAGCGATGCTTTTGGTATAATAGTGCGCGCGGGAGCGCTCACGATCCCAAGAATGATTGCCGAGGATTTGGTCACCGAGGACCATAGTTCCATACAAGAGGGTGACACATTAAATTATGTCACTACTTCTCGGAGGGTTAACGTTAGTTTCCCCCAACCTCCACCTGCATTTGAGCCCGGTCGTCCTGTGCATATCACCGGAGGCACAGGGGGTGTGCCGCTTCTTGTTGCTTCTTGGATATCGCCTGCACGGCGATGTCCAGTAGTGCTAGGGTCCCGTGCTGGTCGTACTCTCAGTCATGTCTTTGGCCGGTTATTGACAATATCTGCATCACCTGTTGTCCTCATTTGTGCTGACGTTGCAACATCTGAAGCGGCATTTTGCATTGGTTCATCAATTGGTCGCGTTCCCGTTGCCGTGATGCACGCAGCGGGAGTCCTTCGAGACGCGTTCCTAGTGCGCCAAACTGTGGGCAACGTGAACGCCACTCATGCGCCTAAATGCGCTGGCTGGACTAAGTCAGTTAGTAAAATAGTCAGCAAGACACCTTTGAACGCTGCGATAGCATTTGGTTCCCTTGCATCTATATTTGGATCTGTTGGTCAATCTCCTTATGCTGCAGCCAATGCTGCACTTGTATCGCGTTCGGCTGCAGAACGTTCAGCTGGCATAACAAGTCGAGCTATCGTGTGGGGTGCTTGGCGAGATGCTGGTATGGCTGCTTCAGGAGGTGCTGCTACTGCTGAGCGATTTGGGCTAGGATCTATCGACCCAAGTGTTGGAATCATAATTCTCTCATTGATACTCGCTGCAACAAAAGACAGAATTGGGGCTCTTGGCCGAAATTCGACTGTTATTGCGTCTCCATTTGACTGGCTGAAAATTGAAGCGACGCTTAAGGTGAGATCACAGAGAAGTACTGGTATGAAGACACCGTCGTTAGTTCACGACCTAATCCATGAAGCACGAGCCTCTCTACACAGACAAGATGCCCCTCTTAGAGCTGCCACCCATCGAAAGAACTCGCTCGGAAATGTGCGCGACACTTTGCCACACGCATATCGTCATGTCAGAGGAGATACTGCAGTCAGTGCTGTCACCGAGAGACTCGTCACCCTCATCTCGGAATCCACAGGGGAAACCGTATACGCAGATGATCCTCTTATGGAGAGTGGTTTGGATTCTGTCGCAGGTGTTGAGTTGCAGCAGCGCGCTGAACAGGAATTCAATGTTAGGCTTGAGTCAACAGCCGCGCTCGATTATCCAACAGCTACCGCACTTGGGCATCATATCACCAGGCTTATGGGCCTCCTTGACCCAGAGAATGAGCCCCATGAAAAGGAAAACACGGTGTTGCAACCGTCCTCTGAAATCCAGAGAGCTTTCAAAGATTCATCAAATGGACTGGGATACGGTGTGAATATTTCCATTTCAGGTGCAATAGCAATCTTTGCAGGGGAAGTTGACGACAGTTCCATGTTCTGGAATAAATTTGCCCTCTCGCATGTAGATCCCCAAACAACAGTCCCCCTTTCGCGATATGACATCGACCAACGGTATGACCCAACATTTGTTCGGGTTCTGGGCGCAGTCAGTGTTCGCCAAGGTGCATTTTTACCTCCATCCCGTGCTGAGTGTTTTGACGCTGAGATAATGCACATGTCGAGTACTGAGGCATACCACCTTGACCCTCAACATCGTCTTCTACTTGAGTCTGTATTGCGGTGTTTGCAAGCGCCTGAAATTTTCAGCGTCATTCAAAGAGATCGCACAGGTGTATTTGTAGGATGCATGTACAACGAAATGCCCCAGCTGCAGCAAATTTATGATATTGATGCTGGCACACATGCAGGTACTGGATCGGGCGCTGCATTCATGTGTGGCCGAGTATCATATGTCAATGCCCTATCAGGTCCGTGTATCGCAACAGATACTGCATGTTCCTCCTCCCTTGTTGCTGCTCACCTTGCTAGACGCGCCACTGGAATTGGAGAGGCCGCCGCAGGTGTCGTCGCAGGAGTAAACCTTGCATTGTCATATGTGAACACTAGCGTCATCTGTGCAATTGGTGCACTGTCATCTATTGGGCGATGTAAAACACTTGATGCAAGCGCTGACGGGTATGGCCGAGGAGAAGGATGTGGAACACTATTTGTTGGTGGCTATTTGCTCTCTCAAGGACTTGCCATCGATGGTCATAATGGTAGCTACGATCTCGCGGGCACCACTATCTTTGCCTCTCCAGCCTCCGCAGTAAATCAGGACGGCCGAAGCTCAGCTCTGACTGCGCCACATGGACCGAGCCAGCAGGCGCTTCTTGCAGATATTTTGAAAGAGGCTCAATACGACGAAACATCATATTTGATCGCAGGTTTCGATTTCATTGCAATGCATGGAACAGGAACAGGTCTTGGCGATCCCATAGAGACCGGAGCTCTCGCAAAATGCCTCGCAAGTTTTCGATATGACGATGGCGACTTGACCTATGTAAAAGCTCGCCTTGCTCTTTGCGCGCCGAAATCTCACTACGGTCACTCGGAGGGTGCTGCAGGTGTAGCTGGGATACTTGCTTCTATCGGACACCTCGCTCGTCTTGAGTCAGCGCCAATCAAGCATCTACGATTTGTGAACCCTTTTGTGGCATCAGCACTGGATGGTGCAAGTTTGACAGCGCCAGGAGCCAGTCGTGAAAGGATCGCCACTCCCGTACTGTCTGACGCAGGAACGTCAAGTTTTGGTATGAGTGGCGTGAATGCGCACATGCTCCTTCGTCCTGTGAAGTTGAATGAAAATATTTCAGCCAGACGCATCAATACTGACTCGCTTCGAGTGAAGTGTTATTATCGAAGAGCATCAAGATTCGGTTATTTTCCCTGCCCACACCCTCTTCTGTTTGCGTGCAACATTGGAAAAACTCACGGTGTTGCGTATCATTGTTGTCTAAACGACGTGCGGCTTGAGTTTATGCGTGATCACTGCGTGATGGGTCACGTTTTGTTCCCAGCTGCAGGTGCTATCTCAGCGATTGCTGCAACAGCGCATAAGGCGATGCCTAACGGTGACCCCGAATCGGCAATAATGCTTGACAGCACAACACTTTTGGTGCCTCTCATCCTCAAAGACTATGGAAGAAAAGAACACCACATTGAAATTCACCGACAAGGAGACGCTGTACGGATGAAAAAGCCGCATAGCAGCTTATCGTATATTGCCAGCAGACTTGCAATACTTTCGGAGCTAACATCACAACGTTCATCTGATATTTTTGACAATCCAGAACACGAGACAAACAAGTACATTTCTTTTTCACGTTTCATGAAAAAACAGCAGGTCAACTGTGTTGCGGAGGGTCTACAAAAAAACGTTAATGCGACTATTCATTCACCTGTTCGCGAGCCTGACTGGATAGATATCGAAGCTATTGACGCATCGCTGCACCTTGTCGCTGCGGTAGCTACCGATGTGAGGGACCTCAAACTTAAAAATACACTGCCAGCACGGATTCCAGCCTCCATCTCTGCATGTATGATCCGTTCGGTAGCTGATATCTCATCGTGTGAACGTGCAAGACCGAATGCTGCTGCAAAGCTCAGAGGCCCTGATCATCACCAGGCTTCCATTGATGGCGCGACTTTTCAAAATAGTGATAACAATATGATCAGTGATCACTTCCTGAGTGTTGATCGCGGTGGTTCACTTAATTTGATGACAGGTATGTTGACGCGTCCTGTCACAGTTACGGAAGCAGCGGATGCCAACATGGTACGAGAGGAATATGCGGGAGCTCGTTATAGTGGTATCATGCTCGATGATAAGAGTGAGCAAACGACCCTAGCGTCTCTACTCAGCGAAGTAGCTTGGGAGACTTTTCCTGGCAAAGCAGATGGATACGTACAACGAAAGCCGGTCACTGCTGTTCGCTCCCATGGGACCATTCATTCTATACAAAATATGTCGAAATCACATCACCAAAGACCCCAGAGTTACGTCGCTTGTGACATCGCCAGAGCCATGGCAATTTCAAGTGTTGCGTCCGCAATTCGCAGTAGGGTTGGTATGGTTGAGTTCAGTACATTCGGTGGCATGCTCACAGCTGCTGGCATTAATTCTGCTGTTTATGATGATCCGTCTGTGTCTGCGAGTTCAGCTGCTCTGCACGCCATTGCAAGATCGATTCCACAGGAGCTGCCTGGTTTGGACGTTCGAGCTTTGGACTTCGATGTCGCAGCACCAGAGTCTTTTAGAAGGTGTGTTGATTCCGCAATAGACAGTTTGGCTGACTTTAAGTCATTCTCTCATGATCGTAATCAACACAACTCAAAACACTCCGATTATCGCTATGGTGCTGCAACTAGAGGAAATGTGAGCTCCTTCCCGACGCTAGCAAAAATGCGAGAGTCTCAATTAAGTGATGTGATGGCGGGGAAACCTGTTGGGAAACCTCAAAGTGCGGTGTCGGTTCGTATCTTAGCAGCAGAACTAACAAAAGGAGACATCATCGCATTCAGAATGGGAGGAGAAGCGCCTGGAAATGTGCCTATGCGCAATACAAAGAATACCCTCAAAGCCAAGAGCGCCTTCGCGACGACAGCTAAAAACGAGCGTTGTTTTCGCATAGTTGTTGGGATTGTAGAGGCTCTTGGTAGGGATTCGGAAGTTCATACAGACAAGTCTCTGGCAAATACGAATCCCTCTGTTCGCACAGGAGATGGAATTTTGTGTATTCTGTCCATGCGTGAGCCCCTCGCGCGGATTATTTCAGTAGACGTATCTGTAAACGTCATCGCTGTGCCCGCACGCGCCATTTTAATCGATCCAGTTCGCGCAGCAGCTATGGCGTGCTGTTCCATTGAAAGAAGCTTTTCACATGGAAAAGTCGCGAGGTTAGATGACCCCGGAATCGGCTCTATGATGGCGCAAGTTGCTACTATAATCGTCTATGGCGAGCTGACGCATCAACTTGATGTGATGTCGCATCCAGCTTCAAATATGCGTCGTGCACTCAGATGTGCCACACACTCGTTTGATGCTCGTTCCCAGCACACCAGGACACTCAATGGTGGAACAAGTTGCAACAGACTTTACCAACAATCATCAACGACATTTCTTCACACGTGTCCAAAATTCAATTTATCAGAAAGCTTAGGTGGTCGCCCAGGTGACTTGAGGTCTGTCCTTATAACCGGTGGCACAGGCGCACTTGGTGCTCAGACAGGAGCTTGGTTCACATGCCGTGGCAGTGTAGGGCGTGTAGCTCTTATCGGACGATCTGGTCGATCTCCTGATGTACTACGAACTACCCGTGGCATCACAAATAGTGCTAGAACGTCGGTCATGATAATTGCTTCAGACATTTCACGTGCAGAAGATGTGGATGTTTTTGGATCACAAACCCACAATGATCAGAATCGGAATCCTAATCCAAAAAATCCTCCAGGGTTGTCGATTGTGCATGCTGGTGGAGTCCTCGCAGATGCACCACTTGCCGCTCAGACTGCGGGAGGAGTGCGTCACGTCTCTGCACCAAAACATCACGCTGCTGCTCGGATGATGTTCCACTCATCTTCACTCGACTTAACTCCCTCTGGCACCATTATTGCATTCTCATCTATAGCCGCAATGCTTGGAGCTGCCGGACAAATGAACTATGCTGCTTCAAATGCTGCGTTGGATTCTGCAATTGCGGCCCAACGAAATCGAGGGTTCGCATCAGTGAGTGCACAATGGGGCGCATGGTCTGGTGGTGGCATGGCAGATCGCACCATACTTGACCGTGCGCTAAGAATGGTTATTGGTTCGTTATCACCAGAGATCGGACTGGAGGCACTCGCGTATATTCTAGCTGTGATGAGTGCTGATGCAGGTGCACCACATACCACGAGTTTAGCTCGCTTACCAGCAATGGCGATCAGTCCGTTCGAATGGAATGTCTTTCTTGCAACATTACCAGGCAACACTCCAAGATTTTTCGAATCCGTCATGAAATATGATCAACATAAGTCTAAAGTCTCCGACGTCACTAAGATGCCGAGTCATCATAGACCAGGGATTCTTTTGACAGATGCTGCTCATAAGATTGCGTCGATTCCTGAGTCTTCACTTCGCATCTCGGCGGTTATTAGAGATGTTGTCACCATTGCAGGCGATGTCGCGTCGGTTGAAATATCACCAACAGAACCGCTAATGGATAGTGGCATTGATTCCCTCGCAGGAATCGAGCTGAAGAACAAGGTTGAAGCAATGTACGGCCTAGAACTGCCTACAACAGCAGCATTTGATTACCCTTCAGTTGAAACGCTCGCGAGATATATTGAAAGTCGAATCACAGACGAAATTGAACATCATGGCGACAATGAAAATGTCGATCGTGCACTCTCACCAGAGAATGACAAGGATATTAGAGCAATCCCAGCAGCCAATCAGTCCGTTGATATGAGCGACATGAGACTTAAATATTCGTCTGTTGTCTCTCGCGAGCCATTCGGTACACAAAGCTCGAGCACTTCCCGAGCGACATCAGCAGTTGCAATTTTGGGTTGGGCAGGTGCAGCTGGTGGCGACGGATTACTACTTCAGCCAACTTTCGATCTTGCATGCATCGACGCTATAACACCTGTCAGTTGGGATCGCTATGATCATGACGATGCTGGCGCACGTGACCCCGCTGCATCGGTAACAGTGTCTGCAGCTGCTGCAGGAAAGTTTGGAGGGTGGGTTCCAGAGGTAGCACGTTTTGATGTCGTTGCATTCGGAATGACCATGACCGAGGCTTCACTAGCAGACCCGCAACAGCGACACTTACTGGAGGCGACACATGCATTAGTGTGCTCTCCTAACGGAGCGCCATTGTTTGATGCGGCAGCAGGGCTTCCCGGCCGTGCCGGGACTCGTGTCTCTTCTACAGGCGTTGTGGCGGTTGCTGTCGGAATCAGCGTGATAGACTATGTACGTATCACACCGCAAGTTTTTGGAGAACCTCCCAATCCATATCTTGGCACAGGGAACGCTGTTTCTGTCGCATGTGGTAGACTGTCATTCGCATTTGGCTTCCAAGGTGCCAGTGCCGCAATAGACACTGCGTGTTCTTCTTCTCTGGTTGCTGCACATATTGCACGAGGAGCGATTATTGGTGGGAATACTGGGGGTGCCTTTGGAGGTGTAATAACTGCAGGTGCAATTGTTGCAGGAGCTGCACTTATTCTTGCACCTCATGCCACTGGAATCTTTGCTGCTGCTGGGATGCTTGCGGCCGATGGGAGATGTAAGACACTTGACGCGCTTGCCGACGGATATGTTCGAACAGAGGCTGTACTGGTTCTTCCATTGTGGTCGACTGGGACAAGCTCATCAGGAATCTACGCAACACCTGCAAGCAAAACAGCTATTCGCAGCGCACCTGCTCTGTTTGGAGCATCAGCGGTAAACCAAGACGGGAGGAGCTCTGCACTCACAGCACCTAATGGTCCCAGTCAACAGGAAACACTGACATCTGCCGCCAAAGGAGTAGTCCCCGCACTTGAGGGGCCTGTAAATGCACTTGAGATGCACGGCACAGGAACAGCTCTTGGTGATCCAATTGAGGTTGGCGCGGTCGTCTCTGTGATCTCCAACGTGCGCGATGGCTTCGCAAAGCTCCAGAAAAGTGGGAAAGATGATGATAATATTAACATTATGCTTGCGCTGAGCGCCATCAAATCATCTCGAGGTCATGCCGAAGCGGCTGCTGGAGTTTGGGGCCTAATTCATGCTGCGTCACAGCTTGTACGTCAAATAATTGGTCCAACACTTCATCTTCGATCCATGAGTTCATATGTGACGCGTGCATTTGAAGCGGTAGCTGGTTCACCATCACGCAACGACAAATATCATGAAGGCGAACCTCGTCAACTGATCGCCGCGCCTGCACGAAACGCTCGTTCACAACCTTTTGGTCTGCGTGAAACACGTACTTCCGTTGGAATCTCTAGTTTTGCTTTTCAGGGCACAAATGCTCATTGCATCATCCTCTTGGAAGGTATCAGAACCCGTGGACCATCATCTATTGATGCTAAAACGATGACACGTCTCAGCCGCATGAGGTTTTGGTGCATGTTGCTCTCACCACATGCACTTGGGCGGGCACTTGTCGATGGGAGACGAAATATCGCTACTTTCTACATCAATTTAAAAGCAAACGCCCCGAATCTCACGCAAATTGCGCACGAACATAGCATATCTGGAAGACGTGTTGTACCTGTAGGCATACTCTTGAGCGCAGTCACTGCCTCGGCGAGAGTTGCTTTCAAGCCAGATGACCTCATTTACTGTGCTAGCATCTCTGCACCAACACCTGGCGCTAATGTTGACGTTATACTTGCGACCGTTGATGCCAAGCATGGTGAAGTTGATGCTCTCAACGAGAGAGGTCAGACATTTCTGTTGAGCTGCGAGATCACGTGTGGTGTGCGACAAATACCGTCGCAAACATCTATGCAAACGCAGACGCCAAAGTTCCTGCCAAAAAGACCATATCATCTTTCTAATCCATTTCGTATTTTCTCTCGGAAAGTTCGTTGTAAATCCTGTGAAACACCTTCCCTCGTCATAGTGCGGCGTCATGCACACTCGTTTCGATCAATGGGATGCACAGTGTCGGTCGCACCTTTTACTGCAGTATCTCCACATATGGGCAACTATGCTTCCTTAACTTTCGTATCTGCAGAGCTTGCAATGGTGTGTGATATTTCAGATGGCATCTTGGAGAATGGGGCTCCTTCGAAACTTTACGATGTCGTTGCCACACGTCATGTGTTCGAAACTCCCTCTCAAAATGGTTTCGTGCAACTATCATCAACTTGTGCTGCTTGGGCAATTATCGGTACGAGGGCAAAAATTGTAACACATATTTCATCGTCATCGACAATAGAGCCCAAGAGTAAATCGGATGTGTCAACCTGGAATGGAATTTCTTCGTATCGACGAAGACATCCCCTTTCATTAGAACTCAACAAGCAAGCGTTCTTTGCAGTGATTCATTGGATATTGTCAATGATAGGAGGCACGCCTCAACACGACGAATCTAAAATGGGCAATGCATCAGGGACATCGCAAGAAGCCAACACTCCTCTTGTGTCCGATGAAGCAAGTATACAGTCAAGAGATAAGAGTGCACTTCTCCTGGGCACAATTCTTGAGGTGTTGAATGACTTTCCGAGACCAGATGGATGTCCCTATATAGATGCTAACACTGACCTTCTCAGTGCTGGATTCGATTCTTTACAATTTATCGACCTGCGGCGACATATCGAAGGGATCCTTCCCTCAGGGGTTGTGGTATCTGTCGAGGATATAATCTCCAATCCGACACCTGCGGCACTCGTGGCTGAAGTTGTTATGCGCCGGATGCATGCAAGTACAATCATGGAAGCAACTTCGCTTGCATTTGAAAACCAGAAAAACAGGTTTGGAGAGCAGAACGACAGGCCAGTGCCTGGGACGTGTAGAAAAGACCGGGATTTCCCAAGGGCAACAGCATTTTTGACCGGGATGACCATCTCAATATTATCGGTGATGTGTGCGACACTTGTGGTTGCTTTACTGATGCAGCGTGCAAAAGCAGGACCTATGACGATACAAGTACTAGAGAAAGATGTAGACATATCTGCTCATGCGAATGCGGATGTGGGAGCAATCTTGCAAAGTAGCCAACACTTCGAGAAGGACGAGAGCTGACGTCACACGAACCTGGAGGCAGCTAACCATGAGAACAGTATTCTTTGGAAGCGAGCAACCCCTCGGAGGTAAAGTGACGCAATGTGTCCTGCAGAAGAAAAAGAACTTGCACTGGGTCGGCAACAAGCAAGCTAGCTCTAGTCTATTGCTGGGCAACCCAAGAACTTCCCCGATCGAGTTGATGGGTCTAGACGGTCGAGTTTTCGGTCAAATTTGACATACGACCCGGCTACGGACTTCTCTGAGTGCTCCCGACTTGTGCCGGAGCGCGAACGAGGGTTGCGCGGCGCCGCGCGTCGCGCACGGCGAGATTTGCAGCAAATCCTTCCAAATGGAGGTGGTGTCGAGAGACGCCGTTTACACTGTGAACGCCTCCACGAATGTACACCCCTATGGGTATTTACCCTGAGCAATTGCGTGCATTGCGTAAGCTGGTTCGCGAGGATGCCGCGCGCCCGCGCCCGAAAACACACCGGAAACGGGCTCTTCTCGGCGAGGAGGCAAAGGCATCACAGTGGCATCACTCAGGGTCGGGCGGGAAGTACCTCTATCGTGCACCGCGGTCGGTTGGCGGCCGGTCGGACAACGGCCTTCGGGGCGACCCCCGCGCGCGGGGGGCGCCGCGCGGTACTGTGAGCGCGCGCGGCGCGCGCGGGAGGGGGTTGGCCGCGCGCGGAAGCAAAAAAAATCACCGCGAGAGCCGCGCGGTCGGCCGGGCAGCAATCAGAACACGGTCGGGGAAGTTCTTGAGTTGCCCATTTTCGTAGTCTAACTTGATAGAGATATGATCATAGACTATGGAACTAGCTGTCTCGAGCTAGCTAGCTAGCTCTAGCTAGCTAGAGCTTACTTAGCTACTTGGATAGACAGTAGACTCTAGCTCTAGCTAAGATAGCTAGGGTTTAGGGTTTAGGGCTTAGGTAAACCCTAAATCCTTTTTCGAATTGGGGGTGCGTGACCTTAAATCGTTCCGTAGATTTTACTCTTTGTCGTCTCCGATAATTTTTAACTCAAGAACGTCGAGTTAGCGTTTTGATCGTTCCGATATTTCGTATTCGTAACTCAAGAACGACGAGTGAAAAACAATTTTTTTCTTGGCCATTACAAACCCTGAACTCAGAAAAGCCGAGTTATTCGGTCTCGATGGAGCGGTTTACGAATTCCCTGTAGAACGGCTTTGCCGAATAGATAGACTAGCTAGGCAATAGGTAAAAATATGTAAGACTACGAAAGCAGTACTTGTACCTGTAGTAGTACTTGTATTAGTCAAGTTGTAGAGCTCTACTCAGAGACGAACGAAGGCACACTCCTCGCGAACACGAGAATCCTGTTGTTTGCATCAGCCCAAGTTTGGCGTTGGCAACGTGAAGCACCGACAAGATGTCGGATTCCGCAGAGGAGGAAGCCGAACAGCAACAGTTCAAAGTCATCATCCTCGGCGACGGTGCTGTGGGCAAGACTTCGATCTCGATGCGATTTACTGATGACTACTTCGCCAGGAGGTAATATTGTCACTGTAATTTTACTATAGATCGCCACGTCTTTGTGTATGCGGCGGCAGAGTCTGCGACGAGTGACGCAGCGGTCATAGCTCGTTGGTATCAATCACAATGGAGGAGCGAAGCGCTAATGTCTCTATCCCCCTTGCCTATCTTCCATTTCCCTTTCAACTTTCGAGCAGTTACAAGCAGACAATAGGTGTGGACTTTTTTTTTAAGCAGCTGAGGCTGACAAGCGATGTCGATGTCGCAATACAACTCTGGGATATTGGTGGCCAGACCGTTGGTGGCAAGATGATTCGGAACTACATTTATGGTGCGCATGCCGTCATCCTCGCGTATGACATATCAAATCATCAAAGCTTCCAGAATCTCGAGGATTGGTACGCGCTGGTGAAGCATACTTTCGCAGGAAAGACATTGCCGTATGTGGCTCTGATGGCGAACAAGGCTGACTTGACACACATTCGGGCCGTGAAGCCTGAGATGCATAACGAATTTGCTGACGAAAACGAGTTATATAGCTACTTTGTTTCAGCAAAAACAGGAGACAACGTGATGTCTACATTCTACCGTATCGCAGCTGATCTAGCAGGTGTTGTGCTGAGCAAACCAGAGTTTGATTCCGTCGGAAACGTTGTCAAGGCGGAAATTGTCAACCACCCGAACCACCCGGGTTTCTTGCACAGTGGGGTTTTAAACAAAAAGAAAAAGGTCTCCGCTGTATGTGCGGTAGCATGATATCTTTTACTTTCGAAAGTACCTTCGGAAGGTACCTTCGAAGGTAGTACTATATAGCTATGATATGAAAAATATGCAACGCCCGACGGAAGGGGAGAGCCAGCGCGCACGAGGCGGCAAAGCCTGGAGGGGAGGGGAGGGCGGGACGGGGCGAGGACGGGGGGGGGAGGGGAAGCGAAGCGAGGCGATACGCGGCGATTTGCGAGCAAGGTCTCACGACGAGCGTGAGGCGACGCGGCTGGGCGGGCCGAGGGGGTGGGTCAGAGAATGTAGTCTAGTCTAGTCTAGCTAGACTATTCGAGATAATAGATACAACAAACGAAATTATGATGATAACACAATAAGAAAGTAGTGTGATACTTGCTTGCTAATTATCATACGAGTACGAAAGTAGACTAAACTAGACTATGATACTTTCGTATGATATTGAAGGAAACGGACGATTATTTCGCCGCCACTACGATGCTGCATGCATTCCCCTTAAGGTCACGCACCCCTAATTCGAAAAAAAATTCGTCTGGTGATCGGATCGCATCGGCAAATATTTAGAAAACCGTTACTCTTCGTCACACCACCTCGCGGCATGGCCGCGCGCGCCGAGCCATGACCACTGCGTCGACGGCCACCAAACGTCGCACCAGATGTGCGAATCTCTGGGCCTACCGAGCGGTGTCAGTTTCCTGATTTTTACGCAACTGCGTCCAGGATCTACCATAGCGAACGCGTCAGCACCCCCATCTTTTCAGAAAGTGCGTCTGGGGACCAGGACGCAGATGCGTAAAAATCGGGAAGCCAATACAGTTCGGTAGGCCCAGAGACCCGCACCTCTGGTGCGAAGTTTGGTGGCCGTCGACGCGGTGGAATTCGAGAGGTCCAAGAACGCCTTGAATCAGAAAACCGGGAATGCCAGTTTCAAAGCGACGTGCTTCAATCTCCATTATTGACTTTTTGAGTCCCCATTAGTAGTAGTCTAGTCTACTGCTGCTTGGTTGT
>Ga0181571_10001667_pt1 | contig 16205 bp, 16 predicted proteins | sample 101ome_17_FD_132440 | JGI IMG/M metagenome (GOLD analysis project Ga0181571, IMG submission 132440) | Coastal salt marsh microbial communities from the Groves Creek Marsh, Skidaway Island, Georgia - 101407AT metaG (megahit assembly) | ecosystem: Environmental > Aquatic > Marine > Intertidal... | reverse complement strand
GTTGCGAGTTCTCAGTTCATAGTTCACTGGGACTTAGATTTACTGCCGGTGTATGGCGCCTATCCGGTACTCGCTTAGGCGCATTGAATGTGGCTCTGAGCTCTTTGAGTGTCCGCTAGGACACCACGCGCACCTCGCGCTGGGGAAAGGGGATGGTGAGTCCTGCGGCTTCGATCTCTTCTTTAACCCGCTTGTTTAAATCCCAGCGGGTATTACCGAAATCGTCTACGCTCGTCCATGCGCGCAGCTGCAAGTCCACGGAGCTTTCACCGAGCGCAAAGACGATGGTCTGTGGCTCGGGTTCCTGCAAAACACGAGGCTCCGTGCTAACTATGTTGCGAAGTACGTTCAAGCCAGTATCGATGCTGTCGCTGTAGGCAATGCTCACAGTAATATCCAGACGGCGTTTGCCGTTGCGGGTAAAATTCGTGATGTCGGCCCCCCACAGAGTGCTGTTGGGGCAGCTGATGTATAGACCATCAAAGCTACGCAGTACGGTTGTGAAGAGATTGATTTCTTCAACGGTACCGACCGTTGAGCCGAAGCTGATGTAATCGCCGCTTTTGAAGGGTCTCAAAAATAAGAGCATGATGCCCGCCGCAATATTGCTGAGCGTATCCTTTAGCGCGAAACCAATTGCCAGACCCGCCGCACCCAAAAGTGCGATGATACTGGCCGTGTTCACGCCGAAAAGGTCGAGTATGACCACGCCGGCAACGACGTAAACCAGGTAGCCTATCGTGGTGCTAATGATGGGAATGAGCATCTCGTCTGCTTTGCCCATACGCTTGTATGTATTCACCAAAGTCCGTTTGCCGGCGCCTGCCAGCACTCGTGCGATAACGATTATGCCCAGTGCGAGAAGTACTTGATACGCTACGTGTATGACGGTGGCCTGATTTTCTTGCCACAGCGCTATGAGTTCGTTTTGCACAGTTGATCCCCCGATTAGTCAGACTATCGTAGCTCTGAAGGCCTGCCGTCACAAGAATTTGTGTTCGTCCCATGAAGGGTTCGCAATGCCTGCGCAAGTGGTTATGATGCCTATCCCTGAAACTCATGGAGCCCATTATGCCTTTACCCGTAGTTGACCCCGGTCTGTTTCCCTTTAAAGGGGATATGCGCGTACGGTTTCGCGACACGGATAGCCAAGGCCATCTTTACTTCGCAAATTATTTGGTATTTGCGGACGAGGTCACGGGCTTTTTTATGGACGAGCTTGGGTTTCAGTCAATCGAACCTGAACCGTGTTATATCTTTACCGTTAATCTTCAGATCGACTACATAGAAGAAATTAGACCGAACGGCACGGTGACCGTTTCGGTTGGTTATTCGCGTTTAGGCAACAGCAGTGCGGATGTCATATTTGTCATGCAGAATAAAGCGAACGGGGTGATCTTGGCGAGAGGGTCGTTCACACAAGTCTTTGTCGATCGGCAGACGCGAAAATCCATTCCGATTCCGGCGGCATTTAAAAACCGGATTCTCGAGGTGCAATCCGACTTTTTGAAATACTAGATAGGTACCGTGGGTACATTGTCGGTTAGAATAAAGGCGCCCTAATGGGGGCGTGTCGAGGCGTTGGGGGGTACTATGAGTCGTCAGTTTTTGCCGGAATGGCATCGGCAATGGGGTGTTATGCTGGCATGGCCGCATGAGGACACCGATTGGTTTGATAACCTTGCCGAGGCTCAGGCCTGTTATCTTGAGTTAGCTCATGCGATTACGCGCTTCGAAAACGTCTTGATTATCTGTTTGAACGAAGGTCATCAGGCAGAAATTGAATCTGCTCTCAAAGACCGCGGGGTAGACCTCACTCGGGTTTATTGCGAGATAATGCAGTACGACGATACTTGGGCTCGGGACTTTGGGTTTATTACGGTATTTGACCAAGGTAAGCCACTCCTGCTCGATTTCAAATTCAACGCATGGGGCGGCAAGTTTGAATCCTCTGCGGACGATCAAATTAATCAAAATCTATCGGTCAAAGCCCTTTTCAAGCAGAACCGATTTGAGTCACAGCCCTGGGTGCTTGAGGGCGGCAGTATCGAAACGGACGGCTTGGGCACGCTGCTGACTACTGAGTACTGTTTGCTGAATCCCAATCGCAACCCCGAGCTGAGTCGGCCCGATATTGAGTCAAAACTCAGTGCAGCACTGGGTGTGGAACATATTTTGTGGCTCACTCGCGGTAGCTTAGAGGGCGATGATACGGATGCCCATATCGATACCTTGGCGCGTTTTGTTGATGAGAAAACCATTGTTTACATGCGCTGTACTGATGCTAACGACTCGCATTTCGACGAGCTCAAGGCGATGGAAAGCGAGCTGCAGTTAATGAGGCAGCCGAACGGCGAGCCCTACCAGCTGGTGCCGATTGATATGCCTGCAATGATTGAGTCGGGAGAGCGTCGCCTAGGGGCCAGCTACGTTAACTTTTTGCTGGTGAATGGCGCCATTTTACTACCCGTGTATGGCGATGAAGAGGCGGATGCGCAGGCGATCGGAGTGATGGGCAAGGCCTGCCCAGAACGTGCTATAGTGCCCATTAACTGTCGTGCGCTTATAGAACAGAACGGTAGCCTTCACTGTATTACTATGCAAATTCCAGAAGAGGTGGTGTCCCGTGAGTCGTGATATTCGTGTTGCCGTGGTGCAGCACGCTAACAGTGGTGAGTATTCAATTGATTTGAACGCCAGTATCGCAGGTATTCGGCGAGCGGCCGCTCAAGGCGCTCAGCTTGTTCTTCTGCAGGAACTTCATACGGGTCTGTATTTTTGCCAGGTCGAAGACACCGAGTTTTTTGACTTGGCCGAGACCATTCCCGGGCCGACCACGAATACCCTCGGTGATTTGGCGAAAGAGCTTGGTCTTGTGATCGTTTGCTCGCTGTTTGAAAAGCGCGCAACGGGTCTTTACCACAACACGGCCGTGGTGCTGGATACTGACGGCAGCATCGCAGGCAAATATCGCAAGATGCATATCCCCGATGATCCAGGCTACTACGAGAAATTCTACTTCACGCCTGGCGATCTTGGCTTTACGCCCATTCAGACCTCAATTGCGAAGCTGGGTGTGTTGGTCTGCTGGGACCAATGGTACCCCGAAGCGGCTCGGTTGATGGCCTTAGCCGGCGCCGAGATCTTGTTATACCCGACTGCGATTGGTTGGAATCCCGCTGACGACAGGGCAGAGCAGCTGCGGCAGCAAGAGGCCTGGATTACGGTGCAACGTGGACACGCGGTGGCAAACAATCTGCCGGTGCTTTCGGCCAATCGAGTTGGCTTTGAAGCTGATCCCAGCGGCCAAACAGAGGGCAGCCTGTTTTGGGGCGCCAGTATGATTGTGGGTTGGCAGGGCGAGCTCATCGCGCAAGCGGATTCGGAATCTGTGACTGAGGTACTCGCTACCCTTGATCTAGATCGAACAGAACAGGTGCGTCGATGGTGGCCGTATTTACGTGATCGCCGCATCGATGCCTATGGCGATATTGTTAAACGTTACCGTGATTGAGGGGCTGATATGCAATATCGATTGAGTTCCGGCTTAGTCATTGCCGCTCCAGAGATAGACTGCCACTCGACTCAAAACGACGAGTTTTATTATCTCCAGGCGAGTGGCGCGACAGCGTGGTACTGGGCGGGTGAGGTGGTACAAGGGCATGGTGTCGAACGACACTCTGAAGGCTTTGGCTCTCCCGTGGGTATGCCAGAATCGCTACCCTGGTGTGATTGGGAACAGTTGAGCGACGCCGATCTGGCGCGATCCGGTATAAAGGTGGGTGAGCGCATAGAGTGGTGTTACCCAAGCGGTGTCACTTTAGAGGGTGAGATTAAGCACTGGTTGCGCTGCGAGAGCGTGCTGACAGCGATTACCTTTGTGGACTGTATCGTAAAAGGGCCTGCCGGCGAGACCTTGTTTGATCCCGCTTGGGGCGAGTTTGATTTGGCCTTGATGATTGGCTGTGAGCCGCTGTCCTGAGCCAAGGTGGTTATGGGAATAAAACCCCACTGTGGCTCGTGCCAGACAGCGCGGGCTGCAGCGATTCATTAAAAAAAGTGTAGGAATCAATATGAGAGCCTTATGGGAACCCTCCAACGCGTGGTTGGATAACACGCAGCTCACCCGATTTACCGAGGAGGTAAACTCAGAATACGGTTTGGCTTTGTCTGGCTATGCGGCATTACACACTTGGTCGGTCTCCAACAAAGCGGATTTTTGGTCGGCGCTGGCCGATTTTGCGGGCGTAAAGTTTTACGCAAAAGCAAAAAATGTATTGATTGATGAACATCTGTTTCCCGGCGCTCGCTGGTTTGAGGGTGCGACGCTCAATTTTGCCGAGCACTGTTTGCAGGGGCCCGATGATCAACTGGCGATTATAGAACATCTTGAGAACGGTGCTCGAGCGGAGCTTAGCTTTGCTGGGCTGAGATCGCGAGTGGCCGCTATGCAGTCTTTTCTGCAGGAGCAGGGTGTGGAGGCGGGAGATCGCGTGGCCGGAATGGTGCCCAACACCAGCGACACAGTTGTGGCGATGCTGGCGGCCGCGAGTCTGGGTGCGGTTTGGTCATCCTGCTCACCCGATTTTGGTACCGACGGTGCGCTCGATCGTTTTGGTCAGATCGAGCCGAAGGTTCTGTTTTGTTGTGATGGTTATTACTACAACGGTAAGTCGTTCAATATCACTGAGCGCGTAGACGGTATTGTTGCGCGGCTGGATTCGGTCAAAGCGGTTGTCATCAGTCGTATTCAGAATGAGGGCCAGATCAGTCAACGGCCTTGTTTTGAGTTTTCCGAGATCGTCGCTGAGCGAGCGGCACACCAACTGCGTTTTACTCCTGTTCCATTTGGCCACCCCCTCTACATTCTTTATTCATCAGGCACCACCGGCAAGCCCAAGTGCATCGTGCACAGCGTGGGCGGTACCTTATTACAGCATCTGAAAGAGCATCAGCTGCACGCCGATTTGCGCAAGGGCGATCGACTCTTTTTCTTCACCACCTGTGGCTGGATGATGTGGAACTGGCTTGTGTCGGGTTTGGCGAGTGATGTCACTCTGGTGCTTTACGATGGTGCCCCGACTTATCCCAAGGCCTCGTCTCTATTTGAGTTGGTCACTAAAGAGCAGGTAGCGGCTTTTGGCGCGAGTGCTCGTTACATAGCGGCTCTGCAGCAAGAGTCCTACAAGCCGAGTGGGCTCAATCTTGACTCGCTCAGAGTCATACTCTCGACCGGCTCTCCTCTGGCGCACGAGAGCTTTGAGTATGTTTATCGAGATATCAAAGCCGACCTGTGTCTCGCCTCGATTTCGGGTGGCACGGATATTGTCAGTAGCTTCGTGTTGGGCTGTCCAAATTTGCCCGTCTACGCGGGGCAAATACAGTGCGCGGGTTTGGGGATGGATGTCCAGGTTTGGAATGACTCGGGCCAGCACAGGGTGTCTGAAAAAGGTGAATTGGTGTGTGCGAGCCCCTTTCCCTCTGCGCCCATTGGCTTTTGGGGCGATGCTGATGGCTCGCGTTACCACGAGGCCTACTTTGCCCAGTTCCCTAACGTGTGGGCTCATGGCGATTTTGCCGAGCAGACTCCAGAGGGTGGCTACATAATCTACGGGCGTTCCGATGCGGTTTTGAATCCCGGTGGGGTGCGGATTGGTACGGCGGAGATCTATCGGCAAGTGGAGCAAGTAGAGGGGATCCTCGAGAGCGTATGTGTGGGTCAGCGTCTTGGCGATGACGTGCGTGTTGTGCTCTTCGTGGTTATGCAAGCTGGCACTGAACTTACGGATGAGTTGATCAAACAACTCAAAGCGCAGATTCGTTCGGGTGCTTCGCCCCGGCATGTGCCTGCGGTGATTCTTGCTGTGTCGGATATTCCCAAAACGCGTTCAGGCAAGATTGCTGAAATTCCTGTTCGCAAGGCGATTCATGGCGAGACGATAAGCAACACAGAGGCTTTGGCCAACCCCGAGTCACTCGATTTGTTCTACGGTATTTTGGATTAATAGTTAGGCATGAATAAAGTGGGTCCGACAAGGCTCCACACTTTGGGAGCAAAATTACCCTTTTATTAACCGATGCTATATCCTTAGCGCCATCTTTCGCCCGGAAGATGGGCAAAATTCGCTGAAAGGTCACATAACACTATGACGAGCCTGCTTGGAATACTTTTACTTCCGCTATTTGCCTACGCCTTATCGACCAATAGAGCCGCTATTCGGTGGCAAACAGTGGGTGTGGCCTTTGCCCTGCAAGCCACCATCGGCGGTTTAGTTCTGTTTGTGCCCTGGGGTAAGCAGGGGCTGGCCAGCTTAGCCGTTGGTGTGGGTGAGCTGTTGAGTTACTCGAGGGTCGGTATCGAATTTCTGTTTGGGGGGCTCACCTCGAGCGAGTCTATTGGTTTTATTTTTGCAATCAATGTATTGCCGGTGGTGGTGTTCTTTTCGTCGCTCATCGCAGTGCTTTACCACATCGGTGTGATGCAATGGGTCATCAAGTTTATCGGTGGTGGCTTGCGTAAGGCTTTGGGTACGAGCCACTCCGAATCCTTGTCGGCTGCCGCCAACGTTTTTGTGGGACAAGCAGAAGCCCCGCTGGTAGCGAAGCCTTATCTCGCGGGCATGACCCGCTCCGAGTTATTCGCTGTCATGGTCGGCGGGCTCGCCTCGATTGCCGGATCCGTGATGGCTGGCTACGTTGCTTTGGGCATACCCTTAGAATATTTATTGGCCGCCAGTTTTATGGCAGCTCCAGGCGCCCTGATGATGGCGAAAATCGTGGTGCCTGAGACGGCTAAACCCGTGGAGCCCGGCAGTGCCGATGACACTACCGACGAAACCTATGTGAACGTATTTGATGCGGCAGCATCGGGTGCGATGGCGGGTATGCAGATGGCCTTAGCTATTGGCGCTATGTTGCTTGCCTTTATTGCCCTGATTGCGCTCGCAAACGGGATTTTGGGATGGGCTGGTAGCTTGTTTGGTTACGAATCGCTGACCATTGAGACCGTCCTGGGCTTTATTTTCCAACCACTCGCTTGGGTCTTGGGTGTCGCATGGAGTGAGGCGCAACTTGCCGGGAGTTTGATTGGCCAAAAGCTGGTTCTCAACGAATTTGTGGCTTATGTGTCGTTTGTTGATGTTTCCGCGCAGATGTCTGACCTATCTCAAGCTATTGTGATTTTTGCCTTGTGCGGTTTTGCTAACTTTTCTTCGATTGCTATCCTGCTCGGCGGCATTGGATCCGTAGCGCCAAATCGTCGTGACGACATTTCACGAATGGGCCTGCGTGCTCTGCTCGCCGCCACACTCGCTAACTTAATGAGCGCCGCACTGGCAGGCTTCTTTCTTTCGATCGCCTAGGGGGGTAGGTATGACGGATAATTTGGTAGCACGCGCGCTTCCTGTTCTTGAGTACGGGACCGCAGGCTGTGATGAGGCCTTCGTTGCTTCGCTGAAAACCTTCGGTTTTGCCGCTTTTTCCAATCATCCGTTGGATGTCGAATTAATCCAGCGTATTTATCGCGATTGGCGCGCCTTCTTTCAAGAAGGGGAAAAGTCAGACTATGTCATGGATCGTGATAAGCAAGACGGTTACTTTTCGCTGGAGCAGGCGGAACACGCAAAAGGTTTCGCTCTGCGTGACTACAAAGAATACTACCATTACTACCCTTGGGGCCGTTGCCCTGAATCCTTAAAAGCCGACTTGGCGAAGTACTATGAGCAGGCGGTTGAATTTGCGCAGACCCTGCTGACTTGGGTGGAAAAGTATTCTCCGAGTGATGTAGCTCAGTGCTTCAGTGAGCCATTGAGCGCTATGATTGAACAGAGCGAGCAGAGCTTGCTACGCGTTCTACACTATCCACCGATGACCGAATCGCAGCATCAGTTGCCCAGAGCAGCACCGCATGAGGACATTAACTTTCTGACGATACTGCCCGCGGCAGATGGCCCTGGTCTCGAAATTTTGTCGCAAGATGGTGAGTGGATCAGCGTTCCTAATCGCCCCGATCAAGTGCTGATTAACATTGGCGATATGTTGCAAGAGGTTTCAGCCGGATATTTCCCATCCACCACGCATCGAGTTGCTACCCCCACGGGAGATGACATGGCGCAAGGCCGCATGTCACTCCCGCTCTTTTTGCATCCCCGACCCGACGTGGTGCTGTCACCGCGACACACGGCGAACAGCTACTTGAATGAGCGGCTATTGGAGTTGGGAGTCGCCTGAATCGGCATCGTGTGTTAATTCTGTAAAAGTATGATTTGCCATTATCTTGCTACCTCGTTCAGGGGATATGGTGTTGAAAGAGGCCTCCTATGCCCCTTATAGTCAAACAAGCCATGGAGATCGAAGCGCGAGCGAATAGTGCCTTGAATGAGTTGGTATTCGATACGCCGGTAACCCATGTTTACAATCCTTTAGAGTACGCTCAAGAACCCCACCGTCTTTATCTGGATCGATTTCTCAAGCACCGACCTAAAGCCTTGCTATTAGGTATGAACCCTGGGCCTTACGGTATGGCTCAGACCGGTGTTCCCTTTGGTGAGGTCTCAGCCGTTCGAGACTGGCTTGGTATTACGGCGGAGGTAACGAAGCCTGCGGTCGAACATCCGAAGCGCCCAATTGAGGGTTTTAATTGCAAGCGGAGTGAGGTCTCAGGACGGCGACTCTGGGGTTGGGCGGAGGCGAGGTGGGGTAACCCTGAACGCTTCTTTGATGTCTGTTTTGTGCACAACTATTGCCCTTTGGTGTTTATGGCCGATACCGGACGTAATATCACGCCCGATAAGTTAAAGAAGTCGGAGCGTGATTCAGTATACGCGATATGCGACCAGCTTCTCGCTGAGATGGTTGAGCTGATCCAGCCCCAACGCATTGTGGGTGTCGGTGCTTTTGCCGAACAGAAAGCCCTTGCCGTGTGTGGCAGTTACCCAGTTAGCCGAATGCCCCATCCCAGCCCCGCAAGCCCCGCGGCGAACCGCGGTTGGAGCGAAATGGCGAATGCCGTATTTGATGAGCTCGGGCTTTGAGTGGGCGCTCGTCAAGCAGTCCCCTTGCTATTTAAACTTAGCCATACGCCTTGTAAACCGTCGCCTCATCTGGCGGAGAGCAGTCACGTCCCGTTTGCAGAGACCTACGTGCGCTGTGGTAGGTATCGGTTGCGGCATGGCATAGTACGTTGGAGGCGCCGCCCCGTCACGGCGAGGCCTTGTCAATTTAAGACTCGGCCATCTGGTGCAATGACCGATACGTTCACATCGATTCCCGCGCGAACACTTTGCGTAACCACACAAAAATCCTCGAATTGGCTCAGTGCCCGATCAAGGCGCGGTATGGCCTCTGGGGCATTACTAAATTGATTTCAACTTGCATTGCTTCTATCCGCCAGCGGCGATCGATTCGTTCGAGTTGACCCGAAACGCGAGCGCGCATTGGCGGCGAGGAGTTTGTGGTGTTAACGAGAGCGCCGCTTGAAGTGGCGCTCTCGAAAGCGGGGAAGTTGGTCGGGACGGTGAAACAGCTCGCTATCCCTCACCCAACCTCTGAGGTTTCGCCCATGGTCACCATCAGTGTGGGGGTTGCAAGTCGACGCCCTGAAGACGACAATCGTCATCGTCTTTTATCGCGGGCCGATCGCGCTTTGTATTTGGCTAAAGATACTGGCCGGGATCGTGCGCTGGCCGCTTAGTTCACCCCGGTATTTTTTATGAAGTTGTCTTATCTGCACGAGGTGCTTGAACAGAGTGCCTTGAGGCACCCTGATCTACCCGCATTGTATTTCTCTGAAGCGACACTCAACTATTTGCAATTGTGGCAGCGAGTACAGGTCTGTGCGGCTGAGTTGTCTTCGCGATTTCGGGTAGGGGATCGTGTAGCCGTCCTGGCTTGGAACTCGCCCGACTATCTGGTTTTGATCTACGCGGCCTCTGTCGCGCGTTTGATCCTAGTGCCTTTGAATACGCGATTGGCGAGAACGGAGTGGGACTATCAATTGCATTCGACTGGTGCAAGCGCGTTATTTCTGGATGAGGTATTTGTCGAGCAATTTGAAGATATTGGGAGTGGGGCGAAGCCGGTTTTGATGGGTCTATCCGAGTTCAGTGCGGGCTTGGGTGATACTGATGTCGCCGCTAATCAGTATCAGTCACTGATCGCGCAGGGTTCACAATCGGTTGAAGTTCCGCAGGTGGCTGCTGAGTTTGAGCATTCAGATCTTCCGGCGTGGATACTTCACACTTCCGGTTCGACTGGCAAGCCAAAGGGCGCGGTGTTGACGCATCGCTCGTTTCTAGCTGGCTTAGAATCGGCCGAGCAAGGCAGGCCAGTTCACCCGCGGGATGGCTACCTTTACCCTTTTCCCCTATTTCACGTCTCGGCGCACAACGTATTTTTGCAACACAAACATGGGGCGTGTGTTTATTTGTTGCGATCGTTTGACGCGGATGCGGTGCTTGAGTTGTGCCGCTCTGGTAAGGTTACGAGCATGTCACTTGCCCCGACTATGCTGTCGATGTTGGTTGATTACCCCGATTTTGACTACGCGATTTTCGAGAGGGTGCGAGCGATTGGCTACGGCGCCGCAGCTATGCCGCTCGATTTGATGCGCGAGGTTCTGGAGAACACCCCGCTGGAATTGTCTCAGAGCTACGGCATGACTGAATTATCGGGAAGTGTCGCATTTCTGTTGCCCGAAGATCATCGAATTGGGCTTACCAACCCAGGGCTCATGCGTTCGGTTGGGCGCCCAGTGAAGGGAGTTGAACTGACGATTCGTGATGATGAGGGCCACATTCTTCCTGCATTCCATGCGGGGGAAGTTTGCGTTCGTGCGGATCAAATGATGCTCGGTTATTACCGCAATGAAGCCGAAACCGTCAAAGCAGTGGGCGAAGGTTATTTAAAAACCGGCGATATCGGGTTTTTAGACGAGCGAGGTTACCTGACGCTTGTAGATCGCAAAAAAGACATGATTATCAGCGGCGGTGAAAACGTGGCCTCACGAGAGGTGGAGGATGTGCTCAACGGCCATACGGCCGTCGCCCGATGCGCTGTCGTTGGTGCTCCTCACGAGCGCTGGGGTGAGATTGTTTGCGCTTTTGTCGTGCTCAAAGCGCCGATTGAAGCCGCCGAACTCGATGATCACTGCCGACGTGTTCTAGCGGGTTTTAAATGCCCGAAGCGCTATTTTACGCTGACCGAACTGCCTCTGAACGCGGCGGGTAAGATTGATAAACCGGCTCTCCGATCGATGATTGAAGAGAGCGCCGAGCTTTAATCAGTGTTCTCTGGACCGATACTCAGAGTCCAGAGTCCAGATCGGAGCTGGCGCTTCTTTTCGGAGATTTCGCGCCCCCTGCGGTGCGCTAGCTGGCAATGAAGCGCTGAAAATCTGCCCAGAGAGCGCTTGCCGTAACGTCAATCAATTGTTCGCCGGCTTTTACCGTGGCCTGAGTCGGATCTGATCCTATTCGTCCATCGGGGAAGCTCGCCCGGTAGTGGTCTGCGTCGGTGAAACTCCCTATCGGGGCGATTTTGGGCTCGAGTGTTTGCGTCCGAACTTGGTCAGGGTAAGCCGCGTAGGTCACAGCGACTTCGGATGCGGTGGCGTGCATGCCATCGCCTTGAGGGTGTAATTCTTTGCACTTGGCCATCACGCTGGGTAGCTCCCACCAATTGCGCGAAGTCATTCGCAGGGCAGGCTGTTTGGCTGGTGGCATTTCTAAACTTCGCCCGGCGTACACTTCGGCGAAGGCGGCTTGAATGGTTGCGGTGTTACCGCCGTGCCCATTAAACCAATACAGCTGAGTAAAGCCATGTCGTGCTAGAGATAAACACCAATCATGAATTGCGGCGATCATGGTGCTCGGGCGCAGGGTCATGGTACCCGGAAAGCCCAAGTGGTGTTGTGCACAACCCACATTAAACGTTGGTCCGATGAGTACGTCGTGTTCATCGCCAACGACTTTGGCGATCACTTCGGGGCAAATGGCGTCGGTCCCGATGAGTCCGGTAGGGCCGTGTTGCTCCATCGAGCCAATGGGAATGATGATGGCCTTTGAGCGAGTTAAGTAGGCTTCGATTTCGGGCCAAGTGCTCAGTGCTAGCTGCATGGGTTTACTCCAACAAGAAAGTTAGGAAAGCGCTAAATATACGCTCAAAAAAAAGCCACCGCGAGGGTGGTATCCTCAAAGGCGACAAATGATTTGGCCTGCTTTACTCGTCCGCGAATTTAAGCGCAATGGCACGGAACTGCTCGTGAATACTTAAAAAAGCGGCGGTTTTAATGCGCGCGCCAGTTCTCCTGTGCGGTTCAGTGAGGGTTTCGACGATGAAACGATGGTCTCCAATGAGTTGGGCTACAAAGGGGAGTACTGGGGGCGACGTGTGCGAGTAGGCCTTGCCTATTTTCAGTCGGAGTACGAAGACATTCAGATGAATGTGCAATCGGATCCAGCCAATATCGTTGTAGCCGATGTGCTGAATGCAGGAAAGGCCAGTATTGACGGAATTGAGCTCGATGTTGAGTGGTTGTTGAGCGATGCAGATTTGCTGACCATTCGTTATGGCTGGCTGGATGCCTCATACGATGTTATTCGCAACGCAGCGGGTGCCAACGTGGCGGGCGACTATCGTTTTATGGGCGCACCGGATCACACGGTTGCGCTGGGTCTGAGTGGTGATTTATCACTCGGTCGTGTATTCGATGTTCAATACCGGCTCGATTATAGCTGGCGCAGCGACTTCTTTGGCAGCAACACCACCGATGCGGGCGTCTATCGCATACCGAGTTACGGTTTATTGAACGGTTCCTTGTCTCGTGAGTTTGATGTGGCGAGGGGATCCCTGCGAGCCACTTTTTGGGGCTCCAACTTAATGGATACAGATTATCTGCTTTACCACTTCAATGCTGGGGCCGGCGGCCCGATCCCTTCGGCTGTTTGGGGTGAGCCCCGAACGCTGGGGCTGACTTTGCGTTTAGACCTGTAAATCTCACATTTTTGTCCGGACTTCGACTGGTTTGAACTTCGCTACACCCTCGGTGCCCGTTCGTTAATTAATCATGTGTCGACATTGACCTCAAATGCGCCTCGGCTTAATATGCCACCGGTGGCAGTTGTGTTTGCCGCATCGCATATTAAGTAGATAACACTATGACGCTAAGAAAGCCTTCTTCACTGATTAAGCTCTTTGCTACCCTGAGCCTCGCCTTGCTCTTATCGGCGTGCAGCTCGCAGTCTGATACCCAGATCATTCGTGTGGGTCATACCTTGGATCCCTCGCATACCGTTCACAAGGCCATGTTGGTTATGGCGGATCGTCTGAAAGAGCTGTCGAGTGGCACCATGGAAATCGAGCTGTATCCGAGTGGTCAGCTTGGTTCCGAGCGTGAAATGATTGAACTGTTGCAGATCGGTAGTCTGGCAATGACCAAGGTCTCTGCAAGCCCCTTAGAGGGTTTTGTGAGTACGATGAAAATATTTAACGTACCCTATTTATTCAGAGACCAAGCGCACTTCTACACCGTCTTAGATTCCGACATCGGGCGCGAGATTCTGGCCTCGCTGGAGCCGGCGGAGCTTTTGGGTTTGGGCTATTACGATGCGGGAAGCCGGAGCTTCTACACGACGGAAAAGCGAGTTGAAACCCCCGCTGATCTCGCGAACATGAAGATTCGCGTCCAGGAGAGCCAGGCGGCGATGAGCATGATTCGAGCCCTCGGTGGCAACCCGACGCCGATTGCCTGGGGTGAGCTTTACACCGCATTGCAGCAAGGAGTTGTTGAGGGCGCCGAGAACAACCCACCCAGCTTTTATCTTTCTCGGCATTACGAGGTCTCGCCTTACTACATATTGGACGAACATACCGCAGTGCCAGACGTTATTTTGATTAGCCGCTACGTGTGGGAGCGTTTAACGGGCGAGCAACAAGATTGGTTGCAGCAGGCGATTGATGAGTCAGTGGAGTTCCAGCGCGAGCAGTGGGCAATTGATACGGCGCATGCGCTGCGAGAGGTCAAGGCGGCAGGGGTGACCGTGATCGAAGCGGATAAAACTCAGTTTCAGGCCCAGGTTGCTCCGCTGATCGCCGAGCTCAAGCAAGGTGATTTAGGGCCGTTGATTATGCAGATTCAGGGGGTGCAGTAATGCGATTGCTTACCCAGTGGTTGGACACCTTTTTTAGAGGCTTTTTGGTGACTTTGATGAGCGCCATGGTTTTGTGTGTTTGTTGGCAGGTAGTTTCTCGTTACGCTCTGAACGACCCCAGCGCTTGGACCGAGGAGCTCGCCCGTTTTTTGCTCATGTGGATTGGCCTGTTCGGTGCATGTTACGCCTACCGTGAAGGCCAGCATCTTGGTGTCGATTTGTTCCCGAAATCACTGTCGCCCGAGCGTTTTAAGCTGTGGTTTGTCTCGACACATCTGCTGGTGATTGTATTTTCACTTGCGGTGCTGATCGTTGGCGGGGGGCGTTTGGTTTTTCTGACAGCGACGCTGAACCAGACTTCGGCCGCGCTGAACGCACCGATGTCCTGGATTTATCTGTGTCTACCACTGTCGGGTGTAATGATGATGATCTATGCCCTAGACGCTTTGGTGACTGGACCGCAACACGAGCAAGGAGCATAAGGCATGGCTGAACTCGCTTTGGGTTTGATCTTTATCGTCTTGCTGGTGATTGGTTTGCCAGTTGCGTTCTGTATTGGTTTGGCGACGATGGCCGCATTGTTGATCAGTATTGATACGCTGCCTGCACTAACGACGATGGCGCAGCGCATGGCTGGGGGATTGAACAGCTTCGCTCTGCTGGCGGTGCCACTGTTCATTTTGAGCGGCGTGATCATGGGGCAGGGGGGGATTGCCCGCCGCTTGATCGCGTTTGCTAAATGCTTGGTGGGGATGGTTCCTGGCGGGCTGGCGCTTGTTAATGTGATCTCCTGCACCCTGTTCGGCGCGATTTCGGGTTCAGCCGTTGCGGCGAGTTCCGCGGTCGGCGGTTTCATGTTGCCTGAAATGGAAAAAGACGGATTCGATAAGAACTTTGGAGCCGCGGTTACGGCGACCGCCGCGACCACGGGTTTGTTGATTCCACCGAGCAACATACTGATTGTCTATGCAATCGCGAGTGGTGGTGTGTCTATCGCGGCCCTATTTTTGGCGGGCTACTTGCCCGGCCTCTTACTCGCGGCTGCTCTCATGTTGGTTTCATTCATTCATGCGAAGCGCCACAATCTCCCTTCGGCGGGCAGGGTTAGTTTGGGCTTTGCGGCGAGAGCGGCGCTGGATGCGGCGCCGGCTCTGGCGCTGGTCGTAATTGTTATTGGTGGCATTATCGCGGGTGTTTTCACAGCCACCGAGGCCGGTGCCATCGCCGTTGTGTATTCACTTATCCTCGCTGGGCCTGTGTACAAAGAGCTTTCGCGTTCCGCTTTGTTTCACGTATTTTTGAAGGCAACTGAGACCACGGCCATTGTGATGTTCCTCGTGGCGAGTTCCGTGGCCATGTCGTGGTTGCTCGCGTTTAATAATATTCCGACCCAGGTCGCCGAAGCCCTGCTGGCGGTGAGTGACAACCCACTGATCATTTTATTGATCATTAATTTGGTGCTGTTGCTGGTGGGCTCTTTTATGGATATGACACCGGCGGTGCTCATATTTACGCCGATCTTTCTGCCTGCCGCGATGGAGATGGGGATTACGCCGCTTCACTTCGGAATTATTATGGTATTGAACTTATCAATCGGCTTATGTACACCTCCGGTGGGCTCCGTTTTGTTTGTGAGCTGCGCCGTTGCTAAGACCAGCATTCACAATATTATTCGGCCCCTGTTACCGATGTATGCGGCCATGATAATCGTTCTGCTGCTGGTGACCTACATTCCTGCGATTAGCGAAGTCTTGCCGCGGGCGATGGGCTTTCTGTGAGTACAAAGAGTATGTTTGATTTTGGTGGAATTAAGAGCCCCTCAGTGTTGATCGCGGGCGAATGTATGCTCGAGCTGGCCCTGCCAGAAGGGCTATTGGGTGCTTCTCCGGCTACCAAATTGGGTATGGGAGGGGATACCCTAAATACCGCGGTTTATCTTTCTCGACTGGGCACCCAAGTCAGCTACCTCACCGCCTTGGGTGATGACCCCTACAGCGAGTGGATGCTCGAACAGTGGCGCAGTGAGGGAGTGGATACCTCGGCGGTACAGCGATTAGC
>Ga0181571_10001665_pt1 | contig 16207 bp, 10 predicted proteins | sample 101ome_17_FD_132440 | JGI IMG/M metagenome (GOLD analysis project Ga0181571, IMG submission 132440) | Coastal salt marsh microbial communities from the Groves Creek Marsh, Skidaway Island, Georgia - 101407AT metaG (megahit assembly) | ecosystem: Environmental > Aquatic > Marine > Intertidal... | reverse complement strand
CCCACGGTGCGTCGCCATGAGATCCCTGCGAACCTCTTCAGGGTCTTCGTCTGGTTTCAGCGTCAGAGCGACATTGATGGCTCGATCATCGTTGAACCATGTGGTGAGCAGGGAGCGAGCGACAGCGATGGTGCCACGCTCATTGCCGTATTCAGCGAAAACGCCGACGATGGCGACCTCCTTCTCGCCCGTCGGGGTTGGTAGCTTGATGGTGTCACCCCTTCTGACTTGGAATCGAGTCTGGAAACTTTCACTGACCACCGCTGAGGGTAATGGATTCAGCCCACTTTGGGGCTTGGGTGTGGCTTCGGGCCGGACAAGCCACAGCGGATAAGACCACCGCGCGGGGTCATCCTCGGGCATTCCTGTCAGGAAAGTCGCCTTGCCCTGCCATTGAATGGGAAACATTTGTCCGACCTCGCCTCGAAGGACGGCAGGATGGTCGACAAGTTCCTTCCAGGTCTCTGATTGGATTCGATTTTGACTGTTCGCATTGATCACCCCCTTACACGCAATGTACAGGTCGGCTCGTAATGAATGAGTGATCCAACCCACCATGGTTGTCTCAAAACTTTGGATCATGAAGGCCATGCCGCCAGCCATGCCTACAGCGACAGTCAGGGCGGCCACACTGAGCAGATGTCGGCTCGAGGGACGTCTGGCTTGACTGGCTGCATAAAGGGCCGCTGGGCTATTGATGAGGCGTTGCGTGCGCAAACCAATCCATTGGAAGAAGGCAGGCGTTAGCAATGTGGCTGCTATCACCCATAGCAATGCTGCGAGGTAACCTCCAGCAGGGATGGGCTCTCCGGTGGGTTTCCAAGGGGGCATCAGGCAGGCGAGCCAACCGATCAAACCTAAGGACAATCCCAGCCTAGGCTGATTAAGCGTTTGCATGAATCCCTCATAGCGATGTCGTTTAAAGGTTTCGGCAGCAGGACAGCTGGCAGCATGGCGTGCTGGAAACCATGCGGCGATGATGCTGGCCGCGGTGCCCAGTAACATGGCCATGGAGGCCTCTCCCCAATGCCATTGTGCCGCATCCTGGGTGCTCTTCAGATAGAGGGCATTGACTGTAGCAGCGACCGATACCACCAACCACTGAGCCGCTAACCATCCAAGAACACATCCAAGAACACTGCCCACCATGCCCATGATCAGGCCTTGCAGAAGCCAGATCGATTGGATGGCTCTGGAGGTGACCCCGAGGGATTTCAGGGTGGCTATCTCGAGCTGTTGACGTGTGACCGCAGCATCCAGACCCTGAACGATGAGATAGATGCCGACCAGGAGGGAAAGCCCCGAGAGGATTGTCAGGTTGAGTCTGAAGGCCTGAGTCATGGAAGCCTGGGCAGCCAAGGCACCCTGCGGTGTTTGGATGGTCCATGGCAAGCCCGGGGCAGAGAGTTTGGGTTGGATCTCTGCTAACCAAGTCTTTTTCAAGGGTCCGGGTGGTAGAAAGAGCTCGATGCGGTCGTAGGCATCGGGAAGCCCCAACATGGCTTGCAGTGAACTGAGCTCAATGAACAGCATTGAGGCAGGCTGTGAGACTTGAAATACCTGATCCGGTGCCACATGGACCACCCGAAGATCTCGTGGTTGGTCATCAATGATGAGCCTCAGGGTGTCACCTTCAACCAATCCGGTGGAGCGAGCCAGAGCTTCGCTAATAAGGATACTGCCATCGGTTGAAGCTTCTTCATTGTCGAGCAAATTAGCTCCACTTAATGATTGCCTTGCCTTTTGCGAAAACGTGTCTGGATCGTGGTAAAGGAGATTGGCCAAAGCGGTGACCTCCAGCCCCACCAAGGTGTATTGCTCGCTTGGCACCGATGCCTCCTCCTCATAATCCTCACTAGCAGTGGTCTCAACAATGGGAAGGAGTACACCAGGTCGATCCCCCATAAGGTCCTGGATCCCTTCCAAATCCGTAATAGAGAGCCGCCCTGAGGGAGAGGTTGCTACCAGGTCGGGTTTTTTGCCTATGGAGCGATCAAATAAGCTGAACCCAGTGATCGCTGCCCGGTTGGCCAATCGGATGGAGAAAAAGGAGGCAACCCCAATAGCGATGATGAGGCAAAAGAGCATCGAGACCATGGGGTGCCGGATGACTTGACGACGATGAACATGCCACCCGAGCAAGAAGGTTTGTTTGAGCCAAGGTTTCACCGGCCAGCCCTGCTGGATGAGTTCCCGCTCAGGCGACCATCCTCCATGACCCATTGCTGCTGACATATGGAGGCTGCCTCCTGGCTGTGAGTGACCAGAATCAGAGCGGTGGCGTGTTGATGAATCAAACGTTGCATCAATTCGAGCACGATCTCACCGTTTCTTCGATCCAGATTCCCTGTAGGCTCATCAGCCAACACGACTGAGGGCGATACGATCAGGGCCCGAGCAATAGCAACCCTCTGCTGTTCTCCGCCGCTGAGCTCACTAGGATAGGCATGTGCCCGATGCTCGATGCCAACAGCCGCCATCATCTCCTTGACCCGCCTTCTCCTTTCGGTCGGAGGATCTTCTTTCAAGAGCAGCGGGAATTGGATGTTTTCTTCCACCGTGAGTGTTGGAAGAAGGTAGAAAAACTGGAAAATGGAGGCGATCTTCTTGCGACGCAGTGCCGCAATCGATTCATTTTGCATGGACAGGAGATCCTGCCCCTCGAATGCCACCATCCCCTCGTCTGGGCGATCCACCCCGCCCAGGCAATGGAGCAGGGTGCTTTTTCCTGAGCCCGATGGTCCCGTGATGGCAACGGTTGCCCCGGCTGCCAGATCGAAGGAAATGGCCTGCATGACCCGAACCGCACCGTAGCGCTTGCCCAGGTCTCTGACCTGATAGACCGGAGGTGGCTTTGGGCTTGGGTTTGGATCGGGTCGACTCATAATTTTACGACTATGCCCCAAGCCCATTCAATGGCAACGATCTGCCTTAAAATAATCCCTATTCAGTTTGGGGGTTAAACCTGGAGCTGCTGGTAATGGCCCCAGGCAACTACCGCCAGGGCGTGTTGAATAGTCCCTTCCCGAATTAATTGACCCATTTGCCGGCAGGAAACCAATTCGGTCACGATATCTTCGGACGCGTCCATGGCAGTGGGATGCATGAGCTTGCAGCCCTCAACAAGCACTGTGTGGCAGCGATTGCCCTGGATGGCGGGATTGGGGGCAATGCTGCCAATGACTCGCGCTGAAGTGCCTTCGTAACCGGTCTCCTCCCGAAGCTCCCTGACTGCAGTGAATTCAGGTGTTGGGTCACTTGGGTCCATGACGCCACCTGGAGTTTCCAGATCAACAGTGTCTGTGCCATGGCGATACTGGCGCACTAGAATCAGATTCCGTTCAGGGGTGAGGGCAACGATGTTCACCCAGTCAGGGCAATCTAAAACGTAGAATTCGTGCTCCTTTTTGGTGAGAGGATGCTCTCGCCTCACTGAACGCATCCTTGCGATACGATAGTCGGCCAGTTGACAGCTGGAGAGGGTTTTCCAAGGTTCGACAGCTCTCATCAAAGTCCTTTGTCTTTGGCTGCCCAACCTTGCTTCATTAAACCCAGAAGATGTGCTAGAGCCTCTTGGTAGGGCTTGCTCTTGCTGGCAGCAAGTTGTCTGGCTCGCTTGTCCAGCTGCATGGCCATGGCCTGGGATCTGTCGGCTGGGCAACCTAACTGAACAAGGATTTGGCCGAGAGAAGCCAGGATGGCTTCCTGGCTACTTGGATCCATGCTGCCTTCGGCCTCTGGAACGCTGGGTCCGCCTGGAACCATTCAAACCTCCTGAGCGAGGATAGTCCGAACCCCGACCCGTTTTTCTGGCTTACTCATCTCACCCCCACCGCTCATGGTGGTAGGGGTGTTGCCGATGGCCTCCAAGACATCGTCTCCTTCCACCAATTCCCCAAAAGCAGTGTATTGGCGATCCAAGAATGAGGCGTCCCCCAGGCAGATGAAAAACTGACTTCCCGCCGAATTAGGATCTTGGGAACGAGCCATGGAAATGACCCCTCTCACATGGGATCGATCGTTGAATTCCGCCTTGATGGTGTATCCTGGGCCACCCGTGCCAACATGAGGATGATCTTCCCGACTCAACGGGTCACCTCCTTGAATCATGAAGCCGCGTACGATGCGATGAAAAGCCGTGCCATCGTAAAATCCCTCGGAGGCTAGTTTCAGGAAGTTTTTCACTGTATCGGGTGCCACCTCAGGCCATAGCTTGAGGGTCATTTTTCCGGCATCGGTATCGATCACTGCTTGAGGTGCGGGAGCATCTGTCATAGGGGGAGGATGTTGGCACACCGATCTGAGAGATTGCAAACTGTGAATGAGCCAATGCCGTTTTTTGCTATCACAGCTTAAGATCAGCAAAATTCATTTGTTCTACCATGAAGCCTCCAGTACGCTTAATCAATGGCTCGGCAAAAGAGTTCGAAAACCAAAGCCAGTGGTGCGGGAGCAACGGCTCAACGCGATTGGGGAGACTATCTGGGGCTGGCCTGCCTAGGGCTTGGCTCACTCATTTTTGTGGCTCTGCTGACCTACGATCGCTCCGATCTCTCAAGTAATACGGTACCACCCAATCCTGAAATCCAGAATTGGATCGGGCTATTTGGGGCTACCATCGGTAAGGTCTTGTTTTTTCTCTTTGGAGCCGCCGCCTTTTTGGTCCCGGTTATCTGCCTCGGTTTCGGGCTGTCCCACTTTGTTCCGTTCCTGATGTATCATCTCCGGTCATGGCGTTCCACCGGTGCCAGCCTGGGACTCATGTTCTCGGTCATGGGGATGATTGATCTCTATGGTGAATCCTTGGCATCCCTGACCCGCATTCTTGGCTCCACATCCGCTGGAGGGGTGGTTGGACAGGTGCTCAATGATGCTATCGTGGTTAATTTTTTTGGCCGTACTGGAGCCCATATTATTTACCTGACCTCTTACCTTATCAGTGTGGTGGCCATCACAAATCTCGATGTGGCCGCCCTATTGCATGAGCTTTGGGAGCGATTTAAGGACAGACGAGACAGGCTTGACCCCAAGGCAAGCTTGGAGGAAAGAAAGCTGCACCGTCAGGTCCGAGCGCTTGAGAAGGAAGCTCGGAAGGAAGCAAAGCTTAAGACCAGTGTTGCGGAGGAGGCGACAAGCCCTTCAGGCATTGGGGTGGATGGCATGCCTGTTCCAGAGCCCACCATCAGGGACCTGAGTGTTTCCCAAGAGTCAGGTAAACCGCCTAAGAAAGCTAAGAAATCCCGTAAGCAGGAAGAACATGACCCAACCCTGATGCATGTCGGGGATGTGATCCATGCTGGGGAAGTCAAGGGAGCCAGCACCGAAGATATCCTGGGGCAATCCAGCACGGTTGAGGAGGAGGGGATCGGAGAGGACATACCCGCTGCAGAGCCCTCTGATGAGGCTGCTCCAATTCCACCCAAAGCCCTTTCCCTGCCATCCAAACGTGCCTCTCGTAAACGCCAGCCCATTCGTGTTTCGACCCCGCCTGTCATCGGGAATTATGATTTGCCGACGGTGGATTATCTCAACGAGCCTGACCCAGATCAGAAACCCACCGATTCCAAGGAGGTCCTGATGGCTAACGCCAAGCTCATGCAGAGCACTTTGGGGCAGTTCGGTATTCAGGTATCACTCGGAGATATTACCAAGGGCCCAACCATTACTCGCTACGAGTTGCATCCTGCTCCGGGGATCAAGCTGGAGAAAATAGCCAACTTGAACAACAACATCACCGCTTCCCTCAAGGCCGAGCGGATCAACATCCTCGCTCCCATCCCTGGTAAAAGCTCAGTGGGAGTTGAAGTGCCCAATGCAGTCAAGACCAAGGTCATCATGCGGGATCTGCTTGAATCCAACGAATGGGAGCAGAGCAAGGCTCGCATTCCGGTTGTGCTGGGTAAGGATGTTTATGGTAAGCCCATCGTCGCTGATCTGGCTGAAATGCCCCATTTGCTGATTGCAGGGTCCACTGGATCAGGCAAATCAGTCTGTATCAATGCAATCATTGCCTCCCTTTTATACCGGTTTTCCCCTGAAGAACTGCGCCTTGTGATGATTGACCCCAAGGTGGTGGAGCTTCAGCAGTACAATGCCCTGCCTCATCTGGTAGTCCCCGTAGTCACCGACCCTAAAAAAGTCGTGCTGGCGCTACGCTGGGTCGTTTCAGAGATGGAAAAACGCTATCAGATCTTTGCCAAGGTGGGGGTTCGAAATGTCGCCAGCTTCAATGCCCGCCCCAGGGATGAAATGCCTAAGGAACAACCTGAGTTACCCCTGAACCAAGGAGATCAGGAGGAAGGGACAGGTGAGGGATTTGCCGTTGAAATTGACGAGGAAATCACCGTTCCCAGGGAGGATGACATCGTGATCCCTGACAAGCTGAGTTACATTGTCGTGGTCATTGATGAGCTTGCAGATTTGATGCTTGTTGCCCCTGCTGATGTGGAAATGGCAATCGCCAGGATTACACAAATGGCTCGTGCGGCTGGGATTCACTGCATCGTGGCCACGCAGAGGCCTAGTGTTGATGTCATCACAGGGGTGATCAAGGCGAATATACCCGCTCGCATTGCTTTCCAAGTGGCTTCGAAGATTGACTCTCGAACCATCCTTGATGCCATGGGGGCCGACAAGTTGTTAGGGAAGGGGGACATGCTTTACTTACCTCCAGGTTCGGCCAAGTTGATCCGAGCTCAGGGTGTTCTGATCACTGATGAGGAAATTCAGAAGGTCGTGGATCACATTGGCGACCAGGGCAAACCGAGCTACGAGATGGAGATCCACGAAAAGTTGAGTAAGCCCACCGTTTCCTCCGAGGAAAGTGAATGCGATGAGGACGAGGAGCTGATCGAAAAATGTATTGAGGTGATTCGTTCCGAACAGCGAGCCAGTGTGTCGCTAATGCAACGTCGACTCAGGCTGGGATACACACGCGCCGCCAGGATCATGGACGAGCTGGAGCGCCGTGGCATCGTTGGGCCGGGCAAAGGGGCGGAACCACGAGAGATCCTCATTGATCTGGATGGCGGCGGAGCGGATGGTTCTGGGCAAGCCTTGGTCTGATGCCTGGTCACCCTAGAAGCTCTATCTTGGTCAGGAGTCCTGACGTAAGTAGCGCGCATGATCCTGTTCGAATCGGTCCCTTTGGTCGCGCACATGCTCCATGAATTGTTCGCAAGACATGACCTCACCGCCCATGGAGAGAATGGTATTCTGTTCAGCCTGATCGTTGGTAATGACCAATACTTTGCCATAGGCAAGCAGTCGATGGGCTACCCGTTCGATCAGTGCATCAGCTGTTTGACTGGATGCACTATAGATAACCTCTAGGTGAGGGTGAGTCTCGTCTTTGAGGTTGGCTTTCGCCGTTCCCTTTCCATCAAAGAAAACACTCATGGGAATATGCAGGGTGTCTTGATAGCTCAGACATTGTTTTAGGAGCCAATCCCTTGCCTTGGCCGTATGAGGTGCGGTCGCTGGAAGCTCATCCTTGCAGGCATGCAGCACACTAAAACCATCGATGAGAATACGAACCGGATTCACTTGAGGGGATTTTGCTTGCAGCCTGAGGCTGGGCAAGTTCAAAAAGTATGTATCCAATCAATTGGTGAACAACATGATAGAGCGAAACAATCCAGGTCATCAATACGCCTGGCTGGCATCAGTCTGGGTGTTTCCATCCCTAGGAAGCTTGTGCATCCTTGCCTTCTCTTCGCAGGATCAGCCCTGGGGAATTGATCGACTCATTGCTTGGGGCATCCTGCTTATGCAGGGATTCCTGGTTTTGAAGTGGTGGTTCACCCGTCACAAATAATCATCAACTATGAAGAAGACTCTCTGCTTCCCTATCCACACCCACCCAATACCAGGTTCGATTGCTTTGAAGGTTGCCTGGTGCGCTCTCTGGGTGCTTGTTTTGCTCTTGTGCGGGGCTCCGACAAAACTTCAGGCCCAGTATCCTCGGGTCAGCAAGGCGGATAGTGCTCGCGCACAGGCCAAGTTTTCCGAGGAGGACAGGCGATCGGATGCCGCTTTTGCCAGTGCCATGCCAGCCATTGAGTCCTGGGCCCTAAAAGGAAAACCCTATCTTCCAGGTGCTGCCACTCCTGGAGATCTGCCTCAGGCAAGCATTCCAGCCTTTCCTGGTGCATGGGGTGGTGGCATGTACAGCCACGGGGGGCGAGGTGGTCGGGTTTACGTTGTGACTCATCTTGGCGATCAAGGGCCTGGTAGTTTTCGAGAAGCATGTGAGGCAGGTGGTCCCAGGATCGTTGTTTTTAATGTGGCCGGTATTATTCGCCTGGAGGAAGTCCTGCGCATTCGTGCCCCGTACATCACGATCTCAGGAGCGACTGCCCCGGGCGATGGGATTTGCATTGCGGGGGATACAGTCGAGCTAGAAACACACGATGTGATCGTGCGCCACATGCGTTTCAGACGTGGCGCTACTTGGGTTGGGGATCGTAATGATTCTTTTGGGGGTAATCCCGTAGGTAATATCATGATCGATCATGTCTCAGCTAGCTGGGGTTTGGATGAAAACATGTCCATGTATCGGCACATGTATGATCACGATGCCGATCCAAAAACTGTGGATTTGAAGTTACCTACAGTCAATATCACCATTCAGTATTCGGTTTTTAGCGAGGCACTCAATACCTTTCACCATGCCTTTGGTAGCACCATTGGGGGACTGAACAGTACCTTCCATCACAACTTGTGGGCTTGCAATACCGGGCGCAACCCCAGCGTGGGCATGTATGGTGATTTCACTTTTGCCAACAATGTGATGTTCAACTGGAGACACCGAACCGTTGACGGTGGTGACCATCGTAGTTTTTTTAATATCATCAATAATTACCTCAAGCCCGGTCCTGTGACCCCTCGGGATCAACCCATTGCCTATCGATTATTGAAACCTGAGTCAGAGCGAAGCAAGACGGTGGTTGATCATTTTGGTAAGGCTTACGTTCACGGCAATTTTGTCGAAGGGTATCCGGAAGTATCTCGAGACAATTGGATGGGTGGTGTCCAGCCTGATTCGGTCGCCCCTGTCGACCAAGTCATTCCCTCCATTCGATCCGATGAACCGACCCCCTATGCAAACCTCCCTCTGCAAGAAGCCAAGGAGGCCTACCTTGAGGTTCTGGATATGGCTGGAGCCAGACTCCCTAGGCAGGATGCAGTAGACCGAAGGGTGATGGAGATGGTGCGCAGTGGTGTGGTGACAGCTCAGGCTCCCGATGGGGTGCGAGCCACTCTGGAAAATCCCAATTTCAATGCCCAGATGCTGGATAAGATGATTGATGAAATTTCCAAGGGGATCATCACCCATCCCGATCAAGTTGGGGGCTATCCGAACTACCATGGTAAACCCTATCTGGATGCTGATCAGGATGGCATGCCAGATAGCTGGGAGAAGAAGCATGATCTTGATCCTCAGGACCCTTCCGATGCGAGTGGAGACGCAGATGAAGATGGCTACACCAACATTGAAGAGTTCATCAACCAGACCCATCCTCGAGCCTTTGTCGATTATGGTGACCTCAGCAACAACCAATAGCACTGATACAAAATGGATCGAGTTACTGGCTTCCTGGCATGCCATGCTCATTCACTGGGTTGTCTGCTCAAGGCGTTTGGTAACCTTTGCGTGCTTGTTTGGTTTGATCCTGACTCAGGCACAGGAGCGATTTGTTGATTTTAACAGCCAAGGGCGGCTGGTCTACGAGGAGTCCGAACGAGGAGATCGCATACCTGATTTTTCCTCGGCCGGTTATGGTGGTGGTGGGGTCGAGTTACCCCTTCCACCAGCACGCATCATGCTCCAAGCCTCCGAGGGCGAAGATGGTCAACGCATCCAGGCAGCGGTTGATTACCTTGCGACCTTGCAACCCGACCCGCAGGGCTGGCGCGGTGTTTTGCTGCTCGGGCGGGGATCCTTCGAGATTGAAGGGCAAATCCATATTCATACCAGTGGCATCATCCTACGTGGCAGCGGTGAGGGTGAGGAAGGAACCAGGCTGATGGCTATGGGTCAGGGCCGCCGAGCTTTGATTCGAATCCAAGGCGATGCCCGCCATGAAACGGGAAAGCCACTTGCCATCGCTCAGGATTATTTGCCCGTGGGAGATCTTAGCTTGCGACTGGAAGGTGCGGAATCCTTGCGGCCTGGGCAGCGCATTCGAATCCGTCGTCCAAGCCCTCAGCATTGGATTGATTTCATGGGAATGGCCTCGGTTAAAGGGCGTCCCACTCCTGTGTGGAAAAAGGACACAATCGATGTGATCTGGGAGCGTGAGGTCGTTTCAGTTTCCGAGGGTCAAATCCAAATCAACGCTCCTTTGACCTGCGCGCTCGATCAGGCCTTTGGGGGTGGGTGGGTTCAGACTTTTACCCCTTCTGGGCGTATTCATCATGTCGGGATTGAGCATCTTGAGCTGGTTTCTGTGGGGCGTCCGAATATGCCCAAGGATGAGGAACATGCTTGGATGGCAGTGACCATGAACCATGTCGAAAATGCCTGGGTGCGGCAGGTAACAACCCGAGGGTTTGTGAGCTCTGCGGTGAACCTGATGGAACACTGTCGCCACATTACGGTCATGGATTGTCAGAATCTGGCACCTGTTTCCGAACTCGGTGGTTACCGGCGTCATGCCTTTCACACTGCTGGCCAGCAAACACTCTTCCTACGCTGTTTCAGCGAAGATGGACGGCATGACTTTTCTACTGGTTGGCGCTCGGCTGGCCCCAACGCCTTTGTCTTTTGCGAGGCAAAGGGGGCTCATGATTTTAGCGGTCCTATCGAGAGTTGGTCCACTGGAGTGCTGCTTGATAACCTCACCATGGATGGGGGAGGGGTTCGCTTGGATGATCGGGAACTCTGGGACAACGGCGTTGGCTGGGCGGCTGCAAACTCTGTGATCTGGCAGTGCTCCGCGCCGGTGGTGGTCAATCGTATGCCTCCGGGGGCTCAAAATTGGGCCATAGGTTGTTGGGCTCAATTTGTTGGCAATGGAAACTGGAGATCTTCCAATGAATTTGTTGATCCAGAAAGCCTTTATCGGCAGCAGCTTCGAGAGAGGTTGGGGCAACAAGCAGTGGAGGCTCTCAACCCCACAACTTTCCCCAGTGAATCAGCCCCGGTATGGCACCTGAAAGCTGGAGCTGGATCAAACAATCATGCCAAGCCCTCCTTTCCGCTTCAGAACAAGCAGGGGTGGCTGGTGGTAGGCAATAGGTTGGCTGCAGGGCGTCAACCCGGTATCACTTGGTGGCGAGGGCATGTTTCTTCCAGCCGTTCTGATGAGTTCGGCATCAATCTCACTCGCTTTGCCCCCGGGCTGCATGGGAGAGGGCTGACGGATGATTTGCAGGAGCTGGGGCAGAGTCTGGCCCAAGGCGGTGCGGTAGGCCTGCGGCATCATCCCGGTTTGTGGTATGATCGTCGTCGAGATGATCATGAAATGATCCGGCGAATCGATGGGGATGTCTGGCCCCCCTTCTATGAATTGCCCTGGGCTCGATCCGGTCAAGGCACGGCATGGGACGGTCTCAGTCTGTATGATCTCAGTCAGTTCAATCCCTGGTATTTTCAACGTCTCAGGGACTTTGCGCAGATCTGCCAGGAAAAGGGTCTGGTGTTCATCAATGCGATGTATTTCCAGCACAACATTCTGGAGGCAGGAGCCCATTGGGCCGACTATCCCTGGCGATCGGCCAACAACATCAACCACACTGGATTTCCCGAGCCCCCCCCCTACCAGAACCGCAAGCGCATTTTTATGGATGAGGCTTTCTATGATACTTCTGATCCGGTACGCGCCCCTCTGCACCAGCGTTTCATCCAACATTCCCTGGCCAATCTCAGAGACTCGCCCAATGTGATTCATCTCTTGGGAGAGGAATACTCAGGCCCTTTGTCTTTCACCGCTTTCTGGCTTGATACCGTTGCCCTCTGGTCTAGCCAACAGCAAGTCGATCCATTGATTGGCCTGAGTGCCCCCAAGGATGTTCAGGATGCTATTTTGGCTGACGACCGTCGTAATGCTCTGGTCGATGTGATTGACTTCAAATATTGGTGGGTTTCTCCAAAGGGACTCTATGCACCTGAAGGGGGGCTTCACCTGGCCCCAAGGCAGCATGAGAGGTTGTGGAAAGGTGGGCGCCCAAACGATGAGACCCTGGCTACCATGGCCGCTCAATACCGTCAGCAATACCCTGAAAAAGCCATTATTTGCGACTTCGATCAAGCCTCCTGGGCTTTCCTGTGCGCTGGAGGTTCGATGCCCAATCTCCCTGCATCGACCTCCCCTCAACTGCTCGAGGCCATTCCGTTCATGGATCCATGGATTGCCACGGCTTCAGAACGAACCTGGGGATTATGGCAGGAGGGTAAGGGTGGTTTGATTTACATTCGTGAACAACCCTCCTTGGATCTTGATTTGCGTCATGAAGAGGGATCCTTTGAAGTGATCAGGCTGGAGCCAAAAACGGGGCAGCCCTCATCAAGTGCTCAATTCTTGATTGAGGGTGGTCAGTGGGTTCATTTGCCTCTCAAATCTGGAGTGAATGTTCTGTGGATTCGCCATCGGTGAGGGCAAGCCAGAGGCTCATGACCCCTTGCCAATCGAATGATTATTTTCGAAGTGTGCGTTTGATGCCATTTGTGCCATCCTTCGGTTCGCATGGCTGAAATCGGTCGATACAACTCACTCAGGGTGCTTCGTTCCACCCCTCAGGGCCTTTACCTGGATGGTGGTGATCATGGGGATATCCTCATGCCCGGACGCTACGTTGCCCAAAAGACAGAAGAGGGCAGCGAGGTCACAGTCTTTGTCTACCGAGATTCAGAGGATCGCCTGGTAGCCACCACTGAGACGCCCACGGCGCTGGTAGGGGAAATTGCCTGCCTGAAGGTGAAGAGTATTCATCCTCAAGTTGGAGCCTTCCTAGATTGGGGATTGGCCAAGGACTTGCTTCTACCCTTTCGCGAGCAAAGTGGCAAAGTGGCTGTCGGTCAATCGATCGTGGTGGGTATTTGCCTGGATCCCAAATCGGATCGAATCATGGCCACGACCCGACTCAATCGACTACTCAAGCCAACCCCACACCACCTCAGGCGTGGTCAATCGGTTCGCTTGATGATGATTGGCCCCTGTCCTTTAGGTTGGAATGCTTTGGTCAATCAGACCCATCTGGGCCTCCTTTATGTGGATGAATTGCCTCCTGATCCGGAGCCAGGACAGACTTTGCGAGGTTATGTCAGACAGGTGCGTCCTGACGGTAAGTTAGACCTGACACTCAATGCTGATCGCGGCGCCAGGGTTGTCTCCTTGACGAGCAGAATCCTGGATGCCCTCGCCGAGGGCCAGGGGTTTTTACCCTTCAACGATCGGACTTCCCCTGAGGCCATCCGAGCCACTTTCGGTGTCAGCAAAAAAGTGTTTAAACAGACCCTTGGCAGCCTCTACAAGGAGCGAAAGATTCGCATGGTGCCTGAAGGGATTCGTCGCTTGGATGAGGCTGGGGACTGATGGAGCATGGGGTTTAAGGTTTGGCTCAAAACATTGGCCTGCAAAGGTTTTGATTTGAGAATAGGTTTGTTTTTCTAGGGTCCCCTGATTACTCTTTGGGCAATGACTCCCCGACTTCATGGCATCGTCCTGATGATGGCATGCATTGCTTTGCCCCTTCCAACACTGGGGCAAACCTATGATCTGGTCATTTATGGAGGCACCAGCAGTGCGGTGGTGGCAGCTGTCCAGGCTAGGAAAATGGGGCGGTCTGTTGTCATGGTTTCTCCTGATAAGCACCTGGGGGGGTTGACCAGTGGCGGGCTTGGTTGGACTGACACCGGCAACAAGGCTGTGATCGGAGGCCTGGCCCGGGAATTTTATCATCGGGTCTGGTTGGCTTATCAGGAAGAGGCTGCCTGGCCATGGCAGAATCGATCTGATTACGGAAACAAGGGGCAGGGAACACCAGCCATCGATGGGGCACAGAGGACCATGTGGATATTTGAACCGCACGTGGCCGAATCAGTCTTTGAAGCTTGGATCAGGCAATGGAAAATTCCTGTTCACCGAGACGAATGGCTTGACCGCGATCCCGCCAGAGGCATCTCCAAGCAGGGAGGTCGCATTAAAACCATCACCACCCTTTCTGGTAGGCAATTTCATGGTCGCATGTTTTTGGATGCAACCTATGAGGGGGATTTGATGGCCCTGGCCGGGGTCGATTATCATGTAGGAAGGGAGAGCAGCGACACCTACGGAGAAGAGTGGAATGGCATTCAAACGGGGATCCTGCATCATCGACATCATTTTGGTGCGGTCTCTCAACCCATCAGCGCCTATCGCATTCCCAATGATCCTTCCAGTGGATTGCTAGCCAGGATTTCAGGAAATCCTCCCGGTGAACGTGGCATGGGCGATCACCGCATCCAGGCTTATTGCTTTCGGATGTGCCTGACTGATCATCCTGAAAATCGCATCCCTTTTGAACGTCCTAGTGGCTACGACCCGGCTCAGTATGAGCTGCTTCTTCGCATTCTGAATGCAGGCTGGAGAGAGACATTTCAGAAATTCGATCCCATCCCCAACCAAAAAACCGATACCAATAATCATGGGCCCTTCAGCACGGATAACATTGGTTTGAACTATGCCTACCCAGAGGGAAGCTACGAACAGAGGCAAGCTATCATCGAGGAACATGAGCTTTATCAGAAAGGCCTGATGTATTTCCTGGCTAACGATCAACGAGTGCCAGGGGAAGTCAGGGAGACCATGGCACGCTACGGTTTGGCCAAGGATGAATTCACCGACAATGGTGGCTGGCCCCATCAAATCTACGTTCGGGAATCCCGGCGCATGCAGGGACGTTTCATCATGACAGAAAATGAATTGCTCAAGCGCAGGGCGACTCCTGAGCCTGTAGGCATGGGCTCCTATACCATGGACAGCCACAATGTGCAGCGCTATGTCACGCCCGAGGGTCATGTTCAGAACGAAGGGGATATCGGTGTCTCCACTCGAGGGCCCTATGCTATCAGTTACGGATCACTTGTCCCTCGCAAGGATCAGTGCACCAACCTGCTTGTGCCGGTATGCCTCTCCAGCTCACACATTGCCTTCGGGTCCATCCGCATGGAGCCAGTCTTCATGATTCTAGGCCAGTCGGCAGCCACTGCAGCCATGCTCAGCCTGGAACAAGGCCCAGCTTTTGCCGTTCAGGATCTTGCCTACGAAGAGTTGAGTGCCCAGTTGATCAAAGATGGGCAGGTGTTGGAGGCAGCCGCCGCCCTGCCAGAGAGAACCCTTCATTTGAAAGGAGTGGTGGTAGATGATTCGCAGGCGCGCTTGAGCGATGGTTGGAAGAGGAGTCGCTCGATGAGTCCCTTTGTGGATCAGGGCTACCTGCATGATACCAATCAGGGCAAAGGGCAGGCATGGGCTGAGTATCAGGCCATGCTAGAACCGGGTGTTTACGAAGTGCGAATGGTTGTTACCTTCCATGAAAATAGAGCAACCAATGTTCCCGTCTCCATCCATCACCGGGAAGGGGTGACCCGTCTGAAGGTCAATCAGCGGGCTAGGCCAAGCGGCGATGCTAGCCTCCTATCGCTGGGGACCTACGCTTTCGATCAGGAGGCAAAGGTTGTGGTTGAAAATGGGAATACTGATGGATACGTGGTCATCGATGCCATGGAGTGGCTTGCACCATGAAGACTTTTTCACCAAGACAATATGCTCGGGCCTGTTCGTTCCATTCAGAGCAATCAGGCAGCTGTGTGCAGAAAGGTTTCTTGTGGACCCTCATGGGGTTCTGGTCATTATGTGCCGGCCTTCAGGCAGACACTGAGGCCCCTGACTGGTGGGCCATTGAACCGATTGAACGGCCAGCATTTCCCAGTTCAGCCTCGGATCATTGGACGCGCAATCCCATTGATTATTTCGTCATGCAGCGACTTAAGGAGGCTGGCCTGGCGCCTGCGCCTGAGGCCGATCGTGATGAGCTGATTCGACGAGCCTATTTTGACCTCATCGGCCTACCTCCTTCATCCGAAGCGATTGAGGATTTTGTGACGGATCCTCATCCTGATGCTTGGATCCAACTTGTTGAGGGTCTGCTGGAAAGCCCTCACTATGGCGAGCGGTGGGGGCAACACTGGTTGGATGTGACGCGCTGGGCAGAGTCCGACGGT
>Ga0181571_10001658_pt1 | contig 16220 bp, 14 predicted proteins | sample 101ome_17_FD_132440 | JGI IMG/M metagenome (GOLD analysis project Ga0181571, IMG submission 132440) | Coastal salt marsh microbial communities from the Groves Creek Marsh, Skidaway Island, Georgia - 101407AT metaG (megahit assembly) | ecosystem: Environmental > Aquatic > Marine > Intertidal... | reverse complement strand
TAACCAGTTCTGGGAAATGATGGGCCCGGGTGAAAGCAAGATTCCGGGTGAGCTTGAAAAGGCGTTGGTTGAGAGCTTTGGTTCTGTCGATGACTTCAAGGCGCAGTTCTCCGCCGCAGGTGCAGGCCAGTTCGGCTCTGGCTGGGCATGGCTCGTAAAGAACGCTGACGGCTCGTTGGCTGTCACCAAGACCGAGAACGGCGTGAACCCGCTCTGCTTTGGTCAGACCGCGCTGCTTGGATGTGATGTGTGGGAGCATTCCTACTACATCGATTTCCGCAACAAGCGCCCTGCCTATCTGACGAACTTCCTCGACAATCTCGTCAACTGGGAAAACGTTGCTTCGCGCATGTAACTTGGAGCGCACCTTCGATTTCAGAGGCCCGGCCGCAGTGACGCGCCGGGCCTTTTTGATTAAAAAATGCCGGCGACCAAGAGCCGCCGGCAGGAACGTGTGCGCCGAGCGACTTCGTAAGCAAGCCGCAAGATGGCGTTCACACGGGGAGTTCAATCTGGATGGATGTCGCGCGGCGTGCAGCCTGCCTCGAGGATGACCGCAATCCAATTGATCCGATCCGGGAGGCCACGCTCTGCCAGCCATTGAGATTGCAGTTCATAGGCGGACTTTTCCTGTGCGCCGGCACAATACCAATGTGCGGCGCCATGTTGGCGATGGTGAACCAGCTCGTGAAGGACCACTAAGAGGTCATATGGGTCATGCGGGTCAAACGGGGAAATGAGGGCGATTACCGACTTCGCCGGATCGTAAAAAGCGCGTGGTGTGACGCCGAGCCGTCCTGCGCGACCTGTTAAGGCGTTGGCCTGGCCCTGAGAAACCAGTCTGATTTGTGGTCGCGCCTGTTTGCGCGGCCACGGGCTATTCAGATCGAGCCAATCTTCCAAAGCCGCGATCTGATACGCTGGAACGACAGGCTGTGGTTGCGAAGCCGCCGCGAGATGCGGATTGAGGAACGCCATCAGGAGCGCCAACGCGAACGTTGGGGGTGCTGGCAGAGGCATGTCGACCTCCTTTGCTGATTTTGAAATGAACTCAAAAAATGGTAAAATGGACGGTGAATTCGCGCAAAAGGAGTATTTTCATCCGTTGTTGAAAGGAGTTCATCCGAAATGAGCCGCCGCCTCCCACCATTCGCTGCCGTCCGTGCCTTTGAGGCCGCAGCGAAGGCCATGAGCTTTAAAGCGGCTGCGGCAGAACTGTGCCTCAGCCCATCAGCGGTCAGCCACCAGATTAGGGGTTTGGAGGATTATCTAGATACAAAGCTTTTTGAACGTGACGGAAACCGACTGCGACTTACGCTTACTGGCGAAGGCTATGCATCTCGGCTCACATTTTTGCTCGATGATCTGGACCAATCCACAGCGGTCGCGCGTGGCCGGTATCAAGAGGCCCCTTTGAGAGTGCTTTGCACGCCGGGCTTCGCCGCACGGTTCATGATGCCGCGACTGGGAAACTTGCCTTTTTCAGAGGAGATACGGCTGCGGGTTTCGGAGGGAGCGCCTTTGTGTGACTTCTCCAAGAATGACGCAGATGTTGTTATCCATTGGGGCGCAAGCGCGGTGCCCGGCGCGATAGTAGAGCCTTTGATGGAGTCATTACGGTATCCCGTTGCTGCGCCTGAATTTATCGCCCGCCATGGCATTTCAGCACCTTCTGATCTGTTAAAAGTGCCACTGTTGTATGACGAGGTCATGGATGCTTGGGGTGAATGGTTCGGGCTTGCAGGCGTCAAGATCACAGAGATGCCGCATGGGCCGGTGTTTCCGAACTGCGAACTTGCAACAACGGCGGCAGAGCAAGGGCAAGGTATCGCGCTGGCGTATGATGCGATGGTTCGCGACACGGTGAAATCAGGCCGTTTGGTGAGGCTCTTTGATACAGTCACAATGCCAATAGTAATCTATTCCGTCGCCTATCACGAAGCGCGGGTCGATGAACCGCGCATCCGTCAGTTCCGCGATTGGATTTTCACCGAAACCTTTGCGAGCGGACGCGGCGCGCGGAGTGGGGCCGTGGCAGCCGAATAGCCTGAGGACAGCTCCGGTGTCTGTGGGGTTGCCATTGGCGGAACCGCATGCGGTAGTGCCGTGAACCTCCGGGAGATCGGTATGAGTGAGTCGCTCAAAGGCGTATTGGCGATGGTGCTGGCCTGCATCATCTGGGGATTGTCATCGATCTTTTATGCACAACTGCGCCATGTGCCGCCGCTGGAGATCTTGAGCTACCGTACCGTTTGTTCGCTTGCTTTCTTCCTGTTCGTTTTGCTTGCCCAACGGCGGATCTGGTCAGTGATCGATGCCGTATCCGACCGGAAGCAAGTGCTGACAATATTCGGAGCCGCGCTCTTCATCTCGGGGAATTGGTTCGGCTTTATCACGGCGATCAGCCTTGGTTATGCGTTGGAAGCATCTTTGGGCTATTTCATCTTCCCGCTCGTTGCGGTGCTGATCGGGCGCGTCTTTTTTGCCGAAGCGCTGGGGCGTGTGCAATGGATGGCTGTGGCTTTGGCGGGCGTAGGTGTAACAGTACTGACGGTTGGACTTGGGGCGGCGCCGTGGATCGCTTTCTGGCTGGCAGCGACTTTTGGTCTTTATGGTGCGGTCAAGAAAGGGCTGGCATTGGGGCCGGTTGTTTCGGTCACAGCGGAGGTCCTGCTGCTCGCGCCGGTGGCGCTGGCTTGGATCTACTTCAAAGGTAGTGGCGCGATGGGAAGCGATTGGTGGACCTCATCGTTGTTGGCGCTGTCGGGACCGCTCACGGCAATACCGTTGATATTATTTTCTTTTGCTGCACGGCGTGTGCGGCTCGCGACTGTTGGTCTGGTGCAATATCTCAACCCCTCGATCCAGTTTGTCGTGGCGGCTCTTGTCTTGCTGGAGCCGGTGACGCTGTGGCACTCCATAGCATTCCCGATCATCTGGCTGGCGCTTGGTCTTTATTCGTTCTCCGCGCTCCGTCAGGAGAGGGCATCGCGCAAGGCGGCCTCCAGTGCGGCGACATCGGAAATGATTGAAATATAACCGAGCAACGATGCGTCGGCGAAGCCTTCGTTTACAACGTGGTCCATCAGCTTCAGGAGCGGCTGCCAGTAGCCGTCTGTATCGAGCAAAAAGATGGGTTTTTGGTGCAGGCCCAGTTGGCGCCATGTGAGCACTTCGAAAAACTCGTCGAGCGAACCCACGCCGCCGGGGAGAACGACGACAGCGTCGGAATTCATAAACATCACCTTTTTGCGCTCGTGCATCGTCTCGGTAATGATGAAATTGTCGAGATCCCGTTTGCCGACCTCCCATTTGAGCAGGTGGGTGGGAATGACACCGAATGTTGCGCCCTTTTGTGCCTGGGTCGAGGCGGCGACCAAGCCCATCAAGCCAACATCTCCGGCGCCATAGACAAGTCGCCAGCCGTTATCCGCGATCATTTTGCCGGTCGCGGTGGCGGCTTCTCCGTAGGCCGCACGGCTGCCCGCGCGGGAGCCGCAATAAACGCAAACGGACTTTTGGGCAACTTTCATCGGGCTTCCCTTCAATGATGGTTCAGATCGCTTTGACCACCCATATCGCCGTTGCTATGGTCGCTCAACCGTCCTGCTTCGGGAGGGGTGAGGACGTGATCCAAGAAAGGGAATGAACGGTGGCAAAAGGTGGCGGTTCGAATGCGGGTCGGCTTGCGGTAGCGGGTGGCGCGATAGTGGTTCTGGTAGGGGCATTCTTGTTCTTTGGTACGGAGTTTGGGGACGAAGGCGAGGTGGTGGTTGAAGCGCCTGAGGTAACGGCAAGCGCACCCGAGACGGACGCGGGATCTTCCAACGCTGGCGCAGTCACCGAAGAAACCGAACCAAGTACCGCTGAGCGCGACGCTTCCGAAGCGACTGCTGTTGAATTACCTGTCTTTGATACGGTTCGTGTCGAAGTGGATGGCATGATGGTGGTGGCCGGACGCTGGATCATCGGCGAAGAGATCGAGGTCGTACTCGATATGACGCCGGTCGTGCGGGCGGAGGTTGATGGAACAGGGCAGTTCGTGGCGATTACGATGATCGAACCCTCGGCACAGCCGCGCATGTTGTTGCTGGTGGGTGATCCTGATGGCGCGCGTGTGCAATCGGCCGAGACGATCCTGATCGCGCCGTTTACGACGCCCGCGCCGTTGGAGCCGGTTGCGGAGGCAGAGGGCGTCGCAGAGAACGAAATGGCGGAGCAGGCGGGAACTGATCGTGAGGGCGAGCCACTTGGGGTTGGTGAACCCGAGCCTGAAGCTGGTGAAACCGACGCGGAAAGCGATGATCCTCAGCAGGATGAGCAGGTCATCGTCGCCGAAGCCGTGCCCGCCGCCGAAGAGAATGTCTCACAGGAGGAATCCATAGAGGCAGAGCAGCAGCCTGTTGCGGGAGCGGAAAACGATACAGTTAGTGGCGCGGCCGATGGAACTCCTGAAGAAATGGTCGCAGTGACAGATTCGCCTGCACCCGCTGAAATGGCTGAGGCTGAAGTGGCTGAAGCGATCGCCCCCGAAACGGCTTCGGAACCAAATGCGCCGGAGGTGGAACCAGTCGCTGAAAGCGAGAGTGCAGTTGAAGCTGCGCCGCCGGTCATGACAGGGGGTGCGGAAGACAGCACGGCTGCGGAAGAAACGGTTGCCGAAGCTTCCGAACCTGTTGCTGATGTAGCGGGTCAGGAGGCACCTAGCGCGGCGAACGAGAGCGCGGAAAGTGCCGAGGAAAAAGAACCCGTTATCGAAGAGGAGATGTTAGCGGAGAGTACGGCACCCACAGCACCTGCGCTGATCGTGGCGGACGAAGAGGGTGTACGGGTCATGACCGACGAAATCCCAAGTTCTGGGATCTCGGTGGATACGATCAGCTATGATCTTGAGGGGCGTGTCGTTGTCTCTGGTCGCGGGCTGCCAATTCAGGCTGTTCGGATCTACCTCGATAATGCTCCGATTGCAGAAACGATGACCGGCGAGAGCGGGCGTTGGGAAGTGCGGCTCGATGCAGTTGATCCGGGAGTTTATACGATGCGGGTCGATCTTGTGGCTGAGGACGGTAGCGTCGAGGCGCGGATTGAATTGCCGTTCAAACGTGAAGAGCCACAAGCGGTGGCCGCAGTCATGGCACGGGATACGCAAGCACCGGAGTTTTCGGGCGTTGCGGTCAGAACGGTACAGCCGGGCAACACGCTATGGGCGATCTCGCAGGAACGCTATGGGCGAGGTATTCTCTATGTGCATATCTTCGATGCCAACCGGAACCAGATCCGAAACCCTGACCTGATCTACCCGGGGCAGCTTTTCTTGTTGCCGGAACTGACGGATGAGCAACTGACCGAGCAATATTAAAAGGGTGCGTGGGCTGGTGCCCATGCGCCTGCGTGCCTAGATAAGTGGGCCAGCCAGAACGGAGAGCCCGATGCGAGGATTAACCAAAACCAGCCGGAACCTGAACAATGAACAGGTTCAGGGGATGCAGGTTATCCGGCGGGTGGTGCCGTATCTGTGGCCGGAAGGGCAAACATGGGTCAAGCAGCGGGTCGTCTTGGCGATGCTTACGCTGTTTGTTGCCAAGCTCATCGCCGTAGGCACGCCGGTCCTTTACAAACAGGCGGTAGACACGCTCTCGCCTGATCAAAGTGCAGAAACATTTCTCGCGCTTGGGGCGGTCGGTCTGACGCTGGCCTATGGCATGGCGCGGTTGATGAATGTGGGGTTTCAGCAGCTCCGCGACGTGATCTTTGCCCGCGTGGGGCAGCGCGCGTTGCGGCAACTGGCGCTTGAAACGTTTACCCATATTCACAGCCTCTCGCTGCGCTATCACATCACGCGTAAGACAGGCGGGTTGAGCCGTATCATTGAGCGCGGGGTGAAGGGCGTCGAATTCCTCTTGCGGTTTATGCTCTTCTCTATGGGGCCGTTGGTGCTCGAGTTACTGATGATCGCGGCGGTACTCTTTGTCCTTTTCGATGTGTGGTTTTTGGCTGTCGTGGCAGCTGTGATCGCGGGATATGTGTGGTTTACGTTCAAGGTCACGGAATGGCGGGTGAAAATCCGCAAGGTGATGAACGAGCAGGACACGGATGCCAATCAGAAGGCGATTGATAGCCTACTGAACTTTGAAACGGTCAAGTATTTCGGCGCGGAGCGGATGGAGGCCGAGCGCTATGACGGGGCGATGGCTTTGTATGAGAACGCGGCACTGCGGACCTCATACTCTCTCGCCTTCCTGAATTTTGGGCAATCCGTTCTCATCACTGGCGGTTTGGTCGCGGTGATGGTGATGGCGGCTGTCGGGGTGCAGAACGGCGATCTGACAGTTGGCGATTTCGTGATGGTGAACGCCTATATGATCCAGATCACCATGCCGCTGAACTTCCTTGGTACGGTGTATCGTGAGATCCGTCAGGCGTTGATTGATATGGGCGATATGTTCGATCTGCTTGAGCAACCGGCCGAAGTGAAGGACAAGGCCGATGCACCTAAGCTGGTGGTTTCGGGAGGCGAAGTTGCGTTTAACGATGTTGCCTTCCACTACGATTCTGACAGGGTAATCCTGAAGACGGTCAGTTTCACCGCGAAACCGGGTGAGACGGTTGCGATTGTTGGATCTTCGGGATCGGGGAAATCGACGATTGGGCGGCTCTTGTTCCGTTTTTATGACGTGACGCGCGGAGCGATCCGCATTGACGGGCAAGACCTACGCGACATCACGCAAGAAAGCCTGCACAAAGAGATCGGCGTCGTGCCGCAGGACACGGTGCTGTTCAATGACACAATCCGCTATAACATTGCCTACGGGCGGCCTGATGCGACCGAGGAAGAGATCGTCGCAGTGGCGAAGGCAGCGAAAATCCACGATTTCATTCAAGGGTTGCCGCAAGGTTACGAGACGACCGTTGGCGAGCGGGGGCTGAAGCTGTCTGGTGGTGAAAAGCAGCGCGTGGGGATTGCACGCACCTTGCTGAAAAATCCGCCAATCCTTTTGCTGGATGAGGCAACCTCTGCGCTCGATACGGATACGGAGCGCGAAATTCAGGCGGAACTGAAGGCGATGGGCGAGGGGCGAACAGTGCTGACGATCGCGCACAGGCTTTCGACCATTGCGGAGGCGGACCGGATTATCGTGCTGGAGGCGGGCGAGATCGTCGAGACGGGTACCCATGAAGAGCTTGTGGCGCGCAGCGGGCGTTATGCGCAACTGTGGCATCGCCAGAAAGCCGAAGAGGAGACGAACGCGGCATGAGCGCCATGACCGCCGCTGAAGCCGCGAAGCATTTGCGGTCACTTGGTTATGCGAGCGAGTTCATGGTGTTGGGCGCGCGGAGCGTTGCGGAAGTCCATTCCGACAGGATCGTCTTGCGCACTCCTGAACAGCCGGATTTCTGGTTCGGGAATATGGTTATCTTCCGTGGTGAGCCATCAGACCCCAGTACGGTAATCGCCCGGTTCCAGCGCGATCATCCGGAAGCGGAACATGTGACGCTTGGCTGGGATGAAACTGATATGGCGCGTGGGAAAGAAATTGCTGCGCTGGAAGCGATGGGCTTTACCATTGATGAAATCGAGGTGTTGGCGCTTGAAGGCCGGAAAACACATTTCGACCTACCAGATGGTCTGACAGCGCACGCAATATCGGGTGACAGCAATTGGGTGCAAGTGACGGGGCTGCAAACGGATACAGGAGTTGAGTTGGGGTATTTGCGCGAAAAGCACGCGCCCTTCATTGCCCAAAGGGTAGCGGAATGGCGCCGCGCAACGGAAGCGGGTCGCGGCGCATGGTTCGGTGCCTTTGATGGCGCGCAACTGGTTGCTGATCTGGGTATATTTACAGATGGCAGGGTCGCGCGGTTCCAATCGGTGGAGACACGGCAAAGCCATAGGGGGCGGGGAATTTGCCCCGCTTTAATTACCCGCGCGTTAGCTTGGGTGCAGAGCGTTGCGCCGGATGCAATTCCGGTCATCCTTGCCGATCAAAACGAGGTCGCAGGCCGGATATATCGGCGGTGTGGATTTACGCCGAAGGAACGGCTTATAGCGGCTTACCGCGCACCAGAGGGGTATCGCGCGGGTCAATGACCACGCGCGTGGAAGATGAAGCCTAACGTGTTGAGCAGGATTTGCGCAGCGAGGATCGCGGTGCCGCCGGTCTGATCATAGTCGGGGGCGACCTCAACGAGATCAATGCCAACAACATCGTGGTACTTGGCGACCGCTTGGAGGAGTTCCAGCACTTCGTAGTAAAGAAAACCGCCGTGGCTGGGGGTTCCGGTACCCGGGGCGATGGACGGGCAAAAGCCGTCAATGTCGATCGTGATGTAGATGCGCGCACCCTCGGGGATGCGGGCGGTGAGGGCTTCGGCCCCCAATTTCCGAGCTTGGCGAACCGATAGGATATCAGATCCCATCTCGCGGGCGGCATCGTAACCTTCCTTCGCGGTGGAGGAGACGTTACGAATTCCAACCTGTGTAAGGCCCGTGACATAAGGCTTTTCAGCTGCGCGGCGCATGGGATTGCCGTGGCCGAAGCGGACGCCGTGGCGCTCGTCAACAAAATCGAGATGGGCGTCGATCTGGAGGATGTGGATATCGCCTTGATGATCGAAGGCGTTGATGCATGGAATGTTGACGGAATGATCACCGCCCAAAGTGACAGGAAGTGCGCCTGCTTGAAGGATCGCGCGAACGCCTGCCTCTATATTGGCGTGGCTCTTCAGTGTGTCAGTGTGGACGATATCGGCGTCTCCTATATCCACGATCCGAACCGAGGCCGGCAGGTAGGTTGCGTCATCCTCATGATCATAGGCGCCGGCATGACCAAAGCTGAACAATGTCGAGGCCTCGCGGATGCCGCGCGGCCCGAAGCGTGCGCCAGAACGCCATTGGGTGCCAAAATCAAAAGGCGCCCCGAGGACAACCACATCCGCGTCGATCTGCGACCAGTCGCTCACATAGGGCCGTTTGCCGAATGTGGAGATGCCGACAAATGGCAGATCGAGACGACCGCCTTCATATCCGTGCGCTGACATGTGCTCTCTTCCCTTCTGCAAGACTTTGGGCCAGATTGACGCCAAGCCTCCAAGAAGGGCAAGAGCGAAAGCAAGGGGCAAGAGCATGGCAGAGCTGAACGAGGGTAAAGCGCCCTGGGGGACAGTCGTTCCGCCGGCGATATTCCCGCCGGTATTGGGGTTGTTCGCGCTGGCGAACGGCTGGCGCGTCGCTATGGGTGGTGCGGGAGCAACGCCGTGGCTTGGCTACTTCGTTACAGTGCTGGCGGTGATCATGTTGCTGGTTGGAGCAACAGCATTTAGCAGGAAGATTTCGCGGCGACCCGGCGTGATTTGGGATGATCTGAAAGGTATTCCGGGAAGGGCAGGGATCGCTGCGCTGATTTTGAGTTCTTATCTCTTTGCAGGCGTTTTGGTGCCGATAGCGCCAGTGCTGGCTGAAGTTATTTTGTGGAGCGCGTTTGTTGCGCATGGTGGTTTGGTCGTGATGATGATCACTATTTTGCGTTCCGCGCCGCCGGATATGCGCAAGGTAACGCCGGTTTTCCACCTGCATTTTGTGGGCTTCATTGTGATGCCACAGGCAGCGGTGCCGCTTGGCTATACAGGTTTTGCCTTTGTTGTTTTTTGTTTGTCTCTCGTTCTGGCTGCGATCATTTGGCTGGCGAGTTTGCGGCAGGGGCTGCGGGCATCATTGCCTCCACCGATGCGGCCGTTATTGGCGATTCATTTGGCGCCCATTGCGTTGCTAGGCTCGGTCGCGCTTCTGTTAAGCTATGACGCCATTGCGCTTGGCTTCGGGTTTGTCGCGCTCGCCGTGTTGGCGGTGATTTTTGCGCGGGGGCGCTATCTGCTCGCGGCTGGCTTTACGCCGATGTGGGGCGCACTGACCTTCCCGTTGGCAAGTAGTGCCACGCTGTTGCTCGCCCTTGCGCAAGCCGATGGTTCGTGGCCGTTCATGATCGCGGGGATTGTCACGCTGTTGGTAGCATCGGTAGTGAACCCCTATGTTGCGATGCGTGTCTGGAAAAGCTGGGCCGCGGGTGCGCTTGCAAGCAAGACGGGCGCTGCGCGGGCCTGAGACAATATTGCACATGGGCGTTTCCGCTCTTTTCTTTTTGCCCCAGAGGTGAAATAGGGAAGCGCCAAACGAAGCAATCCATGGAGCTCCCCGATGGAGATTCGCGAGGCACTCACTTTCGACGACGTTCTGCTGGTTCCGGCTGCCTCAAATGTGCTGCCGTCGACCGCCGATACGCGCACTTTTGTTACCAAGAGCATCGGCTTGAACATTCCGCTCATGTCGAGCGCGATGGACACCGTGACCGAAGCCCGTATGGCGATCACGATGGCACAATCGGGCGGTATGGGCGTCATTCACCGCAACCTCACAGTCGATGAACAAGCGCAGGAAGTGCGGCGCGTGAAGCGCTTTGTCTCCGGAATTGTTTATAATCCGATCACCCTGACACCTGATCAGACAATGGCAGATGCGCAGGCTTTGATGGAGCGCTACAGGGTGACGGGATTTCCTGTTGTCGGGCCAGACAGCCGCGTCGTAGGGATCGTGACCAATCGCGATATGCGATTTGCAAGCGATGAGACAACACCTGTCAGCGCCGTAATGACCACGGATAATCTGGCCATTTTGCAGGAACCAGCGGACCGTGAAGAAGCGCGAAACCTGATGAGAGCGCGCCGGATCGAGAAGCTTTTGATCACAGACAAAGACGGAAAATTGACTGGGCTGCTGACCCTTAAAGACAGCGAGCAGGCCGTGCTCAACCCTTCGGCCTGTAAGGACGATCTGGGACGGCTGCGCGTGGCCGCTGCATCGACCGTGGGAGATGCAGGTTTCGAGCGGTCGCAAGCCCTGATTGATGCAGGTGTCGATATCGTTGTGATCGACACTGCGCACGGCCATTCGGAGGGTGTGGGAAAGGCTGTGGAGCGGGTGAAGAAGCTGTCATCACATGTGCAGGTCATTGCTGGCAACGTGGCCACCGGTGCCGCGACCAAAGCGCTGATCGACGCAGGCGCGGATGCGGTGAAGGCGGGGATCGGTCCTGGCTCGATCTGTACGACGCGGATGGTTGCAGGTGTCGGGGTGCCGCAGCTTACCGCCGTAATGGACTGCGCGGCGGCGGCTGGCGAAACACCTGTCATCGCCGATGGCGGTATCAAGTTTTCGGGCGATTTTGCGAAGGCGATTGCGGCCGGAGCATCCTGCGCGATGGTTGGAAGCATGATTGCCGGTACGGACGAAAGCCCGGGTGAGGTGATCCTGTATCAGGGCCGTTCATTCAAAGCCTATCGCGGTATGGGAAGCCTTGGCGCGATGGCGCGCGGGTCGGCGGACCGGTACTTCCAGAAAGACGCCGCAAGTGACAAACTGGTGCCGGAAGGGATCGAGGGGCAGGTGCCCTACAAAGGACCAGCGGGCGCTGTTTTGCACCAGTTGGTTGGCGGGCTGCGTGCGGCGATGGGCTACACTGGCTGCGCAACTGTCGAGGAGATGCGGAAGAACAGTTCTTTCGTGAAAATCACAGGTGCGGGCCTGAAAGAGAGCCATGTCCATGATGTGCAAATCACCCGCGAAAGCCCCAACTACCGTATTGGATAAGTTGCTGGGTTGAACCCGATGCGGCGCGATGAAACAACGGGCCGCACCGAAGCTATGCGATAAGGAGAGCAGTTTATGCTCGATCTGGCTTTCATCCGCTCGGAACTGGCGGCGCATTATGATCTTGCGCCCGATCCGGACTTGGCCGCGAAAATGAGCCCAATCTATGCAAAGATCGACAAGGTCGTGACGCCATTCGACTTTGCGACTTTTGCACCCTATATCGCCGCGATTAACGCGCTTAAGGCTGAGCGAAACGCAGCAATACTGGCGCATAATTATATGACTCCGGAGATTTATCACGGCGTTGCCGATGTGGTTGGCGACAGCCTGCAACTCGCGATCGAGGCGACAAAGGTGCAGGCCGATGTGATCGTGCAATGTGGTGTTCATTTCATGGCGGAGACATCCAAAGTTCTGAACCCGTCAAAAATAGTTTTGATACCGGATATGGATGCTGGTTGCTCGCTGGCCGAAAGCATCACCCAAGCCGGCATTGCAGAGATGCGTGCGCGGTATCCGGGAGCGCCTGTTGTCAGCTATGTTAACACCACAGCCGAGGTCAAAGCGGCGTCGGATATTTGCTGCACCTCATCTAATGCCGCGCAGATCGTCGCCGGTTTGCCGGATGAGACGGTCATCATGACACCGGACAAATATCTTGCGCAGAACGTGGCAAAGCTGGTGCCGCACAAAAACATCGTTTGGTGGGATGGATCTTGCATTGTGCATGAGCAATACACGGCGGAAGACCTGCGGGAGTTTCGCAGTTGGAACCCCGGCACGCGGATCATCGCGCATCCGGAATGCCCACCTGATGTTGTCGCGGAGGCGGACTTTAGCGGCTCGACTGCCGGAATTATCGCTTATGTGGAAAAAGAGCAGCCCGAAAAGGCGATGCTGGTGACAGAATGCTCGATGGCGTCCAATATCGCTGAGGCCAATCCTGCTGTCGATTTCGTCGGTCCCTGCAATATGTGCCCCTACATGAAAAAGATCACGCTGGAGAAAATTCTCTGGTCGCTGCACAGCATGGAAACACCTGTGGAGGTTGATGCCGCTGTGGCTGAGGGTGCGCGCCAAGCCGTGCAGCGGATGATTGATCTAAGCCAGAAACTGGCTGCCTAAGGGATCATCGGCATGACTGCCCAAATACATACGGATCGGGTGGTCATTGTTGGCGCAGGGCTGGGCGCGCTTTATGCGGCTCTCTCCTTCGCCCCCTATCCTGTGTTGGTTATTTCGCCCGACGCCTTGGGCGCGGGCGCGAGTTCGACCTGGGCGCAAGGTGGCGTTGCGGCCGCGATGGCCAAAACCGATAGTCCCGAGGCGCATGCGAACGATACCATCGCGGCAGGTGCTGGGGCCGTTGATCCGGTGATCGCAGCGCTGGTTACCGCAGAGGCCCGCCAGCATGTGCTCGCCCTGACTGAGCTGGGTACGCCATTCGATCGCGATGCGCAGGGCAATTACCTCCTCAACCATGAAGCAGCGCATTCCGAGGCGCGGGTGGTGCGGGCGCGCGGTGATCAATCGGGCGCCAAAATCATGGAGCGGTTGGTCGCAGCTGTTGAAAACACGCCGTCTGTTCAGGTCTTGGAAGGTTTCGTCGTGACAGGGCTGATCAAGACCAATTCGCAAGTGCGTGGGGTTGAGATCATAGCAGTTGCTGGTGGCGCAGCGGCGTGCCGGATGATCGCACCGGCAGTGCTGTTGGCAGCAGGGGGGATAGGCGGGCTCTACGCAAAAACCACAAATCCGCCGCAGATCCGTGGTGAGGCACTGGGGTTGGCAATTCGTGCGGGCGCGATGGTTCGGGATCTGGAATTCGTGCAGTTTCACCCCACAGCGATTGATATCGGGCTTGACCCATGCCCGCTGGCGACTGAGGCCTTGCGTGGCGAGGGTGGACTTTTGCTGAACAAAGAGGGTTTGCGCTTTGCGCTTGCACATGATCCACGCGGAGAGCTTGCGCCCCGAGACGTCGTTGCAAGGGCGATATTTTCGGAGGAGCGCGCGGGGCGGCGACCTGTTCTGGATGTGCGAGAGGCTGTGGGCCAAGCAATGGCGGAGCGCTTTCCGACCGTAACAAGCGCTTGCTTGCGCGGGGGGGTCGACCCGTCGCGAGAGCCGATCCCTGTTACCGTCGCCGCGCATTTTCATATGGGTGGCGTGGCAACGGATCAGAATGGGCGGACAAGCCTTGAGGCGCTGTGGGCATGTGGAGAGGTGGCCTGTACGGGGCTGCACGGTGCAAACAGGCTCGCATCGAACGGGCTATTGGAGGCGCTGGTTTTTGCACAGCGCGCGGCGGCTGATATCAGGCAAGGGCTTAGCGGCAATCCTGATCTGACGATGGCGATCGTTCCCCAAACGCGCGCGGGAAGCGGCGCAAAGACTGATCCGGGTTCCGTTGCGCTTTTGCGCAGAACGATGAGCCGAGATGTTGGCGTCGTGCGTCGGGCTGAGGGGTTACGCCACGCGATTACGGTTATCGGAGAGCTTTTGGCCGCACACGCGGACGACAACCGTTTTATCAATATGTGCACAGCCGCGCTGGCGATTGCCGAGGCGGCATTGGCACGGCCTGACTCATGCGGAAGCCATTTCCGAGATGATCAGTCTAAACTCGTCGATGGCGCGAAACATGAACAATTGAAGGAGCCGCTATGAACGCGCATCTGCCCGACATCATCCTCGAACCGCTCGTCCGCGCCGCGTTGATGGAGGATTTGGGCCAGTTCGGTGACGTTACGACCCGCGCGGTTGTACCTGCTGGAACGCGATATCGCGCACGCATAGTTGCGCGCGAGGAGGGTGTTGTCTCAGGCATGCAACTGGCGCGACTTGCCTTTAAGCTTGTTGATCCACAGCTGGAGATCTCGGTGCTTTGCGAAGATGGCATTACCTGCAACCGCGGGGATGTGCTGATGACCATCGCTGGCGATGCTGCATCGATCCTGTCTGGTGAGCGCGTGGCGCTTAATTTCGCCGGTAGGATGGCGGGTATTGCAACGATGACGGCGGCCTTCGTTTCGAAGGCAGTCGGAACACAGGCAAAGATTACCTGTACTCGCAAAACAACGCCCGGCCTAAGGGTCGTTGAAAAACAAGCTGTGCTGCATGGCGGAGGCAGTAGTCACCGGTTCAGCCTGTCTGATGCGATCCTCATCAAAGACAACCACATCGCCGCGGCAGGTGGCATTGGCCCGGTATTGACCGCTGTGAGGAAAAACGCCTCTCATATGGTGCGCGTCGAGATAGAAGTTGATCGGATTGATCAGCTGCAAGAGGTTTTGAACATTGGCGGGGCGGATGTGGTGTTGCTGGACAATATGACAACCGAAACGCTTGCGGAAGCCGTGCGGCTCGTCGACGGGCGTTTGGTGACAGAAGCTTCCGGAAACATGAACCTTGGAAGTATCGCAGAGGTAGCAGCAACTGGAGTGGATTTTATTTCGGTTGGTGCCTTAACGCATTCTAGTAAGGTATTGGATTTCGGACTAGATTTCTAAATGGCAGTACAAAGGCCTTGGTGGAAATTTGGAACGAGTGCCTACCATTTATTGATGAAAACCTCGAAGACTCGCGGATCCCGCAGGCAAATACCAATCCACATCGCGACACCTAAATAAACGCCGAATAGCGTATGACTGAGGAGTGGTGCGTTGATCCGGAGCTGCGCCGCGATCGCGCCTCCCAAAAGACCCATCATCAATATGCCGGAGAACGGTGCTGTTTGTGGGACGAGCACCCCTAACGCGAGGAGCACCTCGAGGATGCCAATTGGTACGACCCACCTCCGGTCAAATCCGAGGGCATCCATCGGTTTGTTTGCAACATCCAGTCTTAATAATTTGGGCGTGGCAGATGCGCCTATTAGAAACAGTGCAAGCAAACTCAGGATTATCCAGCCAGCAATGACCATTCTTGTTGAGCGTCCCCCTTTGAAGTGGTCCGCCCCTATAGTTAGGAAAGCGGAGGACACATTACAACACCAAACGACCCCATAGTGCATTGGGCTACCGCCCACCTGCGCCAGAGGCCATCATCCCGATGGACCAACGGCCAATCATGCACTAACTTTTAACATGGACCACTCAAGTGGGGCTGCTCAAAACGAGGCACGAGTTATATCTGTTTCAACAATAATACTAGCAATAATGATATTTTAGCTCTGACGGCAACTCTAACTCTAGTGGGATTTCAACTGTTCTAACTGTACTACTAGGGGCATATTCTTCCAATTGTTTTAAAGTTTTCTCAGCATGAGATTTATGACCAGCTGTTTCCAACGCAGCGCATGCTTCGCCACACCTTAATGTTTCTAAGATAAACTGTCTCTCTAGGGTCAGGATGCATTGATTTCGGTTGCACTGCCTGATTCACGGCTCCGAAAACGGAGCTGTGACATGAGCGATCTTTTTTGGCTTAGCGACGCGCAAATGGCGCGTTTGGAACCTTTCTTTCCGATGGCGCACGGAAAGCCTCGTGTCGATGATCGGCGTGTGTTGAGTGGGATTATCTTTATCAATCGCAATGGTTTGAGATGGCGCGATGCCCCTGCCGCTTATGGTCC
>Ga0181571_10001657_pt1 | contig 16223 bp, 11 predicted proteins | sample 101ome_17_FD_132440 | JGI IMG/M metagenome (GOLD analysis project Ga0181571, IMG submission 132440) | Coastal salt marsh microbial communities from the Groves Creek Marsh, Skidaway Island, Georgia - 101407AT metaG (megahit assembly) | ecosystem: Environmental > Aquatic > Marine > Intertidal... | reverse complement strand
CAACGGGAGGCGATGCGAGAGGCGGAACTGAGGGCTCAGCGTTTACACGCGGAGACGCGAATGCGCGAGAGGCAGGAGGCGGAGTGGGCGGCGAAGCTTCTTCGCGACGGATCCTCCGAGACGCCCGTCGCTCCCCCGGAACCAACCGCGGTCGCCGACGCTCGCCCGGCGCGAGAGAAGGCGGAGGAGCGCGAGAAACCGTCGCCGCCCCCGGCGCCGTACGTTCCGCCGGGAAGGACGATCAAGACGCTGCCGAAGCCTCGCCCGACGCCGCTTCCGATCAACGCGTCGGTCAAGATTCCCGCTCCCTCGCAGCAGCCTCCGCTGCGCCCCCCTCTGCCCCCCAACCCGCCGCCTCCGAGCCAGCCGAGGAACGTGCGCGTCGGCGCGCCGCCTGGTTTCCCCGGGCGACGCTCGGCGGAAGCCCCGCACCTCGGCTTGACGGTGTCGGGGCGCTCAATGCTCGCTTCCAACGTCGATCGCCTCGGCGGGACGCAGTGGGCGGACGCGAAGGCTGAGATGTCGGAGCAAGAGACTCTCGTGGCGAGCATGCTGGAGGGCCTGACGTCCGTGGACAGTCCGAACCCCACGGTACACGGGGAGAAGGCGCCGCGCGGGAGGACGTCGACGGAGGCGCCGGCGGCGTTTAGGGAAGAATTATCGTCGTTGTGGGGCAGCTCGGCGACGACGCCGGCGGCTTCCCCGCTCACATCCCCGACCGCGCGCGACGCGTCGCAGCGCGGGGCGTCGTTATGGTGACGCACGAACGCGAGAAGAAGGTGAAGACGTCGTAAGTGGATTGAATGGTAGAGATTAGTGTCATGTCAATACTCGGAAAAATTCTGGTGCCCCGTCGACTTGGCGTGCGCCACCGCGTCTTTCTCCCCGACGAGGCCCTTCTGACAGACGAGGCACCTGAGGGTAAAATTGGCGACGTCGGTGAACGCCCTCGCGCGGTGCGCTTCATCGACGACCGCGCGCGCCTTCGCGTCCACCTCCTCCGCCTCGGGCCCCGTGGAGGGGAACACCGTGACGTCTTCATCCTTCGAAGCCCCAGGTCGCGTCAGCACCATGGCGTCGTAGTGTAAACCGTCGTACAGGACCATCGCTCGCTCGGAGTAGTTTTCCCCTTGGCCGTACACATCGCACCGCTTGGTCTGGATATCGTACGCCGCGATCTCTCTCCCAAAGTGCTTCGCGAGAATCGAGAGCTCCACCGCCCCTCCCCAATGATTCTTATCCAGGATCCACTCGCAGTACTTCGCGTTTGGCTTCCCGAGGAAGCCCTCGTTGTACTCAAACTCGTCGGCGGCGACGACATCCGCGATGACGCGCCGCAAAGCCGGTGCTTCCCGCAGCGACCGCTTCATGACGTACCCCACGGCGTTAAACAGACAGCTGTTATCGCTGTCAATTACCCTGCGCTGCGCAATCAGACCGGAAACCCCACTCGTGCCCCCCATTGGCCCCGCGTCGGTCCTCGCTGCCTTGAGGGGAGGGCCAGATTCGGGAGCAGCGTCCGCGAGGGAAGCGGCGATCGCTCTAGCGAGCGCTTCGTCCTCATCCATCGACGGCGCGGGATGCGAGACCGCATGAGCGGGCGCAACCGCAGGGATCGCGGAGGCTATTTCCGCGACGGTGATGGATTCACCGTCGGATACGGCAGCCACGGCGGCGTCTTCGCCGTCGATCTTCGCGGGGGGAAAGCCGGTCTTGAGCTCGACGGCACCCGGGGCGATGCCCGTCTTGTCGAAGACCGCAGCCTTGAGGTCCCCGTACGTCGCGTTCGCGGGCAGCTCCACGACGTGTTGGCCTTTCGGCGAGCGCAATCTGACCCTCATCCCTTCGCTCGGCGAAGAGCTCCCCGCGCGCCTGCCCCTCAAGCCGGGAAGTCGTGGCGCAGGAGGAAGTGCAGGAGTCGTCCGTTTTTCCCGAGATTTCGTGGCAGCACCAACGACGTCTCAGAAGCATCGCCGTGCACCACTTCGCGACACGCTCTCGAAACGCTCAGGGTCCCGACTACGTATCTGTGAGTCGCGGGTGGGGACGCAGGTGATTCGCACTCATGCTCCGTCGAGCAGCCCGCGCGGCCGTCGCGTTCGCGCCGGGACACGGTCGCGTCGCGAACTTCGGCTGGCCAGTCATCAGGAGTTCCGGAGGAATCCCTAGCGTATCGCCCAGACACGTCTGGACGACAGCGAGCGTCCTCGACAAGAATCGCGGAGAGGTAGACGATAACGGCGCCGCCGCGCGTCGCGAGGCGGTACGTCCCGCTCGACTTTCACCAGCGCCGACGCGACGAGCCTCCGACGGTTGTTGTTTGTTTCTCCCCTCGATCCCATCAGCGCAGAGCTCACGTCGCATCCGCGCCTCCGCGATCTTCCACTTTCGTTTCAGGCGGAGAAGGAGGCGGCGAAGAGTCTCCGCGCGTGGAGCAGCCCCTTATTTTCGCACGTCGACGTCGAGACGAACGACGACCAGGTCATCCCTCGATGGGCGAACGCGGTGTTCATCGTCGCTGTCGTCGCGGTATTCGGATACGCCGGGAACTTTGCGTGGAACAACGAGAAGAGAAAGAGCGAGAGGAAGGAGAGGGAGAGGGAGGAGAGGGAGGGTCTCGCGAGGAGAGCGATCGAGTCTGGAATGCTCCGCGACCATGACCGGAGAAACTTCGCGAGGGCGGACGAGGCAGACCCGTTCGATGGCATGACGCCGGAGGAAATCGCGAAGCTGCAGGAGGAGTCAGCAGCGGGGGGCGGAAGGTTTAGTTAGGTCAATTAAGGTTATGGGTTTATTTTTCGAACTTCCTGGGCACTCTCCCGCCGGGGCGTGTCAGACCTGAGCGCGCGCGACCGCCGTGCACTGCGCCAGTGCACCGCGCGTGTCTCGCGCCGGTCCTCTCTGAAGTCGCGGACGCGAGCACCCAAAAGCTCCGCAGTTCCTCGGTCCGGACTGCGGCCGTAAACGCGCAGGGGCACGGAAGGGGCGTGCTTCTTGGCACCCCGACCCCGTACAGAAGAGGCGCCATGCACATCAAACAGGTGGTCGTCGAGGGCTTCAAGACCTACCGCGAGCAGACCGCGGTGGACTTCCAGCCCCATCTTAATTGCATCGGTGCGTCTCGCCGCCGAATGCGCGCCCGAACGTTCCCCACCGCGTTCGCGACGCTTCCCGCTCGCGCGCCTTTTCAAAATCTCGTTCAGATCTCGTCCCTTTCCCCGCCGACGAGGCGTCCTCCCGCGCCGCTGACTCGAGCCCCCCTCTGCTGTCTGCTCATCCGTGCTTTCATTTGCAGTGGGCGCGAACGGTTCCGGCAAGTCCAACCTGTTCCACGCGATTCGGTTCGTCCTCTCCGACATCTTCGCCTCTCTGCGCGCGGATGAGCGCCAGAAACTCCTCCACGAGGGCGCGGGCCACGCCGTCATGTCCGCGTATGCGGAGATCGTCTTCGACAACTCCGACAACCGGCTCCCTGTGGACAGGGAGGAGGTGCGCCTGCGCAGAAACATCGGCCTGAAGAAGGACGAGTACTACCTAGACAAGAAGCACATCACGAAGGCGGAGGTGATCAACCTTCTCGAGTCGGCGGGCTTCTCCAGGACCAACCCGTACTACTGTGTCAAGCAGGGCGAGATCATGAAGATGGCGACGATGCAGGACGAGGAGCGACTCGATCTTCTCAAGGAAATCGGAGGCACGAGCGTGTACGAGGACAAGCGCAAGGAGTCGCTGAAGATCATGGAGGATACGACGAGCCGCCGAGATCAGATCCAGGAGACGGTGGAATTCATCGAGTCGCGCCTCGCCGAGTTGGACGAGGAAAAGGACGAGCTGCAGATGTACACAGAGCTCGACCGCACGCGACGCTCCCTCGAGTACACCGTGTACGAGAAAGACCTCAGCGAAACGCGCGCTAAGCTCGATGAGGTGGAGGAAAAGCGCCGGCAGCACGTCGAGAAGGCGCGAGGGGAGGATGAGCGCGCGCACCAGCTGCACGACGAAATCAAAGCGACCGAGCGCGAGTGCAAGGAGAAAGAGCGGACAGTGACCACCGCCAAGGAAGAGCTGCTCACCGCCGACATCGAGCTCCGCCGCGCGGTGGAGAAGAAAACCGCGGCGGATCTCGACGTCAAGGATCTCCAGGAGAAGATCGCCGCGGGTGAGGAGGCGCTCGCGGGCGTTCGTGGAGATCAGGCGCAGCTCGACCAGGCGGTGGCAGAGACTCGCGCGAAGATCGACGCCGTGAAGCCGAAGATCGACGCGGAGACAATGCGGGAAGACACCACCGCCGCTGAGATCGCCGAAGTGAACCGCAGGCTGCAGGTGCTGCACCAGAGGCAGGGTCGCGGGGCGCAGTTCAAGACCAAGGCGGAGCGCGACGCCTGGCTCAAGGACCAGGTGAAGGACTGCGAGATGACCTTGGGACGCAAACGCGACGAGATTGGCATCCTCGAGGGGGACGTCGCGGACCTCAAAAAGACCATCGCAAAGGAGAAGAAGGATGAGGCAGGCATCCGGGGAAAGCTGGTTCAGGAGGAAGCGACGCTCGGGGAGTCCGAGGGAGAGTACAACGCCAAGATTTCCTCGAGGAACGCTGCGCAGGACCAGCGCAAGGAGCTTCAGCGCAGAGACGCTGAGTTGGACGCCAAGCTCGCATCCAAGACGGATGAGGTGAAGCGCCGGGACAAGCACCTGGAGTTCACCATGCCTCGTGAGCTGTACCGCGGTCTCAACGCCGTGCAGCGCATCGTCAAGGACCACGGGATCAAGGGCGTGCACGGCCCGCTCATCGAGCTCATGGAGTGCGACGAGCGCTTCTTCGCCTCCGTGGAAGCTGCCGCCACCAACCAGCTGTTCCACATCGTGGTCGACAACGACGAGGTCGCGTCAAAGATCATCGAGTACCTCAACAAGGACAAGGCGGGGCGAGTCACCTTCCTCCCCTTGAACCGCCTGCAGAACCGCAACCGCGAGTACCCCGACAGCCAGGATGTGTTTCCCATGTTGAGCAAGATGCGCTTCGACGACAAGATCCGGCCGGCGCTGGACAAGGTCTTCGGCAATGTTCTCATCTGCCGAAACCTCGATGTCGCGGTCAAGTTCGCAGGCTCCACCAACCTGGACTGCGTCACCATGGATGGCGACTGCGTCTCCAACCGCGGTGCCATCAGCGGCGGTTACCAGGACGCGGGTCGTTCGAGGATGATCAACATGAAGATGCTTCGCGAGGCACAGAAGGTGCGAGCAGAGCTGCGCAAAGAGAGCGCTCAGGTCAAGGACGAGCTCCAGGCGGCGGAGCAGGCAGTCACGGTCTTGCTCGGCGACATCCAGCGCATGGAATCCGCGCGACGCCACAAGCACACGGAGGTGGAGCGCCTGCGCGTCGAGTGCAAAGACTGCGCGTACGCAGCGTCCCGCGCCGAGGAGTCTCTCGCCGTCAAGGAGAAGACAGCAGCGGCCATTCGCACCACCGTCAGCGATCTCGAAGCACAGGCGGAGGACCTGAGGAGCGAGATGACGGCACCGCTCGACGCCAAGCTAACAGCAGAAGAGGTGAAGGAGCTCGCCGAACTGAACCCACGCCTGGACGCGCTCAAGGAGGAGCGCCTAGCGGCGGCAGCGGCGAGACTAGCGGCCGAGGCTGAGCTCGGAGAGCTCAAGGCGACCCTCGAGTCCAACCTCGAGCGCAGGCAGCTCCAGATCGAGACCACAACTAGCGAGGTGGACATGGCTGGCGCTGAGGCGGATCTCGCACGCGCCGAGGCGGACGCCGCCGCTGCCGCCGCCGAAGAGGCAGAGGCGAGCGCGCGCCACGCCGAAACCTCCGCGAAGGTTTCCGCCGCATCCTCCGCGGTGCAGGAGTGCAAGACGTCGCTCGAACGCCTTCGCAACGCGCAGGACGACACCAAGGCTGGTCTGGCTGACGACGAGCGCGAGATGGAGGGGCTGATGGCGAAGCGCGCGACGCTGCAGACCAAGCGCGAGGGCCTCCAGCGCAAGATTCGCGAACTGGGCTCGCTACCCTCTGACGCGTTCGAGCGCTACCGCGGAAAGGCGCTGAAGGCGTTGCATTCGCTGCTGGGGAAAACGAACGAGCAGCTCGCGAAGCTCGGGCATGTGAACAAGAAGGCGCTGGATCAGTACCAGCAGTTCACCGAGCAGCGCGAGGCGATGGAGATTCGGCGCTCGGAGCTGGACAAGGCACACTCGAAAATCGGCGAGCTGATGACGCACCTCGACCAAAAGAAGGACGAGGCGATCGAGCGAACATTCAAGCAGGTGTCGCTGAACTTCCGGGAGGTTTTCTCCAAGCTCGTCCCCGGCGGCAAGGGTGAGCTCGTCATGCAGCGAAAAAAGCCGGGGCAAGGTGCCGGGGCGGAGAACACAGATCCCGCAGCGGCGAAGGAGGTGGCAGAGAAAGGCTTCGCGGAGAAATACTCCGGAGTCAAGATCAAGGTGTCCTTCGGCCAGGGCGAGACGATGATGATGAAGCAGCTCAGCGGTGGGCAAAAGACTGTCGTCGCTGTGGGTCTTATCTTTGCCATTCAGCGCTGCGACCCGATGCCTTTCTATCTCTTTGACGAGATCGACGCAGCGCTGGATCCGCAGTACCGCACCGCGGTCGCCGCAATGGTTCGCTCCCAGGCCGACGGGGGTACCCAGTTCATCACCACCACGTTCCGACCCGAACTCGTCAAGGTGGCGGGGTGCATTCAGGGCGTGCAGCACTCGCACAAGGTGAGCAACGTCAGGGAGGTAACCTTAGATGAGGCGCTCAACTTCGTCGGCGACTCAATGATCCCGAGCAGCCAAAAGGCGGGGAAGCGGGATCGCGTCGACGGGTCCTCCGAAGACGACGAGGAATAGAGGAAGACACGACATCGGCGCGTGCGGACGCAAGACGTGACACGTGACGTTTAGAACCAACGACAGATAGCGAGACGACGAAACGGTAGAGTTGTGACATACGACGATGATGCGATGCAGTGCACTCACGTGAGAGGGGCCAACAAAAAAATCACCTTCCATATCATACCGCTGGTGAAAATCAGTGGCTCGTGACCCGCCAAAATTGCTGCCAAATTCACCGAGCCACTCGCGACGGCGCGCTGACGCCGGAGCGATAGGATGACGTCGATGTTCCCGAAAGCTCGCACGGGCGTTGACTTCTGGCGGTCACCCGTGAACGGCGCGCTGGGGTACATGCCGGAGTACGCGGAGCACGCCAAGGAGTACCCCATTGAAATCACCATCGGCGAGAAGCAACTGACGGACGAGGAGATAGAGAAAGAGGCGGCGTTGGTCCGAGAGTGCAAGGCATTCTTGAAGGATTATACGCGCTACAACGGCGTCTTAACGCACCGACAGACGATTCACGAGGCGTACGCCCAGGTGCGGGACCTCAAGAAGAGGATGCGAGAGCTCGAGGCATCGTTCGGGGCGAAGAATTGAGCGAAGACGACATTTCGCGCTTGTCATGCAGTATTGTTGGCGCAACTTCTCCACTGCTCCAGCGTTGTCGCTCAGCTCGTGTACAATAATGGTCTACGCATATTGACATCGATAAATCTAATCGCGCCTTGGCGCGCGGGTCAACTCGGGCGCTCCTTCACCGGCGTCTGCGCCCTCCCCTTCTCCACGAGCGCTTTGAGTTCGTCCTCCCAACCCAACAGCCTCGCCAGCTCCTCGAACCCCGCGTCGCAGTCGCCGAGGTGGAGCGCGTCCCGCCGGTTCGTCTCCCCAAAATCGAACCCGGTGCCTCGCCCGATGAGCTTCGCGATGGCCCGCGTGGACTCGTCCATCTCCCCGACCTTCTCTCGGTTAACGAGCATCCTCGGCACGTCCTCGCCGGGGTGGTTGATAAGGCCCGCGAAGGGATGGACGGCCAGGGACGTTCCCGCGACGATGAGCAAGTCGCACTTTGGGAAATCTTCCGCGACGAGCCTCGCAAACCGCTCGGGAAGGTTCTCGCCGAAGAATACGATGTCCGGCTTGACAAGTGCGTCGCACCCATCGCACGACTCGCACCGCATGACCTCGCCGCGGTCCACGTGCTCGCGCACGCGGTGGACGTCCGCCGGGTGCCCTTTGAGGCACCTCGCTGAGTCGAAGTTCCCGTGCGCGGCGACGATGCGCTCGTGAGGCAAACCGGCAGCCGCCTCGAGCGAGTCGATGTTCTGCGTGAAACAGCGCAGGAGCAATCCCTTCTCGTGCAAAAGTCGCACGAAGTGATGCGTGGGCGTCGGGGGGTATTGCCCGGGGTACAGCTCTTTGGCGAGGAGATAGAACGGCGCCGGGTTCTCCTGGAAGTAGTCGAGCTCGAACACGGCGGTGGGGTGCGGCAAGTCGTACTTCTGCAGATTGTCGTAAAGGCCCGTGCCGGGCGTGCGAAAGTCGGGAATGCCCGCGCTGACAGAGATCCCCGCGCCAGCCATGAAGATGATGTTCCCGCACTTGCCGCTCTTGATGTACTCTGCGACGCCGGCAACGTCAAAGCTGCTCAGGAGCGGCTCGAGATCTTCCTCCGCCTCCCCCGACGGCTCGCCCTCGCCACCCTCTTCTTGCTCCGCTTTTCGAAGCGCGAGCTTCTGCACGAGCCTCTGCAGCGCGCTCAGCTCCTCTTCATCCGAGGACGTCTCAGATTCCCCTCCGGACGCCGGTTCGTCCCCGACCAGCATCCCGGAGGATGTCAACTCGGCCTCCGTCGCCGTCACCCCGGCATCTCCCCCCGATCCCCAACGCGAGGGCACCCCGAGCTTCTTCGCCTCGGCGCGAAGGAGTTCCCCCGCGCGCGCTGTGTAGATGCGGATGAGCCCCGCTTCGTCGCTCGCATCCGACGCGGTTGCCTCGGCGAACGCGGCCTCCTCCACCCTCGAGGCCACCATCTGCGCGGTCGTATCGCTCACCGTCTCCTCGAAGACGTGAAATCCGACCGCGGCGAGGTGACCAGACATGCGACTCACGAGGTCATCGCGCTGCGCCTGGGGGATCGCGGAAGGAGGCATTCAGTACGGACGCCTGATGGGCGTTACCTGATAGACACCCGCGCGCCTCGGGCGCGGCGCCGCTATGTATAGCGTTGGGGCGTCGCAAAAAGTTCACTTCTGGCGCTTTTCTCTGAGCCGGGAGACTGCTGACCATAACCTGCTTCGACCGGTTCGCCCGTTCGAAAAGCGATGACGAGGGGGTACGCCTCTCGGTCACACCGGAGCGCCGCAAGCTCGCGCGCTCGGTAACCCCCCACCTCATTTCGTCATGGGCGAAGAGAAGATGGAGGTCGAGGAGACGGCCCTTCCTGAGGAGCCCAACCAGGAGGTGGACGCGAACATCACCCTGCAACACAAGCTATTCCTCCTTTCCAACCCGAACCTGTGCGAGGACGTCGCCGCGATGGGCGAAGAGGTGAAGCAGACGGTGCTGGACCGAGGTAAGAGACGCGAGATCGCGTAATCCCCGCACGCCATAGTCGCGGCGCATGATCACACTCGAGGGCGCGCTCCTGGGGATATCCATGCCGACGCTTCGAGATCCCGGATCCAACCAGATCTGACCGAGCCTTCCGACTTCCCCCCTCCCCCAGGTATGGTGGCTCTCTATCCCGGGTACTGCGAGAAGTTCGGGTGGATGCTGGACGAGAGCGCGGTCAAGACGATGACGGCGAAGAACGCCGAGAAGATCAAGGAGCTGGACGCGAAGTACGTGCGCGAACCCCGCGCCATCCCCGCTCGCGCTCACGAAGAAACGTCTTCCAGGAGAAGATCTCCCCCTGCTTCGTTCGAGGCGAAAGCAAAAACTGACCGTCCCGCCCCTTCTCGCTCTCTCGCAGGATCAAGGATGCGGAGGATAACCTCGGCGACAGCGAGGTTCGCGAGGCGATGCAGGTCAAGGCTGAGTACTTTGCAGAGGTTGGGGACCGCGCGGCGGCACTCAAGGCATTCGAGGAGTGCGAAGCTAAGACGGTGGCCATCGGCCAAAAGATGGAGATGGTGTTCAGCGTGATGCGCCTCCACATATTTCACGAGGATTGGACGGCTTTGAAGGCTCAGGTGGCGAAGCTCAAGGAGCTGTTCGAGCAGCCCGGCGGCGCGGACTGGGAGCGCAAGAACCGCCTCAAGGTGTACGAGGGTATTTTGCTCATGGCGTGCCGCGATTTCGCCGGGGCGACGAAGCTGTTTCTTGAGTCACTCTCTACGTTCACGACGTACGAGCTCATGACCTACCCGCAGTTCATCTTCTACACGTGCGTGTGCTCCATCGTCGCTTTAAAGCGCACGGATCTCAAGGAGAAGGTCATCGATTCCCCCGAGGTTTTGTCGGTGGTGGATCAGCTCCCGTCGGTTGGGGAGCTCATCAACGCCATCCACGCGTGTGAGTACAAAAAATTCATGCTGGCGTTCCCTGTGGTGGCGGACCAGGTCTTGGCCAGCACGTGGCTCACGAAGCATCACAGGTATTTCCTCCGCGAGGTTCGGGTCATGGCGTACGGACAGTACCTGCAGAGCTACAAGTCCGTGACCACCGCGTCCATGGCGGCCGCGTTCGCCGTGTCGGAGGAGTTTCTCGACGCCGAGCTGAGCAACTTCATCGTCGAGGGGCGGCTCAACGTCAAGATCGACAAGGTCAACGGCGTGCTCGTGACGAACCGACCAGACGCGAAGAACGCGCTGTATCAGTCCTACATCAAGGAGGGTGATAACCTGTTGAACCGCATCCAAAAGCTCAGCCGCGTCATCGATCTGTAGGAGACTTCGTGAGGGTGAAGGGAGCGTACGTGATATCGAGGTAGATGGTAAATTGAAGTTGACGTGTCGTGTGCTCCTCCGATAAAATCTCATCGTCGTGCCCGCCTCGCACCGCACTCCCACCGCGCGCGGCGATGGAGCGCTCGCGGGATGGGGCTGCTCAACCCGCGGCTATCCTACGGTACGTTTACCCGGGCATAACCCCGAAGAATGGACGCGTGGTGACCATCGAAAGGGACGGCGGAGGACGGGGAGAACCTGTCGTACTCAATGGCGGCGACATCGCGAGCGCGCTCGAGAGCGACGGCGTCGACCTCACGCGATGGCGCCTGCGGTACTACCACAAGGCGCACGAGGGTTGGATGTTACTACGGGCGACGACTGAGGTGGAGTTTCACCCTTCGAACCGTATTCTGCTCGAGCTCGCGCTCGAGCCTCCGCAATCTCCCTCGGACGAGTCCGAGTCGAAGGCGCACGCCTCGCGTGACGGATATCACGGCATCGGCATCGTCGGCGGAAAGACGGAGACGAACCACGGCACGCTCTGGCGATCCGCCTGGCAGCTCGGCGCGGCGTTCATCTTTTCCGTCGGTGCGAGGTTCGAGAAGAGCTCGGCGGACACGACCAAGGCGTGGACGTCGCTGCCCGCGTACGAGTATTCGGACTGGAACGCATTCGCCGCGTCACAGCCGTATTCCGCCGCGTGGGTCGCCGTGGAGATGGGCGGTGTCCCGCTGGAAGAGTTCGAACACCCGGACAGAGCCGTATATGTGCTCGGGAGCGAGGATAACGGTCTCCCGAGCTCGATTTTGCGAGCGTGCGCGCATCACGTGTCGCTACCGGTCGGCGCGGAGGGACGCACGGCGAGCTACAACGTCGCCGTTGCGGGGGCGCTCGTGTTGTTCGATCGACTCTCGAAGAGGGGCGGGCGGAGGCACGGAGGAGAGGAAGACGCGAGTCTCCCCGGAGGGCGCCCGGGGGTGGACAGCGTGAAACCGTCGCGCGCGGGGCGACGAGAGGGGTGAGCGCGAACGTCGAGCGACCGGTTCGTTGTTCATAGTAGTCTAGAGGTTGCTCTTCGCGCGGCGAATCAACTCGGCCACCTCCGGCTTGCCGTAGTCGACGGCGAGCGCGTGCGCGTCCAAACCCTTGTTGTTCTTCGCTCCGACTTTCATCCCGGGCGCTGCGAGGAGCGCCTTGACGACCTCGACGTGACCGAAGCGCGCGGCGTCATGCAACGCGGTATCCCCGTCGCTGTCCGTCCTGTTTGGGTCGCATCGCAGCGTCTGAATGAGAATCGGGACGGAGTGCGCGTGGCCCCAGTACGCCGCCTTGTGCAGCGCGGTGCGCCCCGACCCGGGGTCGCCCGCGTTGACGTCGACGCCCTCCGCGAGGGGTAAGATGTCGACCACCCCGTGCATCGCCGCCTCCCTGAAGTGCGCGCCGCGAACGTCGCGTTCCTTTGCCGCCGTGCGGTTTTGCAGCGCGGACATGTGCGGACACGCGTTCGTTCCGAGGGACAAAAGCTTCGAGTATGCGGCAGAGAAGTCGCGGAAGAACGCCTCCTGGTCCCTCGCGTACAACTCCGCGTACTCTCGAAAGTCGGGGTCCGTCTTGAGCGCCATATCCGTGGGAAGCATCATGAGCTCCCCGGTCTCCACATCCGTGTACTGCAGCTGCCCATCCCAGTCCCTGGGCTTCCACGTGAGCGTGATGAGGTTGCGGAAGTACTCGTTATCGAACCGCAACGGCGTCCGCGTCCACTTGCCGTCGTATCCGGAGCGCACGAAGTGACACCGACCGAGTGTGTGCGCGCCGCTGAGAGCGACGATGTCGCGGTCGGCGAGGCCCATGCGGTGAAAGACGTCCCTCAGGTGGGTCGCGCCCTGGGACGCGTCGGGGAGTCGCCCGTGCGCGGGACACTTCGAGCCATCGCGGTCGTCCTTGCGGCCGAACGCGTGGGGAACGTGCGGCCCGCCCGCGAACTCGATGGATAAAGCCCCGGCGAGCGTCCACAAATCAGCCTGGGATACGTCGGGGTATTTCTTGTGCACCTCGTGGAGCATGTCGCGGACGATGCCCAGACCCGCGTTCGCGGGATCGCTCTTCTCGGGCTCGAAACGCATCGTGCCGCCGTCGGACCCGCCTGTGCCGTCGCGCGCGTCGTACGTGCCGGAGGCGTGCCACGCGACGCGGCACGCAATCGGAAAGGCGATGACCTTGTTGTTCAGCAGCGCCTCGCGCACATCGCGCTTGAGCTGCGCGAGACGCCCGGGTTCCATCTCGTGATCTTTTCGTGTGTTTGCTGCAGATCCTTATGGGACAGTGAAAAAAGTTTCCCGATCGCGAGCGTCGTCGCGGAGGGGCCGGCGTGGAGCGACGCGCGGGGCAGTCACTGATCAAGAGCGCGACGAGATATTCACCGGGAACGATACCCGAGGAACGCGCGCGCGAGTGTGAGGGTCGAACGCGCGGAGCCGCGAACGCGGCTCGCTCGGTCGAGAGCAAAAAACGTGATAGAGTGCAGGCGACCTTTGGACACTTGGACAGGTCAGCCGGATAGTCAATACCGTACAGTACACCAAATCCATAAAACAGGTACAGCCCCCGGGGAGAACCGAAATCGCGTTGAGACTGCGTTGAGTTCAGACTGAAAAATCATGTTGTTTCACCACCTTGGAGGCTACCATCGCGTTCTACAACGACTGGCCCCCCCACCTCGCGCGGAGGAGGTAGACCACCACGCGCGATCACGCGCTGGAAATGGGCTTCTTCCCTCGCGAGCGCGTCATCCGAGGTTCGGGCGCGGGCAAGGCGAGGACTTCGGCATCGCCGGCCTCGAGGGCAGGCTGAGCCGACGGGAGCTCCGGGACGTAATCCCCGAGCTGGGGGCACAGGGCAGGTGCGGTCTTCTTGGGGCGCCCGCGCTTGCGCTTCTTCCCCCCTGTCAGATGCTTGAACTCCTCCGGGAGCTTGCACAGCCCCGCGCGTTTGGTGTGAATGAGGGCGTGTTTGCACACCCCTTTCTTCACACCGTCATCGCACGACCAGCACTGCCACATCGCGCGACACCCGGGGTGGGGCTTGGTCATCTTCGTGAGGACGCGAAAGCTGTTCAGCAGGCGGCTGACCTGATCGAAATCCCAGGACTGACCGCCCTCGAACTCCACCGTTCCTCCAGGCGGCATGTCCCGCAACCTCCTCCAAAGCTTCGCGCACTCGCGAGCCAGGCGCGTACCCTCATCGGCGATGCGTGCGAGGCGTTCCTCCTCGGAGACGATCGGCCTCTCTTTGTCCCTCTTGATCAGCCCGTCGATGTACTCCCGTGTGGGGTAGAGGACGAGATCTTCGTCCTCGATCCCCATCAGTGAGCCTATCTCCACCTTGGACTCGTACCGCTGCGACATGGGTGAGGTGCGACATGCATGGGATGGTGTGCGTGTCAGTCGGGGTGGCGATGGGAATCGTCTCTCGCGCGGGGTACTGACCTGAACCTCCAACCACACCTTCTCCCCTTCTTCAGGTCCTGCAGGGATCTTCTTCTCGCCAAACTTGTGTTCAGACCACCACGCCACGACCCTGTCGGCGAGTTCGCTGATGGCGGTCGGCGCCTCATCCCTCACATGATCGAGGAGGTCCTTGATCGTGCGGTTGCCGCGCTCCAGAGCATTGGATGAACCGGGCAGTCCTACCGGTACGAACGCGCGCGACCATCGCTTGTTCACCCCGAGCCACGACTCTTGAAACTTCAGGAGGAATGCACTCTTACCCGCCCTCGTCCACTTCGACCTCCACTTCCCCACCAGGAAATCGAACGCGTTCTTGAACCCGTAAGGCAGCATGTGGATCACGCGCAGGTCTGCTATGATCTCGTCGATGAGCGTCGCCTTGCTCTTCGCGCCGGGTGCTGAGGTGTGGAGGTGCTGAGACCCCAGCTTCCGGGCGCTTGATACATATCAACAACTCAAAAACCTTGGTCTAAAAAACGTCAGTGAAACGTAGACGTCTATGATCACTCGAGGCGGCCTCTCGGCGTAACTTCTCGTCGGCAATTGGTGATTTCTTTGCAGCTCGGGTCACCACCTCCGCAGCGCTCGTCGACACACTCGCGTCGCGCCGGACCTGAAATCGAACGATTCGACCTCTACACAGTACGGCGAGAGACGAACGGGCGCTGCATCGTCCGGACGTTCAAGCGAGACGAGTTTGAAGCGCATGGCGCTGTTTGGCCGAGTCGCACGACGAAAGCGAACACGAGAACCTCCCCCGCCGCGTCCGCGAACGCCTCGTCCACGGCGCGCATCGCGACGTCGTAGCGCGCGAAGGGGAGCGCGCTCGCGGGCTCGATCTCCACCACGGGGGCGCGCGGGAGGGGTACGCGTCCAGGGGGATCACGCGCACCGTCAGCGCGGCCGGCGCGGGAGAACCGTCCGCGGCGAAATCAAATCATCTCGGTTATTAATCGCTACTCGCTTGCCCGCACCGCGCGTCGCCCGCTCCGCGCGCCATACGTCCGCCCGCCACGCGCCGTCCGTCATCCCCTGATCACCGCTCGTTCGCTCGCTCACGCCTCCGGCGGGCCTTCCCCCGCCGCCCCCATCCCACCCGCCTTCGCCGCCGCCTTCCTCTTCGCGCGATGCGCCCTCATGCGCTCCGCCTTCTTCGCCTTCCCCTCCGGCGTCGCATGGTACGTCTTCATGTACTCCGCCTTCTTCGCCTTCGCCTCCGGCGTCGCACGCCTCGCCTTTTCGCGCTCCGCACGCTTAGCCTTCACCTCCGGCTTCGCAGCATACGTCTTGTTGTACTCCGCCTTCTTCGCCTTCGCCTCCGGCGTCGCACGCTTCGCCTTTTGGCGCTCCGCACGCTTAGCCTTCACCTCCGGCTTCGCAGCATACGTCTTGTAGTACTCCGCCTTCTTCGCCTTCGCCTCCTCCTTCATCCTCTTCCGCGCCTCCTCCGCCGCCTTCCGCCTCAGCTCCTTCTCCTCCTTCATCCTCTTCCGCGCCTCCTCCGCCGCCTTCCGCCTCAGCTCCTGCTCCTCCTCTTCTTGCGCCTCGTTGATGACCTCGCGCGCCTTGGCGCCCCTCTTCTTCACGTCCCAACAGACGGTCACCTCCACGGCGATGTGGTCGATCTTGTTGAGGAACAGCACGGTCATGATCCTGGTCAGCGCCTTATCGCCGCGCATCAGGCTCTCCTCACCGACCCGGCGGTTGCCGGCGAAGATGGCGCTGGGGTGCGGCATGATCATCGCCTGAGCAACCGCGTTCTCGAGGAACGAGACCACCTCGTGTGTCGGCGCGATCTCCTTGAGCTCTTTCAGGAAGAGCAGCCACGGGTTCTTGTTCGCGTCCATCCCGCTGGCGTTGATGATGCCCATGGTGTTGGACGCGCCGCCGCAATACCCGAGGTAGGTGGCGAGGTAGTCCGCGGACGCCTTGACCCAGAGCTTGAACTTCTCCTCGTCCGCCTTTTTCATGT
>Ga0181571_10001651_pt1 | contig 16245 bp, 13 predicted proteins | sample 101ome_17_FD_132440 | JGI IMG/M metagenome (GOLD analysis project Ga0181571, IMG submission 132440) | Coastal salt marsh microbial communities from the Groves Creek Marsh, Skidaway Island, Georgia - 101407AT metaG (megahit assembly) | ecosystem: Environmental > Aquatic > Marine > Intertidal... | reverse complement strand
GAGAAGCGAAGTGGCCAAAAAGCGCGGGGGGGTGAAGGGGGGGATGGGAAGGCGACGAAGACGGGTGGGACGATGACCAGGGGGGAAAATGACGACGAGTGGCAGCGCGGGGTAAAACCTGAGCGTGCTGGGGGCGGAGGCGGGGGCGGGGGCGGGGACCATTCGATCGTGCCTATGTCACCTTCATTCGCCACACTTTCATCTCGCGCTTCATCGTCACGTCAGCGAGGCGGCTCGGTCCTCTCCGTCCCGCGACACACCGGGCATTCCTGGCATCCCCCCACTCTCACCCATCGGAGGTGGATCGAACTGCCCACTTGTGCCCCCCACCCCTGCCGCGTGCGGCAGCGCCATCGGGGTCTCCGTTCTGCGCACGGTCGATGGCGGCGGTCCCGGAGGTAGTGGCGGCAGCGCCCCCATCCCGCCGGGACCTCCGGATAAGACATCTTCCCGCCTTGCCATAGCCATCTCGTGCTGTTGTTGCCGAAGGTGTCGCGGCGCTGCACCGTGAAGGTGCCCAGGGCGACCGATCAGCGCCGCCTCCGCCACCGGAATCGGAGGGCCCTCCGTCCTCGCATGCCGGTACCTGCAGTTCGGGCCGTGAATGCAAAAACCAAGCTTGTACATGTTACAGTCCTTCACGTCCTCGAGAGAGTGCTTGAACGGACAATCGGGCTCCTTGCACTCGTTGTACTTGGCGAAGAATCGGCACGTGGGCATGCGCTGTTTGTCGAACTGATGCAGGAAGCCGCAGTTGTTCCCCTTCATGCACAAGCCTCGAAGCCAGTGGCGGCAGACCGTCTAGGATATGAAAAAAAACGACGATGGGGAAATATCAGAAGGTGAGGGAAGGGGGCGTTGAGCGTGACGCGTCGCGCGCGCGGGGGATCCGCCGCGCATCTAGGGTTGACGGCAACGTTGGCGCGCGCGCACCTGGCGGTAGTTCTTCCGCGCTCGGTCTGGCATGGACTCGGGCGCCTCCTGCGGCTGCCCCTCATCAGTGGCAGCGATATCATCCTCGAAGTCGAACTCAAAGTCGTCCATCGTCGCGCCTTTCCCCGGCGCGGTACACGCGATCGGTGTATCAATCACCAATCGGATGGCGCCCTTCAGACCGGATTCCGGGTCTGAAACACTGGGTTTAAAATATCATACTTGTATGCGTAACTTGCTTGTATTACCATTATTTCTTGTCTATATCTATCTATCTGTATAGATACTAATTATCCGCCCTTCTAATTATTGCGTTCCTTCGCCCCCTCGCGCGCGAGGTTTCTCTCGCAGCCACAAGTTGAGCGCCCATTTCTCGAAAAACACGTTACTAAATCCGTGTTAAAAATAAGATATGTAGTACCCTTGGTCGGTGTCTTCCCTGTACTACTTGTAGTGCAACAGTTGCGTGAGACGATCTTTGTCTCGTACCTGCACAGGTGTCAACGTGCGCACGTCTTGTAAGTCCTCCTCAAAGGCGATGGGGCCGGGGAGGCGGCGCGCCGGCGCTTCCACCGGGGCGACTACAAAGGCCCCTTCCCACTCGTTGGTGACGTACGCCATCAAGTTCGGCGTGGAGCCCGAGGTCGCCAAGTCTAACCTGAGCGCGTTCGCCTCCAAGTACGCCGATTTGATGGGTGCCACGCCGCGCGAAGCGTTGAAGCACATGAACGCCGAAGGCCTCGGGCAACAGTACGTCGAGCACTGCGCGTCTTTCGTCTCTGTGCAAAATCACCGACGCGATGACCCGATTCGAACGACGCGTGACGACGTCGAGGTCGCGCCCACCCGGGCGGGGGCTGAGGTCGGGGCCCGGGCGGACGTCGGGGCGGAGTCGCCGGACGAAGGGTTCAAACTTGGCGGAGGTGCCAAGGAGTTCTCCCACATAGGCTCCCGGTCCCTCCACATGCGCGCCCTCGTCGAGGATGATGACGACGTGTCGGATCCCGACGCTGCTGATGGCTCAGACTCTGCATCTGTCTCGGATGCTGAGGAAGAGTCCGACGAAGAGGACTCCTTCGTGGAGGATACCGACGCTGAATCCGAGGAAAACGATGATTTTATCGTCTCCCAGACGGATATCGCGGACGCGTACGGAGACGTCATAGAACTGGACCTCTCCGACGGCGATGAGAAAGGGCAGGAAGTCTGGGATGACGAGATGCATAGCACGCTGCCCTTTGCACGAACACATGTCGCCGGAGGAGGCGCCCAAGCCGCGGCGGCACAGCCGGCGCACATCTGGGGCAGCGGAGACGTCCGCGGCGGGGCGAGACGCGGGCAAATATCTGCGATGGGCGTGGAAGGTCGGGGAAAACTGCCACGCAACGTGAACCTCACAGCGGGAGGTTCCGTCCTAGGGCAGTCGACAACGATGCGGGGGGATAGTCGCGCCGCGCCTGCACTCACGGGTCGGTCCAGTGGCAACGTCCTCGAGTTCAATAGGGGTGCACGGATCGCGGAGATGGCCGGCGGGGTCGTTCCATCGGCGAAAATAGATTGTGGTGGCGACCCCAGTCGAGGTTTTGGTGCTGGCGGTCTTTCCGCCTCGGTGTCGGACTTGGACAAGATGGATGACATCGACACGTGCAATCTTGCAGTGTTCGGCAACCGTTCGTTCAGGCACCAGCAGAGGGCGATCGTGGAGCACTCGATTGGCGGGTGCGAAGGGGACCGGAGGCCCGGGAATGACTGCTTTGTGTTGATGCCCACGGGTGGGGGTAAGTCTCTGTGCTACCAGCTCCCTGCTGTTGTTGTGGGCGGGGTCACGATCGTGTGTTCACCGCTCCTATCGCTCATTCAGGATCAGGTGCGGCATCTTGTGCATGATTTTGACGTTCCCGCGGCATATCTAAGCTCGGCGCAGACCTCGACGGAGGCTCGGGCCGTGCTCGCGGAGCTCCACAAAATGAACCCGACGGTTCGCTTGGTTTACGTCACCCCAGAGAAGCTCGCGAAGAGCGATGCTCTGTGGAACTGCCTTGATCATCTTGCTGCGAATGGCCGCCTGACGCGTTTTGTCGTCGACGAGGCGCACTGCGTGAGCTCATGGGGGCACGACTTCAGGCCTGATTACAAAAAGCTTGGAGACCTGAAGAAACACTTCCCAGATGTTCCTGTGACCGCGCTAACCGCCACTGCCACACTGGAGGTGCGCACAGACGTCATCAAGACTCTCGGGATTCGCCGCGCACGAGAATTTGTGGTTACCTTCAACCGTCCGAACATCAGCATCCACGTCAAGAGCAAGAAGAGCCTGCGCGACGTCTCTGCATTCGCTTCTTGGCTGGCAGATCGATATGGCGGCAACGATGCTGGCATTGTCTATTGCCTCAGCCGTGAAGAGACAGTCACGCTGGCAAATGCAATTAACGATGAGCGGAAGCGGCGCGCCAGAGACCATCCTTGGCTCAAACCCGGGCCCACAGCAGAAGCATATCACGCAGGCTTGTCACAGACCCTTCGCGTCGCCGCGCAGAATCGTTGGATGCGCGGGGAAACGAAGGTGTGCTGCGCGACAATCGCGTTCGGTATGGGTATCGACAAACCGGATGTGCGGTACGTCGTGCACTACGCTGCACCAAAGTCTTTGGAGGGTTTGTATCAGGAGATCGGCCGCGCGGGCCGCGATGGGGCTCCTGCAGAAGCAGTGACGCTGTACGCCCAGTCGGACATGACGCGATTGAGACGTATCATTGCAATGCCCACTCCCGGCGTGCGCCGTGCAGATCGTATAAAAAAGAGCGAGCCGTTGCTGCGAGCAGTGGAGGGGTACCTCTTAAACCGCCAAACATGCAGGCGCGTGCAACTGCTCGAGTACCTGGGTGAGCACGGGTTCGATCCTTCGCGATGCCGGGCAACGTGTGATGCATGTATACTCGCTCGAGGTGGGAAACCGCTGGACGAGCCGGACACGTGGGACGACGACCTGGCGACGGATAAGATAAAACGCACAAAGACGGGGTCCCGGAAGGGAACAAAGCGAAAGGCAAAACGGAAGACGACGAGGAAAAAGGCGCCGCCGCCGAAGAAGACGGCGAAGAAGGCACCCGCGGGTAAATTGGTGTAGTGGGGGGCAGTCATAGACTATGTAGACTGATCTAGCTAGTCTAGCTAGTCAAATACCAGCCAGTACAGGTATGTCGCGCCGTCATACTTACTTGTGTTAAACCCAATGTTTCAGACCCGGAATCCGGGTCTGAAGGGCGCAATCTGATTGGTCCGTGGCTTGCCTTCTAAGACATGTCTTATACGAAATTTCATACGAGATAGGCGACCCGCCTTCGCTCACCGCTTCGCCTTTACTGATCGCCGCCTGACAGCCGCCGCGGCCTCGGCGGTGGGCGCCACCGGCTCGTCAACAATCTGCGTTGCCCCCTGGGAAACAGTCGGCATCGGTCCGTTCGGCGTCGTGACGCGTCGACCACCGACCGTTGTGACGTCGACACGCCCTTCCGCTCGCCGCCCGCGTCGCGCGCTCCCGCTGCCATACCCAAGCACACCCCCGCCAAGGAAATTTGGTCCGATGTCAAACTCCCTCGGAATATCCATCGCGTGCCCGCCGCCTTGCAACTCTCCGCCATCACCGACGACAGATTCGCCGCCGCCGCTGTCATCGCTTTTCACGTCCTTGTCTGGAGCTTGCACGAGCCACGCGAGGAAGGCGAGCAGCGTGAGCGCGACCCAGATGCCGATGATCGGGGTGAGCTCAGAGCACCTCGCGACAGTTCCCCTTAGGCGTTCGCGGAGCGCGTTGTCGTTCGCAGGCCCGTCGAACGTCCCCTTAGTGATCACTTCCATGGCCCCCTGAAGTTTCATGAAATACTCCTTCTTCTTCACGTCGTTCCCGGTCTTATCCGGGTGGTACTTCACCGACAGCTGCCGGAACCGTTTGCGAATTTGCGCCTCAGATGCTGTCTGCGGCACCCCCAAGACCCTGTATGGGTTCTCCCCGTCTGCCATGGCAAAGCCGAGCACGCCGTAGTACCACTCCAAGAGCGCCCAGTAAGGCGCAATCGCGGGATCCGCACGATTTGATACCAGCGCCTCGAGGAGCTCCGGGACGAGGTACGCAACGAGGAAGGTGGCTACCACGGGCATGACGGCAGAGGCAACGAATATCCAGGTGAGGGCACCGAAAAACTGCCCACGTCTGCAGCCGGCGTAGTGCACTAAGAGTTCCTGCGTCGTGGGGAGGGCCTGGAACAGGACGAGACCAAGAAAGAGCTCCTGAACGCCCTCCCAACGCCACACTGCGTAGCATGCGGAGACGAGGAAGGGGAAGACGGGGAAGACACTCGGGAAGCACGCAGCTCTAAACACGGGCAGGATCAACGCGGTAAAGCAGAGGAAGAGGGTGATGCGCACGACGCCGACATGGAACAGGAAGGCGACGACGGCAATAGTGAGGGCGAACCAGGAGGCCACCGCACGGAAGGCGCGCTTGTTTCCTCGCCGCGCTACCTCAGGGTGCATCTTGCCCATGCGCACAAGTTTCGGGACCATTATCGGGCCTTGGAGCGCGCGGAAGAGCCCTTTCAGACACCACGACAAGGCCATGTACCCGATCTGCTGCAGCGTGGACTCCACGTTGTCGCTCCGGACCGCCATGAGCATGAGCGCGACGCGCATCCACGTCGGCATGGCGGCGAGACAATCCAAACACCGTCAAGCCCCTGGAACAGACGCGAAAAAAAAGCGGGTGCGAGGCTCGCCGACGCCACGGTGATGTGCGCTTCGCTTGTGAATGAGGGCTGCGCTCGTGAGTGTCGTTTCTTCTCCCCTCATGGCCAGTGTCCAACTGCGCATCGCCGCCTCGCTCGTCTTGGTCGGCCCGCGCGGCGGCCCGCGCGTGCCTCGACGGAGGCCCGCGCGACCTCGATATGAGAGCCGGCGCGCTCCTCTCCCCTACACCAACGTTCCCCGCTCGCGCTGCCGTCATCCCCCTTCGTCAGTTGACTTCCGCCGTGGCGTCACCGGAGGCGACGGCGCGCGAGCGCCAGCTCGCGGCGCGCGCGGCGCGATCGGATGCGCGCGTAGACGACCTCCATCGTGAACTCAAGATGCGTGATTTGCGCATCGAGCGCGCCGAGGCTGCTCTCGCGCTCGCGCGTGAGGACGTCGCCAACGCACGAGCGCGTGAGGATGCCGAGCGCGACGGAGCAGCCGCACGCCAAGCGAGAGTCACTTACCTAGAGCGCCGACTCGCCGCCCTTCAAGCGCGTATCACCGTGATCGAGGCAGAGCTTGCATCAGCATCCGCCGCTGTGTCCGCCGCGTCGGAGCGAGCGGAGGAACTCGAGGCGGAGAAGCGCGAGACGGACGAGACGGTGGCAAACCTTGTCGTCGCGGCTGGCGCGATGCGCGACCGCGAAGCGAAAATAAAGGAAGAGGCAAGGTCCCTTCGAGTCGCACTGGAGGAGGCGGCAAGACGGCACGAAGCGTCGATCGTCGCGGCAGAGGATATCATGCGCCGCACGCGAAACGCCACCGAAGATCCGCCCGATGCACCGACGAAGGACGCCAACAGCATCACGGCTGCGTCTGAGTTCGCTGCTGTCGGTGTCGGCGACCGCTTGGTGAGGCTGCAGGCGCGCGTTGAGGAGCTTGCAGACAGAGAGCGTCGCGCGTTCGTGAGGCGCCAGGAGTTGGCGCGGGAGGTAGATGTTGCGCGAACGACGGCAGAGGAGGAACGCGCTCGCCGAATTAGCGCGGAGGCGGCGGCTCGCGAGACGATGGATCGGCTGAAGCGTGACACGTGGGCGGCAAGGGAAACTGCCTCGCGACTCGAGGCTGAGAACACGTCACTCGTCACGAAGCTTCGCGCGGCGTTGGGCGGGATAGGAGGTTTTGGGGCGGCGAACGGATGGGAATCCCCCGCGGCTCTAACTCTCAGTACATCGCGTGACGACGGATGAAATGGGAACGAGTGGATGGGAACGAGTGGAATGAGGACGCAGAAAAGAGACATAAACCGGTGAAGCGAAGGCGCTCATCAGAAGTTCGCCGAAGCTGCAAGACGCGTAGAGGAGAGACGCGCGAAGCAAACGAACGAAGAGGAGAAGTGAAGCGAGGGGTAGAACTGGAAGCACGAAGGCGTGAGAGATGTCAAGATTAGATAGAAAGTGAGTGAGAAGTGGCCTGCTCATCAGCTGAAGTTACCTTCGCGTTACTAGACTACTCAGTGACGTTCGAAACAATACGCACACAGTATCATACTTTCGTAAGATAAAACTTCGAAATATCTCTTCGTCTCTTCCGCGTCGATCGAACGACGAACCATCATCAAACGTTCGCGCCGCAAGCTCATGGCGCTAGCGCTGGAGCCTCCGCAAGCATGGGCTGTGCGGACACGACTCCGGCCTCGTTCGCCTTCATCGCCGCGGCAACAGCCTGATCGGGGGATTCGTACGCCTGGAAGTCCACCCCTACCGCGCCGTCGTTGTAAGTGTTCGCCGCGACAACCCCCGCGCCGACCGCGGCGAAGACGACAAAGAACAGCCCCCAATTTTTTATTGTGTCCCCAAGTGAGTCGAATCCCTCTCCGTCCCAAAGATCCTTCTCAAGCATCTCCGGCGGAAGCGAGTTCATCTGCGCCTCGGTCAGAGGCGTGGGCGCATCCTCCTCGGGATCCGCGGGGGTCACCATACGAATGGCCGACTTGGACTTCCTTGCGCGCGCAACCACCGTGAAGCCCCGCCTCGCAGACAGGTGCGAGGACGTGTCGCGGGGGGCGACGAGGCGCGCTGCCGGGGCTGACGTCACGGCGTGAAGCATCGTTCGCTTCGACGAGAGCGAGCCACGCGGTTGAGAAATGGGTGGCGGCACCTTCGTACCACTAATAGATACTTTCGTAATTCATTCTATCTATCGTCATCAGTCTAGCTACTTTCGTATGATATTAGACTAGTCTAGCTAGTCTATTTATTATGAATATCATATCATACTTTCGAAAGTAGACTAGCTAGTAGACTAGAGCTAGCTAGAGCTAGCTAGCTAGCTAGACAGGAAATGCTAGTCGACAATCGGACTAATAACAGTCTGTCCAGCTACGACTAGAACCAGCGCCTTGAGCCGGTCGACGTACACCACAAACGTCGCAAAAAACGCGAGCGCGCGCCGATGGGCAAACGTGCGGAAGGCGCGGCGATAGAGACTCCGGCTGCGACGGAGGCTGAGCTGGAGGTGCGATAGCGACGGACAGGACGCGCACTTTCTGCTGCTGAATGCCGCCAGCGAACAGCGTTCGTGACCCCTTTCCTTCCACCGCCTTTCCTTTCCCAGGCCCTCCGCGAGGTAATCCTTCTGACCATCCGAAAGCGCGGATGCGGGAAGACCATGTGACCCTCGGAGGCGCCCCGTGCGATCGTCCCTCGCGGGTCCAATCGCTGGCGCGCGCTCATGGAGCCCACTCGCGCAGTGGCGAGGGATCTTGCGCGCGACGGACTGCTCGAGTTCACCCAGAAGGGTGCGGCTGTGGACCCGTTCTCGCACAGAGGTCCCGTTCGCCTGCGTCTCAAAGAGAATCACGAGGCGGATGAAACAGCTGTGTCGTCGCCCGAGAATGTGACGGTGAAGCACGAGGGTTCAAGCAAACGGGGGAGAGGGGAGAGGAGAAAACTCTCTCAAAATCGTTGAAGTTGTCCGTCGTCGTCGCCGTCAGATGAGAGCGCCACAGGGAGTCCTTTGGCCCCATGCTTGAAGCGAGCCTCTGTCGAAACGCGTGCGTGACTCGCAAGCGCGTGGGGAGCTTGCGGACCGATACGTCGGAATGCTTTCGGTGAAGAGAAGCGGCGGCGAGGGAAGGGGCCCTCCTCAGTGATGCGCGAGTGAGGTTGCGAGGACGGAGTGGGGAGCACGGAAGTGGCGCTCAAGCAGCACATAGGAGTTGCGACCAGTCGAACCAAAAAACACTCCCTTATTAATCCTTATTTTAATAATCCTTAATCTCGTTAATATCCTCGTATTAATATTAATATTAATATATGTGTACAAAACCGTTTTGACGTTTTGATGATACCTAAATAATACCGTACCTAATAATAAATCTGGTGTGCTTTAAAACTTGTAGTTTCGTAATCATGATCTCAGGAATTTTCTAAAAATACTTTACCTTGCTCGTTACTTTCGAAAGTACCTTCGAAGGTGTTAGGAACCTGCATGTGTGTACCTACAAGTACGGGTGTCGTCGAGAGCCTCAAAGAGGGGCAGAGATCACGAACGAAGATTTTTCTCGATTTCGGTCGACGTCATCCGATCATAGCGACGGACGTTCCACTTGTAAGGCTGCCCGCGCCCGCGGCGGCTATACCTTCGACGCACCGCGAGGCGCCTCGCCTGGCGACCGATCGACGCGAGCGCGAAGGCCTCGAGAGAGCTCTCGCGCACGATGTCGCTCGTGCGCCTCTCGCTCAACTCATGCGGCAGCACGGGCGCTGCGAACGGCCCTCTATCTTCCGGCGCAGGGACGCCACCCCGCGGTGGAACCCCCCGCCAATCGCTTCCCGCGATCGCGGCGAAGCCCCGAACCGCCGGCTACTCCTCGCGCATTCAACACGCGACCCTCGCGTTTCAAAGCAACATGTGCTCGAAGCCGAGGGTCGTTTCCTCTCCGCGCGCCCACGACGGAAGCGGCCGCACGTATCGCGCCGCCCCGCGCACGCGTAATCGCGGCGGATCCGCGAGTTCCTCCTGCTCCTGCTCCTACTCCTCCGCGCGTCCCTCCCCCTCGCGGCTCAACGCAGCGAGCTCGATGGGGGCGGGCGACCCTGTATATAGCGCGTACCGGAGAAAGGCCCCCGGCGTGAACTCCAGCACAGGCGACTCCCCGGATGACTCGCGCGACGAGGAGAAGGACGATGTCGGGGAACCCTTCGGTTCCGGATCTTTTGATTTCTCCGGCTCTGGATCGTTTGACACTCAAGCCCCGTTGCCACTCAAGATAAACCAAGACATCTTGCTCTGGCAAGCATCAAAGATGCGCAATTCCGCGCTTAAGATTCGCAAGAGGGACGATCGCGTGCGCGCGCGGCTCAACGCCGTGCGCCTGTACGAGCGCGCCAAGGCGGTGGACCCTGCTGACGGGCGCTCATACGTTGGCATGGCGCAGGTGCTCATTGCCCTAGGCGACGAGGACGCCGCACGCACCTGCTACCAGGACGGATGCGATGCAACGGGTGGAGACAACGCGTATGTGTGGCAAGCTTGGGCGACGCTGGAGGAGCGTGCGGGGGACGTCGCGAAGGCACGACAGCTCTACGATGCCGCCATTGCCGCGGATAAGACGCACGCCGCGGCGTGGCACGGGTGGGCGGTGCTGGAGAAGAAGCAGGGCAACTTCCAGCGTGCGCGGGATCTGCTCGTGAAGGGTGTTCGTTTGGTACCACCGTCGAGGGCCAACCCGTACTTGTACCAGGCGCTGGGCGTGATGGCGATGGAGCGTGGACGGACACAAGAGGCACGCGAACACTTCAGAGAGGGCACCAAGACAGATGCTGGCTCACGCTCTGCTGCACTTTGGCAGACGTGGGCAATGCTCGAGTCCAAAGAGCCCGACGGAGGAGATGCAGCGCGAAGGCTCTTCCAAAGAGCGCTGCGGGAGGATCCGGACAATCGCTACGTGTGGCTCTCATGGGCGGTGTTCGAGGCGAAGGAGGGCTTCGTGGAGCGCGCGAGAAGTTTGCTCCAGAAAGGGTGCCGGCTGAACCCGGCAGACGGTCCACTGCTGCAGGCACTGGCGAGGCTCGAGGCAAAAGACGGGAATATCGAGATGGCTAGGGGATTGTTCGAGCAAGGTACGCGACTCGATCCTGCGCACCAGGCGAATTGGCAAGCGTGGGCGATAGCAGAATGGCAAGCTGGAAGCATCGATCGCGCCAGGGAGCTCCTGCAGCGCGGCGTCTGGGTTGCCCCGAGGAGCCGAAACGCCTGCAAGCTTTTCCAGGCGTGGGGAGTGCTTGAGGAACGAGAGGGCAACGTTGCGCTCGCGCGGCAACTGTACAAATGTGCGGTCAAAGCCGACGCCACGAGTGAAACCGCGTGGCTCACATGGGCGCTCATGGAGGAGAATCAGGGCAACGACATTCGTGCCCAGGAGCTGCGAAACCTCTGCGTTCAGCAACGCGCGGAGGAGCTAGTGGGCCAGAGCGATCTCTCCCCTGTCGCAATGTTCGGAATTGACTCCGCATTAAGACCTGTGCTTACGTCGCTATCGAAGCTTTTGGGTAACCAAGATGCCACTGCCGCCGCTGAGAGCGTCAGTGAAGGCTCTGTCAAGTACGGTAAGCTTCGACGCTCGGAACGCGAAGTGGTGCGAGCTGAACCACTCTTTGGCGTCCTGGGTGGTTCCGAAGACACGACGTGATGACAAAAAAGACAAGTCGAAAGAGAAAAGCACTCTCGAGCGATGAAGACGACGCACACACGGTATCATAATATATAAAGACATGCGTTCGCAAATGCTTCATACAGTATATGATGTGTCACGATATCAATAGTCTACTTTCTCCCCGCCGCCAAAGGAAACCCTTGTGTATGCGAGATTCTTTCCATCGTCTGTTCTCCACATTATGCGAGTGCGGAGGTGATCTTGGCGGCGACTTGCTCGGAGGGTTTGTCCGCGGCGATGGCCTGCACGCGCCCCGCCGTTTGGTAATAATCAATAACTGGCTGTGTCTGCGCGTGGAATGCCTCGAGGCGGGATTTCAGCGTCGCGGCGTTGTCATCCTTGCGCTTAGTTAGAGGCTCGCCCGTGATGTCATCCTTTCCCGGAACCTTCGGTGGGGCGAACTTAGTGTGGTAGGAGCGCCCGCTGGCGGCGTGAATCCACCTTCCTTCGATGCGTTCCACTAGGACTTCATCCGGAACCTGGAAGTCGAGGACTTTGTCCACCGCCGCGCCCTTTTTGGCGAGCATGTCATCCAGCATCTTGGCCTGGGGAACGGTTCGCGGAAACCCATCGAGGATGAAACCGTTCCGACACTCCGTCTTCTTGATGGCTTCCTCGATAATGCCGACGACGATGTCATCCGAGACGAGCGCACCAGATTCCATCGCCTTCTTCGCGCGCACGCCGTTGGGTGTCTTCGCGGCGACCGCAGCACGGAGCATGTCCCCTGTGGCAAGGTGGCACAAGCAGTGATCCGCCTTGATTTTGGGGGACTGGGTTCCTTTTCCGCACCCCGGGGGGCCTTCAGTGTCCGAACACGCGGACGGAGGGTGGGAGTGAGAGGGGTGGTGGTGAGAGGGTTGTTGGGGCGAAAGCGTTTTTGGGGTCCGTGCTCAAGAGAGGAGACGCGAGCGTAAGAGAGGAGCGCCGCTTTCGTTTTCGTCGGAGCGCCTGAGGAAAGAGTCCAACGTGGCTGACGGTGCAAGACGGGTTCCTCATCTGCGGGACGGACGGACCTATCAGGATCAACCGCTTGTCCGGCTTCGTCTGGCAGTCCAGCCTACGCTGGACCTCCCTCATCAGCGCTTCCGTGCTCAACTCCGCCAATGCCGCGGACATGATTGGGTGCGGGTGCTGGGTCTCGGCGGCGAGGGGTGGTATGTGCTCCCTGCCTGGAGGAAGGGCGGGCGTTGAAGTCACGACCGGAAGAGAAGACTCAAGAGACCGTCGACTACTAGTACCTGTGAAGGTAATACTCCCTTTTTTATCTATTTATTAGCGGTAATTCGCGTGAAATGGTGTTTATCATATCTATCAAGCTTGACTACTGGGAGGAGATACGTGAGTCGTTGATACCTTCCCTTCGTCAGTGCTGATCGCGAGACCGACGACAGACGAGGAGACAGCGCTGATCTGACCGGAAATTCGAAGCTCGCATGGTGTCACTCCTGTTCGCGCCGAGATGGAGGCGGGAGACGCCCCGGCGGCCACCTCAGCTGTTGCCGAGGACGACGCGAACGACGATGTGGACGTATTCGTCGTGCGTGTTCCCGCGGAGGAGGCAGCGGTGGTGGAGTACCCGGTGCGCGACGGCGTTCTCAGAACGTTCCTACCTCGATTTCACGACCTTCGGCGCTTCTTCGTCGTCTGTCGTTCGCCTGTGAGCATAGTGGGCCGCCCGTCGCTCGCGTTTTGCTCCACTTATGACCGACGCTTCTTGTTCCCCGTTCTTTGCCCTCTTTCGCAGGGTTACGTCCGCGACGACGGGCGAGCAATATCGTCGCTCGGGGGCTCAAAGGCGTTGGCGAAGGCTTGCGCGTCCGGCCCTCCCTCACCTCCGCCGCTTGAGGTGACCTTCCGCACTGCCGATCCACTCGCGCGCCCCGTGCGCGCCGAACGCGCTGAGACGCGCGGAATCATCCTCCGCGTCATCCGCAGTTCTCGCGATAGCGTCAGCAGCGACGACCCCTTGGATGCGCCCGCGCCTGCCCCTCGCTGCATCAAGCCCGTAGCGCGGTTCAATCGGGCGTTTCGTTTCTGCGCCACGGCGGATTACCAGCACGCCGCCGCCGCGGAAGATCCTGCGCTCGCCGCACTCGTGGGCGTCGTCGCACCCATCCCTACAGCTCTCGATGCTCGGGACGTGCGCACCGTCCCTTACCCGGACGGTCCCGACAACGATCCGTTCCGCATCTCCCAGCGCGCGGATCTTGTCGCTGCTGCTGCAGCGAGACCCACCTATGAATGGCGACGCGGCGGCGGCGCGTTTCTCCTCCCACCCATCCCCGCGTTTCACGACCCTGCCGAACTCCCTGGCGACGTCTTCGCCGCGCTTTCTTCAGGGCCATCCGGGCTGCGACGATATCTGGGGGGGGAGATGACCCTCGAGACGGGATTCGCAGATACTGAGGAGGTGACAGTCGCGTGGACTGCCCGCGTAGTCCCGCCTTGGATTGTCGACTTTCCCCCCGAGGGAAAAGACGTTGGGGGCAACGACACCTCGTACGATGCATTTGCGGCGGTCGACGAAGCCACGCGCGCGAGGCCGGTGTGGAAGCGAAACGCTCTGCTCGCAGAAATTCGACGAAGAATGATGGCGCCAAATGCGACGACCGTTCTTTCTGATGGCGTCGACGCATTTGATCACAGCTTAGCTAGTCGCGTGATTGCGCGCACAACGTACATGTTTGCGTCGGGGCCGTTCCGAAAACTCCGCATCAGGCGCGGTGTTGATCCCAGGACCAGCCCAGAATTCGCCAAGTACCAGAGCATCGAGGTACGCTTCCCGAACGAGTGGTTCGAAGGAGATGGAAACGAAGCGACGACGAGAAAAGAACAAGCCGCGGTGGTGTCGGAGGCGGATGTCACGTCGTTCAAAGCTCCACCTTCGGGGAAGTATCACGTCTATCAGCTGTGTGACATCGACTTGGAGGAGGTCCGCCAGACGCTCGAGGCTTCCGCTATCGCGGGATGCGATGAGGTGGCCTCTCGATGCAACGAACAGTTGGGCTACCTCTCGCGTGCGGCTCTAGGGCGGATTCGCTCGTGCGTGACAGCTGCGACTAAGGCGGCGATGGTTGGCGCCGATCCGAAACTCGCTGAGGCAGCGAGGCGGGAAGAGTTGGACGCCGTCCTGATGAGGAAGCGAAGAAGGGAAGAAAAAGCGGGGGACAAAGAGGAAGAGGAAGCTGGCAAACGAGATGTCGAAGAAGAGGAGGAGGAGGAGGAGGAGGAAGAAGAAGAAGAAGAAGAAGAAGAAGATGCAGAGGATGAACAGGAAAGAGGCGCAGGCGACATCGCGAAGGACGATGATGCAGAATATGCAGTACTGGGCGAGGAGAATGATGCGATAGATGAGGATGACGCGTGGTAATTTTCACGACGACGAGATTGAGAACGCGTTTTGAGGACGACGACGGATTCGACAAGCCCTCTCAAAAAGTAGCGCCATACATCTTCGTCTCAGCCCTTCCCGTCCTTCTTCCCCCCTTCGTGTGGTTCAGGTTCTGGCTGCCTGAGCCCCACAGCTTTTCCGACGACAGAGTCCGCGAAGAATTCTTCGAGGATCCAAGCAAGTGTAGCGGTGGGCAAGACGTCGGTGAACGGCAGGGCCTCCTCAACGAAGCCGAGACCGCTGATGGCACTCGACCGGAAGAGTTGCGCGAGGAGAAACGCCTCGAGTGGGGCGTACGCGACGTCTGCGAGCTCGCCCGCGCCCGGAAGAAGAAAGGAGGAATCACCGATGACATCGATCACGACACATAAGACGAGCTTTGCCCACGCCTCGGGGGTGACGCCCTCGAGCTTGCGCTGCGCCGCTGCAGACGCTGCCTTCGACGCCTTCTCCATCGCCTTGCGCTCCTGCTCTTGGCGTACTTTTCGCACCTCCCCCGCGATCCACACGTACGCGACGAACGATACGACGGGGAACCAGGGCGGGAGATTGCCGTCCGCATCCCTCGCCGCATCCTCCAACGGATTGCGAAAGCCAAACAAGGACAGCTCGAAGACTAGCGCGTCGCCTGCGCCCCCAAGCGCGTGCGCGGCGACGACGTTGCTGCGCAGCGCGCGACGACAGCGAAGACCCCGGGCGCGCGCGCTTCGAGTGGACGACAGCGCGGGGGCGTGGGGCGAGGGCGCGCGGTCCAGACGGGCGATGCGGGTACCAGTCGCGCAATTCGCGAGCGCGCGACTCGGACCAGCTGCCGTCGTCGCTAGGGCATGAGCGGTGGGCATCGGAGTCTGGTGCGCTTTACACCTTAACCAGGCGTGTGTTCAATACTTTCGTAAGATGCGACCATGCACACGCTAACGTAACTAGACTAGACTAGACTACTATAATACTTTCGAAAGTATATATTTATTTCGAAATAAAGTACCTTAAATGGCATGATACGGCTGTGAAGGATATATATATATATATATTTTTTTTTTAGAGAATTCCTGAGATCATAGATCATGTACTTTCGAAAGTACTTTCGAAAGTATTTTTTATCCGTACATGTACCAGTACTACGTATCGGAACACCCCTCGGAACGTTTTTGGCTGACCCAGCCCTATATTGGTTGTCGAAATTTCCAGATATGGTTTAATACGGGGTTTTTGTTGAGCCAAAATCGGGCCTAAAATCGGGTGGAAAATCGGGTCACCCACCCGATTTTGCCACCCGATTTACCACCCGATTTTAGGCCCGATTTTGCAACAAAACCCCCTTTATGAAAATCGGGTCCAAAATCGGGTGGAAAATCGGGTCACCCACCCGAATTTCCACCCGATTTTGGACCGACATTTTTAAACCGTAATTTCAGGGTTCAGACCCACCCGATTTTGCCCACACCACCCGATTTTCGATTTTAAAATCGGGTGG
>Ga0181571_10001641_pt1 | contig 16287 bp, 15 predicted proteins | sample 101ome_17_FD_132440 | JGI IMG/M metagenome (GOLD analysis project Ga0181571, IMG submission 132440) | Coastal salt marsh microbial communities from the Groves Creek Marsh, Skidaway Island, Georgia - 101407AT metaG (megahit assembly) | ecosystem: Environmental > Aquatic > Marine > Intertidal... | reverse complement strand
TGATGCCGAATGATCCGCTTTGCTGCTTTGCTAGAAAACCTGCTTTATGCCCCGGGGCGCAACACCAAGATTGAACATCTGGTGCATTGGTTTTATACCACCCCAATGCCGGATGTAGGCTGGGGGCTTGCCGCTCTCGTGGGTGAGTTTAACAGCCACAGGGCAAAACCAGCATTGATCCGCCAACTGGTAGAAAGCCGAATTGATTCCGAGCTTTTTGCCCTGTCATACGACTTTGTTGGCGATATGGCTGAAACCGTGGCTTTAATCTGGCCTAAGGATACCACCCGCGAAGCCGCCGCGAACACGCCGCCCCCAAGCCTAGGTGAGATTGCTAGCGATCTGGCGGCGACAGCAAAACCATCAGGTCTGGAGACTACCCAAACCCTTATTGCCCATTGGCTTGATGTCTCTGATGCGACAACTCGCTGGGGGTTGCTCAAACTGATCACTGGGGGGTTAAGGGTCGGGGCGTCGGCACGCTTGGTGCGGCTGGCTCTGGCTAAGGCTTATGATAAACCGGTTGAAGATATAGAAGAAATCTGGCCTCTGATCTCACCGCCTTATCATGCCCTCTTTGACTGGCTTAATGATAACGCGCCTCGCCCTAATGCCGAAGGCAAGGCAGTGTTTCGTCCCCTCATGCTGGCACACCCCCTGAAAGATGGTGAGATTGATACCATTTCCCCCAAGGATTGGATGGTGGAATGGAAATGGGATGGCGCCCGGGTGCAACTGGCATCAGGTGATGATGGCGTGCGCCTGTTTTCGCGCTCTGGGGATGATATTTCCTCTGGCTTTCCTGAATTGGTGAAACCGATGTCATGGCAAGGCACGCTGGATGGGGAATTGCTGGCAGGGCGGCCTGATGATATCGCGCCCTTTCAAATGCTTCAGCAACGGCTTAACCGAAAAAAAACCAGCCTAGCGATGATTGCCAAAACCCCGGTCTTTTTGCGGCTATATGACATTCTTTTTGATGGCAAAACAGATCTCCGCCAAGAACCTATTGAAATCCGGCGAAAACGGCTTGAGGCAACGCTCTGCTTACTGAACTCTGATGTGATGGATCTTTCGCCTCAACTCAATTTCACCTCACCCCAACAGCTGGATGATTGGCGGCAACAATGCCGCGAGGGCGGCCTGATCGAAGGGCTAATGATCAAAGCCAAAGGCAGCACCTATGCCCAAGGCCGCGTCAAGGGCAAGTGGTATAAATGGAAACGCGACCCGTTAACCGCTGATGTTGTGTTGATTTATGCTCAGCGTGGGCATGGCAAGCGATCTTCGTTTTTTTCGGATTACACCTTTGCCGCGTGGATGAACAGCGAAGATGGCAGGGTTCTTGTTCCGGTTGGCAAGGCTTATTCTGGCTTCACCGATGATGAGCTGAAAAAACTTGATGCTTTTGTTCGGGCGAATACGGTTCAGCGATTTGGCCCTGTGCGTGAATTGGCAAAAACGCTTGTGGCGGAAGTAGCCTTTGATGCCATCAGCAGGTCTAGCCGTCATAAATCCGGTGTTGCCATGCGCTTTCCGCGGTTCCTGCGTATTCGCTGGGATAAATTGGCAGAAGATGCCGATGATCTGGATCAGCTAATGACATGGGTGGATCGATAAATGGCTGGTCATTTTTACGCCACGCCCTAATTCATTAGCATGATTAATGTAACCCAAATTGTTAAAGGGATGGATCAGCTAGACCGTCTGCCTGACGCGATGCGCGTGGCCATTTTTGGCACGAATGGCGGCATAGGCCAGGCGCTGATGCAACGCCTGTCTGCTCATCCAAAGGTGAAACAGGTTGAGAGTTTTTCACGGCGACACCCTGATCCCTCGCGGCGCTTTGATTTCCGCGATGAAGCCAGCATAGCTCGCCTAGGTGAGGGATTAGCGCAACAAGAGCCCCTGCATCTGGTGATTGTCGCCACGGGCTTGTTGCATGATCACGACCAGCAGATTAGCCCTGAGAAATCCCTCAAGCATCTGAGCCATCAGGGGATGAGCGCCAATTTTCTAATCAACACGATTGGCCCTGCGCTGATTGGGAAATATACCCTGCCCCTCCTTGCCAAGGACAGCAAATCAGTCTTTGCCGCAATTTCTGCCCGGGTTGGTAGTATCAGCGACAACCATCTTGGGGGCTGGCACAGTTACCGAGCGGCAAAGGCAGCCTTAAACATGATGATCAAAGGTTTCGCCCTTGAGATGAAACACAAAAACCCTGAAGCGGTAATCATTGGCCTTCATCCCGGCACGACGGACACCGGGTTATCCGCCCCTTTTCAATCTAGCCTGAAGCATCCGCTTTTTACCCCTGATGAGGCGGCCGGACATTTGCTGGCCGTGATGGATGGGGTCAATCCATCCCATAGCGGAAGCGTCATTGCTTGGGATGGTCAGATCATCCCTGCCTGAGCAAATCCTGAAAACCACAAATCAGCGCGAATAGAGTTTATCCAGCGCGTCTTGATAGCGTTTTAACACGATGTGTCTGCGGATTTTCAAGGTTGGGGTCATCTCACTGTTTTCGATGCTAAAGGCTTCGTCAGCCAGAACAAATCGCCTGACCTTTTCCAACATAGACAGATTTTCGTTAACCTTATCTATCGCCGATTTGATAAATTTTTCCTGTTCTGGCTTGGGCAGTTTTCGCACCTCTTGGGACGGCACAACAACCGCCGCCAGCCACGGGCGTTTGTCGCCTGTTATCATGGCTTGGTCAATATTGCCTTGCATGGTCAACATGGCTTCAATCCGCGCCGGGGCAATATTGTCACCGCCTGAATTAACAATGATTTCTTTTTTGCGGCCTGTGATGCTAAGAAATCCGTCTGCACTGATATCGCCCAAATCACCTGTGTGAAGCCAACCGTCATAAATCGCTTCATCGGTTGCGGCAGGATTATTCCAATAGCCTTGCATCACCAAGTCCCCGCGTACCAAAATCTCACCTTCAGGATCAATTTTTATCTCAACTCCTGGCACCGCTTTGCCGACGGTAGAAATGCGAATATCTTTTGGCGGATTAAGGGAAATCACTGGTGAGGCTTCCGTTTGGCCATAGCCTTGCAAAATACCTACCCCGATCGCTTGGAAAAACTTTCCAATTTCTGGGTTTAACGGCGCACCCCCTGAACAGAAATATTGCAGTCTTCCGCCTAACCGCCGGCGCACCTTTGCCCGCACCAAGCGTTCTAGCACGCGATCCCAGATAGCCTCGGCAAAGGATAATTTCTCACCCTGTAGTGTTTTCAGACCTAATGCCAACGCTTTCCGAAACAGTTTTTCGCTAAGGCCGCCTTTGGCCTTAAGGCCATTTTCGATGCGATCATGCAACACCTCATAAAGTCGGGGGACAGCGATCATCAAGGTCGGTTTGGCTTCTTGTAAATTGGTAGATACTTGATCAACACTCTCACAATACCAGATTTCAGAACCCATCCGGATAGGCAGATGAAGTCCGCCTGTATGCTCATAAGAATGTGATAAAGGCAGGAGCGAAAGAAACCGCTGCTTATCATCAAGGTTCACTTCCCTAAGCATCTCTTTCACGCCTTTCACATTCGCGCTGATAGACTTATGGGTTAGCATCACACCTTTGGGCAAACCACCTGTGCCAGAGGTGTAAATAAGACACGCCAAATCATCAGGATTCAATTCAGCGCGGATATCCGCCAGATCAGCGTTATCTCCTAGTGCCGCTATCCCATCATGCCAGTTGATTTGTTTAAGACGCTTTTTTTGTGTTTGAATGTCATAATGATCAAACAAAACTAGCGTCTGGCAGGCTGGTGATCTGTCCGCCGCCTCTGCTAGATTTTCCGCCAATTCCCCTGATGATGTGATAGCAAGAACCGCCCCAGAATCCGTAAGCACATGGTGATGATCTTCGCTGGTATTGGTGCTGTAAGATGGCACAACCAACGCCCCAAGCGTCATAATAGCCAGATCAGCAATAGCCCAATCAATCCGGTTTTCTGAGGCGATAACCACCCGATCCCCTTTTGTGACGCCTTGCGCTTTGAGAAAAGCGGCAGCTCGCAAAACCTGATCTGCGGTCTCTTTATAGGTTAGCCCCTGCCAAGTGCCGTTGGTCTTCTCACAAAGGCATGGCCTTTCCGGATAACGGGCCGCAACTTCAAAAAACTGATCACTGAGAACATCGGAATTGGTCATGGTCGTCACCTCATATAAGTTTACCTAACAATATCGTTCAATGGCTCGCCATTGGGTATCCGAATACCTATCACCATGACACCAACCCGGGGGCATAATCGCATCAATTCTGGCTTTATCTTCATCACCCAACTTCACCCCGGCGGCAGCAATAAGTTCCGCAAAATGTGTCACCGATCTCGTGCCCGGAATAGGGATAATATGATGATCTTGATGTAATAACCATGCAATAGCAAGCGTAGAAGCCGCCATGCCCATATCTTTTGCCAAGTCGCGAAAAGCCGCGGTGGCGGCAATATTTCGTGTTAGATTAGCACCCATGAACCGGGGATTGACCGCAAGAAACGGCATATTTGCGATATCTTTCGCTGAATGGGGGCGGTCTGTCAGCAATCCTCTCCCCACAGGGGAAAAGGCCACCATCGCCGCCCCTAGATCGCGCGTGGCCTGAACTAACCCTAATTCGGGGCCTCGGGTTTGCAGGGAGTATTCAGATTGCACCGCCGCCACCGGATGAACCGCTGCCGCGCGCCGCAAAGTGGTGGGGGCAATCTCTGAAAAACCGAATGCGCCGATTAAACCTTCTTTGACAAATCCGGCCAAGGTTTCTGTCACCTCCTCAATAGGGATATCTTGCTGGCGGCGATGCACATAGAACAGATCAACATAATCAACGCCAAGGCGTTTAAGGGACGCGTGCAAGCTGTTCTTGAGATAATCAGGATGATTGTTAAACCCACTTCCTGTATCGTCGCGATCAATGCCAGCCTTGGTGGCGATATGGAAAAAATCCTGCGCCTGTTTTCCTTGCTTTGCCAGAAACGCCCCAATGGCAATCTCCGACACCCCCATGCCATAAATATCCGCTGTGTCGATATGGTTGACGCCGTGATCCATGGCCATCTCGAGAAGCGCTAGGGCATCTTCGCGGGTGGCCTCTCCATAAAAATTACTAAACGACATGGCGCCAATACCAATGGGGAAAACCTCTGGCCCATTCTGCCCAAGCCGGCGGTGTGTGATGGTCATCTTAAGGTTGTCTCCTCTGAACTATTGTCAAAATAATTGAAATGGATTTCAACAAATCTTCTCATCTTATGGTGCGAGATTATGATAAGATAATCAAACGATAACAAGTGCGAGTCAAAACCAATGCCAATGCTTCTGCCCCCTTTTGATCAAGACACCCCCCTTTATCGCGGCAATCTGCATGGACATACCGACCTGTCGGATGGTCATAAAACCTGCGCCGAAGCCGTCAACTTCTATCAAAATCTAGGCTATGACTTCATCGCCCTTTCTGATCATTTATGGGATGACGCGAGTTTTGCATCCACCACGGTGACCGATGCGAGTGCGTTAGATGGTGATGATTTCATAACAATCCCATCAGCAGAATTGCATTGTCTGGGCAAGCGGTATGACCAAGACGGGTTATGGCATCTTGTTGCTAATGGCCTGCCTCTAGATTTCAAGATGGCTAGCCGTGAGGAAACGATCACCCACATGATTTCGCGCGCGCGTGAGGCAGGCGCCTATGTGTCTATCGCGCATCCAGAATGGTATGCCATGACCACGGATGAGGCTTTGATAGCATCATCCGCACACGCGGTTGAGGTGTTTAATTATTCTGCCGCCATTGAATCTGGGCGAGGGCTTGGCATTGGAACAGCAGATATTTTGCTTCATGAAGGCAAGCGGATGTCCTTTACCGCCACGGATGATTCGCATTTCCGCAGTCAGGACGCTGGTGGTGGCTGGATCATGGTAGGGTCTGATGACCTTACTGCCTCTGCGCTAGTGGACGCGATCAAGGATGGTCGCCATTATTCCTCAACAGGGGCAGAAATTCACGCGCTGTTGATGCAAGGTGATGATCTTCATGTCGCTTGTAGTCCGGCAAACCACATCATTGTGTCAGGGATAGGATACGCCGCGCTTTCCGCCCAAGGCCAAAATATGACCTATGCCGATTTTGATCTCAGCGGCTTTTCTTCGCCTTATTTCCGCGTCACGGTGATCGGAAAAAATGGGCAAACCGCTTGGTCTAATCCTTATTGGCTGGATCAATTGCGTTAATCCAAAGGGGGTTACCTCTTTTAATACCTCTTATTGCTTATTGCAGGGAAAATGGCTGATGCCCTGTGGTATGCTCATGCCAGCGATCAGAACTGGTATTTGACCCACAGGCCAGCACACCAACACGCTTTCCTTTGAGGCGACCGCGCAAAGGCCCTAAGGCCGCCGCAAGCGACGCGGCACATGCTGGCTCTACCATCACGGATAAACTGTCACGCATACGCAGCATCATAGCCGCAAGCGCCGCGTCAGGAAGGGTGATCACCTCATCCACCATTTGCCGCACGATATTAAGGCTGTATTCCAGCGTTTCCGGCGCGCCTAGGCTGTCTGCTATGGTATCAATGCGATCCATGACGATAGCATGGCCTGCCGCTAACCCCCTGCTCATATTATCGCATCCTTCGGGTTCAACACCAATGACCACAGCCTTAGGATTGATCAGCTTTATGGCTGATGCCATGCCAGAAATCAGCCCGCCGCCACCCACTGGCAAAACCACCACATCAAGCGACTTGGCTTGTTCCATCAACTCTGCCCCACAAGTGGCAGAACCAAGTATCATGGTCGGGTCATTAAATGGGTGCAGATAACGCCGGCCTTCCTCCTCGCGGATACGCGCCACCGCATCAAAACAGGCAATCATATCTTTTTCTAATACCACCTCAGCCCCCATATCCCGACATCCTTGGATGCGGATAGGGTCTGCGCTTTCTTTCATCACCACTTTAACCGGAACGCCGCGCGCCTTAGCCGCCCAAGACAACGCCAGCGCATGATTGCCGCCACTTACTGTCACCACGCCGCGGCGAGCACTCTCCTCATCAAGTGAAGACACCCCAAGAAACGCGCCGCGTGCCTTAAAACTGCCTGTGTGTTGAAACAATTCCAGCTTGAGAAATAGCTCTGCCTCCTCAGGCAAGTACGGGGCAATTTTGCTACTTTTTAGGGGCAAAATCGGGGTTTCTATAAGATAATCCCGAATGACTTGACGGGCATTATTAATTGCGTGAAGGTTAAGCTCACTAGTCATCACATTCGCTCTGATCCTATTTCCATATATGTTTATAACCTTAGTATCTGTTGTTGGAAATGCAATCCTGATCATGCTATCAATAATGTAGTTTCGACATAAGGAGCCTTCATAATGGCCATTGAACACGCCCCTTTCAGCCAAAAAGAATATCAGCGCCGTTTGGTAAAAACCCGTAAAGCGATGGAAGAAAAAGGGCTAGATGTCATTATCGCGACTGACCCGTCTAATCAGGCATGGCTGACAGGGTATGATGGATGGTCATTCTATGTGCATCAGGCCGTCATTGTTACCCATGATGACGATCCGCGTTGGTGGGGGCGGCGGATGGATGGGAATGGTGCCTATCGGACCGTGTGGATGGATAATGATCATGTGCATTCTTATTCTGATGATTATGTCATGTCGACCACCCAGCACGCGATGGATGATTTGGCCCATTTGCTGACCGAACTTGGTCACGCCAAGGCAAGAATTGGCGTTGAGATGGAAAATTATTACTATTCGGCTCGTGCGCATGAGGTGTTGGTCAAGGCACTAGGGCAGGCAAATATCGTTGATGCGACTGGTGTGGTGAATTGGCAAAGAGGCGTGAAATCTGATGAGGAAATTGCCTTTATGCATAAGGCGGCCAAGCTATCTGAAAAAATCGTTTCCCTTGCCCTTGAGCGCGCCGAACCTGGATTGCCTAAAAACCAACTGGTCAGTGAGATTTATCAAAGCATGATCAGCGGCGTTGATGATATCTGGGGGGATTATCCGGCGATTGTGCCTATGTTGCCATCAGGCAAAGATGCCAGCGCCGCGCATTTGACCTGGAATGGGGAGCCTATGAAAAAAGGGGAAGTTACCTTTTTTGAATTGTCTGGATGCTATCGACGTTATCATGTGCCGTTATGTCGGACGGTGCATCTTGGCCCTGCCCCACAACATATCCTAGATGCGGCCAAAGCCTTAACCGAAGGATTAGAAAAAGGGCTTGAACAAGCCGTCGCAGGCCACCGCGCCTGTGATATCGCCAATGCCCTAACAGAATCCTTGGCGCGCGCTGGGATTGATCGCACAGGACGCTGTGGATACCCTATTGGCCTTTCCTATCCACCAGATTGGGGTGAGAGAACCATTTCTCTGCGCGCCAATGACGAAACCGTCTTAGAACCCGGCATGACCTTTCATTTTATGCCGGGGTTATGGATGGATGATTGGGGCATTGAAACCACGGAAACTATCCTCATCAGCGAAAGCGGTGGCCCAACCCTTTTCACTAACCTGCCACGCGAATTGACGGTAAAACCATGAAACATCATGCCTTTGACCAAATGATGAACACGCTGGGCGATTTGCTTAGCTTTGAGACGGTATCATCAGACAGCAATAAGGCCATGATTGCCTATCTGGCTGAACGGCTTGAACAGCAAGGGGCGCATATCATCATTGATGAGAGCCCATGCGGTAACAAAGCCAATGTGTTTGCCACCCTAGGCGCACAGACAAGCGGCGGCATTATGTTGTCTGGTCATACGGATGTCGTGCCTGTGACGGATCAAGACTGGACTTATGATCCGTTTCAGTTGACCGAAACTGATGGGCTGATCTATGGTCGCGGCAGTTGCGATATGAAGGGCTTTATCGCCGCCAGTCTGGCGCTAGCAGATCGCTTTGCCGAAGTCTCTGTCCATGAACCTGTTCATTTTGCCTTTACCTATGATGAAGAAACAGGATGCCTTGGCGCTAGCCATTTAGCAGAAACCCTTAAAAAGCACGGGATAACCCCACGACTTGCCATTATTGGTGAGCCTACCGAAATGCGCGTGATTGAGGGGCATAAAGGCTGTTATGAATATTCAACCTTTATTCACGGGCTGGCTGGACACGGGTCAGCGCCGGAATTAGGGGTAAATGCCGCCGAATATGCCACGCGATTCGTTAGCCGATTGCTGGAATGGCGCGAAAAGCTCAAATCTGCGCCACCCAAAGACAGCCCCTTTGATCCTCCTCATACCACGATTAATATTGGACGGATTGAAAGTGGAATTGCGCATAATGTGATTGCTCAAAAAGCCCAGATAGACTGGGAAATGCGACCGGTTCAAGCCTCTGATGCTGATCAAGTTAAGGCTGATCTGGAAAAATATTGCCAGCATGAATTGTTGCCGATGATGCAAAAGATACATCCTGATGCCAAGATTTGGAGCGAAGCCATTGCCGAAGTGGCTGGATTTGATATTATGCCAGAAAATGAGGCAAGACAATTAGTACAGGAATTAACAGGTTCTAATTCCAGCGGCGTTGTCGCGTTCTGTACCGAAGCCGGTATATTTCAGTCTCTGGGAACGGATTGCGTGATTTGCGGGCCCGGTTCCATTGAACAGGCTCATAAAGCCGATGAATATGTGTCAGCAGATCAAATGGATCAATGCCTGACCATGCTTGATAAACTGGCTGATACCATGGACGCACGCGCCTAATACCGCCTCAGATTAATAGAAGTTGGCGTTTGGTCGTTTAATCATAAGCGTCCGAATTCCCTGCGGATGTTTGGTGTTAGTAGTGTGAAAAAGTTTGATATGGATACCGCAGATTTGATTGATCGCATCCGTTCGTTGCGCGAGCGGATTGAGACACCTGCCCAAGCCACTTCGTTTGCTGAGGTGCCAGCGGCTAAAGACGCGGAAGAACCCGCGCATAAAGCGGATAAAGTTTCCTCCAAGCTTGAGCCATCATCCCCCGATGCCGCACAGCCACCAGCGGAACATGATGATGATAGCATTCTAGTATTAGAAGCTGAAACAGAAGTGTTGACAAAAGATCATCCCACACAACGCCCCAAAGTTGAAGTTGAGGTAGAAACTGATCTTGAGACTGACACCACTGCCCATGATGCCTCATCACGGATCGCCAGCAATCTTTCCGCCGCCTTATCCGCTTTGGATGATGATCATTTTGAAACCCTCGCCGCAAAGGGGCAGGTTGATCAACTGGTGCTAAGGATGGAAATCTTAGAAAGCCGGCTGAAGAAAACCCAAGACATGATCCTAACCCTCAACCGATCGGTTGGTCGGTTGATCCACCAAGAAGAAGATCAAAAAGCCTTAAGCCAAACCGAACAGGCTGTTCGTGAAACCACACAAAGCCAGATCACGGCTTACCAGACCTCAGGCGAAGACGATATCATGACGCTGGATCGCATGGTCACACCGGCCGAAACTGGCAAAGCATCCCAAGATCGTCACACCCCTGATGCCAAGATGATTTATCAGCGAACATCAGCATCACATGCTCGGCCACGGCGGAGGCGTTTTCTAGGTGTTACCTTAATGATTATCGCGCTTGGCATTGGCTATATCCTTTTTGGCTTTGGAAGCACAACATCGCAACCTGCCTCACTTTTGCCAGATACAGATGCCTTTCTGAATGATAATGAACGCGCGGTGTATTCGCATATTGAAATGGGCATGGCTCGCCCTCTCGGCATCACATCGGTTCAAGATTTTTCAAACCGAATGTGGGAAAAGGGCATTAACCTGCCTGAATACTATACTTGTTTAATTGGCGCATTGGATATCAGCACAAAGCCTATGAATGAAATGATGATGATCCAGTTGCTAAACAACCCTCTGCGCGCGGATTTCAACCCTGCTATGATTGACCAAATGAAAGCGCGCTTTGAAAGCCGCTATGGTTCAGCCGAGCATTATGGAGGGTTCGCTCGCGCCACCAGCAATCTGGATGCTTGTCGGAATTGGTAGCATAATGGCTTGACATCTTTTGGCTTTTTCGTTCAATGGTTGTAGACTTAACCATCATAAAAAGCGAGAAATCCAATGGTCATGCACAAGCGCATCCGCCCCTTCAATACAAAAGAAACCTATCCTGAACAAAACCTTAATAACGATCTGAGTCAAGGCGTTGTCGCCAAAGGCACTATGGTGTTTTTGCGCGGACAGGTGTCGCAAGATTTGGACACACGCGAAAGCCTTCATGCCGCAGATGCTGGCAAGCAGACCGCTAAGACAATGGAAAATATCAAGATGCTGCTTGAAGAAGCAGGTACGACCATGGAAAGCATTTGCCGCATTGTCGTTTATGTTACCGATATTCGTTACCGCGAGGCGGTTTATCAGGAAATGGGGAAATGGTTAAAAGGGGTTTTCCCATGTTCCACCGGATTGGTTGTTCCGGCGTTGGCGCGTCCTGAATGGGTGGTTGAGATCGAGGTCACCGCCGTTATTCCTGATTAGGGCGACCATCATGTTATCCCAATGGCTAAAACAACTTGACCAACTTGCCTCTGCTCCGTTGGAAATGGCAACGGCCATGCCAAAGCAGATTTACACCGAGCCCGAAGTGCTTAAACATGAATATGAACATATTTTCATGAAAGAATGGATCTGTGTTGGTCGCGCCGACAGTTTACCTAACGAAGGCGATTATATGACAGTTGAGATCGCGGATCAGCCGCTGATTGTTATTCGGGGCAAAGATCAAAAGATCACCGCCATGTCAAATATCTGCCTTCACCGGATGATGATTCTGGCAAAGGGGCGCGGCAACGCCAAACGCTTTACCTGTCCCTATCATGCTTGGACTTATCGCCCTGATGGGCAGTTGGTAAGCGCGGCATATATGGATAAAACCGCGTGTTTTGATAAATCCAAGATGCGTTTACCCCAAGCCAGATGCGAAGATTATCTCGGCTGGATTTATGTGAATTTAGACCCGAACGCAAAGCCAGTTCATGAATGCCTCGCGCCATTAACCGAATTGCTTGCCCCCTATAACATGGAACATTATGTCAGCATTTTTGAAGAAGAACATCGCTGGAACACCAACTGGAAATGCCTGACAGAAAACTTCATGGAAGGTTATCATCTGCCTGTTGCGCATCAGGGGACGGTTGGCGCGCATTTCAATCTGATGGATACAGAGTTTGATGATCGCGGCCGTTTTGAGCATTTCACCTATCAGTATTTTACCAAAAAAGGATCCGCACCCGTTGGAACAGCGCACCCATCCAACACCTCACTTGAAGGCAAATGGCGCAGCACATCAATTATGCCAACTGTGTTTCCATCACATATGTATGTGCTAGCACCAGATCATCTTTGGTATCTTTCCCTCTTGCCTGATGGAACCGATCATGTTCACATTCGCTATGGTGCCGCTATGGCACCTGAAGTGTTAGAGAATGTTGACAATCAAGACGAATATATTGCCAAGGCCAAAGTGTTTCTGGATGATGTCCAAGAAGAAGACCGCTTTGTTGTTGAAGGCATCTTCAAAGGGGCTAAAGCCCCATTATCCACTTCTGGCCCATTAAGCTGGCTGGAGCGCGAAAATCATGAGTTCACGGCCTATCTTGCTGGCCGCTTGTGCCATACATAGAGAGGAAATCCAATGACTATTGCCATCGTCGGACGCTGTGCCAAAACAAACATGGCTGGGGTAGCCATCACCACATCAAGCATCGCGGTTGGCAGCAGATGCCCCTATGCGCTGGCAGGGGCAGGCGCGGTGACCACCCAGAATGTCACCGACCCTACCATTGGGCCTGAAGTCTTAGCACGCATGGCTGATGGCCATAGCGCCGAGGCGGCGATTGCCGCAACGATGAAAGATCGCCCCCATGCAGATTATCGCCAAGTGGCGGCCGTCGATTTGCAAGGCGGAACAGGGGTTTTTACCGGTGGTAATATTCTAGGCAACAACGCCACCAATCAAGGTAAGGATTGTGTTAGCGCAGGGAATTTATTATCGCGGGTTGAGGTTATTTCAGCCATGACCAACGCCTTTGAGAATGGCGCGGAACTGCATTTAGCCGAACGGCTAACACGTGCGCTCATCGCCGCGCTAGATGCTGGCGGTGAAGAAGGCCCTACCCATTCTGCCGCGTTGATTGTCGCACATGAACGGCCTTGGCCACTTGTTGATCTGCGCATTGACTGGACAGATGATTGCCCCGGTCAAGCTATGCTGGCGTTATGGAAACAGTATGAACCGCAGATGAATGATTACCTGACCCGGGCGATCAATCCTTCATCCGCGCCTAGTTATGGTGTGCCCGGCGATGAATAATCAGCAAGGCATCTCATAGAGGTTCCAGTCCGTCTTGCTTGCCACTTTATCATAGACCCCACGCGCGCGGTAATTGTTGTCGCGGGTAATCCAGCGAATAACCCCCCAGCCTTGCGCTTTCCCCATGGCGTTAATATGGTCAAAAAGGGCATCAACCACACCAGCACCGCGTTGATCAGGGTCAACAAACAGATCATCCAAAAACCCCACATACTGGCCTCGCAAGGGGCTAGGCATGGCCCGAATATGTGCCAAACCGACCAGGGTTCCATCCCTTTCAGCCACCAAACCTGTGACGGGATGCGAAGCATCCATCACCCATCCCCATGTGTTAGAAATGATGGCTTGGGTTAAAGTCACCTTATAATGTTCGGCGTAACCATGATATAGACGCACCCATTGGTCAAAATCATCATCCCTAGCCGCGCGAATTGTTACATCTGACATATTTTTCTTCCTATTTATTCCTCAACAAACTTTATATGGCTTAAATCTGCCTTAAAATCTGGTACAAAGAAAGAGGCAATCATTACCAAAGCAGCAATGTGTTAAACATGCGGATTAACGATTAGTGAGGGCAACATGACCAAAAAAAAAGCACTCGATCACCTTACCCCAGTGACTGTTCGTCCCCTGCCAGATTATTTGGGCAAGCGTTATGCTGGTTGGCATAGTCACAATTATCAGAACAACAAAAGCTGGTATCAGAATCTGGCGAATTTTGGTCAACATCCTCGCGCTATGATCATTTCATGTTGTGATAGTCGGGTAAATGCCATGTCCCTATTTGGGGGGGAAGACGGGGATTTCTTTATCCACCGAAACATCGCCAATCTTATTCCGCCGTTTCGCCCTAATGGTGACCATCATGGCACATCTGCGGCGATTGAGTTTGCCGTGATGGTGTTGAAAGTCTCACATCTAATTGTTCTTGGCCATTCAGGTTGTGGTGGCATTATGACAGGCTATCACGCTTGCACTGGCAATAATAATGATGCGCTAAAGCAATCCAACTTTATTGCGAAATGGCTCGAAATTCTGCGGCCTGCCTTTGATGATGGCACAACCCTAGGAAGTGACGAAGAACGCATTCATGATCTGGAACAACGCAGCATTGTTCATTCGCTTAATAATTTGATGGGATTTCCCTTTATTGATCAAGCCGTCAAAGCAGAACAGCTGACTTTACATGGGCTGTGGCATGATATCGGTTCAGGTCAACTTCATGTCTATGACGCTGGCCACGGGGATTTCTTGCCCGTTTCATTGAGCTGATCCTATCGCTGATTTTAGATTTCAGCAGCTAAATCCCCATCTCATACAATCGCCCATGATGCGACATGGGTGTATCAATACCGGCAAGCCTAAGGCAATGCCATGCCATCGCATGGTTGGAGGATGTCACAGGCAGACCGATATCTGCCTCAATCTTGGCCACATGTTCAGCCAGCCGGATAGAGGTGCAAGACACAAACACCATATCTATGGCTTGACCATCTTTTTGCGCTTTATGCTTAATCGTTGCAATCGCTGAAGTCAGGCTGTCCGCGTCTATGCTCGCCACCACAGGGTCTTGATCCTCGTTAAATGAGCCAAACACAGGCACCTCAAAACCATGGTCGGTGATATAACGATAGACAATAGCGTTAACATCTCTGCGATAAGGGGTCAGCACGGCGATACGCTTCGCCCCCATCGTCCGAAAGGCGGCAAAGGCCGCCGTTATCGGGGTGGTCAAAGCGGCCATTGGCTTGGCCGCACGCAAATAGCCATGTACAGCCTCCTCCCCCATCACCATAGAGGCAGAGGTGCAACCATAAGCAAGCACATCCAAACGGTCATCAGGCAAAATGATAGACGCCGTTTCGGTAATGCGCGGCCCCATCGCCGCCAATGTGTCAGGGGTAATCGTGACATCATTAGCAATACGGGCGGCAAAGATATCCACCCCGGGGGTGGTGATGATCTGCCTAAATTCATGCTCAACGGTATAGTCGGTGGCCAAAACAACAAGACCAATGCGTGCCTTTTCGCCAATCACCATATGTGAGGTAAAAGGCAAATGTTCCATCAAATAGGATTGATCATCATTTTGAGCCATGGCTACCCCTCAATCAAAAACCAACACACATAATGTCAGATGGCGTCAGGTGATTTTGCTATCCGGCACCCGGTTGCCTAATATTATCCGGAAGCCATGTTGCCAGTTCAGGGAACATAATCAACACAAATACCATCAGCACCATGATAAAGAACATCGGCAAACCTGCTTTGGCAATAAAACTCATCTCATGTCCCGTCATGCCTTGCAAGACAAACAAATTAAACCCAATCGGCGGAGTGATTTGTGCCATTTCCACCACCACCACAATAAAGATACCAAACCAAATCAGATCAATACCTGCATCACGGATCATGGGTTCGACCACAGCCATAGTCAACACCACCGACGAAATGCCATCAAGGAACATCCCCAAGATAATATAAAAAATTAGCAACACCATGAGCAGTTCAAAGCGGCTCAAATCCCATCCAGCGATCAGATTAGCAAGCCCACGCGGCAATCCGGTAAAGCCCATGGAAAGCGACAGAAACGCCGCCCCGGCAAGGATCAGGGCAATCATGGCAGAGGTGCGTGTTGCCCCCATCAGGCTAGAGCTAAAGCTCTTCCAATTCAATGTGCCTTGAAGCGCAGCAAGCATTAATGCCCCAATCACGCCAAAGGCCGCCGCCTCAGTCGCGGTGGCAAAGCCAAAGAACATAGAGCCAATCACCACCAGAATGAGACAAATCACAGGGATCAAAAACCGCGAATTGCGCAGTTTATCCATAAAGCTCATCCGGTCATCCATGATGGGATTCCATTTCCGCGCCACTTTGGAGTAAATGGCAACATAAGTCATAAACAGCAACGCCAGAAC
>Ga0181571_10001633_pt1 | contig 16324 bp, 20 predicted proteins | sample 101ome_17_FD_132440 | JGI IMG/M metagenome (GOLD analysis project Ga0181571, IMG submission 132440) | Coastal salt marsh microbial communities from the Groves Creek Marsh, Skidaway Island, Georgia - 101407AT metaG (megahit assembly) | ecosystem: Environmental > Aquatic > Marine > Intertidal... | reverse complement strand
ATCATTTTCCCAGAAATTAACTACGACGAAGTGGATAAGTTGCGTGGTATGGACATCACCATCACCACAACAGCGCGCACTGATGAAGAGGGCCGTGCCTTACTTCGTGCGTTTAACTTCCCGTTTAAAGGTTAAGAGGTAGTTCGACATGGCCAAAAAATCCATGATAGCGCGCGAGACGAAACGTGCTCGCACCGTAGCAAAGTTCGCCAACAAGCGCGCTGAATTGAAGGCGGTAATCGCTGACGTCAATGCGAGCGACGAGGCCCGTTGGGATGCGCAAGTTGCGCTTCAAAAGTTGCCGCGTAACGCGAGCCCGGTCCGTCAGCAGCGTCGCTGCCAGGTCACGGGTCGTCCACATGGCGTGTATCGTAAGTTTGGTTTGTGCCGTAACAAGTTGCGTGAAGCCGCGATGCGCGGTGATGTACCCGGTCTAGTTAAGTCTAGCTGGTAACGAGAGAGATACGATTATGAGTATGCAAGATCCTTTGGCAGATATGCTGACCCGCATCAGAAACGCTCAGATGGCAGGCAAGAAGGTGGTTGATATGCCGGCTTCTAAGCTTAAAGTGGCTGTGGCCGCCGTGTTGCTTGATGAGGGTTATATTGCTGGTGTCGATACCACAGAGCTGGACGGTAAGAAGCGTCTCGTTCTTACCCTGAAATACTACAACGGTAAGCCCGTGATCGCGGAGATAGACCGTAAGAGCCGCCCTGGCCTTCGTCAATACGCGTCGCGTGACGAGTTGCCGAAAGTTCGTGGCGGTTTGGGCGTGGCCATCGTGTCAACTTCCAAAGGTGTGATGAGTGATCGCGCTGCGCGCGCAGCTGGTGTTGGTGGCGAAGTCCTCTGCACCGTTTTTTAATTTGATAGCGAAGAGTTGGATCTATGTCTAGAGTCGCAAAATATCCGGTCACCGTCCCAGCGGGCGTTGAGGTAACCTTGAGCGGCACCGAAGTGAATGTGAAGGGCGGAAAAGGCGCCTTGTCACTTGCACTGACTGAGGGTGTGACCGTTGAGAAGGAAGGTAGCGAGCTGAGTGTCAGTTACGTGAGTGATGCACAGAAGGCAATGGCAGGTACGACCCGCATGTTGGTCAATAACATGGTAGTGGGCGTGAGCACAGGTTGGGAGAAAAAGCTGATCCTAAATGGTGTTGGTTATCGTGCCAAGGCAGAGGGTAAAGTGCTTAACCTAACGCTCGGTTTGTCACACCCGGTTAACTATGAGTTGCCAGAGGGTGTCAGTGCGGAAACCCCAACGCAAACAGAGGTCGTTGTTAAGGGAATCTGCAAGCAGGCCGTTGGTCAAGCTGCAGCAGAGATTCGGGCGTTTCGTCCACCGGAGCCTTATAAGGGCAAGGGTATTCGTTATGCTGATGAATATGTTCGTCGTAAAGACGCTAAGAAGAAGTAGGTAAGCGCAAATGAATGAGAAGACAGTATCTCGCTTGCGTCGCGCTCGTAAATCGCGCGCCCGCATGAAGGCCGCCGAAGCGGTCAGGTTGACGGTGCATCGCACGCCTCGTCATATATACGCTCAAGTGCTCAACAGTGCAGGGGACAAAGTGTTAGCTGCGGCTAGCACCTTGGACCAGTCTTTACGCGAAGGCGCTACAGGGAATCAGGCGGCGGCGGCGGCAGTTGGCAAGCTGATCGCAGAGCGAGCTAAAGAAGCGGGTGTGACCCAGGTTGCGTTCGATCGCAGTGGCTTTCGTTACCATGGGCGCGTTAAGTCCTTGGCTGACGCAGCGCGCGAAAATGGATTGGAATTCTAAGGGCGGACACAATCATGAGTGATCAGAGAAAGCAAACCGAAGGTGATCTGCAGGAAAAGCTGGTACAGGTTAACCGTGTGGCGAAAGTGGTTAAAGGTGGTCGTATCTTTAGCTTCACAGCGCTAACCGTAGTGGGCGATGGTAATGGCCGAGTGGGTTTTGGCCGTGGTAAAGCGCGTGAGGTTCCAATAGCGATTCAAAAGGCGATGGAAGCCGCTAGACGGAATATGATCAGCGTAGAACTCGATGGCGGCACGATTCAGTACCCGATTAAAGCTCGTCATGGTGCGTCAAAGGTGTATATGCAGCCGGCATCTGAGGGTACGGGTGTCATCGCTGGTGGCGCGATGCGCGCGGTATTGGAAATCGCGGGTGTAGAGAACGTTCTTGCAAAGTGCTACGGCTCTACGAACCCTGTGAACGTGGTTCGCGCGACTTTTAACGGTCTGCGTGATATGGCCTCTCCCGAAGACGTGGCTGCAAAGCGCGGTAAATCGGTCGAAGAGATCCTGAATTAAGCATTGGAAAAGGTGGTCGCGTAGCCATGGCTAAATCGACAGTAAAAGTTACACAAACGAAAAGCCGTCACGGTCGTCAGCGTTCTCATCAGGCTTGTCTTAGCGGTCTGGGTTTGCGCCGTATCGGTCACACAGTTGAAGTAGAGGATACCCCCTCGACTCGTGGCATGATTAATAAAGTGTCCTACATGGTCAAGGTTGAGGAGTCTTAATATGTCTGACGTAATGCGTCTAAATACCCTGAGCCCAGGCGAAGGTTCTCGATCGAGCGCAAAGCGCGTTGGTCGCGGTATCGGCAGCGGCTTAGGCAAGACAGCTGGTCGTGGTCACAAAGGCCAGAAGGCACGCTCCGGTGGCCGTGTTCGTCCGGGTTTCGAAGGTGGTCAGATGCCCTTGCAGAAGCGCTTGCCAAAATACGGCTTCAAGTCGCGTGTGGGCATGAAAACCGCCGAAGTACGTTTAAGTGATCTTGGGCGCATTGAGGCGGATGTTATCGATCTTGACGCGCTTAAAGCGGCGGACCTGGTGCGTAACGACATGCTGCGCGCTCGGGTTTTCTTGGCAGGTGGAATCGACCGAGCAGTTACTGTGAAGGGCTTGGGTGTCTCTAAAGGAGCGCGCGCTGCGATCGAGCAGGCGGGCGGTAAGGTCGAGGACTAAATGGCGTCCGGTCAGCAGTTTAATACAGCCGGCTTGGGCGAGCTTTTTGCTCGCCTTAAGTTCGTTTTGGTTGCGTTGATCATTTACCGGATTGGTACACATATTCCGGTCCCTGGTATTGATCCGGCCCAGCTGCAGGCTTTGTTTAACCAGAACCAAGGCACTATCTTGGGGTTGGCTAATATGTTTTCGGGTGGTGCACTTGAACGTATGAGCATATTGGCTCTTGGCATCATGCCTTACATTTCGGCGTCGATTATCATGCAGCTCATGTCTGCGGTGACGCCTTCGCTTGAACAGCTTAAGAAAGAAGGCGAGTCCGGCCGACGCAAGATTAGTCAGTACACGCGATATTTGACGGTGGTACTGGCGGTCATCCAAGCGACCGGCATGACGGTAGGCATGGCGAACCAAGGCATGGCATACAGTGCATCGGCGGTGTTTTATATCATCGCGGTTACGTCGCTTGTTACTGGCGCCGTGTTTATGATGTGGCTCGGTGAGCAAATGACTGAGCGCGGTGTTGGTAATGGGATATCGCTTTTGATTTTTGCAGGTATTGTCGCGGGCTTACCGTCGGCAATCGGTCAGTCGCTCGAGCAGGCGCGTCAGGGGGAACTCAACATACTCGTTCTTCTTGGTATCCTAACCTTGGCGATTGTCGTAATTTACCTGATTATCTTTATCGAGCGTGGTCAGCGTCGGATTACGGTTAATTACGCCAAGCAGCAGCGCGGCAACCGCATGTACCAAGCGCAGAGCTCGCATTTGCCCCTAAAGGTCAACATGGCCGGTGTTATCCCGGCTATTTTTGCGAGTAGCATCCTGCTGTTTCCGGCGTCAATCGCGCAGTGGTTCGGCTCGGGCAATTCATCTGACTGGCTGCAAGACTTGGCGGTGGCGATCGGTCCCGGGCAGCCATTGAACATCATTTTGTTCACTGTGTTCATTGTGTTTTTCTGTTTCTTCTACACAGCCTTGATGTTCAACCCGGTGGAAGTTTCGGACAACCTAAAGCGTTCTGGCGCATTTGTTCCCGGTATTCGCCCTGGTCAGCAGACGGCCAATTTTATTGACGGTGTGCTTACGCGCTTGACGGTTTTCGGCTCTGCGTACATTGCACTTGTCTGCCTGTTACCGCAATTTTTGGTGGTGACTTGGAACGTGCCATTCTACCTTGGCGGTACCTCGCTTCTGATCGTCGTTGTTGTGGTCATGGATTTCATGGCACAAGTCCAAAGTCATATGATGTCGCAACAGTACGACTCGGCCATGAAGAAAGCGAATTTAAAGAATTACGGGTCGGCGGGTAAGCCTCGCTAAGACGCGTTGTTACGGAGAGAAGTGATGAAAGTAAGAGCATCAGTTAAGAAAATATGCCGCAACTGTAAAGTGGTTCGCCGCGCGGGTGTGGTTCGAGTGATTTGTTCATCTGATCCGCGCCACAAGCAGCGTCAGGGCTAACAAGTCGAAGTTGATTTTTGAGAGCGAAGCCGATAAACTGCCGCACCTTTTTTTAGAGTCATGCTCTTGGGTGCGACGACGGGTCGCGATGTAATTAAGTAATTTGGAGAAAGATGGATGGCACGTATCGCCGGCGTCAACATACCCGATAACAAGCACGCTGTTATTTCACTTACCTACATCTATGGTGTCGGTAAGACGAGAGCCAAAGAGCTGTGTGCAGCAACGAATATTGCTGAAGACGCCAAAATTGGTGATCTGTCTGAAGGTCAGATGGATGAGCTACGCGGCAAAGTAGGCGAGATGATGGTCGAGGGTGACCTTCGTCGAGAGGTGTCTATGAACATCAAACGTCTTATGGATCTCGGTTGTAACCGTGGTCTGCGCCATCGTAAAGGTTTGCCTTTACGCGGCCAGCGAACCAAGACTAACGCTCGTACTCGCAAGGGTCCGCGTAAGCCAATTCGCAAATAAGTGGGTGGGCGTACTACGCCCAATTTAGTGTAGCTACACCGCAGTGTAGTGTTGATATTAAAAGTAGGATTTTACTATGGCGAAGCCAAGCGCGAAGACACAGCGCCGTAAGATTACCAAAACGGTTGTTGATGGCGTGGCACACATCCACGCTTCATTTAACAATACCATCGTAACGATAACCGACCGTCAAGGCAACGCACTTAGCTGGGCAACAGCGGGTGGGTCTGGTTTCCGTGGTTCGCGTAAGAGCACGCCTTTTGCTGCTCAGGTTGCAGCAGAGCGGGCGGGTGAGGCAGCGAAAGAATACGGGTTAAAGAACCTAGACGTGCAGGTCAAAGGTCCTGGTCCGGGTCGTGAGTCAGCCGTTCGCGCACTTAACGGTTGCGGGTACAAAATCACCAACATCACCGATGTGACACCGATTCCGCACAACGGTTGTCGTCCGCCCAAAAAGCGTCGCGTGTAAGAGTATAGGAAGGAATTAGTATGGCTCGTTATATTGGACCAAAATGTAAGCTTGCTCGCCGCGAAGGAACAGATCTGTTTTTGAAGAGCGGTGCGAGAGCGCTGGACAGCAAATGTAAGCTCGAAACTGCGCCTGGTGTTCATGGTGCTCGCCGTGGTCGCCTGTCGGATTACGGTGTTCAGCTGCGTGAGAAGCAAAAAGTGCGTCGGATTTACGGCATCTTAGAGAAGCAGTTCCGTGGTTATTACAAGGAAGCCGCTCGTCGCAAGGGTGCAACCGGCGAGAACTTGTTGCAACTGTTGGAGAGCCGCCTGGATAACGTCGTTTATCGTATGGGCTTTGCATCAACGCGTGCCGAAGCGCGTCAGCTCGTTTCGCATAAGGGCGTGTTGGTAAATGGCAGTGTCGTGAATGTTGCGTCCTATCAAGTGCAGGCAGGGGATGTCGTTGCGGTTCGCGAGAAGGCGAAAAAGCAATTGCGTATTCAGTCAGCTATGGCTCTCGCTGCTCAGCGTGGTGATATTGAGTGGATCGACGTGAATACCGATAAGATGGAAGGTGTGTTTAAGGCAGCGCCTGAGCGCGGCGAGTTGTCCTCAGAAATCAATGAAAACTTGATTGTTGAGCTCTACTCTAAGTAACACATCCAGATAAATTAGACTGACAGGTGCCAACATGCAAAGTGCAGTGAATGAATTTCTGACTCCACGAGTCATTACCGTGGACGAAAAAAGTGCTACTCGCGCCTTGGTCACGCTTGAGCCGCTCGAGCGTGGTTTTGGTCATACTTTGGGCAACGCCCTTCGTCGTATCCTTCTGTCTTCAATGCCTGGTTGTGCAATTACTGAAGTTCAGATAGACGGTGTGCTTCACGAATACAGCACGATCGAAGGTGTTCAAGAAGATGTAATTGAGATTCTTTTGAATCTTAAGGACGTTGCTGTTGTATTGAATGGTAAGGATGAGGCCGAACTTACCTTGTCCAAAAAGGAGCCGGGTCCAGTAACGGCGGGCGATATCAGTGTCGATCACGACGTTGAGATCTGTAATCCAGACCACCTTATCTGCAACGTTACGGGTGGATCCGGAATACACATCAAGCTCGTTATTTCGCGCGGTCGTGGTTACTCTCCAGCTGATTCGCGTGGTAGCGATGAAGATGAGACACGAGCGATTGGCCGGCTTCAGCTAGATGCCACCTTTTCGCCCATCCGTCGTGTTGCCTATGTCGTTGAGTCAGCGCGTGTTGAACAGCGTACGGATCTAGACAAGTTGGTTTTGGATTTGGAGACGAACGGGACGATTGACCCTGAAGAGGCGATCCGTCGTGCTGCCACGATCCTGCAGCAGCAGCTTGCGGTGTTTGTTGATCTGGAAAGCGAAGGGGAGGCCGAGGCCGTGGTTGAGGAAGATGAGGTCGATCCGATCTTGCTTCGCCCAGTCGATGACCTTGAGCTAACGGTTCGTTCTGCTAACTGCTTGAAAGCAGAGAATATTTATTACATCGGGGATTTGGTTCAGCGCACTGAGGTTGAGCTATTGAAGACTCCGAACTTGGGTAAGAAATCGTTGACGGAAATCAAAGATGTTTTGGCGTCAAGAGGCTTGTCTTTGGGCATGCGCCTAGACAACTGGCCGCCTGCTAGCTTAAAAAATGATGATCGGGTTTTAAGTTTATAATCCCTATTTAACAGTTAATTTGCTCGAGAGGGCATTCGAAGTAAAGGAATACAGTCATGCGTCATCGTCACAGTGGACGTCAGTTAAATAGAAACAGCTCGCACCGTAAAGCAATGTTTCGCAACATGACCGCGTCGCTTGTTAAGCACGAGCTTATCAAAACGACACTACCGAAGGCCAAAGAGCTTCGTAGCTACGCCGAGCCCATTATTACATTGGCTAAGCAAGATAGCGTCGCGAATCGTCGTCTAGCGTTTAATCGTCTGCGCGACAAAGAAGTAGTCGGTAAGCTGTTCTCAGAGATCGGTCCTCGTTACCAGTCTCGTCCAGGCGGTTACCTTCGTATCCTCAAGTGCGGTTTCCGCGCTGGTGATAACGCACCAATGGCCTACGTTGAGTTGGTTGATCGCCCCGTCGTGGAAATCGACGACACGGACGACGCTGGCGAAGAGTAAGCGATTGTTTATTGAAGAAGGCCGCGTCTCGACGCGGCTTTTTTTTACCTGTTGTTTAACCCTAAAAGCTTGGGGGCCGTGAGTTAAGCTTAAGTTGGATACCTGACCGATCTACACGAAAAGTCGCGTGCCGTTGTCAGCAAGATACGGTACCTTGGCCCAGAACCCAGAACCCAGAACCCAGAACCCAGAACCCAGAACCCGCCCATCACGGTGCAGTAGGCTATGCGACTTGATCGAGACTCTTAGCTTTTTCGAGTAGCGGCGCTAGGAATTGGCCGGTATGACTCGCTTTCGACTGTGCGATCGTCTCGGGTGTACCTTCGGCGATTATGGTGCCCCCACCGCTGCCGCCCTCGGGGCCCAGATCGACTATCCAATCTGCGGTCTTAATGACATCGAGATTGTGTTCAATAATTACCACGGTATTGCCGTGTCGGCGAAGGCGGTGTAGCACATCAAGAAGTTGCCGAATGTCTTCAAAGTGTAGGCCCGTAGTCGGCTCGTCCAGAATATAGAGTGTTTTTCCGGTATCGCGCTTTGACAGTTCCCGAGAAAGTTTCACTCGCTGGGCCTCGCCGCCGGAAAGCGTCGTTGCCGCTTGACCGAGACGAATATACGAAAGTCCCACATCGATGAGAGTCTGTAACTTTCTGGCAATGTTCGGCACGGCCTCGAAAAACGTCAGAGCGTCCTCTACGGTCATCTCGAGTACTTCGTAGATGTTCTTACCTTTGTATTTAATGTCGAGCGTTTCACGGTTGTAGCGTTTGCCCTTACACTCGTCGCAGGGTACATAAATGTCTGGTAGGAAATGCATTTCGACTTTTGTCACGCCGTCACCTTGGCACGCTTCGCAACGTCCGCCTCGGACATTAAAACTAAACCGGCCCGGTTTGTAGCCGCGCGCGCGTGATTCTTGCGTACCCGCGAACAACTCCCTCACCGGCGTAAAAATGCCTGTATACGTAGCTGGGTTTGAGCGCGGTGTTCTTCCAATCGGGCTTTGATCGATATCGATACACTTGTCGATCAACTCGAGCCCCTGGATCGATTTGTATGGTGCTGGCGTGAGTGTGGTCGCGCCATTGAGCTCAGTCGCTGCTAAGGGGAATAAGGTTCCATTTATGAGTGTCGACTTTCCGGAACCGGATACGCCGGTCACGCAGGTCAGCAGGCCCACAGGGATGCTGACAGTCACCTGCTTGAGGTTGTTTCCTGAGGCGCCCTCGATCGTGATACTGCGGTCGGCATCAGCTTTATAGCGGTCTCTGGGGACGGCAATGAATTTCTTTCCGGAGAGGTAAGCGCCTGTGGTCGATTTTTCGCAGTTAATTATGTTCGAGTAGGTGCCTGCAGCAACAATCTCACCACCATGCACCCCTGCGCCTGGGCCAACGTCAATAATGTAGTCAGCGGCGCGTATCGCGTCTTCGTCATGTTCGACTACCAATACGGTGTTACCGAGATCCCGAAGATTATTCAAGGTGTTAATCAATCGCTCGTTGTCTCTTTGGTGTAGCCCAATTGATGGCTCATCTAAGATATACATCACTCCAACCAGACCGGCACCAATCTGAGAGGCTAGGCGAATTCGCTGCGCCTCGCCCCCTGACAGCGTTTCGGCACTTCGATCGAGTGAAAGATAGTTGAGTCCGACGTCCACAAGAAACTGATAGCGCGCTCGAATCTCTTTCAGTATCTTGCTTGCAATCTCTCCTTTTCGGCCGCTTGGGCTCAGTTCCGCGAAATAGCTCGCGGCTTCTCCGACCGGCATCGCTGTTACTTCAGGCAAGGTCCGCTCTTCAACAAAGACGTGTCGCGCATCTCTGCACAAGCGGGTGCCTTTACAGGATGGGCAAGATTGCGTGGCGATATACTTGGCCAAATCGTCTCGAACCGACTGTGACTCTGTATCTCGGTAGCGGCGTTCCAGATTGGGAATGATGCCTTCGAACGCATGTCTGTTTTTAAAAACGGAACCACGATCGTTCACGTAGGAAAAAGCGATTTCTTCACCTTTCGATCCGTAAAGTATGATTTCTTTGATTTTTTCTGCCAGTTCTTCGTAGGGTGTATCGATGGAGAATCCATAATGCTTGGCGAGAGAGGTAAGCATATGAAAATAATAGACATTACGTCGATCCCAGCCGCGTATGGCGCCCTCGGCGAGGCTGGCCTCTGGGTGTAAGACGACGCGCTCTGCTTCAAAGTATTGTTTTACACCCAAGCCGTCACAGTCTGAGCACGCGCCGGCGGGATTGTTGAAGGAAAATAACCTGGGTTCTAAGCTGTCGATGCTGTGACCGCACTCGGGGCAGGCGAATCGTGCAGAGAACACGATCTCGGTGTTGTCGTCCATTGATACAATGCCGGCGAGCCCGTCGGTGAGCTCTAACGCTGTCTCGAACGATTCTGCAAGTCGTTGTGCCAAGTCGTTGCGAACTTTGAAGCGATCCACGACAACTTCTATGGTGTGCTTTTTCTTTTTGTCCAGCGCGGGCGTATCGTCTAGGTCGGTTACGATTCCGTTAATACGTGCTCGAACAAAGCCCTGGCTCCTTAGCCCTTCCAGTAGATGTAAGTGCTCACCTTTTCGAGCTTTCACCAAGGGTGCAACGAGCATCCAACGGCTATCCGTAGGTTGCGCCAGCACGGTATCGACCATCTGGCTTACGGTTTGCGCGGCGAGCGGGAGATCGTGATCGGGGCAGCGAGGTTCACCAACACGGGCGAAAAGCAACCTCAAATAGTCGTAAATTTCTGTGATAGTCCCCACAGTTGACCTGGGGTTATGCGAAGTTGATTTTTGCTCGATCGAAATCGCCGGCGATAGGCCTTCAATATGGTCGACATCCGGCTTTTCCATCATGGACAGAAATTGTCGCGCATAGGTCGAGAGTGATTCTACGTAGCGCCGTTGTCCCTCTGCGTAAAGCGTATCGAACGCGAGCGACGACTTACCAGATCCCGAAAGCCCCGTAATTACTACAAGCTTGTCGCGCGGTATGTCCAGATCGATGTTCTTTAAATTGTGCGTGCGTGCGCCGCGGACGTGAATCGTATCCATTGTTAACCACTCTAAAAACCAATGGAACAGTATAGTGAGAGCGAAGTCTGCTGACAAAACCAGATTGCGATAAAACCGTGGTATTATTGCGTTTTGATGTAGACAGCAGAACACACTTGATCAGCAACTCTCCTTTTAATTCTAATGAGCGGCGCACCGTGTCAACTTTAGCGCTGCTTTACAGCGCGCGAATGGTCGGGCTTTTCATGGTGTTGCCCATTCTGGTGGTTTACGGTCAAGCGCTGGAGGGGGCCACGCCGGCAATGCTTGGGCTTGCATTAGGCGTGTATGGTCTTACACAGGCGATTTTGCAAATTCCCATGGGCTGGATGTCGGATCGAGTGGGGCGTAAACCCGTTATTATCTTTGGGCTGATTATTTTCGCGCTTGGGTCAGCTCTTGCGGCTCAGGCCTCTTCGGTAACTGAGTTGGTTGTAGGTCGTGCACTTCAGGGTGGTGGTGCTATCGCCGGCGTTATTATGGCGCTTTTGGCTGACGCAACTCGCCCCGACCAGCGTACAAAGGCGATGGCTGTGGTTGGGATTTCGATCGGTTTGTCGTTCGGTGTGGCCTTGGTTTTGGGGCCCGTGATCGCATCGGCTTTCGGCTTGCAAGGCGTATTTAATTTGACTGCTGCTTTTGCGCTAATCGGAATTTTACTGGTCGTGTTCTTATTGCCCTCGCCACCCAAGATTGCGCCGGACAATGAACAGCATCGAGAAGCGAATTGGTACAGAAATGCCGATTTGTGGCGCTTAAACGCGGGGGTTTTTTTACTTCACTTTGTCCTTACTGGAGCTTTTTTGATTGTGCCTCTACTCTTGCTCGATCAGGCCGGTATGCCCAAAGAGGCGCATTGGAAGGTCTATGGCGCGGTTTTACTTCTCTCTTTTGTCGGTCTTGGGGTGCTTATGCGTCTATCAGAAAAAGGTGGTAGACCTAAGTTCGCGTTACTGACCGCACTGGCTAGCTTGCTGGTTTCACTGGCCGTTTTTCAGACAGATTCAGTGCATAGTGTCCTGTTTATCGGTGGAGGTTTGTGGTTTTTCTTTGTAGGTTTTAACTTCCTCGAAGCCACATTACCATCTTTGCTGAGTAAACGAGTAAATCCGCATCGACGCGGGGCCGCTATGGGGAGCTTTTCCACATCTCAGTTTGCGGGTGCTTTTTTGGGCGGTAGCCTTGGAGGTTTAAGCTTGAGCTATACGAGCCCGAAAGGACTGTTGTTGGCGCTCGCTTTTCTTTTGCTTGTTTGGGCCGCCTGGCTCGTGACCAGCGAGAAATTGTTTGAAATTGAGCGCTCACGCTGAGTTTTGATCCCCTTTGTATCGTGCTTTTCACGGAACCAGTTGTTATTATCACACCACCAGATATTTGAGGCAGTTAGTATGGCAACACGAGGGATCAATAAAGTAATTTTGGTGGGAAACTTAGGTAACGACCCCGAGACGCGGTTTATGCCCTCCGGTGGCGCGGTAACCAATGTCAGTTTGGCGACTTCCGAAACATGGAAAGACAAGCAAACGGGGCAACCGCAAGAGCGGACCGAGTGGCACCGTGTTGTGTTTTTTAATCGCTTAGCGGAAATTGCAGGCGAGTATCTTAAAAAGGGTTCAAAGGTATACGTTGAGGGCTCATTGCGCACGCGCAAATGGCAAGATCAATCGGGAGCCGATCGTTACACTACCGAAATTGTGGCTGCCGAGATGCAGATGCTCGATAGCCGCGGAGATGGCATGAATAGCGGCATGGGTGGGGGTTACTCGCAACCCGACGATACCGGATACAGCGCTCCCTCACGCCCACAAGCACCGCAACGCGCTCCAAGTTCGCCGTCGCAACCCCCAGCCGATTTTCCCGATTTTGATGATGACATCCCATTCTAGAATAGACCTGAAGAGGTGTTTTAGCTAAGGAATGTTGGTATGAAGATCATGTTGCTGGGGTGTGATACACCTCTGGGTTTGGCTTTAACCCGCGTGATTGAGCAACAGCAACGCCATGACTGTGTTTCTCTGTCACTTTCCGAGAGTCGGTTTAAAAACGAGCGATCGGCCAAAAAATGGGTCAAACGTGTAGCGGGTGACTGTTTGGTCGATTTGCGACTTGAGGCAACGCTGGACAATCGCGAGCATCTACACGAATTGGACATTGCTAGAACGCGCTGGTTCGGAAAGGCGTGTAAACGTAACGACATCTTTTATGTGTGCCAAAGTTCCGCCTGGGTGTACTCGGGTCAAAGCGGGCGGGCTCCATACGATGAAAACGATTCTGCAGATAACGGAGCTACGCTAGGGCTGTTGTTAAGAGAGGCGGAGGCTGCACTTTTCGAAATGGCGCCAGAGTACATATTACTTCGGCTTGCCCCTGTATTTTCCTCTGGCGGCGGTACGATGTTGTCGAAACTCTTACACAGATTTTCCCGGGGTGAAAAAACCGCGATGTCTGATGTTCAATTTTTCAACCCAATCTCAGCTGATGATGCCGCTCGAGTCATAGGTGGAATACTGGATCAGCTCGCCTGTGGTTCTTTGAACCGCGGCGTGTATCATTACGGCAGTAATGAGCGCGCGTCTTATTTTGAGTTTGGAGAAGTGGTTTATGCGGCTGCCAGTCAATTTGTGGATCTCGATTCCGGAGGCGTGGTGCGGTCTTCTGATGGGAGTCAGCCGCAAGGTGATTGGACGCTCTCGAGCCAGCGTTTGTTTGATCATTTTGGTATTCATCAAGCCCCGTGGCGCCCCCTGTTGGCACCTGCCGTAAAGGCGTTTTTTCAACATCAACTTAAGAGAAAGTAATCATGCGTCAAGAACCGGTGTCTCGACTGGGGGTGGCGGTCTTAACCGTCTCCGATACTCGAAGTTTTGCGACCGATACCTCGGGTGACTATCTTGCTGAGCAGCTGAGCCAGGCCGGGCACGAGTTGGTTGACCGACAAATTGTAATAGATGATATCTATCAAATAAGAGCTATGTTGTCGCAGTGGATTGCTCGGTCCGACATTCATGCGGTATTGACGACGGGTGGAACCGGCTTTTCAGGCCGAGACTCGACGCCAGAGGCGGTTGCCCCGCTCTTTGACAAAGTCATTGAGGGTTTCGGTGAAACCTTTCGAGCCTTATCTTTAGCAGAAATTGGGAGTTCAACGATACAGTCGCGCGCCCTCGGTGGGATGGCGAACCGGACCGTTATTTTTTGTATGCCGGGATCAACTGGAGCCTGTCGGACGGCTTGGGAAGGTATTTTGGCTGAGCAACTCGATGCGTCGCACAAACCGTGTAATTTCGTTGGTGTCTTGCACCCATCTGGAAAATGAGCGGTTTGCTGCCCATCGAGTGCGCGCTCGAAGCGATGATGGAGGTCGTATCGCCGATTTCAGGTCGTGAAATTAAAGGTTTATATGAATCTCTGGGCAGAGTCCTAGCGGAGCCATATTATGCTCGTATAAATACGCCTCCCGCAGATAATTCCGCCATGGATGGTTACGCCTTAGCGCATTCCAATGCGGGGGAATCGCTCAAAATATCACAGCGTATCCCTGCCGGCGCATCGCCCGAGCCTTTAATCCAAGGGACGGCGGCTCGAATCTTTACAGGGGCGGTGGTGCCCCCAGGCGCTGATGTCGTAGTCATGCAAGAGGACTGCGAGGAGCAAGATGGCTTCGTGAAGGTCCCCGCTGATTTAATTCAGGGTGATAATATTCGATTGAGAGGGAGTGATGTCCCTGCAGGATCTCTTTTATTCGATGCTGGATCAATTCTTACACCGCCGGCTCTGGCTTTGATGGCCTCGCAAGGTTTCCATCGACTTAACTGCTACACACGGCCTAAAGTGGCCCTCTTGCAGAGTGGAGACGAGCTGTACGAACCGGGTACGGAGCCATTGCCTCAAGGTGGGATTTACAACTCCAATCGCAGTTTGCTTGAGGCCTTGGTAGCACAGTGCGGTGCCGAGGTGATTGGCGTTTGGCACGTAAAAGACGACCTTGAATCGACCTGTGATGCGCTGTTGGAAGCGGTTGCACAGTCGGATGTGGTGATAACCACGGGCGGCGTCTCTGTTGGCGATGAAGATCACATAAAGCCTGCTATTGAGCGTCTGGGTTCACTCGATTTATGGCGCTTGGCGCTGAAGCCTGGAAAGCCCTTTGCTTTTGGATCCATTGGCGGTGTTCCTATTCTCGGGCTGCCCGGAAATCCCAGTTCTGTTTTGGTGACCTTTTCGATACTGGTTCGACCTGTGTTGTTCAGGTTGCGCGGTGCTCAGTCGGCTGAATTGCCTACGTTTTGGGTGCGGAGTGCCTTTGATTTTACGGGTGGGCTACGCGCCGAGTTTTTGCGCGGCCAGATTACGTCAAGGGAGCAACAAACATACGCGCATGTGCTTCGCAATCAAAGTTCTGGTGCTCTGCGTGCGGCTTCTGAAAGCGATGTGCTCATCAAAATCCCGGTGGGGGCCAGTATCAGTGAAGGGGACCCCATTGAGGTGATCCCCTTAAAAGCACTTTTTTAATCGGTGTATTTCTGAAATACGAGTGACGCGTTGGTTCCGCCAAAGCCAAAACTGTTTGACATGATTCGATTCAACTCTATGTTGTCGATACGTTTTTGAACAACCGGCACGCCATCTGCGTCGGGATCCAAGTTCTCGATATTTGCAGAGGCAGATACAAAGTTGTTTTGCTGCATCAGCAGCGCATAGATCGCCTCTTGAACACCGGCTGCTCCAAGACTGTGACCCGACAATGATTTGGTCGAGTTTACGAGCGGCACTTGGGTATCTGCGAAAGCGGCTTTGACGGCTTTGAGTTCCTGAATATCGCCTGCAGGTGTACTTGTGCCGTGTGCATTTATGTAATCGATAGAGCCCGAGACAGTCGCCATGGCTTGCTGCATGCAGCGCATCGCACCCTCGCCTGAGGGCGCAACCATATCATATCCGTCTGAAGTCGCCCCGTATCCCACGATTTCGGCGTAGATTTTGGCGCCTCGAGCCAGAGCGTGGTCAAGAGATTCAACGACCAGCATTCCACCGCCGCCCGCGATCACAAATCCATCTCGATCTGCATCATAAGCTCGGGATGCGCGCTCCGGCGTATCATTGTACTTGGTCGATAGCGCACCCATGGCGTCGAACAGGCTGCTCATCGTCCAGTGTAATTCCTCGCCGCCACCTGCGAATACGATGTCCTGCTTGCCCAGCTGGATTTGCTCTAAAGCGTTGCCGATGCAGTGCGCACTGGTCGAGCAGGCGGACGAAATGGAGTAATTGACTCCTTTTATTTTGAATGGGGTCGCGAGACAGGCCGATACGGTGCTCCCCATGGTTTGGGTGACTCGGTACGGACCGACTCGCCGTATGCCCTTGTCGCGAAGAATATCGGCCGCCTCGGTCTGACTTGATGCAGACGCGCCACCCGAGCCCGCAATAATACCGGTTCGCACATTAGACACCTGGTCTTCTGTTAGCCCAGAGTCGGCCACCGCCTGTTGCATTGCGATGTAGGCATAGGCCGCGGCGTCACCCATAAAACGAAGCTGCTTGCGATCAATGAAGTCAGAAAAATCGATATCGGGTCGGCCTGATAGGTGCGAGCGTAAGCCCATCTCAATATGACTCTGATCTGTTTTGATGCCTGAGCGCCCGTCAAACAAAGATTGGGTGACGGACTCCGCCGAATTGCCTAGGCAAGAAACGATACCTAGGCCGGTCACTACTACTCTTTTTGTCATTATTTAGAAACTCTCGGTCGAGGT
>Ga0181571_10001630_pt1 | contig 16342 bp, 11 predicted proteins | sample 101ome_17_FD_132440 | JGI IMG/M metagenome (GOLD analysis project Ga0181571, IMG submission 132440) | Coastal salt marsh microbial communities from the Groves Creek Marsh, Skidaway Island, Georgia - 101407AT metaG (megahit assembly) | ecosystem: Environmental > Aquatic > Marine > Intertidal... | reverse complement strand
CGACGAGGAGTGTTGGGGACCTCGATTTCTCCAAGGGCAAATTGCGTTCGCTGAGCACGGCTTCAAGTTCGAGTGGCCGACCGGTCGACGTCAGATCGCGCTCAGTGAAAAATCCTGCGCCCCCCTCCTCCCTTGATCAACACCTCCCCGCGCGCGTCCCCCGTTCGGTGCTTCGGTTCTCCACCATGGCGGGCGGCGACGACGGCACCGCGCTCGCGGTCGTCGCGCTGGGCCTCGTGTTCCTCGTCCTCGGCGGCTTGGTATTCGCCATCAGCCGCTACGCGGGCGGCGAGGACGCCAAGGTCAAGACGGGGGCGGGCGAGGAGGCGCCCGCGGCGGGGGCGGGGGCGGGCGCGAGGCGCGGGGCGAGGGCGCGGGGCGGAGCAAGGCGCAGGCGCAGGGGCGCGGGCGGCGGCGACGACCTCGACGACGAACACGGCGAGGACGACGCCGCGGAGGACCCGCGCGAGGCGGCGCGACGCGCGGCGCAGGCTCATCAGCGGCAGCAGGAGGAGCAGAAGAGCAAGTCCCGCGCGGCGAAGGACGAGAAGTACGCGAACAAGGAGGCGGAGCGTGAGGCTCGCGAGCGCTCGGAGCGCGAGACGATGGAGGCACTGCGGGCGGAGCAGGAGAAGGCGGAGGCTGAGGAGTTCGACAAGTGGAAGGATCTCTTCACGGTGGAGAACGAGGGCACGGCGGAGGCGGAGATTCAACAGGAGTCTCAGGGCTTGCTCCAGGAGTTCATCGACCACATCGTCGCGAAAAAAGTCGTCGTGCTAGAGGAGCTCGCCGCGGAGTTCGGGCTGAGGACCGCGGACGCGGTGAGTCGCGTACAGGCGCTGGAGAGCATGGGAAGAATCACCGGAGTCATGGACGACCGAGGAAAGTTCATCTACATCTCCGAGCAGGAGATGGCCAAAGTGGCCGAGCACATCAACGCGCGCGGGAGGATCGCCATCGCTGACCTCGCGAAAAAATCGAACGAGTTCGTCGTCGTGTGATGCGTACCGATGATGGTGGGGTTCGGGCGGGTGACGTGGGACGCACATCTTCCGAGGAAGGCGCGGGCGGGCGCGGCGCGGCGCGGAGAGATAAAATGAAATGAAAGCTCCCTCTGTGACGCGAACGAAGCTACCTCTGAAACGCCCTGCCCTCCTACGCCTGCGCCCCTCTTCCTCTCCCTCGTCGCGCACTACCTGAGAAAGTTGACGATGGACACGAACACGATGAGCAGGATCATGGCGTTCCACACGGCGCCCTGCACGCCGTACATGGTGATGTTGGCGACCATGTTCCCCACCTCGCTCTTCTCCTGCTCGCTCAATCCCTGCGCGTTGTCGACGATAGGGGAGACGATCTGCCCCTCGCGCTCCGCCCAGAAGAGCTCCTCCTCGGCCTTGTCCAGGCGCAGGGCGTTGAGCTCGTCGAGTACCTTCTCCAGGCGGGCGAGCTCGTCCTCGTCCTCGGGGATCGTGCCCGCGAGCGCGTCCTGGTACACCCCCAGTGCCTTGAGATCGTTCTTCGGCCCCGCGACGTTGCGCCGGATGATGGGCATCGTCATCCCCATCTCCTTCAGGTCCGCGGTGTACTTGGCCGCTCGCTCCGCGGGGTTGCCCGTCGTGGTCGCGTCCTCCGCGGTCTCACCCGCGGCGCCGCGGACGATGCGAGAGTACGCGCGAGGAGCGCGGCGCGCGACGCACGGACGCGGCGCGAACGCGACCCGGCGGTTCGAGGAGGAAGAGGAAGAAGCCCCGCCGCGCGAAGCGCGAGCGACGGCGTGGACGGGCGCGAGCGTCGCGAACGCCATCGCGAGCGTCGCGCGAGTCGATCGGCGCGGGCGAAGGGCGGGACGCACGCGGCGAAAGCGCGCTCGAGTGTGGCGGAAGAGGCGCGCCGAGGGGCCGAAGACCGCGCGAAACGATATCGATACAGGATATACACGCGGCGCCCTGGGACAACTGCCTAAACTTCACATCAGCGAGCAGTTTGCACTGAGGATGAGGCTCGTCGTTCACAGAAACGCCCAGTTGACGTCGCCGCGCCCCCACACGTCCCCACGCTCCCGCCGCCTCCCACCCCCTTTGGCTCGCTTCGGGATGTCGAGCGCCTCCGCGTCGCGCGTCGCGCCCTGCTGCGCCCGCGCCTGTGCGTCCTCGCGCGCCTCCGCGTTCGCCGCGGGAACCCGCGCCGCGCCCCCCGTTCGCGCTCGACCATCCCTCCGCGAGGCGGCGGCGGTGACCCTCCGCGGTGCCGTCGCGGCGAGCAAGGCGTCGGGCGCCGCGGGCAACAGGGCCAAGCGCGGCGGCAAGGCCAAGGCGAACTCCCCCGCGGGCTCCGGAGGACGCCCGCAGAGCTCTAAGCCCGTGGCCAAGGCGAAACGAGCGGCGAAGAAGGTGCGCAAGCTCGCGCGCCCCGCCCCCCTCATCATCCCCGCGCCCGACGCGATTCTTCGGGGCTCGACTGACTCCCCCTCCTTTTTTCTCTCCACGCTTTAATCGCGGTCGATCCGATCCTTAGGCGCGCGACTGGGGCGACGAGAGCGAGGACCCCAGGAGCATCACCTCCTCGGATTCCTCCTCCATCGACGACAAGAACAAGCACCTCTTCTTCGACGAGGCGGTGATCACCGTTCGCGGCGGCCAGGGCGGGGACGGCGAGGCGTGGCAGGGGAGCAAGCCCAAGACGGTGAAGAACTTCAAGTACCAGTGGGGCCGGAACATAAAAAAATACATCGACCTCCCCGCGGCGGAGCCCGCGGACGGGGGCCGCGGCGGGAACGTCTACATCCGCGTCGACCGCGCGGTCGACTCGTTGTTGGAGTTCCACGCCAGGAGCACCTGGCGCGCGAAGAAGGGCTACCACGGCTCCGCGGCGCCGCACGCGGGCGCCGGCCGCGAGCGCATCCGGGTCGCGCCCGATCAGGAGGACCTGTACGTGGACGTGCCCCCCGGCACGGTCGTCCGCCGCAAACGCTCCGGCGAGCTCCTGGGCGACATGACCAAACACGGCCAGACGCTCCTCGTCGCGGAGGGCGGCGCGGGCGGGCTCGCCGCGCGGCGGGCGCAGAAGGCGCAGCGGCGCGGGCGCGGGACCTCGGCGCGGGGCGGCGGGCGCGTCGCGGACGACGTGGAGGTGAGCGACATCGACCTCGACGAGGCGACGTGGACGGCGACGGGGGGCGAGCCGGGCGAGGAGCTCGCGGTGGAGCTCCTCATGCGCGTCGTCGCGGACATCGGCCTGGTCGGGTTACCGAACGCGGGGAAGAGCTCGATCCTGAAGGCGAGCACGCGCGCGAGCCCCGAGGTGGCGCCGTACCCGTTCACGACGCTCATGCCCAACCTCGGGGTCGTCAAACCCGCGGAGCGAAAGGCGCCGGACCCGAACGACCCGATGGACTTCAGCGCGTACGACGACTCGAAACCGACGAACGGTCCGACGCTGGCGGACCTCCCCGGTCTGATCAAGGGCGCGCACAAGGGCCGCGGGTTGGGCCGCGCGTTTCTGCGGCACCTCCGGCGCACGCGCGCGATGCTCGTCGTCGTCGACGCGAGCGGCGAGGACCCCGTCGGCGACTACCTCGTCGTCCGCGAGGAGCTTCGGATGTATAATCCGGAGTATGTCACGAGGCCGCACGTCCTGGCGCTGAACAAGATGGACCTCGAGTGGGCCGCGCTCCGGACGGAGGAGCTGAAGAACGGCGTGGAGGCGCTCGACGAGGAACGCGTGGGGTCCAAACCGATCGCCGTGCTGCCCGTGAGCGCGACGGAGGGGATCGGCATGGACGCGCTCGCGGAGGCGCTCGGGGAGCTCATGCGCGAGGAGGATGAACAGAGAATCGCGGAAATCAAGGGGAGGGAGCTGAGGCGAACGACGGGGGAGGGGGCGGAGATGAAAATCAGGTTCTGAGACGGCTTCGCGCCGCCGCCGCGCGTTTGGAATACATAAAATGAAATCTTCCTTCGAGCGAGGCGAACCGAATCGAATCAACACTGGAGCTCGTGCGCCTCGATGCCGACGCGGTGGATGCGATTCGGATCGCCCTCCTCCGGGGCGCACTCGAAGCCTTCAACGAGCCACTCGTTGAACTCGCCGAGCTCGGCGAGTTTCTCGGGGCCGTCGCAAAGCTCCTCGTCGATGACGTACTGCCTGGCGATCTCCTCCGCCGACTCGAGCGTCGTCGCGATGGCGACGATCTCGACGTCAAACTTGTCTTGGAAACCGATCCTGTCCTGGGACGATGAACGAGGGGAAGGGGCGCTCGAGCGGGGGGCAGAACGTCAGGTTTCAGGAGACGAGAACCCCTCGGGGTGAACGACGGACGCGCGGACGGACTTCGAGGGAGAGTGCCGATTCGTGGGGGGTTGCTCCTTCGCGCGCGCGTACATCGTGGATGTTCTCCTGCCAGTGCATGACGACGAAGAGGTTGTCACCGGGCGACACGGCACCACCGTCGGGGTCCTCATCGTCGGGGTCGTCCTCCTCCTCCTCTTCCTCCTCCTCTTCGCTCGCGCCTTCGAGATCCACCACCGATCCATCGTCGTCGTCGTCGTCGTCTTCGGATTCCTCCTCCTCGAGGATCTCCTCAACGAGTTCCGCCCCAGCCTCCTCGTCGAGCTCCTCTTCCTCTTCCTCCTCCTCCTCCTCCTCCTCCGTCTTGGCGCGCTTCGCCTCTCGCTCGGCGTCGTCGTCAGCCATCGTGCTCGGAAGTCACCGTCGCGCGGGGCGGTTTGAGCGTCGCGGCGGCGCCCGACAACAACTGGTTTTCGCGATTTGTGCCTTTTCTGAAGTTCTGCTGGAAAAATATCCCGTGACGAAGCAAGCACGCTTTTCGCGAGGTCTTTTTTTCACGTTTTTTTCTCGCCCCCCTCGACCTTCACACCCGCGGCCGCCCTCCCCCTCGTGATTGGAGAGGAGGGGAATGTACTCGCCGGTAGGGTTCAGAACTGGTTGTCGCATCCTTTGGTAACAAGGTAATGGGGATACGTCTCAGGCACGACGAGGGACCGTCAAATCCCCCCTGCTGATTAACCGTGTCATCATCTAGTATAAAACCAGGAAGTATCATTGCCGCGAGAAATCGCGCCTCCGCGGTTTTGTCCGATCTCACCTCTCCCCGGACCGGACGCGAGTGATGGGTCGCTTTTTTGACCCACTTCGGCGGGATCTCCGGCGTCCAATAGAAATCGAGAACCGCCCACCCGGAACGAGTCACGGGGTCGAATATCAGCATCGGTGGTGTGGCTCTCCGCGCTCGCGCCGCGGTTCGCGGTCATTCCAGCACACACACCACTTCTCGTCGAGAAAATGGCCGCCCTCACCATCTCCGCCCCCATCGTGGCCCGCGCCGGCTCCTTCGCCGGCCGCAAGGTCGCCACCAAGGCCACCAACGGCACCGGCAAGACCTCCATGCGCGCGGTCTGGATGCCCGGCTCGGAGGCCCCGGCGCACCTCGATGGCTCCCTCCCCTGCGACTACGGCTTCGACCCCCTCGGTCTCGGCAAGGAGCCCGCGCAGCTCGCCCGCTTCCAGGAGGCGGAGATCATGCACTGCCGCTGGGCGATGCTCGGCGTCGCCGGCGCCGCCGCGCAGGAGATCGTGACGGGCGTGAACTGGATCCAGGCGCCCGTCCAGGACTCCCAGACCTACCTCGGCAACTCCATCCCCTTCCCCCTCCCCGTCGTCGTCGGCATCCAGATCTTCGTCATGTCCTACCTCGAGCAGAAGCGCACGGACCAGACGGACCCGGTCAAGCGCCTCTACCCCGGCGGCGCCTTCGACCCCGCGGGCTTCTCCAAGGGCGCGGATTTCGAGAAGCTGAAGCGCAAGGAGATCGCCAACGGCCGCCTCGCCATGGTCGCCTTCGCCGGCATCATCGGCCAGGCGCAGGCCACGGCCAACATGGGCCCGGTCGCCGCGCTCCAGGCGCACCTCGCCGACCCCTGGCACGTCAACGCGGCCACCAACGCCGCCGCCGTGCCCTACCTCTAAGCGACGAGACGATCGGGTCCGGATGAGTCCGCGGCGTCGGAACTGAATCGGAACTGAATCGGAGTTTCACCACTTAGAAGAGGCGAGAGACGAAGGAGACGCGAGCGCCGAGGATATTTAGAAGAGAGCCCGCGCTCGCGAAACACCAGGACGCGCGCGAGAATGAACGGAGCGTACCACAGGCGTCGAACTCACCGCCGCCGCGTCGCGTCTTTTTCCATCGCTCGCCCTTTTTCTTTTCTCCTTCGCGCCTCCGCTCCCGCTCGCCGTTCCACTCCCTCGCGCGCTCCTCCTCCGCGCCCTCTTCCTCTCAGCACGCGGCGGCGGCCGCGGGCCTGAGATTCACGAACGTCCCGTCCGGGTCCACGCTCTGGATATCCCGCGGGTGTCTCAGCTCGGAGACGACGCCCGGCCCCGCGGCGGCGGCGGCGACGGAGGATCTCTTTCGCGCGCCCCGCCGCCGGTCGCGATCGTCCTCGTCCCCCCCGTCGCCCCGTCTCGCCTTCGCCCCGCGCGCGGCGGCGACGCGCGCGCGCACCTCTGCGTGGCGCTCCGCGGCCGCCCTGGCGCGCTCACGGCGCTCGGTGACGAGCTCCAGGAGGGTTTTATCCCGGGGTGTGGCGTCGCCGCCGCGGTGTCGCCGCTGACGCATGTCCCACTGCGCCTCGAGCCTCGCGGACGCGCGCTCGGAGGACGCGGAGGACGACGCGGAGGAGGGCGAGACGCGGGCGTCGCGCCTCGCCGCGCGCTCCCTCGCCCCGCGCAGGATGCGCTCCGCGTGCGTCTCCTCGGGAGGCTCGTCCTCGGGAGGCTCGAAGCGCGACGGGAAGCGCGACGAGGCCGTTTTCGCGCCAGGCCCCAGCGGCCACCATCCCGGGGCGCCGAGGAGGAGCCCGAGCGAATGCGCGTGCCGCCGGAGCTGGCGCTCCACCCAGTCCCCGCGATACGCGACGACGATCGCGAACAGGAACAGGAGCTTGACGAGCGCCATGGGGCGCGGGTCGAGGCGCGCGATGACGGACGTTGTGGTGCGCGAAAGCGCCGCGGAGCGTTTGAACCTTTTTCCTCCTCCCAAACTCGTCGAGCGCCTCGAAGTTTCGACGCCGCCTGTCGACGAGTGTTGATGAGTCAAAGTGGGGTCAACCACCGCGGCCCGACGAGTGGCGCACGGCGCTCGGGCTTTCGTGGACGGTGCACACTTGGCGGACTGTTCCTCCGTTGTTATGTGGTCGTCGGGCCTCCCCCTGCTCCGCCCTGCACTGCTCGATCGCGCCGGCAGTGCCCCGCTCGCGATGTCGGCGACGTTGCGCGCCGCGGCGCCGCGTCCCGTCGCTCGCGCGCCGGCGGCTCCCGCGGCGACGCCCGCGCCGCGTCGCGCGCCCGGCACGACTATGGCACCCGGCGCGGGGCGCGCCGGGTCGCCCACGCCGCGTCCCGTCGCGCGCGTCGTCGCGACCAGGGGCACGGCGCCGTACGCCAACCCCAACCTCGTCCGCGAGTCGGGCGACGACCTGAAGGAACGCACGGTCATGCACACGTTCCACACGGAGGCGGGGAGACAGGTGCGGCGGCGGCGCCGCCTCGACGCGCGCGAGATCGCGATCGGGCGACTCTTCCGCGCCGGCGCTTCGAAACGTCGCTCCCCGGCCGTCGACCTCCCGCGAACGCACCCGCGCCCACGCCAACGTCCCGCGGACCCCCCTCCCCTCCCCTCGACCGCCTTCTCTCTTCTCACCGACCCCCGACGCCCCGTCTCCCCCCCCCCTCTCCACCCCGACTCGTCCTCGGGGCGCAGGTGCACGTCGAGGTGATCCCCCTCGGGGAGGAGTACCTGGTGAAGTTCGAGGTGGCGGAGGACGTGGAGTACGGCGCGGACGGCCTCCCGATCACGGACGGCTGCGGCGACCTCTTCCTCCGCTGGGGCCTCCACCGCGAGTGGGCCGAGGAGTGGATGTCCCTCCCGGACCTGCCCGAGGGCTCGTTCGTGGACGACGACCGGGGCGCGAAGCCCGCGACGGTGACGCCGCTTCCCCGCGAGGGAGACCGAACCACCGTCACCTACCGCCGCGGGTTCCCCCTGCGCTTCGCGAGAGCGCGGTTCGAGATTCCCTCGTACTACGCCCCCCTCGAGCTCAACTTCGTGCTGCTGGAGCGCAAAAAGGTAGGCGCGGGTTCGAGCGGGTCTCCGAAGAACGGACTTCCGACGGGTCCCGCCGCCTCCTCCTCCGAGTACGCGACGGTCGAGGACGGCCCGAAGAGCAGCCGCGCGAAGGGTCGCTCCTTCGTCCCCGGCGCTCGGCCTCCCTCCTTCGCCGTCCCGGTCGGCGCGGCGGTCGGCGTCCCCGAGCCGCTGGGCGTGAGCCGCTTGAAAACCACCCCGGGCGCGGGCGCGGCGTGCGGGCTCCACCGCGGCCCCGGGTGGGTGAACTTCGCCCTGCACAGCGCGCGCGCGGCGAAGGTGGCGCTCGTCCTGCAGTGGACCTACGGCGACGAGGGCGCGGACGAGGCGCCCGAGACGCTCGAGTTCGCGTTGAACCCGAACGCGCACAGGACCGGGGACGTGTGGCACGTCGCCCTGCCCGTCGGAATCAGAGGCGGGATCCTCCCCATGCCGAGGTCCCCCGGGGGCGACCGACCCGACTCCGACGCGTCGGCGGCGGTCGGTCCCGGCTCCGGTTCGTCTCATTCGGCTCACGACGCCTCTTCGCGAGGCGCGACGATTTTGTACGGGTTCAAACTGGACGGCGACCCTCGCGCGGGCGGGTGGCGGTTCCACCCGGCGCAGGTGATGTTCGACCCTCGCGCGGTGTCGCTCCAGCCCCCCCTGGGCGCGTTCGCGGACCGACAGACCGTCCCGCCCGCGTTCATGGGTTCGATCGGGGAGGCGATGCTCGCGCCGAGCGGCGATTTCGGTCCCGCGTCGGGGGCGCCCCTCTCGGCGACGGCGCGTTCGACGCGGCGCTTCCCGGGCCAGGAGGTGGTGTACGAGCTCAGCGTTCCGGACTTCACGGGCCACGTCAGCTCGGGGCTGGCGCCCGAACTCGCCGGGACGTTCGCGGGCGCGGTCGAGAAGCTCGACCACGTCGCGAGCCTCGGCGCGACGACGATTCTGCTCATGCCCGTGCAGGCGAGCGCGCGCCGACGGTCGGACGACGCGTGGGGGCAGGCGCCGGTGTCGCTCTTCGCGCCCGATCCGGCGCTCGCCGCGCCGCGGGATCGGAGCGGCACGGCGGCGAGCCAGATGCGCGCTCTGGTCCGCGGCGCGAAGGCGCGCGGGCTGGAGGTGCTCGTGCACGTCCAGTGCACGCACATGGGCGAGGGGACGGACGAGATCCCGGACTCGCACTCCATCCGAGGGATCGACGTCTTTTCGTATTACCAAATCGGGCCCGACGGAACGCTGGAGACCAACCCGCACGCGCCCAGGACGACGGTGTTGGATCCGTGCTCGGAGGCGACGCGGCGGTTGATCGTGGACGCGCTGAGGAAGTGGCGGACGTTCTTCGGCGTGGACGGGTTCGTGCTGGACACCGGGGGGGGGATCCAGAGGGGGCCGGACGGGCGGAGCGTGTTGCTCGAGGCGATCGCCAACGACCCGGCGCTCGGCGGGGGGCGGCGATCGAGCGGCGGCGCGGGCTCGGCCCTCGCGCGGGGCGGGGCGGGGGAGGTGACCGCGTCGCCGACGCTCACCGCGGCGGCGGCGAACGCGACCGCTCCCGGGAACGAGGATCGGAAGGACGCGGGGTGCCGGGTGTACCTGACCCCCGGGGAGTTCGAGATCGGGCGGATGCAGAACTGGGGCGTGATCGGGGAACGGGTGACGCCGGCGTACGCGCGGGACGTGACGCGGTTTCTGGCGGGGGAGCCGGGCGCGCTGGGCGGGTTCGCGACGCGCGTGTGCGGGAGCGCGGATCTGATCGCGGGCGAGCGCGGCGCCGGGCGCGGGCACGTCATGAACGCGTACCACTCGCCGCCGCTGGGTAAGACGCTCGCGGACCTCGCGGGGCTCACCGCGCAGAGGGCGAAGATGGCGCCGGACCCCGCGGAGGCGGCGGCGGCGCGCGCGGCGGAGGCGGCGGCTAGGGCGAACGCGGCGGGCGCGGGGGGCGGGGCGGCCGCCGCGCAGGCGCCGACGAAGAAGCTCCCGCCCCTCCCGCCGACGCCCGCGGAGACGTCGAGGATGGCGCGCGCGATGCTCGCGACGTTATTCCTGTCCGACGGGATTCCGTGCGTCACGAGCGGCGACGAGTACGGGCACAGCCGCGGCGGCCGCGACGGGGCGCCGTGGGCGTTTAAGAACGACGCCAACGCCTTCCGGTGGGACGCGCTCGCGCCCGACGCCCCGGGCGCGGACATCGCCGCCTTCGTCGCCGCGATGGCCGCGTTCAGAAAACGAAGAGCCGACCTGTTCGCGAACGGCGGCGCGAACGTGCGGTGGAGCGGGATGGACGGCCTGAAGGCGCCGGCGTGGGAGGACCCCCGCGCGCCGCCCGCGCTGATGTGCCGCCGCGTCGCCACCCCGCCGCCGGGCCCGAACCAAAACCCGGACGGCTCGCCCATCCCGACCCAAGACGTCGTCGTCGCGTGGAACGGCACGGATAAGGTCGTCACCGCGCACGCGGGACAGCCGCCGATCGGGTACGCGTGGGTCCGCCTCGCGGACACCGGGCTGCAATCGCCGCAGGATCGAACGCTGGCGTACGTGAATTTAGCGGGGCCGAGGGGAACCCTGCTCGTCGCGCCGCACGCCGTCGTCGTCCTGGAGCTCGCGCCCGCGCCGCCGGGGACGCCGCCCACCGCCGAACAGATGGAGGCGGCGAAGCGGAGGGCCGCGAGGATCCCGGACGCGGCGAGGGTGAACGCGACCGAAATGCAGAAGGAATGGTTCGGGGCGCCGAGGGAGCGGGGAACGAACGAAGCGCCGGGACGAGGGTCGAGCGAAGCGCCGGGGCGACCGAAGCGCCAGGTCATCCCGCCGCCGCCGTCGAGCGAGGGCGCGAGGCAGGACATGCCGGCGAGGCCGGACATGCCGGCGAGGCCGGACATGGGCGGAGACCCGCCCGCGTTCCGCCCGCCGCGGTGAGGTGTGTGTGTGTGAAGGGGGGGGGGAAGGCGGACGTTTCGACGTCTCTCGCTCGCGTCGTCATTCTCAGCGCTCATAAACTCTTCACACGAGCGCTCGCGCCCTCCCCTCGCGCGGGGTCGCCCTTCGTCTCTCGCTTCCTCGCGTTCCTCTCGCCCTTCTCCGCGCGCTCCCGCTCCCTTCTACTTGTGCTCCAGGAGCATGTTGTTTTCCGGAGCCATGCCGAGGCACGCGCGGAAGATGTTTTCGAGCATGGCGCGCTGCTTGCTGAGCGCGTTCACCACCGGCGTCCCTCGGGGCACGAGCGGCGCCTTGGTGAGGTACGAGAGGAGCGTCGACACGGGGTGAAACCCGTGGTACTCCTCCCCCGGCGCCTTGAACTGGATTCTGGTCGACAGCTCCGCGATCAGGCAGAGGTCCAGGATGAGCGGCGCCGCGAGCAGGGAGTCCTCGCACGTGTTGTGCATCACGATCGTGTTCCTCCCGCCCATGAAGATTTCGCTCGTGTACTCGTCCATCGCTCGCTTCGAGTCGCCGACGTAGGGCACGTACTTGATCACCACGACGTGGTCCGGGTGCTCGCCCGTCTTGTACAGCAGCCCGTTGCTGCTCACCATGTCATCGACCACGTTGGACTTGGAGATCTCCTTGCTCCGGAAGCAGCTCGGCGCGCTGAGGTTCATCCCGTCGTTATTCCCCAGGTGGTTGTACGACACGATGCTCGTCGGCTTGATCCCCGCCCCGACGAGAAAATCAACCAGCACCGACTTCATCTTCGTCTGCCCGGACTTGAAGTCGTCGCCGCCGATCAAAACCTTCAGCCGCTCGGCCGCGTCGATCAACCCGGGCACGAACGTGTTCTGCGGAGACCCGTTGATGAACGGAACGCCGCTGTCGACGCACGCGAGCGCCATGAGCGTCGAGGGCGAAACCTCGGGATGGTCGGCGTCCACCGAGCGCCGCAGCGCCTCCTCGGTGTCGTTGACGCCCTCGATCAGCTCGCTGTATCGCTCGGTGTTCGCCGTCCAGAGGACCACCACCTTCTCGACCCCGGATGTTTTCTTAAAGTCCTCGATGTCGGCCTTGATCTGGTCCACCTGCGCCCGCTTCGAGCCCGCGATGACGTTGTCCGCGCGGTTCGCCTGGTTCGCGGCGATGAACTTCGGGTCGTAGATCCCGGCGCGGGGGACGATGAGACGCATGTGCGGCGCGAGCTGGCGCTGGAGGTCCCAGTCCAGGACCTGCGCGCGCTCCATCGCGTCCGCGAGGTTCATGCCGCTGATGTCCCACCCGTCGAAGACGACGTCCGCGGGGTCGACCATCGGCAGGAGGGACTTGAACGGCGCGTGCACCTCCTCGCCGTCGAACGCGCCCACGCGGCACGTGCTCGCCTGCGTCAGCGAACCCCAAAAGTTCGGCGAGCGAACGCCCTCCTTCGTCTTCCACGTGATCCCCTCGCGGTTCGCGATCACGCCGCCCGTGAGCGTCGTGCCGTTGTTCCCACCGAGCCCCACCAGCATGATCCTTTTCGCGAGGAGAAGAGCCGGAAGGCCGAGAGGAGATTGGGAACGGGGGGGGAGGTCAGGGAGAAGGACGAAGAGGGAAAAAAGAAAACGTGGCGAACAACATCTCTCGGGATCCTCGCGACGGAGTGAAGGTCGTTTCTTTCTGTTTCCAACGCGCGCTCGGTGGGGGCCGCGGCGCGGCGTCGACGCGGCGACGCACCCGAGCTTCGGGACCTTGCGGTCGACCTTGAAGTTGAAGGTCGTCTCCGTGGGCTCCACCGTCCACTTCGACTGGCCGTTGCCCACATCCTCGGACGTGAGCTTGGTGTTCGTGTACCTGCGGAACGATCCGAGACGAGGCCGAAGCGTCAGTCGGACGCGACGAGGAAGACGAAGCGAAGATCTCGCGACGGAGGCGCGACCGCGCGGGAGGGTGTGGACGCGTCGAGGCGTCGCGGGGGAGGGAGGCGGGGGTGACGCACGTGTACGTCGACTCGATGAAGTCGTCCGTGTACTTGACGTTGGGAGACTTGACGGTGAAGTCCTCGATCAGCATGGTGGCGTTTCGTCGCCCGTGCGCGCGCGGGGCGCCCCTGGAAGACGACGACGAGTGACGGATGGGTCAGGGCGGAGGGGCGGCGCCGGGGGAGGGACGCTCGAGCGCGCGCGATCGGGATCGGGCGGGGCGCGGCTCGCGGCCGCGAATCGCGCTCGGAGAAAAGACGCGCCGACGAGCGACGCGGCACGCACCGGTGGGTGGCGGTGGCGGACGTGCCGAGGAGAGTGACGAGAAGCGCACCGCCGGGGAGGCGACGAGCAACGACAGCCTCCGGTTTTCCCGCCGATCGCGCGCGCGCACCGGTCGCGCGTGCGTCCGCCGGTGCGTTTCACACGCCTGGGAAGCCGGTGACGTTCGGAGGTTGAAACCGAGATTTGACCGGGGCGATCGAACCGGCCGACCGGTGATGAGCGTGGGTTCGTGGGAGATCACATCGCGTTCCAAGATTGTTGTGTTCTCCCTCGGCGGAGGCACTCTCCTCCTCCTCTTGTCTCTCTCAGAACTGCACGTACAGGTCCCTATCCGGGTTGAGCTCCTCCACGAGCTCGACCGCCTCCGTGAGCGCCACCTCCCCGAACTTGGTGATGTAGTTGTTGTTCATGCTGATGCTCTGGATGCTCCCGTCCGCGGTGTTCTTGATGGCCTGCGCCAACGCGAACGCGCCATTGTCCTTGATCTCGTTGTACCCGAGGTCCAACGTGACCAGGTTCTCGTTCACGACCTGGAGACTTTGAGCCAGCGCGGCGCACCCCTCGTCGCCGAGCTCGTTGCCGCGCAGGTCCAGGGTGGCGACGTGCTCGTTGTACTTGATGGCGTCGGCGAGGTACCACGCGCCGTCCTTGCCGATCTTGCACCACCCCATCCGCAGCGTCGTGAGCTTGCTGTGGAACTTCACCGCCTCGGCCAGCGCCTGGCACCCCTTCGGCCCGACCGGGTTATACCCGAGCTCGAGCGTGCGCAGGGGCTTGTTCTCCTTGAGCGCCTCCCCGAGCGCCTCCGCGCCCGCGCTCAGGATGTTGTTCCCGCCGATGTCCAGCGTGTCGATCGCGCCGTTGTCCTTGAGAGCCTTGGCGATGGCGATGGCGCCGACGTCGCAGAGCTCGTTCATGTACAGGTTGAGGTGCGTCAGCGCCTCGTCGTCCTTGATGTACGCCGCGATCGGCTCGCCGCTCTCGTGCCCGAACCCGTTGTTCCCCAGGTCCAGGCTGGTGAGCTTCGTCTCGCGCTCGCTCAGCGCCTCGCACAGCGCGGCGACGCCGAGGTCCCCTATGTCGTTGCCGTTGAGCTGCAATCCCTTCACGCCCGCGTTCCTCTTGAGCCCGCTCGCCAGCGCCTTCGCGCCCAACCCGCCGACGTAGTTGCCGCTGATGCTGAACGTCTCCAGCGTCGTGTTCTCCGCCAGCGCCTCCGCCAGCGCCACCGTGCCCTCGTAATCCACCGAGTTATTGTTCAGCTCGAGCGCGGTGAGCGTCGTGTTTGTGCGGAGCATCTCCGCGAGCGCCGCCGCGCCCTCGTCGCCGATGCCGCTCGAGTTGAGGTTCAGCGTCGTGATCGTCGTGTCCTTCTTCAGGTACTCCGCCAGTACCTTCGCGCCGTCGTCGCACAGGTTGTTGCTCGCGAAGCTCAGCATCTCGAGCGTGTTGTTGCTCTCCAGAGCCTCGCAGATGGCCGCGACGCCCTCCGCCGCGATGCCGTTGGCGCCGAAATCCACGCACGTCGCCACGTCGTTAAACGCCAAAGCCTCGCTGACGTACGCCGCGCCCTCGTTCCCGAGGTTCTTCCCGTGAAGATCCACCGTGGCGTACCGCCGCATTTCCCCCATCATCTCCCGGAGCGTGCGCTTGAACTCGCCCCGGATCTGCCGGGGCGGAGGCGGCCCGGCCGACGCGCCGCCGTCGTCGTCCCCGCCCGAAAAAGTCGGCATACCCGCGAAAGAGCCCTCGCCGACGGGGACGTTATCGCCGCCGCCGACGCCGCCCATCTGCGCGCTGCTCATACCCATCTCGCCCAGCGTCATCCCGCCCCCGCCGCCGGAGCCGTCCGCGCCCGCGAAGTCGGCACCCGCGTCGGCGCCCCCCGCGGGCGCGGCGCCGCCGAACGAATCGCCGGCGGATTTCTTCTGATACACAAAGTATCCGACGGCGGCGACGGCCAAAGCGCCCGCGCCGACGAGGACCGGGTCGATCCCGGGCTCGGGCTCGGGGGGCGGGGCAGATCGCGAGCTGCGGTAGGAAGAGCGCGAGCGAGCGGAGGCGGGGCGCGGGAGGTCATCCGCGGACCGCGTCGCGCGGGCGGGCGCCGCCGCCGCCGAGGCGAGATCATCCTCCGCCTCGTCCTCCTCGAGCAGCGCCTCCTCGGACGCCTCCGCGTCTTCCCACGCCCGGGCGCCCGCGTCGGAGTCGAGATCGGCGGGGTCGAGGTCGGCGTCGTCCTCGCCGGCCTCGCGGCGCGCCGCCTCCTCCGCCTCGAACGCGGCGAGCTCCGCCTCCTCCGCCTCGCGACGCTCGCGCGCCTCGCGGCGAGCGCGCGCCGCCTCGCGCTCCTCCGGCGTGCGCCTCTTCTTCGACGCCGCGCGGGTGACGACCAGAGCGCGGCCGCGGCGGGGCGCGATCGCGCGTCCGGGGGCGAGGGAGAGGCTCGCGACGCCGGCGACGCCGCGCGCGGAGGCGGAGGCGCGCGCCGTCAGCGCGCGCGCTCGATCGCGACCGGAAAAGCGCCGCGTCGTGTCCGCGGCGAGCGCGGCGGGCGTCGAGCGCGCGGGGAAGCGCCCGGGCGTCCGCGCGACGGACGCCGACGCCGCGACGACCGCGCGGTGTACACACATCGAAGCCATCCTCGCGCGTCCGAGGCGCGAAGGCGAGTGGCGCCCCCCCCGGAACGGCCGTCGGACCGAGGCGATGGACCGGAGCCCCAGAAAACCTCGCGTCGGCGGGATAAAGGGCCTGCCGGATCGTCGTCTGCTGCTCCCGTCGAGCCGAGATCTTCCAACGAGCAGTGCTGATGTCACCAGCAGCGTTCATCACACGCGCCGTCACAGTGTGGATCCGCATGATGGTCTTGAAGAAATTTTTCTGCGCGCGCTCTTCACACTCCCAGCTGTTGTTGCGTGGATCGCGCGGGCGATCGGCCGGCCACTCCGTCTCTCGCGCGCGCGATGGTTCGCTCGCCCGCGCGCCTCGCGAGCCTCGCCTCGCTCGCGCTGGCGTG